>Ga0209780_1000005_pt1 | contig 120272 bp, 107 predicted proteins | sample WorMetexBAHAMAS2_FD_187384 | JGI IMG/M metagenome (GOLD analysis project Ga0209780, IMG submission 187384) | Marine gutless worms symbiont microbial communities from Max Planck institute for Marine Microbiology, Germany - Inanidrilus exumae... | ecosystem: Host-associated > Annelida >...
AGGGCCAATTGCTTTCGGTCTTGGCCGTATCGGAATGCCATATCGTTCTCCTTGATTTTACAACCTATATATCACCTATCGATACGGTTATTCAGTAGTAATTGGTACATAATTATGACACAGTCTGCTCCGCCGGCATGACGGAAGAAACACCCCGACCCCTGATTTAATTGTTTGATGAAAAGATTTCATGCAACGCTTGGGCGGAAGTGGTCCCACCCTAGTGCCTCAAACTCCTTGACTTCGCCGGAAACCAGCACCAACTCCATCTTCCTCTTTTCAATAATCTCTCCGATGCGGTACAGCGGAGAAGCGAACCTCTTTTCGTACCCGCGGCGCACCGATTCGAACCGATCCGGAGATATGGTGCACAACAGGGTGTAATCCTCACCGCCCGAGAGCGCCCATTCCACTGGATCGCTCTCGATGTCCCGGCAAAAGGTGGACAAGGGATCGGAAATCGGGAACCGATCTGCAAACAGTCTGGCACCCACCCCGCTCTCTTCGGCAATGTGTTGGATATCGCTGCTGAGGCCGTCACTGGTGTCGATGGCGGCGGTCACCGCCCCGCTTTTGGCGAGATATCGACCTTCATGCAAATAGGGTTTCGGCAGCACATGGGCTTGCCACAGGAAGCGAAGCGCTGATTCATCAGCCGGAATCTGATTTAAAATGAGATGAAGCCCGGCACGGCTATCGCCCAGCGTCCCCGTCGAAACGATGAGATCTCCGGGCACCGCTCCTCTTCTAAGAAGCATCTGAGATTCATCTACGGATCCGGTCACCGCAATATTAATAATCAAGTCCTGTTTCGAACGGGTGGTGTCGCCTCCGAGAATGTTGATATCGAATTCAGCAGCTAACGCTTTCATTCCATCGTAGAATGCGTCCATATAATCTATTGAACAATTCTCGGGAATCCCAAGACTGATGAATGCGTCCCGCGCCGTTCCTCCCATGGCCGCGATATCGCTGAGATTCACCGCCAGGGATTTGTGACCGAGCTCGGATCCGGTAATGGTTTCCCTTAAAAAATGGATCCGTTCTACGAGGAGATCGGTGGTTACGAGTGTCAGCTGTTCCGGGTCACCGATCACGGCAGCGGCGTCATCACCGATAGCGCGCACTACATTCCAATCCCGAATCAGGCATCCGCGGCTGACACGGCGAATAAAACCGAACTCTCCTATCTCCTTTAATCCCATATCCCCAAATACCTATTACTTCCACTAAACGGATAAGATTTCATGAATGCGCTTATCTTGAAAGCCCCAGTAGAATAATTTTTACCACGAAGTTCATCCGCCGTCGCCGACGCTATGGCAGACAGGCGAAGGACACGAAGAATAATCGTGCAAAAACATTTTGTTACCTTCGTGCTCTCGTGGTGCGAGAAAGCCTTATCCATCTAACTTGTGCTTTCAGGATATCCACGATCATGAAATTTCCCGGCTATCGGTTTTCTTCCACTATCTGCCGCAACTCCCGGGCCGCCAATTCAGGATTGTCCGCAGAAACAATGGCCGAAACCACCGCCACGCCGTCGGCCCCCGCTTCAATCACCGCCCCTGCATTGGACCGGTTCAGACCGCCGATACCCACCAAGGGGAGGTTGACGGAATGACGGATTTGCCGGAGCCCCTCCAGCCCTAAAGGAGGGGCTGTATCGGTCTTGGTCGGTGTAGCATAGATGGGACTGACGCCCAGGTAGTCTGCTCCGGCCTTTTCCGCTTCAATCGCATCACCTAAAGATTCGGCTGAAATTCCGATCAACATCTGTTCGCCGACGATGTTGCGGGCCATTTCGATCGGCAGGTCTGTTTGCCCCAGGTGAACCCCGTCGGCTTGAACCACCTGTGCCACATCGAGCCGGTCGTTGATAACCAATGGCACTCCCATCTTCTTAAGATAGGCTTTCAGTTTCAATGCTTCTTGAATGAACTCCCGGGTGTTGGCAGACTTTTCCCTAAGCTGCACGATGGTCGTGCCCCCGGAGACGGCTGCGGTGACAATCTCAAGGGTTGATCGTCCGAGTGAAAGATCTCGGTCTGTCACCAAGTAAACGGAATAATCCACATGCTTTAGCGTCATGCCGCTCATCCTTCGTGTCTTTCGGGTGCGTTCCTGTGAAAATCCATTCACCCGGCCCCTACTCAAATCGGCTGCCTTTCTTAAGCTGATCCGCCGTGATGGTATAAAGAGCATCGAGCATCGCAATCATAAAGCTCCCCGGGGCGGACGCATTTTCGGAGGCAACTTCTCCAGCCAATCCAAAGTAGGCCAGCGCTGCAGCGGTTGCCGCCAGAGGATCAGCATCAACCGCCAAAAACGCACCGATGATAGCCGTGGCCGTACAACCGGTACCGGTGACAGATCCCATGAGCGGATGCCCGTTGCCGACCCGGATCACCCGGCTCCCGTCCGTGATCATGTCTATCGGACCGGTGATGGCCAAAACGGTGTGCAGTTCTCCTGCCAGCGTCCTGGCAGCGTCCTCGGCATCTGCTACGGAATGGATGGAATCGACCCCTTTGGTGGTCGATGTCGCAACCTGAAGTGAAAGAACTTCAGAGGCATTCCCGCGTATCACGCTGGGCTTCGTTTTATCGATAATTTCCTTTGCAGCCGATGTCCTAAGTTGTGTCGCGCCGGAACCTACCGGATCTAAAATGATGGGTGTTTGCTGTTCGCTGGCTTTTTCCCCGGCCCTGACCATGGAAGCCACCCAGTCATCGGTGAGTGTACCGATATTCAGCACCAGTGCCCCGGCAAAACTCACCATCTCCTGGACCTCATTGGGGGCATGGGCCATCACCGGTGAAGCACCGGTCGCCAAGAGGGCATTGGCCGTATAATTCATCACCACAAAGTTAGTGATATTGTGTATGAGTGGTTTTTCTTCCCTGACTTTTTCCAGATTGTGTGCGGCACGCTCCCTTAAATCCATCGCTGATTCCCCTCGGCTGTACCATGTGACGTTGTTTCTAAACAAAAAACCGCTGCATGCCGGCAACGGTTTTCGGATCGATTCCCTGGTCTATCCACCTGTCATCCCTACGCTGGCATGATCCAGATCAGGTTCAACGGGTATGTTCTCAGGCCGAAAACAGCCACCCCGGCAGATGATGCTACATGAACATATTGATAGTAAAAGAACTGTCCGGAGAATGTCAAGACTGCCGGATAGAGAAACTCTCACAGACACTGCGCCGAGCGAAGACGCTTCTGATCAATCCCTGAAAAGATTTCACGCAATATTGGGGCTATGTCTTGCGTCAGCGGCAAAGTTTATTTAAATAAAGTCATAACACGATTTTATGAAACGCGACAATGTCGCCCAGAAGGCAAAATACGAAGGGTTTTTCTGCCTATACTTATGGAACCCATCAGCAAACAACGGTGCCCATGGGCCGGAACTGACCCGCTCTATATCCGTTATCACGACGTTGAGTGGAGAGTTCCGGTCCACGACGATCGCAAGCTGTTCGAGTTTTTGATTCTGGAGGGGGCTCAGGCAGGGTTGAGCTGGTTGACCATCCTAAAAAAGCGCCCGGAATACCGACGCGCCTTCGACAATTTCAAGCCTTCCAAAGTCGCCGGGTATAACACGGAAAAAATCAAGGAACTCTTATCCAACCCGGGAATTGTCCGGAACCGGCTCAAGGTAAACGCAGCAGTCACAAACGCCCGGGCATACCTGCAAATACAAGACGAGTTCGGCAGTTTCGATAGCTTTATCTGGAAGTTCGTCGACGGGCAACCCATCCAGAATCAATGGTCTCGTATGAAAGACATTCCGGCAGAAACCGAAGCATCCAGGGATATGAGCCGGGGCCTCAAACAGCGAGGCTTTAAATTTGTCGGGCCGACCATCTGCTATGCGTTTATGCAGGCCGTGGGCATGGTCAACGATCACCTCACCACATGCTTCAGATATCGGGAGATCCAAGACATCTCCGCAGATAAACACTTGATCCCTTGAATCCTTGGATCCTCTTGCTCGGTTTAAAGAAAAGAATATTGCTCCACATATCAGCGAACCCCTATCGATAGAAATATCATATCAAGGAGTTCCCGATGACGACAAAATGCTCATTTTGCGGCGGCAGACACAATGTGGGATTCATCTCGACCCGGCTGGCAGGTACCGATGGCGTCTCCCTGGAGGCCGCAAAATGGGCCGAGGTGTTTGAAGGGGAAGGATTTACCGCCCATTACTTTGCCGGGGAAATCGACCGGCCCAGTCCGGTGTCATTCATGGCCGAAGAGGCCCATTTCCAACATCCGGACATCCGCAAAATCTACCGAAATTGTTTCAACGTGACCACGCGAAAGCGTGCTACGACCAGGAAAATCCAGGAATTCAGGGAGATCCTGAAGGACAAGCTGTACCGGTTCATCCGCAAATTCGATATCGATCTGCTGGTGCCCGAAAATTCGTTGACCATTCCGTTGAATATTCCCCTGGGGATCGCCCTGACCGAAGTTATTTCCGAAACCGGCATCGCCACCATTGCCCACCACCACGACTTTTTCTGGGAGCGGAAACACTTCCTGCGCAATGCGGTATGGGACTACCTGAACATGGCATTCCCTCCTCACCTGCCGTCCATCAAACATGTGGTCATCAATTCATCTGCGGACAATCAGCTCAGCCTGAGGACCGGGATCTCCGGCCATATTATACCCAACGTTATGGATTTCGAAACACCGGCGCCGCCGCTGGAAGACTATGCTTCGGATGTGCGCCAGGCGCTTGGCATCGCCGATGATGAACTGTTTGTACTCCAACCCACGCGGGTGGTGCAGCGGAAAGGGATCGAGCATGCCATCGAACTGGCCTATCGTCTCAAGAACAAAACCAAACTGGTGATCTCCCATGCATCCGGCGATGAAGGATACGGATACGAACAACGGATCCGGGAATACTCAAAAATGCTCGGTGTTGAGACGCTGTTTGTATCGGATATCATCAACGAACGCCGCGGTACCACAGAGACGGGAGAGAAGGTCTACACGCTCTACGACATCTATCCCCATGCCGATCTGGTGACCTATCCGTCCACCTTTGAAGGGTTCGGGAATGCTTTTCTGGAGGCCATCTATTTTCGCAAACCCATCGTCGTCAACACGTATTCGATCTACGACATGGACATTAAACCCAAGGGATTCGATGTCATTGAAATTGACGGGTATGTGAACCGGCGGGCGGTAAATCTGACCAAGAAGATCTTTGCCGATCCTGAGCGGCTCAAAGAGATGATCGAGAAAAATTATGAAATCGCCACGAACTGCTACTCCTATGGCGTCCTGCGCCAAAAGCTGAAAAACCTGATTTTCGACACCCTGGCCTGCCGGCCAGGGAACATTTAAGGCCGTTAGGGGCACTCATTTCTAGAGAGATGAGATCTATTTTGGATGCTGTTCCAGGATATTGGAGTGCCGGAGTAATGGAGTATTGGAGCGCTGGTGTTTTGAGGTCGTAAGCGATTGAAGGGTTTGAGGATTGAAACAAAATGACCCGATCGGCACAGCCGATCGGGTCGATCATTCTAGTCAGGATAATATTTACAGTTGAGTGATCTGCCCTGATTGCAGGTTTGTTATTTCCCGAAGAAACATTTAACGTACAACATCGCGCCAAGGTATTGAAAGTCGAACCGGCCGACAAAATCGATGGTTGGGTAATCTTCTTTATTGGCTTCCACCGCGATGTTTAACGACTCTGCCTGAAGACCGAATCCCACATGCTTGAAGGGCAAATACTCGATGCCGAGAACCGTGTTGGTGATACCGCCCCGGAATTCGCCGAGTTCCAGGTAAAAGAGCTGCGCTTTGGTCCTCAGGAACCATTTGGGGGTGATGGACACATCGGCACGGAGATTGAAGACCGGGAGCGGCGCCGTGACGGATTCAGATGTAGCCGCTAAGGCGCCACTGGTTTGCGATACATCCAATTCGAAGCTGATCGGCAGAATAAATGCCCCGGCGCCGACCGCCAGATCAAGGCGATCGTCCTGGAAAAACGAATAGCTGTACCCCACCTGGTAAATATCGACATTGAGCTGCGTTTTCACGGTTGCCCCTGGTTCGATCGTAATGTCGCCAATGTCAACCGGGTCTGTAATCCCCACCACGTTGTCACCACTGCGTCGCGTGGAAAACCAGGAAAAGTCGAGCCGGTGGCGGCGCTTTTTTGTAAAGCGCCAGAATCCATCGACCTTGAATGCAGTCGTCGTCTCCAGGCCAAGGAGCTCCTCCACGTCCACACTCAAGCTGGCGCCCTTGGTCCCCAAACGGACGTCGCTATTGGAGTTGACAAAATTGGCGCCCAGGTTAATGCCAAAACGCTTCCAGGGTTTTTCCTTTGCAGCTTCTTGGGCAAAAGCGCAAGGGACAACGGTTACGGCCAGAAAGACGATCAGAATGGGCAGAGCGTATCGTTTACACATCTCACCGTTCCTTTCCGCCGGGTTTCCGATGGGAACCGGTTGAAAACCGCGGAGCCTTAATTGAATTGTCAGGGACATGAAGATTATAGAGTGATTTTATTTTCATAGCTTTGTTTGGCTTCCGTGACAATACCTTTTTAACCGAAGGCTGCTTTTTTGAGCAAATCGATCAGGAATCCGTGAACCGCCTCACATTATTCGGTGCACAAGATCCCATGTTGTGTTATGGAGCATCTTCCATCTCTTTGTTGAGAGTCGTTCATCGCCATGGAAACCACTCCGCATCTACTCAAACATACCCTGTGCGAAGGTCTGAAAAAAGGGCTGGGGGGCTACCTGTGGCTGCTCAAGATACTGGTGCCCATCTCCTTTATCACCATGCTGCTGGTATACAGCGGGTGGCTCAACCGGCTCGATGTGTTGTTGAATCCGGTCATGGGGCTGCTCGGCCTACCGTCTGTGGTTGCACTGCCCCTGATCGTCGGCCTGCTGACCGGTATTTACGGAGGGATCGCCGCCATGGCGCCCCTTTCCCTGAGCACCACTCAGGTCACCCTCCTCACTGTGTTCATGCTCATCGCCCACGCCCTGCCTCAGGAAAGCACGGTGCAGGCAAAATCCGGATTTTCGTTCATCAAGGCGACCGCGTTGCGCTTGGCAGCGGCCATCATCACCGTTGCCTTGATGGCCCAGGTTCTCCAGCCGGAGGCCGCGCCTGCCATCGCATCTTCCCAGGCGGCGGTGGCGCAACCAACCCTTTCGGTTGCCACTGGGCAGTGGGTAATGGAAACTCTGTCCCTGTGTGCCAAAATATTTCTGATTGTCATCCCGCTAATGGTGATTCTCGTGATGCTGAAGCAATATCATGTGATCGGGAAAATCGTCCGACCCATGGGGCCCTTGTTGCGGCTTCTGGGCGTGGAGCGGCGGCTGGGGCTGTTGTGGCTCACAGCGGCCCTGTTCGGTCTGGCCTATGGCTCGGCGGTCATCGTAGAAGAGGCCAGAGAAGGAGAATTTTCAGAGAGTGACTTGGAGCGCCTGCATGCCTCCATCGGCATCAATCATGCCGTCATCGAAGATCCGGTCCTCTTTCTTCCCTTCGGTGTCCACCCCTTCTGGCTTTGGGTCCCGAGATTGGCCGCAGCCGTTTTCGCGGTCCAGCTCGTTAAGGGTTTACAGCGGTTACGCCCGGATAAGTGTTCCAAACCGGTTACCCCCTGAATCGAATCCACAACGGCGATTTCATTTTTTAACGGACCTAAAACAAAAATAAGGAATCAGCCGATTTCACCCCCTCCCTGTGACTCCCTCCCACCGGGGGAGGGAGAAATAAGTCCTCCCCCTTGAGGGGGGGGAGGAGTGGTGGGGGTGAAGGAATTGACAAGATCCGCAGCCTCAATTTTGTTTATAGGACCGTTTTTTTGATCCGTTTTACGCCGGTGGCTGAACTTCTCACGTCCCATATGGGAAAACCGGCTTGCAACTTGACCCATAGCCCTATTTCTCTTATGGTTGCCGCTGATTATGGATGAATCTCTTTCCGGTTCCCAATATACGATGTCTCACCGACAGCGGCGCCGGGGAATGCCTTCGTGACAACGTTGGCCCCAACAACCATCCCTCACACGGGTTGTCACCGACCCGGCGAAAGGACTCCCAACCCATGAACACCCTGACGAAGTGGACCCTGATCTGCTGTGTCTGCATGATGGCATCGGTCGGCATCACGCCTGTCGCATACGCTGCCAAGGCATCCGAAACCACCGTGGCCACTGTGAACGGCACACCCATTACCCGCCAAATGCTGGATCGGAGTATCGACCAACGCCGTGCCCGTTTGGCGGCCCAGGGGCAGCGGGTCGACCCCACCCAACTCGCAGCACTGGAAAAACAGGTACTCGAGGAACTCATCAATGGAGAAATCCTCTATCAGGAAAGCGTAAAACGCAATATCACCATTGCGGACACCGAGCTCAACGAACAGTGGATGCAATTCAAAAGCCGGTTCCCGGACCAGGCTACGTTCGACAGGGAACTAAAGCAGCGCGGATTAAGTGAATCGGCCCTCAAGGAGCAAATGCGGCGAAGCATGCAGATCCAAAAATTGGTGACTTCTGAGTTCATACCCAAAATAACGGTTACCGATGCAGAAATTCGGGCCTTTTATGATCAAAACCAGAATCTCTTTCGAGAACCGGAAGCGGTAAAGGCGAGTCACATACTGATTAAAGTCGACCCCCCCGACGATAAAGCGGCAGACGCCAAGGCATTTAATAAAATTCAGGATCTGAAAAAAAAGCTGGACGCCGGAGAAGATTTCGCCGCACTTGCCAAAGCGGAATCGGAAGGACCCAGCAGCGTCCGGGGTGGAAGCCTGGGGTTTTTTCGCCGTGGCCAGATGGTTAAACCCTTCGAGGATAAGGCATTCGCTATGAAAGTGGGAGACATCAGCGATCCCGTAAAAACTCGATTCGGATATCACCTGATCCTCGTGGAAGACCGCAAATCGGCGCGAGCGATTCCCTACGAAGAATCAAAAGACCGAATCCGCCATGTCCTTACCCAGCAACAGCTACAAAAGGACGTTTTCAACTACATTGAATCTGCCAAAAAAACCGCCAAGATCGAACGAATGGTGAAGTAAACGGGGTGTCTGAACCATATCCAATGTATGTAGCCGGGTCGGGGTTGATAATACCCTCGCGCGATGCGTCATGCCTGCCCCCGAGAGTTCATTTCAGCTTGACCCGCTATTGGCAACTTGCCTATGATTGACTATTCTGGATAGATACCATACTGGCGGAAAAGCCTTTACGTGCCATTCAACTCTGATCGGTTCTGGTGGTCTGCAGCCATCTATTGCAGACCGGAAACAGCGCAGGTATTCGGGAAAGGAGGCTACTGTTGAAGGGGACGGTTAAATGGTTCAACAATCGGAAAGGTTATGGGTTTATCTGTAAGGAGGACGGCGGCGACATCTTTGTTCACTATTCTTCGATTGATGCAACGGGATTCAAGACCCTCGATCCGGGCGAAGAAGTCAATTTTGAAGTGGAAGATACCGATAGAGGGCCCGAAGCCAGAAACGTTAAACGGCAGTAAACAACCAGGGCTGATGAAGTTGGGCATCTTGTGAAGCTGTGCAAGGTGCCCGTTCTGTTGTGACACCAAACGCAGACAACGTTTTTGGACAACCAGCAACGGGTCTTTTCAAGGGTTATCCCGGACATTGCACCAAAAGGAGAAGTTCATGGGCAAGGCATTTCGAGGTGACGCTGTAGTACATCTACCGCAAACCTCGAATAACGCAGACCATGGGCTTCTCCTTTTGGCCCGAAGGGTGAACTCTTTTCAGCTCTTTCGCCGGTTGTCGATGGTTACAAAATGTATGTTGATGGAATAACCCTGTAGATACAACATCAAATTGATATTATTTCTTTTTCAGCCACCCGCTGAAAAGAGTTCATGCAATTTCCGGGCTATGGGAATAGGCCTTAAACAATCCGTATAAAAAGGCGGCCAACTCTGGCGACCCTCCCAGGGATCAGGCAATGACAAAGGAGACCTGAATGAATCTTAGCGACTTGATGCCACTGGCCAAGTGGGAAGACATCGAAAGAGAAATCAATCAAAAATATGGCCTGGACGCCAATTTCTTTAACCTCGACGGCATCCGGATCACCAGCTTCCGGGAATGGGCCAATCGGCTCTGCCCAACCATCAAGGCCACCGACAAAGGACAAAGTTTTATCTGCGCAGTGGCCCACATGAGTGTGGCGGCGGAGGCAAAACATGATCGAGCGCCCAAGATCGAAGAATGCGACGGCGGTTTACTTAAAATTGTCGTGCCGATCTTTGTGGATGACGAGTTTGTTGGGGCGTTTGGGGCTTGCGGATTTATTCTCGATGACGGCGAAGTTGACACGTTCCTGATAAACAAGGTCACCGAAATACCCGAAGAAGAGTTGGGATCCCTATCCGAAGGCATCCGAACCATCTCCAGGGAAACGGCCGAAGCGCTGGTCTCCGATGTTCAGGAGAAAATCAACGCCATCATATCAGAGTATCAGCGTCGCTCCGGGAAAATGTAATCCGCATTCATGCTACAGGAAATGTCCGAGTTTCGTTCCGATTCATCCATGCCTGTGGTTTCACCGCAAAGACATGAAGAAAGCAGGGGTCATAATCTATTTTGGTTTTCTGAGGCTGCCCTTTGCCAGAATCCCCCTCGAAGGGATTCTGGGAAACAGATATCTCCTCTGCGCACTCTGCGGCTCTGCGGTGAGAATCTGAATCAGTGATTCTGTATTCCTTTGCCCTTTAATTGGGACCTATGTACGTCAAGAGTTATAGCTGGAGTTAACCGGAAGAATTTCATGCAAGTGTTAGAAGCCGAGGACCAACCCAGGCGTTTTAAACAGCATGAATCGAGAGAGTTTGTTGAAGCTGGATCGAAGGGCCCGAAGCTCCTGACGAACGGCGCCCGTCCTGCCGCAGAAGGTGGCAATGCATTTGTGGGGCTTGGTACCGGACGGGAACATGCACGGGCCGGTACCGTTTTTCAGAAATACACAGTTGGCGGAAAACAGCGATTCGCTCTCCGCACAACGAAAAATTTTTTCACCCATGGACCCTGCCCTCGATAATATGAGGACCGCATCTGTGAGGGTGATGAGTTCGTCTGGATAGACATTTCTGCAACACAAGCCTCTACACTTTGTACTGCAAAGTGTCAGCAGGTCTTCGGCGGCAGCCGAAAGATTCTCTTCCGCCATCTGGATTGATGTTCCGATCTCATTTAAGGAAGCACCATCGATCGATCTGAGGGCCTCGACAATCTTTTCGGCTCGTTTAAATTTGTATCGTAGGCTCATGGTTTCCGTTAGCCGGTTTGCCCGTCGGCCCGCCTCTTGATTTTTGATTTTAGATTTTGGAATGGAGGTTTCGCTTTGCTCTATCGATTCGCAGATATCCCTCCTTCTACGCCACCCCGTATAATCGTTTGTATTTGGTGTTTGGTAATTTGTTGTCTGTAATTTTTTTTCAGCTTTCAGCTTTTAGCTTTCAACTTTCACCTTATCCAACATCCAGCATCCAAGTATCCAGTATCCAGCATCCAGCATCCAGTGTCCAGCATCGAGGATCCAGTATCCAGAAGCAGACAAACCGCTAGGTTGCAAAGGGAATAATATTCAGAAGCCGCTCCACAAATTCCGTGTGATACACGTCTTCCGGTGGCTCACTGAAAAGAAACGGTCCTTCCGGATTGTCAAAAACATCCGCGCTATCTTCAGGACTTTCAAAATCTGGATCGGTATCCCCCAGATCATCCCACATGGCGGAGCTGGACATGGTATCCGAAAAATTCACCGCCCACTCCGGCCAAAACCCTGCCGAACGCTCGACAAACTCCTCCCAATAGCCTTCTGCGAATATATCCAGGGTATCATTGTGGTCTATAATGTCGGAGAGGGCCACGGTTCCGGCGTCGGATCCGGTATCCTCCACTTTGTTGATTTCTGTCTGCAAGACATTCTTTTCCGAGGCAGCCAGATAATCGCCGAAATATCCGCTTAGAAACAGAAGGGCATCCAGCTTGTGGGCAAATGCATAGACTTCATCAGATTCCGACGTCGGACCTAGAAAAAAGGAAGTTTCCGGATCCGGTGTGGCGATGGCATTGCCCCTGGCACGATGGATATCATCCTTGGTGTAGGACTGGTCATTCATGGGGCGTCCTCTGGTGGGACCATGGATCAGTTCATGGCGCTGTTTATGCGATAATGAATCCCCGATGAATTTGCAATACAAAAAAAGGTGCCGTAATGGTGCTGTCGCTGACGACGGGGTCATCTCAGTCAGGACCAACGATACATAGATTTGGAATACCATATACGTTATAGGTGGATTTTGGCACCGTCAACCGTCCGCCGTCGAGGGCGGCCCGGCGAACACCGTTTATTCAGGTGAAACCAACGAATAAATTCCCGTATTCAAACCGACCCGGATGGGAACGTTACGGCGGATCCTTGACAGAATTGAAGCCAATCTAGTAGTCCCATTCTGAGTTTTAAACAGGCTATAGGTGGGAACCCATGGGAAATCAAAAGGTACTGATTATCGGAGGGGGGGTGGCCGGTCTTTCCACCGCCCTCGATTTGGCCCGGTTGAATATCGGCACGGTCGTTGTGGATAAGTCCGACTTTCCGGGAGGACACGGCATCCAGTTTTCCTGTAAGGCATCAGACCGCTGCGTGAAATGCGGCGCCTGCGTGGTGGACGAAAAGCTGCAACAGGCATTGGCCAATCCGGTGATACGGCTGATAAAAGGGGGCCGGGTCAACCGCATCCAACGAAACGGCCGGTTCAATTACCAGATTCACTGCAAACCACACTACATTGATCCACAGAAATGTACCAATTGCGGCGAATGCAAGGCGGTCTGCCCGGCCGACGACGCCATCCGGCGAGGATACTCGGCGCACCACTCACCCTTTTTCGCCATCCAGGAATCTGCCTGCCTCTATATGAAAGACAGATCCTGTTCGAAATGCCAGGAGACGTGCCCGGAGGAGGCCATCGTTCTTGACGGAAACACAGAGACGGTTTCCGGAGAAGCGGATGCCGTGGTGGTTGCGACGGGATTTAAGGCCTTTGATCCTGGTGAAAAGCCCTATGGCTACAAGATGTTTCCGGATGTGGTGACCAACCTGGAGTTGGAACGGATACTCCGGCGGACCGGTCGGATCACCCGTCCGTCCAACGGGGAAGCGCCCGGCACCATGGCCTTTGTCCAATGCGTAGGGAGCCGTGATGCAAAGCTCAAGCATCTGTGGTGTTCCAAAGTATGCTGTGCGGCGGCCCTGCGCATGGCGATGAGGATCCGGCGACAGCAACCGGAAACCGCCATCTCCGTATTTTATATCGACATCCAGACATTCGGGAAGGATTTCGAGAGCTTCTATCGGGAGACCAGGGAAGAACTCCGCTTTATCCGGGCGATTCCAGGAGACATCGTTCAAGACGAACACCAAAACCTTCAGATGACGTTCTTCAATAATGAAGATCGCCGGTCCGAAGACGCGGTCTTCGACATGGTCGTCCTTTCCGTTGGCATGCAGCCCTGCAACAATTCTGCCCCGCTCCCCGAATCCTTGTCCCTGATCCCGGGGGAATCCGGATTTGCGCTGCCCGCCAACGGAGAAGCCGGCGTATTCACGGCAGGAACTATCGAGGGACCGATGGGGATTGCTGAATCCATAGCCAGTGCCGGTGAAACAGCATGGCAGGTTCACACCTATCTGAATAACACCCTCTCGCATTCGAGCAGCGATTCGCAGGATTGATGGTGGAGTGATTCGGTCTTAATTCATCGGAATGACGGAGTAATGAAGTGTTGACAACAGAAAACGACTCGGTATTGATCATCGGCGCCACCCCGTGCGCGGTCCACATCGCCAGGGATCTTTCCACCGTGGGAAGAGATGTTACCCTGGTTTCCTCCGATACACTGTCCGACCTGAAGCCGTTCGTGGAACTACTGGGGGCAGATCGGGTTCTGGCCGATACGCACTTGATCTCGATGGAAGGTGCCGTTGGCAATTTTTCAGTCCGTTTGGATATGAGCGGTAAGGACGTGCATCTTGAACCCGGGGCCATTGTGCTTGCGGAAGCAGATGCGCGCACACCGAATTTTCAGGAGTACGGGCTTTCACCCAATCCGCCGGTTTTTTCCCTTACGGAACTTCAGACATCCCTCGGGGGCGACGGCAAAAACGGCTTCTCTTTGAAGGGAGTTCGGCACCTGGTCTTCCTGCACGGTTTAATCAGCGAGAGCCATCCGGTGATCACCGCAGAAATAATGAACTCGAGCACCGTCCTCCAACGTGAGCACAACTTACAAACGTATGTGTTGACCCGGAATCTGAAGGTCGCCGCCGACGGTCTTGAAGCGTTGTATCGAGACTCCAAAGCCGCGGGGACCACATATGTAAAGTTTGCAGACGCCGGGCCGATCATCCGACAAGCTCAAGACGGTCGCGTTGAGATTGAATTCAACGATGACGTCAGCGGGCTGCCCCTCCGTCTGACCCCCGACGCGGTTGTGGTCGATGAGACCATCCAGCCTTCAGAGGCGGCCATCGACATCGGTGGCCGTCTGGGGATTGAAACGGATCCGAATGGTTTTCTTCAGGGAGACAATGTCCACCGGTTAACCGTACGCACCAACAGGAAGGGCATTTTTATTGCCGGCCCCGCCCGCGCGATTGCATCTGACAGAATCCAGAGGATGGACGCGGCCAATGCGGCCGTGGCGGCAAATGACATCCGGATGGTCGTCCCTGCTACGGATGATCGTGCCGTGATCGATCGGGGGGTATGTGTCCGATGCCTGACGTGCTATCGAGTCTGTCCCCATGGGGCCATAAAAGTGGAGGGCTCTGTAACGGTCATGCAGGAGGCCTGTGAGCGCTGCGGCATCTGCACGGCTGAATGTCCCCGTCATGCCGTCACCCTTTCAGACCTGGATGTCTCGAAGATGAGCCGACGGCTTGACACAAACGCAGATTTGGAGGGGACGCAGAAGGAATTTACGCCATCTATCATTGCCTTTTGTTGCAGCCGATCCGGGGCGGTCGCGTCAGAACTGGCGCGCTGTATGGGGTATGGCCTGCCGGAAAGGCTCACCATCCTGGAGATCCCGTGTGCCGGAGGCCTGTCCTACGATCACGTATTCGCCGCGTTCCAGGGCGGCGCCGACGGCGTGGCGGCAATCACCTGCCACACGGACAACTGCCATTCCCATACCGGCAATACGGTTGCGCAACACCGGATGGCGCAGCTATCGGAAGCATTCCGGCAAACCGGGTTTTCAACCGAACGCCTCCGGTGGCATACCCTGGCCTCCAACATGGGAACAGAGTTTGTCGATTTGATCTCGGAGTTCGAATCCGATCTGCAGAGACTCGGGCCGAGCCGAATCAAGTCATGACCTCGAATCCGGGAGGTCACCAACTGAAGCTGTCGTCGCCAGCGACAATGCAATACAATCGAACCAGAGGGTAAACGAATGGGTTCTGACGATCGAATGGAAATGACGCAATTCGACCTTGGCCGGTGCCGGTCCTGGCCGTATCTGCAGGATTATTGTATGACATGCGGACTCTGTTCCAGCGCCTGCCCCGTATCCGGGGTGGATGGCTTTGATCCGCGAAAGGTGATCCGCATGATCTCTTTCGGACTGAAGGATGACGTGGTCGCCTCCCGCTGGCCATGGATATGCACCATGTGCGGTAAATGCGAGCAGGTATGCCCGATGGAGATTCAAATCGCAGATGCGGTTCGAAACATCCGATCCCTCCGGAGACGGGAAGATGTTCCGGGAATTCTCCACAAAGGTCTCGAGGCCGCCATTGAAACCGGTAACAATTTGCGACTGCCCAAGGAAGATTTTGTCTTTATCCTGGAAGACGTCGCGGAGGAAGTCGCCGAGGAGGAGGGGTTCGGAGATTTCAGAGTGCCCATCGACAAGAAAGGCGCACGGGTGCTGACCACCATCCACAATAAGTTGGTCAACACCCACACGGATGATCTAAAGCACTGGTGGAAGATCTTCCATGCGGCACAGGAGAGCTGGACCGTAGCTTCGGAGAACTGGGAAGGCACCAGCTGGGGATATTTCACGGGTGATGATGAGGCCATGAAGGTCATGGCCGGCCGTATCATCGAACAGATGGAGCGCCTGGAGATTGACACGCTGCTCTGGCCCGAATGAGGCCATGCCTATCTTTCAACCCGGTCCGGGTTTGAAAAACACTACCCTGAAGCTCTGGAAAAATTTAACTTTGTGACCGTCTTTGATCTGCTCATCGACTATATCCGAAGCGGTCGGATCAAACTGGATAGGAGCCGATTCACCCAGCCGACCACGTATCATGACCCGTGCAACTATGGGCGAAAGGCGCAGATGCGTTTCGGGCACGGATTCTTTGAAGAGCCGCGCTGGATACTTTCCCAGTGCATCGAGGGCTGGAAGGAACTCCATCCAACCCGAATGAACCAGATCTGCTGTGGCGGCGGCGGGGGCACCCTGACCACCGGCTATAATGAAGAGCGTATCTTTTACGGTCGAAAAAAAATGGATCAAATCAAATATACGGGGGCCCAGACACTGGTGGTTCCTTGCCATAGCTGCCACGGTCAGCTCAACAACATCAAAGAGCATTACGACATGGCCGGTTTGGAGGTGAAATATCTCTGGGAACTGGTGGCGGACTGCCTCATTCTCTAGACCGGCATTGGTTTAACCCGGGCATTGCACCAAATTGGAGAATGACCCCACCAAACAGGTCACATGCAAAGAGACAGCAACGTTACCGAAAGTTTTCTCAGGACCTGTCGGCGCCCTGCAAGCTGGATCAGCCGTCTGCAAACCGCCGCCGTTATTCTGGCGGCCAGTGCCCTGTTCTTAGGATGCGCGGCCTCCCGACAGGAACAAATGCACTGGGAAAATTTCGGTAATCAAACATATCCTTCCGAATGGACCGCCTCCGGATATGCTCCCCTGAAAAACGGCACCTATCGCGAGCCGGCTGCACCGGGTTCCGCCTCGGAAATCATTGTCCGGATGACCGAGCATCATGTGTTCGGCAATCTGGAGGGCCGGCCATCCGCGGCCGTCGTATTGGTTACAGATCCGGGAGGTAGCGGCAGTTTTTATAATCTGGCGCTGTTGCAGCGACTCGACCATAAATGGGAGGTGGTTCAACACATCCGGTTGGGAGATCGCATCCGCGTGACGTCTCTGGGCTTCGGTGAAAACGGTATCATCATGGATATGATCACCCACGGCCCGGGCGATCCCATGTGCTGTCCGACCCGGAAATCAAGCACACGATTTCTGCTAAAGGAGGGGCGGCTGCAACAGATGATTCCACGGCTCGCCATGCCGCTGACCGGCAGGATTTGGAAATGGCATGGCACCATAAATCCCAAAGCCGGCGATACGACCCCGAAACATCCGGAGAACTATACCATCGAATTTCTGAACAGCGGCCTCGTCCGGATTGTGGCCGACTGCAATTCTGCCGGCGGGGGATTCATGGTGCACAAAAACCGGATATCCATAGATGTGGCCTACTCCACCATGGCGGCCTGCCCGCCCTCATCCCTGGAACACATCTTCACAAGGGATCTTCTTGCCGCCGATCAATTTTACATTCACGAAAACCAGTTACATCTCAAGCTAACCGAGGGATCGGGGAAAATGATCTTCTCCCCCTGACAACCTCGCGCAACCATGTTGTGACACGCAACGAAGTCGTTCATCAGAAAAAATCGTCGAATCCGTTGAAATCATCAATCCAGAAGTGGCCGGATTCTGATAACGAAGGGCAAAGCGAGGAGACGTGGTCAAAATACTGCTTATCGGGATGGGGGGATTCATCGGAGCGATCCTCCGGTACTTTGTCAGTGGCGTGGTTCAGGGACTGTCGAAAAGCGCCTTGTTTCCCATCGGCACCCTGGGCGTGAACGTGATCGGATGTCTGCTGATCGGTTTACTGTCGTATCTTGTGGAATACCGGGCCATGCTGTCGGTGGAAGTAAGGGTATTTTTAATGATCGGTCTCCTGGGTGCCTTTACCACCTATTCCACATTTGGAAACGAAACATTTGAACTCATGCGCGAATCCAGCTATCTGCCGGCGATGATCAACATAGGGGCCCATCTCCTACTCGGCTTGATGGCCGTCTGGCTGGGTCGGATTATTGGGTTCACAATCTGGAGGTAAATCCCATGAAACTACCCGAAGAAGGATCGCTGCTACGGATATTCATTGGAGAAGGACACAAGTACAAAGGCAAACCCCTCTATGAGTGGGTGGTCATGCAGGCGCGCGAATACGGCTTGGCCGGCGCAACGGTCCTCAGGGGGATGATGGGATTTGGCGCCAACAGCGTCATCAAGACATCTAAGATTTTGAGGCTGTCGGAGGATCTGCCCATCGTTATAGAATTGGTGGATGTCGAAGACAAATTAATGGATTTTTTGGCCACCATTGAGTTTGCCATTTCGGAAGGGCTGGTCACTTATGAAAAGGCGAATATAATCTTTTATCGGAGTAGCAACTCGAAAATTCCATAAACTCTTTTCAGAATTGGGTTAGGCCCGGTCAGGAACAGAAGCAATCGTAACCGGCCCTGCCCATTGGAGGAAATTGTCGGTCTTCAGATGTCTACTGGAATCCGACGCTGTGTTATGCATACGGTCTTATACAGTAATGCCTCTACTGTCATGATATCCATGGCCCGTTGGCCGGTTCCGAGAAAACAAAAAAACGCCGCCCTAAAAAATTAAGAACCAGAAGCATCAGGGAAGAGAGTCCTTACTCATTTGTATAGGGTGGCCGGCAACGATAGGGGCCTTCCCTATCAATTGTCAAAAATATGTTCCGTTTAAGGGATGCGTGTTTCTGTCAACACAACACCGTGTCGAGAGAATGCACACCCGTAGATGCCCGGCGTCGGGACCGGTATCGGGTTCGGAATCGAGCCAGGCCGGTTTTCTTCAAAGTCGATACCAATTCCGAACCCGATACCGATTCCGATGATTCCGGTACTTTGGTATTCGTATACCGTCTCTCAATCGGAATGGAATTCTGGCATCTGCTATAATGGAAAAATTGGTCATTCCAGAGCCCTGGTCTGTAACCTTGGGGTTTCTAGAGGGTCTTTATGGTCAACCGACGATGCTACCGGAATTTAATGGACAACGGGTGGAAATGGCCCTATAAAAAGGAGAAAATAGTGAAAGAAATCATGGTGTTTTTGGGTTTCGTGGGCGTCTGGTTCCTGTTGCAGGGGTATATTTTACCCAAACTGGGCGTATCCACGTGAATGCGACAGTCTTGTCAGGTGACAAGAAAAGCGGACAATGCGGGAAAACCGGAAAAAACCGATCAAGCGGGACGAAGATTACGATCTGATTCAGGCCATCAACAAGGACCGAGCGGATCGATTTGAGGAGCTGGTTAATCGATACGAGAGACGTATTTTCAACTTCGGCATGTGGATGTGCGGCAACGTTCAAGATGCCGAAGATATGGTTCAAGACACTTTTTTAAATGTTTACAGATATTTAAAATCTTTTCGGTACGAGACCAAATTCAAGAACTGGATCTACCGGATTGCATCCAGCGTGTGCATTAAAAAGCGGCGGAAATCCAAATTCGCCCCGGAAAAGGAGCTTTCCCTGGATGAACTGGTTCCCGGTAAGGATGGCGGTATCCCGCGAGAAATTCCGGACTGGGCATCGGTTCCCCTGGATCAACTGCTCAATGAAGAGCTCTCCAGCCGGATCAAGGAAGAGATCCTGACCCTCCCGGAGAAATACCGGATGGTGCTCCTACTCCGGGATATTGAAGGATTCAGCACCGCGGAAACTGCTCAAATACTTGATTTAACAACATCTAACGTCAAGGTGCGGCTTCACCGGGCGCGGATGTTTTTAAGGGACAAATTGAAACAGTATTTTGACCATGACGACCCATCATAAAGACGAAAACTGCCTGGCGATCTTCGAAATGCTTTCGGAATACATCGACCATGAGTTGGACGGGGTAACCTGTGAGGAAATCGAACGGCACCTGAATGATTGCCAGTGCTGTCATTCCTGCCTGGAAACCCTGAAACGGACGGTCGCTTTGTGTCGGGAAATGAAACCGGATCCCGTTCCCGAATCCCTCTCGAGTCGCCTCAAAGAGATGATCCGTGACATGCAATGACAGACTCTGATTCGTGCATGGCTCCCGATTCATCGACTCCCGATAAGCCTGCCTGTCCTAGGAACCATTTCGAATGCGTTGCCATAACCCGAATGAACCGTGAAACGGAATCTGCCGCCGTTGCTCAGTGATAGTTGGCCCAACCTTTGCATGAAACATCCCTATAAACAGGCGGGTGATCCAAGACGATGGTAGCCAAATTAGTTGGTTTTGTGATATTTTAGAGCCTACGCGGGTTCAAGGAGAATATCGCGAAGGCCGGAGAGACCGGCCGATCCGTATCGCCTGTCGTTGGATTGACATAATTGTCTGCCATTGAATCGTTTCGATGGGGTTTGGGACGCAACAAGCGGGAGTGATCGATGAGTGACATGGAACAAGTTTTAGACGGTGAGGCGTCTGAATTATACAAGCTCCTGCACGGGATAGACACCGATTATGGAAAAAATCTCCTGTCCGAAACTATTGAGGCTGAAAAAAAGCGCACCGATAACGCATCTTCCATTCTGATTGAGTTAGCCTACCTCATCTCCGTCTATCTGACAGATCCCCAGGCCCGGAAGGATAAAAAAACAGATCAGGCATCATTTCATCGTATCGTTGAGATGTATAAAATCCTGCACCAAACCGCGCGAACAAAGCACTCGCTGCTCATTCGATATCGAGGCTTTCCAAATGATGAAAATGCAGAGGTCACTCAAGATTACGAAATGATCTATGGCAACACAACGATTGACTCCGCGTCCACTGCGGAAATGATGATACGGCTCGGAGTGACCAAAACGACCATAGCGGATCACCTGCATGACGCATTTCAGGGTTTCTATCATAACAAAATCTACTCGTTGTATTTACGGTACAGAGGAAAACATCCAAACGAAATACGCCGGTTTTATGACTCACTCCAAGCGCTGACCCGTTTCCAGGAAGCTGCTAAATCCAATCAGGCACTCCGGTTTCATAGCCACGGGGGAAAAGAATTATCTTACCCATTGATACGGAATCATGAAGACGAGCCGGATGAGAATCTCACGCTCCTGGGTATCAGCAACCATATCAAATCCGACGCCCTGGCAATGATGGTCAAAAAGATTTCGGCAACCCCGTTGGTCAGCCAGTACATGAGTGTTTACAACGCTATTTTTTCAGTTAAGAAATTAAAAGGGCGTCTGATCCGGCCCCCCATTGAGATCAATAATGTCGTCTGGTTGATGGCCGATCAGGAAAAAGAGGTCTTGACCCAGGAAAAGAGCGAAGTGGCTCAGTTCGCCATCAAGCATGCAGGCGGATCCCCCCTTGAGGCGGCCAAAATTCTGAAGAGCGTCTACGGCAAGGACTACGAGAAAATCAACGCCAACGATCTCGGGGAGCGGCTGCAAGTGTCTTCCGATTTTCTGACTTCGGTGGACAACGCTCCGAAAGCCAAAGAAATGAGAGATGAGATTCTTGGCAATATCGAAAAGCGACTGGACACGGTCAGCGATCAGGTCATCGACGATCTATTCAGCCAGGCTGAAGCCGATGCCTATTCTTCGGACAAGAAAGAAGGACTTCTCGGTACGATACATGGAAAACTGGGCAATGTTGTCTCATTTTACAAAAAACGCATCGATACCAAAAAGAAGATGCGGCAGATCGTTGATAAAGCCGTAAAGTTCGACCTGAGTGATTTTGAAACCCTCTCCAAAGACTTTGAGATCAGCATCGAGGATGCCAAAGCCCTGATCGAGATGCTGGAAACCTGCTTTGATAAAGACGGAAAATTTATCAGAGGCGCCTTCCGGGCAATCCTGCCCGAATTTTCCCGGTATGAACGCAAAATTTTCGAGTTTCTCTGGCAATATCTCCGGGAATATGTCCACCATAGTGATCGAACAGCCTTCCTGAACTCGCTGCAGCTATTGCTCGCCCGGATGCAGAAGCCAAAAATGGCCGTGAAAACACTCCTGGAGGATTTTTACCGGGATCCCGATCAGATCAGCTACTCGGATACCAAGGCGCTCATGCTCTGCAGTCTTCTGATCCGCAAATACAGCCAGGAGCTTGTCGACCTGGAATTCACACCGGAAGAGATCCTGAGGGTCCAAGAAGGTTTGGACAAATCGGTGGTGGATTATACGGCCTGGCGGATCGGGAAGGATCAGAACAAATTTTTCGATAAAATCAAAACCATTCATCAGATACTGATCGAAGCGATAGATACCGGGAAAAATGAAAAATTTCCCTTGCCTCCGGATTATCTGCTGAAACTGGAACGTGAGGTGTACATATTCCTGTCACTGGTGGGCGGGGTGACTGCCCGTTCCGTGGTCATCAGCGCATTAAACGATTATAGCGATCCGGATTCCCCCATCTATAAAAGCACCCACAGCCCTCAGTATGTCAACGTGCTCCTTCAGAATTTGCGGATAACAGTCCGTGGCCTGGCCCGACTGGGCGGCGTAGAGGATCTTAACTATCTGGACACCCTGCTCAGAAACGGAGAGCGCCTTTCCGCTTTGGGCAACTCTGCCACTACCGAAAAGCTGATCAACCGGATCATCGATTGGGCGGAAGAAACCCGTATGGCGATTCTGGATCGGCAAGCCGCCAAATCCAAGAAACCGGAGGCGGCCTGATCTGAAGCGGATCGCTCTGTAGATGGGATCGGGCAATCCCGGGCCTTGATGAGAAGGTCTAGCTCAGGCGGGACCTTGCCCCACTTGGAAAATTTCATGCACATGGATCCCCAGTAAGCACAAATCAGACCCATAAAGATTGGTCGCACCACGAAGACCCCGAAGGTAACAAAACGTTTTTACACTATTATATTCTTCGTGACCTGCGTGAACGTCGTGGTAAAAATAGACCCCTTCGAACTTTCAAGCTAAGCGCATTAATGAAATGTCCGGGCTAGGGCTGGAACATCTCAAAGGGCAGTTTCAAGGTCCGTTCCGTAATGCCGATGAGTCCTTGTCCGACACTGCTCGGCGGTACCGTCTTCACGACAGGGTCGGATAGCGATCCGGTGACTTTAAGGGGAATGGTCAGCAGGTGCCCGTCAAGTATCTTACCGAAAACCGGCAGGATCTCTACTGCCCGATCCACGGTTTTCAACGGAGCGACGATCACGGTAAGATCCAGTTCCTGATTCTCCAGTGCGACCCGTCCCTGGCTGGTAATTTTCATGTTGTCCCCATCGATAATCGCTTCTTTCAGGATCAGATAGGGACCTTCAATGTCGGCGATGGCGTCTATTCGGCGATACCCGAAACCTATGGAAGAAAAATCCGGTGCAGAGCCGGCGAACACCTCGGTCACGTTAATAAACGCCAGGATTTTTTTTAGCACCCCAAAGCTACCCCGGCCATACACCCGCCCATCCCTGGCATGGAACTCCAGGCTGCCCTCCAAGGAGTCCACAAACGTGTCCGCCTCGCCCGTTCCGAGGAAAACGCCTTTGAAGCGGTAATTGCCATCCATTCGGTCGGTATTTTTAAAAAGGCAGGACATGGTGCTCGCCAGGTCCGTCGTTCTCGATGCTGCGCTGAAATCCACCTGAATCCCGTTGTCGGCGTCAATGACCACCTGGCCCGGCGTGGTAATCCCGCAAAGGTTGGCATCCGTGACCTCAATTTTGGCTCTGCGGTCTGTGATGTCTGCATTTGCTCTAACCGCCCGCCACTCGAACGCATCATAAACAAATCGATCGGCTTCGATATCCAGGGCGGCGTGGACGGGCCATCGGTCGGTGTCGGCATTTTCATTAACCCCGGAAGAATCCACTGCTTCGGATTTAAATAATTCACTGAGCCGATCCCACTGGATCCTGTCTGACAGAACCCTCAATTTTGCCAGGTAACGATCGGCGGTGGCGTCCACCCGGCCGCTGATTTGAACACCGGTGCCCAGCCAAAGGGCATCGATGGTTTGTATCGTCAGGGCGTTACCGGTACCGAGGACCATGAAACGTTTGATATGCATGGGGCCGTGATCCCGTACCGGAATCACCAGTGACTCTCCGCTGAGAAGGCCTTTTATGTTCGATCGGCTTGGATCGCTCTGGTGAAAGCGAGCGGAAAAGTCCCCGGTAATACTCCCGGCGTTCACGTAACGATGATCCAGCAATTTCGCCACCGACGCCTTGTCCAGATTTCCGGAAAACCCGACCCGAAACTCTTCGCCCAGAGTGAGGACACGAACCGTGGCATCAGATCGATTGTCCTTGAGTTTGAGCATCCGGATGTCGACGCTCTCCGGGTTTTTCTCCAGGTCGACGACCAGCTGAAGATCCCCGCCAATGGTTGCCGCCCCGTTTAACGCGAGCGTTCCGGTCCTGTGCCAGCGAACCTCCCCGTCCTTAATGCGGATCGGGGGCTGGATCGCCAACAATGTCGGCAAGGCAGCCAGCTCCCCGAAAAGGGCGTAGCCCTTCTCTCCGATCGAGCCGTTGAGTCCAACACGGACGCTGTCTACATTCGGAAGCCGTCCCTGCAATTCTCCCTCGAGGTCCAAAGATGCATCTGAAACGTCGATATGGGATTTTCGGATGGAAACGTTGTTCGGGCCGGCGGAAAAAGTCAGCCTGGATATGTTCACGGGGTCAGGTCCGACAGGGGTTTGAAGGGTCATTCCTTCGGCAGTGCCGGAAAGCATGTAATCCCATTTGTGGGGTTTAAACAAGGGGCCCTCCATCGCAACACTGTCCAGGGCCAAACGGCCACTGCTGACGTTCACCGGAGCCAACAACGCCGCCATTCCCTCCACTTTCGAAAACCACTCAAAAAGCTGGCGCAGATCCAGTTCCGCAGTTCCGGAGGCAATCCGCAGCATGGTCTCATCACCCCAGATCATTTCGCCCGAAAGTTGCGTTATGGAGGATTTTTGAACGCGCCCGACAAGATTCTCTACAGAAAGGGTCCGCTTCCGGTAACTCAGGTTGCCGCCGTCAATGGACAGGGGATATGGCATAAAGTCGAGTTTCGCCTGCATGTTCAGCCTGTCGACCTGGAATGCCGTGTCGATGTCGTCAAGGGCCTCTCCCAGGATCAACCGCCCTTGAGCCCGGCCGGAGCTCTCGGTGACCCGCTTCAGCCAGGTCCGAAAGTCCGTCGACGGTATGAGGCCTTTCAGATGTCCGGGCAACTCCGCCAGATCGGTGTCCAGATCTATCTCGAGATGAAATGGCGCATCTGTCCCCCTGAACCCCACGCGAAGCTGCCCTTTTTTTCCAAAGGTATTTCCGATGGTGCCGTTCAGACGGGTGCCGTTCAGGAATCCATCGGCAATCAATGCCTCCCCTTCCACGTTTCCCACATCCAGGTCGACGGCGGGAATCCGGATATGTCCCTGTTTCATGGTCCCCTGAATACGAATCCGCTCCAGAATGGACAGCTCGTCCCAGGAATCACCCCACGACGAGAGGGTGATCTCCGGTACATAACCGCTGTGGACATAGTCGAAAATTTCACGGACCACGGGAAGGTGACCGGCAAAAAAGAGCACCGCCCGGCGAACCGCAGGCCCATCCACATCCGTTCCATTGACATGGAATGCCTTCTTCGGCGATTCCCTGGACAGGATAAGTTCACCATCTGCCGTGAGTTTCGGCGATTCCAGCGCCAATCGCTCCAGGGTAAAGCGCTGCTCAGCGTCACCTAAGACGACCTTTCCCCCGAATCGTTCCCCCAGAATCACAAGTTTCTCATCTTTGGAGACCAGTGTCAGCTTGGGTAGGGAACCCTGAATACTGGCGTCCATCCGAGATTGGGTGGGGCGTTGAAGCTGAACGTCCAGGTTCATCAGGGATTCGCCGAGTCGAACCGGAAGGTTCGACGGCAGTAAAGGGCTCAGTATGTGGGGCTCGAACTGAAACAGGCTCACCCGCCCGTGCCCGGGAAACGCCTCCGGATCGAATGTCCATCGAATCGACAAGCGCTGCCAGATATTGGATGCACAGGCCAGCTCTACTTGAAGTGAGCGGACATCGATCCTTAGATCGATATCATCGAAGTTGAACTGGATTCGATCCTCTTGTGACAGGCGCACCTTTCCGTCTTCGACGTGGACCTTCATGTTTGGTGTTGCGGCTGTCAGTTGGGTAATAATATCAGCCAGTCTGGCATCTAGAGCCACAGGTGGCAAAGGATCATCCGTTGATTCCGAGGCTTGGGCACGTTTCGGCACCTCGATCTCTATCGCCGGTGACGTTAGATGCAGCTTCGAGAGTTTAAATTTAGCTTGAAATATCGGCAAGATTTCAGGGAAAACGCTCAGAGAAGCGATGGTCCCTGCGGCGACGTTGCCGACGGTGAAACGGCTGCCGTGAATAATGATGTGAGGTCTTGGAAACAATCGCGCGTCGACTTCCCCCAACACCACCTCTCCGCCAATCTGTTTTGAAATTTCGGTTTGTGCCCGTTGGATAATGGGATCGGCATTGATGTACTGAAGTGCGAGAAGCACCCCCACAGCCAAAATCAGAAGGAGGGCCATCCCGACCCCGACCATCCATGCAACAATGCGTTGTGTCTTCGTCATGTTCGCTAGCGGCATCCGGTATACTTTATAAGTGCTGACGGAAGATTTGATCCGGCGACTGTTCCCTTACCGGGTAAGGCAAGCGGGTTTATAGACGGAGGATCTCGATCTCCGGTCTATGGCTTCGGGATAACTGAAATCTGGACGGTAATCTTCTTTCGAAAGTCTCTTTCTCCCTGTCGGGCGACGAGATAAATGCCGTTTTCTCCGGCCGGAATCTTCCCTGCGGAAATGCCTTCGGTGGCGATCCCCACGCCCGGGCTGCCGAGAGGAGCGAACGCGATGAGTCGAAACGGTGCGATCCGTTTGCTCAAACGCCCTTTGGGCGGAATGATATCCGGCGGAACGGTTTCAATCCGGATCGCCTCCGGTTCAATCCCCTCGAATACAAAGGGGCCCCTCCCCCGCCCATCGTGAATGTAGCGGCTCCGGTTCCAGTCGATTACCAGATCCTGCTCTGTCTTGTTGATCACAGTGAGGTTGAATGCCACGAAAATGTTGTTTTCATTTTTCAAGGGCTGGAACTGGGCGTCATAGATCGATGTTTCGACCAGTTGAATCTCAGGATCCGACAACCACAGCTGTCTGGCTGCCCCTTGGGTTGACATTATCACCAACGCTAACGTGATGAATCCTGTAATCCCTTTTTTCACGATCATCCTTTTCGATTGCTGACCCCTTGTCGAAGGGCCGTCCCAGCAGGGGTATTATACTCACGGACGTCATAGAATAGGTTCTATATTAAAAATGGCAAGCCAAACTTGCCATGTCTATCGGAGGTGACAATCCGCTGTCAATGCGGCCGTCCGCCGGATCAGATAATTCCTGGCTGTTCAACCTATTTCAGTCTCTATCGTCAGGGGAAGCATCAGGTCCCCGGGACCGGCCGCTATACATGCTGACCAGCCGGGCAATCAGTACGGCGAGATACAACTGGCCGATCAGGGCTTCCAGGGTAGCCAGAGACCGCGCCGGCCGGGTCAACGGGGTGATTTCGCCGAACCCCAGGGTGGTGAGGGTGACATAGCTGTAATAGTTGAACAGATGAAAGTCACGGGTTTCCACACCGTCGGGCACGGCAAAACTTCCGGGTGCGAAGTATTCAAGGATAAAATAGAAATCCCCCCATAAAAGACCCAAGAACAGGTATACCACGGCAGCCGCACTGACCACTTCCAAATTGACTTTCGGGGCTCTGAAGATGCCCTGAAGAAAAATAAAAATCACGAAACAGAAGAAAAAAACGCTGAACATGGGGCCGAAGGTAATGGTATCGGGGAGCGGGTCGACATATTTTTCCCACGTCCCGTATAACACAGGAATTGCAAGGACCACAGCGATCAGGGTATGGTAATAGCCTTTGGCGGCGGCGTGGATGGCCGAAAGCAGAATGATCGTAAAAAAGATATCACCCACTATTCGCAAATGAAGGGCGGCCTCCAGAAAGGGGGAGAGCGTCCAATACACCAGGAAGAAGATCAAGAGAATCAAATATCGGTGATCATCAAATATTTTCAGCATGTTCGCCTACCTCCACGAACCACGGTCCAGCATCATTAAAGCTATTGAGACAAAAAGATAGATATGGCGCTTAACAATGGCCATGATCGAGTGTCAGTTCGGTCGGGGCCTTGTCCTGAGGAGGTTACCGGATTCTTGCCGGGACGGATTATTTCAACTCCTTAATGATTTGTCCCCTGGACGTGAATGAAATCCCCTGCTGCATCCGGGTCGAAATCATGACCGTTTCGATGACCGGGGGACTCACCGCCTGCTGGGCACTCCACTGGACGATAAAGTTCGCTCCGGACCCCCCGCCTTTTTCAGATTCAGGAACTACAAAGCGGGTGGAAGCCATGGCTCTGAGCTGCATGGGAAGATTGAGATACTTCCTGACCAGGTTCCCCTCTGTGTCATAATAATCCACTTTATCAATCTGAATCCATTTATCCGGATCCGTGTTTCGGATACTGATGGTCACCGCCAGAAAGATGGGCCGCTCCTTGTCACCACTGTAGATGTGGGAATATCCCGGCACATAAATGATCTGCCCCTTGGAAGTTGCCGGCGATTCACCGGCCAAAATCGGGGCGGCCGCCGCCGACACCACGAGAACAAGGGCAAACAGTATTGCCAATTTCCCGCCCTGCCTCATCCGCACCATAATCAGTTCCCTCCGCTGTTAATCTAGGTGAACAGACAGATCTTGCAGTCCTTGGCGAACTTCAGAAATTCTTCGGCCGTCCAGACGATAACACCGTCGATGAGCTTTTCTTCCTCAATTTCCATCATGTCTACCGTCATCTTACAGGCGATCAACTCCACCCCTTCGATCTGAGCCACCTCCTGCAGATCGGCGAGGCTGGGGATATTGGCCTTCTCAATCTTTTTCTTCATCATACCCGTAGCGATCGTGCTCATGCCGGGGATTGCCCCCATCACCCCCGGAGGAAAGAATTTGGCCCGTTCGGCACCCCCCTCCAGGACCAGGTTAAGGCCCATAAACGAGTAAAACACCTTACTCTCCATACCCTGCCGGGCCGCATTGATACCCAGCACCAGGGATGGATACGCGCCATCGATGGTGTCTTTAACACAGATAAATGCGGCTTTTTCTTTTTCTTCGGCCATGACTCACCTCCTCTGATTGGATATTGGGTGTCCGGGTCCTCTTGACCTGGTTATCAATCAATACAGCCAGTGGTGTTCCAGCATGAATGCTTTGAGCCGGCGGCGTAACACTGCATAGGAATAATGGTCTACCCCGAGCCGGTAATTCTTCTCAACCATCTCATCGCGGTGGTCTGGATGGTCCAATATCTTCCGGGTCTTCTCCACCGCCGCCGCGGTGACGTAGCCATTCAGTTCTATCACGGAAAACCCCTTCGGTTTGATGTCCCTCGTGTAGATGGAGTAGGCATTGACCACAATCGGTTTTTTAAAGTAGACGGCTTCCAGGAATGCGTTTCCAAAACCTTCCACTGTGGACGGATAGGTCACCAGGTCGGCATGGGGGTAAACATCTTCCAGGGTATAGATCTTCCGGCCGTCCTCTGTGGTACCGCGCTTCTCATCAATAATGTCCGACACAAAGATCGTGTCGACCTGCATCAGTTCTGAATACTCCCTCAGCCGCTGTTCGTAGTCCTGCCCCTCGTCGCCGGACGCATGAGAGATGACCAGTTTGGCCTTCCGGTTCAATCGATGGACCAGTTCGATGGCATGCTCGATCCCCTTGCGCTTCACCACCCGGGTGGGTTGAAGAACCAGCAGCTCATCCGGGGCGATTCCCAACGCCTCTCTGGCATCGGCGGCGTAGTCGTCAATAGAGGGCGGAGGGTGTTCGAAATCCATGACATTGGGAATAATCGTAGCCGAAATGCCGGTCCGGAAACTGAGCTGTTCGTCCTGGAAGGAGTTCAGCACCGTATGATGAATCGCCGGCAAGTCCGGCGGAAATGCCATGTTCAGGTAATCGGCCACCGCATTGACCATGAAACGGTCCCGTTCCCAATAAAAATCGTGGTGATGGGCGACGGTTTCGATCCCCAATTCCGCAACGAACTGGGTAATGGCCACACCCAGCGGAAGATTCATCGGGATCGTCAAGGCATTTTCCGGAATGATTACACCGATATCGAATGTTTCAATGAACCGGTAAAGGTGGTCTTTGAGGTGGCTTTTGATCCTTCGGATCTGCTGTGTGAGATCCCGCTCGCGGAACGTGACACCGAAGCTGAGATCGGAAATGCGTTGGATATCGGGATGGACAAAATGCGCTTCATCCACTTGATAGGATTGCTCTGGAGGCCGGTCCAGTTCACCGGCAAAAAAGAAACAGGTCGCCCCTTCCTGTTCCAGAACAGCGGTCCACTTTTCCGATTCCAGGGACACCCCGTCGGTTCCGGCCAGCCGGGTAGAAATAATCCCCACGTGGGTCGGATTTCCACCGTGCCGACATCGAATCATGGTCGCTGCTCCCTCTCGTACGTCGTTTCGGTTTTCGGTTATGCCTGAAATCGGTTATCTGGATGGTACCGGGGTTGGCCCTATTTGTCGGATTCTTCGCTGCTGGGCTGGGCCTCCGATCCGCGGGCGTCTGCCTCGACTTGACTTTCGGAAAGAGGCTCTTCGGGTTCAGGAGACACATCCACGGGTTGTTCCGTACTCGGCTCTGCAGGAATTTCCTCCCGGGGGTTATAGACTTCGAAATTTCCGGTGGCATAGTACCGAATCGGTTCATCCCGATCGTCCACCACCGTGAGATTAATGAGTTCTTCTTCTCCGGGCCGGCTGTCTTGGAACAGTTTCCATGCGGACCGCCAGGCGACCACATCGGAATCAAAGTGGGCTTCTTCAAGGTCGGGCATATAGTCCTGCACCCATCTGCCATCCTCCCGCTTCTGGAAACGGACCCGAAAACCGCCTGGCTTCCGAACCCAGTTCTTGTCCGTCAGTTTTAGCATCTCAGATATTTTCATGCTCTCGCTCCATATGTGATTGGTCTAACCAGCAGCGGCAACATTACATCTCGTCTTCTTCCGGGGTTGAAGATCGAAATTTACACACGGCTGCAGCTCGTTCTTCCAGGGCTCGATCTTCCGCTGATGCATCGAAGTGGTGAACGCCCATATGGGGATAGGAAATAACGATGCCTTCATTATCAAATCGAAGCTTGGCCTTTTCCAGAAGATCGACCCGGGTGGCCCAGTATTTGAGGTTATCCGCCCAGCAGCGCCCCCCGAGCCGGATGCACCCGTTGGACATATCCAGCACCCAGACCGCCGGCCGGGGTGTTTTTTTCACCCTGGGGTCTTCTATCATCAAGGCTTCCAGGACCTGTTTGGCTTTCATCAGATCCTGGTCGTATCGGATCGGAATATCAATTTTCATGCGCCGGGTCGGGGTGTAGTGATAGTTGATGACGATGTCGTTGAGTATCGTTCTGTTCGGGACAAAAAAGACTTTTCCGTCAAAGGTCCGAATCCGCGTGTTCAGAAATGTGGTCGCCTCTACCTTGCCCAGCAGGCCGGCGGCCTTGACGGTTTGCCCCACCTTAAAAGGGAGCGTCGGGATATAGGGACGGAAAAAAATCATCAGTCCGACCACCGTAAGCAGAATGACCATGAACAATCGAAAAACCGGCATGACCTCGAGGCCCAACTCTATCGCGGCACTGATAAGGACCCCCGACAGCAGAAGCACATGAAGGACATTGGCCGTATTTGCGGCCGCAATCGGATTTTTAATGATACGGGCAAGACCCTTGCGGACCGGCTTCATAACTACCCGGATGATGAACATCCCGGCGATGATCACCAGCAGACCCATGATCAGATCCCTGCCGTAGGCAGTCATTATCTTTTCGAATTCCTCCACGCGAGGCATGGGGACTGCACCTACCTGGGTAAAATCAAAATCAGCCATCGTATCTCCTGAGCTTGCATTAAAAATTTGGTATAGTTATTAGATATTCAAAGAAATTCGTCAAGTCGCAGCGGTGACAAATCCGCCACTGGGCAGACACCTCACTTGACGTCTACAGAGTTAGAGTGACTGTCATATTTGCGTTCCGATTCAACGAGTACTAACCTCACGGTTACTGTGGGCGGGTCCAGTGCCCCGCCCCTCATAGAAGGGCCGGGCACTGTACCGGCCTGATTCTCTTCTGAATCGGAACATATTTTTGGCAATAGCTATAAAGGATGCAGACGGGGCTGGTCTTAGGGGTCGGATTTTAAACCGCGGGTGTTCCGTTTGGATGGTTTTTTCCGGGCGGCTTTGGCCGCTTTCTTTTTCATGGAGTGCATGGCCGAAAGACATGGATTGTCGCCTGCCGTGGAAAAATCGGTCAAGGCGGCAGCCAGTCCGAAAGGACCGGCAATAAAAAAGCCTCCAACGGCTTTGCTGATCGTGATCACTGTCCCGCCCGGGTTTATGACCAGATAGGGTTCCGCCAGTGTGCCGCCGAGTTTTACGGGATTGGCCAGTTCCCCGAGGCTTAAACTGATTTTTCCCACGCCTTTGATCCCGAACCCATGCTTTGGGTTCGGATCGAATACAAAATCGATCTGCTCGGTTTTCAGATTGATCTTTCCCCTGCCGGCGATGGTGGTTTGAGGATTGTCTATAATCATCCAGTCAGAGCGGGCCATTCCGTTGAGGATGTGGAATTCGCATAAGCCGCAATTGACTTCCGTGTAGTTCTTTTTCTTTGCCGCATTCATCCATCGGAACAGGGCCGAACTGAGTTCTCCGCCCAACAGCCCCAGATGCTTGTAGTAAAGTTTTCCCCTGCCCATGACCACCAGAATACTGCCGTTCATGGACCCCATCATTTCAGCGATGGAACGGCCACTGGTTTTTATACGGAATTCCGAGTCCACCCGGCCGTTGACAGGGGCTTCGAGGCCCAGTTTGGCCATCATGGAGGCAATATTGATTCGACGGGAACGCAGGTTCAACTCGATATAAGCGCCCCGTTTGCCCTTGTCACGGATAAACAGGCTACCGCCGCCGTTTCCCCGCCCGATCTTGAAACTGACCGGTTTAACATGCAGGCGTTCTTTTTTCAGTGATGCTTTCAGGTTAAAATTATCGAAGGCAAATCTGTAGAGCAGCAATTGGTCTGCATTGAGATCCAGTTCAGCCTCGATTTCCCGCAGGATGTCAAAAGATATCAGTTTACTTGAAAACACCTTTTTGTTGGCGCCACCCCTTTGGGAGAACGGGGCCGCCCGCTTGGGTAAAAGGGGTCTCATATCAAAACGATCGGTCGCCAATTTAGCAACGAGGTGAGGCCGCTTCCCCATAGCCACAGTGAGCGTCATTGAACCCGACACGACATCCTTGCGGTGGCGAAATTGTATTGACTTGGCGATGGCCTTAAGTCGTTTGTTGCGAAGGTGCGCCGACATGCTGATGTTTTCGATGGACACCTTGGGTATCACCAGATGCCGGGCGTCGAGGGTAATATCGGCGTCCAAAAAGCCGAATTGTTGCGGCGAAATGATTTTCGTGAGCTCTTTTTGAACTGAGATTCTCCCCCCGGCGACCTTGCTTTTCGTTGGCGTCGAATCCTTCATCAGAGTTCGTAAATCCATGTTTTTCGCGCTCAATACGGCAGAGAGCCGTGGCCGTTTCCTGCCGTAATCAAATGTAAAGGATCCGGAGACCACCCCCTTGGCATACCGCATGCGCATGGAATCCGCGGTGGCCTTCAAACGGCCCTTGTCAATTCGCGTTACCCCTTTGACATGATCGACAAAAGCACCCGGCAATCTCAGTTTCCGTCCTTCGATCGCCATATCCGCATCGATCCATCCCAGGGCTTTGGGGGATATGGAATCGGCCAGAACCACCCGAAGGGGCCTTTCTTTGGCGTTTTCTCCGGATTTGGGTGGCCCCGACGACAGGATGGGACGGAGATCCACGTTCTTCAGTAGGAAATTTGCCGCGACATAAGGACGGGCCCTTCGGATGTGGAGTTCCATCGCCCCGGACATTCGCTGCTTGCCGCTTTGCGCCGTGAAGTCGTCGAACCGGAGCCGGCCGGGGCCCGGATCACTAAACCAAAACGTCACCGACAGAGGACTCAACCTGGGAATTCCATAAATGCCCAGAACGCGTTCGAATTCAGCGGAGGACTTCCCGTGGGCACTGATGTTGAGGCGATAGTCCTGGAACCCTGCAATGTCCCGAATGTGGCCCTTGACGGTAAACGTGATCCCGGATGTCTTTCCTGTAAAATCCAGCGGCCATGGGCGCTTCGAATCCAATAGATCGGGCAACGCCCCCACGTGTCCGGAAAGGGAAAAAGACCTGTTCAGAAATTGCAGGTCGGCATCGAGGGCCACCGGGCGATCCAGACCGGGTATGGCAGCCCGAAGGTGGTCGATACGGCCCGTATACAGGTCTTGGGCCGGGGCATCCCTGTAGGTGAACACACCATCCCGGATAATGACAGAATCGAATTTAATGCGAGGCATCGCCACCGGTGGGACACCCGGAGAGTCCGAGGTGGCGGCGGTATCGAATTCAAGGTTGGAGCGCCCGGAGGGGTCTATTTCAATGAGGATGTCCGGTTCCACCAACAACAGCCGTTTGACGCGAACCTGCAGGAACAATAGCGGTGCTAAAGCCAACCGGATCTCGAGACGCTTTACGGTCAGCATGTCCAGGCGGGTTCCCCAGTCTGCGTTTCTAAGCGCAATACCCTCGACATACAATGTGGGTTTGAAGGTAAGTTTGGGTCGGATGTCACCGGTCAGGATAAGTTCCCGGCCGGTGGCCCATTTGACGAGCTCGATAAGGTCCGGCTTGAAGCGGTTGTAATCAAACCTGGCCAGAGAAATATAGCCGGCGATGACCGCTCCCATAATGAGAGTGACTGCGATGGATAGGACCCATTTCCAGCGCATGGGGATTCCTTACGACGCAGGGTTTTGACGCATATCGGTCCGGGCAGACCACTCCGGCTGCGTCTTCATGAAAGGGCTATTGTAACAGCCCGGATTCTCGAAGGTTTTTAAAAATCACCGCGCTGAGACCCGCAACCGCTTTGGCCAGATTCTCCGGGTCGAGCGTCTCGGTTGCGGCGGACCAGATCAGCTTTTCGGTATCCGCATCATACAGGCCGGTCTCCAGTTTCACATACTCGTGCTGGGTGGTGTAACCGGGCTGATGGGTGTAGTGATAAATTCTGTGGTAATAATTGCCGTAGGTGTAAGCGTACGCTGGAGTGCTGACCGGCGGATGGTACACTTCCTTCTTCTCCACCCCCACTAGGTGGGTCATCAGAACTTTATCAATATTCCTTTCCCGCGCCGCGGCTTTGATCTCAGCCGCCTCGATCTCACGACCACCGGGGAAAATGGAGTAGCTGGCGAGTGCCTCCACGCCGGCGGCATTAAACTCTTTGACGAACACATCTTCGAAAATCCGCCTGTTGTGTGTCTCATCCGAAATCCCCATCACCAGAACACGGTCGATGGGACCCCCACTGTAATTTTCGTCTTTCCATGAGGAGGTAATCCGAGATGAGGCACAGGACAGGAAAAAAGCAACTGTGATGGCCACCCATACGATGGGAACAAGCTTCTTCACGATGATATCTCCCGATTTGGTGGTTGCAGTCAGATTATATCGGTTCCCCCGGGAATTCGCAAATTTTCACCTATAGATCGGACGGAGCCCATCCACTGATGCCAATGCATGGGCCGAGACCCCGGGCGTCCGTTTAGGGCTGATTGTTCAGCGGTTAGACTTGATGGCCATCAGATTCGGCACAGAGTCCACCACCTGTCCGGTCACGGTTATAAATTGAAGGGAGACGCGATCGCCGCGAACATGGTATAAGGTATATCCGCTCTGGGATGAAAACAGGACCGGGTGCCAAGGTGTAGGTTCCCGATTATGAAACGGCGCACCGGCGGCACCGCAGGTCACGTGCCAGGTCGGATAAATAAAGGCCGGATTGGGTGACGCCCGGTCCAGTTTCCCATCCCCGTCGAGATCATCTTCCGGATAGCGGCCCACAGGTGTTGTCTTATCGATCAGTGTCCGATGATACGCATGCTCGTCAGTTGTCAATACAGCGGCCACCTTGGAAGATCGGGCCACAGCTTCCCACAAACGGTTGCGGACTTCGATGATTCCCATCTTTTCAGGAATCACGTTTTCTGAATGCCGGCTTTTCATATAGCCTCGAATCCGATTATTTCCATGCCACCACATGGCATCCCTAACGTGTCCGCCGGCCGGGAACATCGGTTCCTGGGCAAACAGAAAGATAAATCGAACCGAATGATCCGATTCGGCCCGTTCCAGGGCGGCCTCGATCCAGATCAGCTGATCGTCGAGCATGTAACCTTCCGGCAAACCGCCGTACTCCGGACAATGGCACATCTCCGGGGAGTTGGGAGAGCAAGATGTCCACCAATAGTTGTTGTTGAAGGCAATGAACAGGACCGGGCCGTACTGAAATTCGTAGACGTTCTCCACATAGGGGGGACGCCGAGGATCGGAAGGGACGGGACCATTGGCAGGATTCACAAATTCCCTGGCAAAGAGGGCCTCCGCACTATCCGTGGCATAGGGCCATTTGTCCAAACCGATGCCGTATCGACTGCCATCATCATAGACGTTGATCAGCGCCTCGTGATTCCCCATGGCCGTGTAGACCGGCCGGGTTCGCCAGAATCCTTCGAAGGCCTGTTTCCAACCTTTGAGTTGGAGCCTGAAATCCTCGATCTGAGAGGTGTAACCGTTTACCAGATCACCTCCAAAGATAAACAGGCGGGCATCTCGACGAAATGCATCCCAGACAATATGATTCAGGACGTAACGATTGGAACCCATGTACGTCTGCTCGCCCCCGCCGGTGCCCTCTCGGCTGTCACCAACAAACGCAAAAATAAGATCACCACGGCCTTTGGATGGCGCGGTTTGAAATTGATAGGTTCGGGTGACGGTGACATTACCCCTGTTGTCTTCAACACTTACACGGTATCGGTATGTCGAAGCGGGCCGGAGCCCATTGATCGGAATCTCATGGCGCCTGGCCGGCACCCGGCTGCCAACAGTTGTGATCGGCTGTCCTTCTTCGGACGTCACTATAACACGAGCGTCGGCGTTTCGATCGGTCTCCAGGGATATGATGACTTTAGACGGGTCATCACTGGACGCGTTGAGATAAGGCCCTTCGATGATGGTAACGGTTCGCACCGGACCGCGTTCCGCAGTCCATTTAAAGCTGACGCGGCCATCGTAAAAGCCGATCCGCCGCTGAAGGGTCCCATCAAAAAGATCCAATCGATACCCGATAGTGTAGGTCGGCATCGGCTCCTGAGTGTTTTTCGACCAGTTGTTCACATTGTACTTGGGCATAAAGAATTTGGACACCGGGATGATGCCCTTTCCCTTTCGAAGCTTGCCCTCGTCGCGATACCAGCGATACCACGGGTAGTCAAAATCTGACTCATTTGCTTCAAATGGGTAGGGTCCGGAGAATATCTTCCCCGTCAACTGGTTTGCCTGCAGATCAATGAGTAAATCTTTGGCCGAGGGATCCGGTCCGGTGATCCGGTGAAGATCGCTCCAGGTCAGCGGATTCCGGACAGCCCCTTCCCGGGTCGGCAGGTCGGGGATCTTGACCGCCAAATCGGCGGCGAAAACGGCTGTACAGAGTATCAATATCCCCACCGAGCAGAAGACACACATCCGATCAAAAAAATCTATTTTCATAGACAGCTCCGTTCTATCAGCGCGTTTATTTGTTGGTCAGGCGATATGTGTTTCAATATCCGGAACTTTTTAGAAACCACCATTATATAGAACCGAATCTGAATAACGCAGATAGGTTCTACTTGAACGAACATCAAACTAAGCATACATTGACCAAAATGAAAACCTGGAAGGAGACTCCATGAGCACCGAGCGTCCACGAACCACAGTTTCTCAAATGCTCTTGACCGTCGCCGCATTTGTCATTGTCGTGGCCGGCATGCAGGCTGCCAGTTCACTGCTGGTCCCCTTTCTTCTGGCGGCATTTATCACGATCATCTGTACGCCCATCATGGCATGGTTGATACGCAGGGGAGCACCTTCCTGGCTGGCCCTGATTGTGGTCATTGTCGGGGTACTCCTCATCGGATTTCTAGTATCCGCATTCATTGCCTCTTCGGTCAACGACTTTACCAAAGACCTGCCCGCCTACCAGGCAGCACTCGGACGCCAGATCAGCGATCTGGTCCAATTTCTCAATGAGATCGGGATGGACATCTCTGCCAGTACCGTGACGGATTTTCTGGATCCCGGGGCGGCCATGAATATCGTCGCAACTGGGCTCAACAGCCTGCGCACGGTGCTCACCAATGGTTTTCTCATTTTGATGACGGTGGTCTTCATGCTCATGGAGGCATCGGGTCTGCCGACAAAGATCATGGCGATGCTGGGAGGTTCGGAAGACTCCCTCCGGCCCTTTGAAAGGTTCATCGAAAACGTAAAGCAATACATGGCCATCAAAACCTGGATCAGTCTCGGCACGGGAGTTCTTGCCGTGGCATGGCTGATGGTGATGGGGGTGCCGTACGCGACTCTTTGGGGGATGCTGGCATTTTTTCTGAACTACATCCCCAACATCGGCTCGATCATAGCTGCGATACCCGCTGTGATCCTGGCTCTCGTTCAGTTTGGTATCGTCAAAGCCGCCGTTGTCGGTTTCGGCTATCTGGTTATCAACACCCTGATGGGTAGTTTTATCGAACCCCGTTTCATGGGCAAGGAATTGGGGCTGTCCACCCTGGTGGTATTCATGTCCCTGCTGTTTTGGGGCTGGGTCTTGGGACCGGTGGGGATGCTGCTCTCTGTTCCTTTGACAATGATGGCCAAGATCGCCCTGGATAACCGGGAGGAAACCCGCTGGATCGCCATTCTTCTGGGGCCAAACCCCGCTTCTCGGAAACGGCAGAAAGCTGACCGGATGAATGACACGGCAACACAAGAAGCATCCCACGAGGATAAGCAAGCGTAAGACCTTCCCTTTGGTTTGATGACGGCCACGGAAATAAACGAACCATCATTCTGCACACCATGCGCGTTTTACTGATCAATCCATACTACCCCATTTCCGAAACCCCGTCGCCTCCCCTGGGCCTGGCATGTCTGGCCGGTGCCCTCGAACACGCCGGTGCGGACGTCCGGATACTCGACTTTGTGGTAGCGCCCTATTCTCTATCGGTGATAGAGGAAGTTCTCAGTTCCTTTGCTCCGGATCTGGTTGGAGTCACCTCCGTCACCATGACGTTTGACGATGCCATCTCCATCGTTCAGGATGTCCGGAACAGATGGCCTGAGGTGCGGACCGTCATGGGAGGTCCTCATGTATCGTTTCGTGCCGAGGAGACCCTGAGTCAATTCCCGGAACTGGACTTCGTTGTCCGCGGGGAGGGTGAGCAAGCCATTGTTCGCCTGGCCGAAGCCGTCTCATTGGGCAATGGATGGAAGACCGTTCCCGGTTTGGTCTATCGCGACGGAACGGCCATCGTCTCCAACCCCAGAAGCAAACGGCCACCCGACTTGGATGACTTACCTTTTCCGGCACGGCATCACCTGATGCTGGGCCGCTATCGTGCCCTGGGACTTCCGGTCAGCATGACCACTAGCCGCGGTTGTCCCCATCACTGCATTTTTTGCGTCGGGCACCGGATGAATGGTCGGAGTGTCCGCTATCGCCACCCTGTTGCTGTCGTCGATGAAATGGAATCGCTGAGCCGCCTCGGATTTCACCAGGTCAACCTTGCTGACGACCTTTTTACGGCCAACCCGGCCCATTGCAGAGCGGTCTGCGAGGAAATTGTGCGAAGAGGGCTGATACCCGCCTGGACCGCGTTTGCCCGGGTCGATTCCGTGTCCCGGGATCTTCTGGAGGAAATGAAATCTGCCGGCTGCCACACCGTCAGTTTCGGGGTGGAATCGGCGAACCCGGGAATTTTAAAGACAGCCCGTAAAGGGATCACGCCTCGCCAAATCTTTCGGGCGGTCCGGGAATGTGTTGAATCGGGGATGACACCACAGGTTTCATTTATCCTGGGACTTCCGGGGGAGACACCGGAGACCATGCGCCAGAGCATTGATTTGGGGAAAAAGCTGAAATCCATGGGCGCCCTGCATGGATTTCATCTTCTCGCCCCCTTTCCCGGAACCGACGTGTGTCAGAAGGCTCGAGAATATGGAATCCGGATTCTCCATAGCAACTGGCGACAGTACCATGCCAATCGAGCCGTTGCAGAAACCCCGACCGTGTCGCACCATATGTTGGATGACTTTATCAGCCGATGGGAAGAAAAATTTGACGAATACCTTGGCGATATCCGGCAACGGATGGCCACCGGCGAAGCTTCTGCAGGGGAAGCGTGGCAGCTCACCCGCCTGGAGCACACGGTCATTCTTTATGAACTCATGATGAAAAGGTGCTTGGAAAGGTACGGCACATGGCGAAACGGTACGGGTCAGATCAAGACAAAGGACGCCTTGGACGAATTGACACAGCGCATCGGAACCGGGGACAACTTCACCAGAGCCCAGCTTCTCGACACCCTGACTTTTGCGTATAACGGTGGGAACCTCGATTACCACCGTGAGGATGGCGTGATTCGCTGGAAATGGGTAGATTATTTACAGGGTTAGCGATGGGCGTTTTGAGAGTGGTGCTTGCCGGGCATAGCCTTGGCGAAGCCTGGTTTAGTGTTAAGAATTGAACAATGCTTAACAACTTCATCCCAAAGGAGATAATCAATGGGGAAACATGTCTTGTTTCTGTTGAAACCCGGCTTCAAGGAAACCGAAGACGGCCCCTTTTACTGTCCGGATTCCGCCGGGGTCGAAGGCTTTTTAAAATACGAACCGGCAATTGAGGAAAAAATAGAAGTCAAGCGGATTGAATTTCCAAAGCCACGGCAGGGGGTCATCGACCTGGTCGGTGAGGCCCATCAAGGTTGTCCCGTACTGGTGATCGATAAGGACGGTGACGTTCCGGAAGAGGCGACTGTCAGTGAGGAGACCGGCCGGGCCTATATTTCCGACCCGACTCAGATATGCAACGTTCTGGGCCGTTTATTCGGTGTGGTAAGACCCCAGCCATAAATAAAATCGTGCAACAATTTTATTTTGGGCTGTTCTCGCTCTCCTCACGGGAGATCTGGGCCGGAATCTTGCTCTATCGTTTGCAGATCCACAAAAACAGGAAAATTCAACTGCCTTTGAAGTTCTTTCTGGATGGTCCACCCGTTTGCCGAAATCAGATGAAGGGACTCGGTGGAGGATGTCACAAAGCTGACATGAAGCTTCCCCCCCTCGTTAATCGCTCTGACTTCCGTCCCGGGAAGAAACTCTCGGTCGAACGTAAACTGAACCTCGTTACTCCAGCTAAGGCTCGGGTCCGCAATCCGTAATTGGTCGGCGATCTCCTGGACAATGTCCATGACGGAAACCGTTGCCTGCACTCCGGAGTTCTGCTGGCTTTATGTGTTATCTGCAACAGCGGGATTGATGAGAATAACCAAACAAAGGAATGAAAGAGAAATGTATCGTAACATATTATCCCACCCCATCGTTTGAATGCGGTGATATGGGTCGGGGGGTTCAAGTATATCCGCTATAGGTAAAAGGTATCCAACAAGGGCTGTCGAGTCAAATTAAAACATAAATCCGTAAAATATCATGAACTTTGTTGCCAACTTGGCGGCCGTGTACTCGGACACCTGGCTGCCTTCAATTTTGACCAGTTCGGTAATGTCCGCCGCCACCACCTGGTGATCCTTGCCAAGACGTTGGATCAGGCGAACCACCTGACGGTAGGACAACCCGCCGGGCACCGGCGTTCCGGTACCTGGGATCACCGAGGGATCCAGACCATCCAGATCGAGGGTCACATAAACCTTCTGCGGAAGTCTGCCGATGACACGGTCGATCCAGGAGTCGTCGAAGGGATCCATATCATGGGCATACACCGGATTCAGGTTAAAATGGCTTAAGATATCGTATTCCTCCGATGAGAAGGACCGGATTCCCACCGGTACGACGGGGCCTTGAACCATCTCAAGGACTCGACGCATCACGCAGGCGTGATTGAATCGACTTCCGTTCCATTCATCTCGAAGGTCGGCATGGGCGTCGATTTGAAGAACGCCAAGATCCGGATACGTTTCGACAGCCGCACGAATCAAGCCGATGGACACGGCATGATCCCCACCCAGAGAAAGTAGAAATTTTCCCGCCACCAGTGCCTTTTTCGCCTGGGTGTAAATCTGGCCGATTGCGGTCTCGGGGTCCTTGGAGAGAAATGGTGCGTTTTGTGTATGTAAGTTCAGGGTGGTCCAGTCGACACGGGTTTCTTCGTCCAAATCTTCAAGTTGGGCCGATGCCCGAAGAATGGCATAAGGCCCTTCCCGGCTTCCGGTGCCATAGGAAGGGGACCGTTCGTAGGGAAGCGGAAGGATAACGACCCGGGCCGCCTCGAATCCCACATCCGGCACATCGTCATCCCCAAATCTGATGTTGCTGTTATCTGTCATCTGTTTTCCCGTAAAAATTTGCCGTGCGAATTTTTACTACTTAACAAACACGGCCGCCGCCAGCACCGTAGTCCAGAGCCCTCCTTCAGATCCCAGCGTGGCCTGGGCGAAGTGATCCGATTCGACGATCTTCCCGCTCATGTGATAGACTTCGCGTCGCTCGTCATAGTCTTCATCCGGATCAAAATCGATCCCCAGGGTGTTAGCCAGCATCGAGGCCGCCAGGTCCTCTGCGTATTCTCCGGCCTCAGTCTCGGTCTGACCGAACCCGTGGTGCTCGGAAAGGTATCCGTAATGGCCCTTTTCAGACGGCAGGGCAAGGCCCACTGCCGCCACAAGCCGCCGCCCCGGTTCATTGCTTTGCTCTTTGGCAATGACGCAGTGGGTAATCTCTCCCGGTTGCAGCATCTCCAGCCCTTCGTCGATGTCGATAATCCGGCAGTCGGGTGGAAAAATAGACGACACAGAGACTATGTTCAGGTGGGCAATGCGTGCGCTTCGGAGAGCAAGCTCGAAAGAGGACAGTTTTTCTTTGTCAATACCGATGCCTTTGGTAAAAAACAGATAGCGGGGTACGTACATGGGCCTGCCCTCCAGATTCGTTAGAGAGCGGAATTATCGCAATGACTATACTTTAAAGAGAACTTTGCAATGTTACCGGCGCATTTTTAGTTCCTAGCGGACGGTTTGTCAATCCTGGTGAAAGGTTCGAAGCCATGAAGATCCGACTGGACCTTCGAAAGCATTGCATGGAACAGGAGACAGGATGTCCGTGTGTATTCATTGACGGAAAACCGGTGAAGACGGGTCGGGGTAGAAGAGAGTAGCCCGGATCGTTTCTGCTTTCAATCGCCGATCCTGAGCACCTTCGCTCCCCGGATTTTTCTCTCCTTTAACTCCATCAACGCCACATTGGCTTCCTCCAGCACATATTCCTGGAATTCCGGTTTAATGGGGATAGCAGCAGCAAGTTCGACAAACTCCGTCAAATCCCGACGGGCGACATTTGCTACCGTTTTAATCTCTTTTTCAAGCCAGAGATGTTGAGGATAATCGATTTGGGTCAGATAGTCTTTGTCCTTTTCTTCCTTACGGATCGCATTAATGACCAGTCGTCCGCCCGGAGAGAGGTTTTTAAGGGCCTCGACAACCGGCTTCCAGACCGGTGTCGTATCGACGATAGCATCCAGTTTCTTGGGAGATGATTCGGTGGTATCTCCGGCCCAGATTGCACCCAGCTCAATGGCAAACTCACGCTCCTTTTTACTGCGGGCAAAGACAAACACGTCCGTGTCCGGCATATGGTGCCGGGCCATCTTGAGCACCAGGTGGGCGGAGGCTCCAAATCCGGTAAGGCCGAGTGTCATGCCGTCTTTGATATTGGCCAGTCGGAGAGACCGGTAGCCGATCGCCCCGGCGCACATCAACGGAGCCGCCTCGGAATCTGAGAAGATATCTGGAATCGAAACGGCATAACTCTCGGGGACGGTCATCTGTTCCGCATAGCCCCCGTTGGCATCTCTACCGGTGGCCCTGAACTTGGGGCACAGGTTTTCGTTTCCCGCCCGGCACTGACGGCAGGTCCCACAGGCCGAGTGAATCCAGCCGATTCCGACGCGATCCCCGATCTGAAAACGGGTAGCTCCGGGGCCAAGTTGCGCGACCCGGCCAATGACTTCGTGACCGAGAACCACGGGAAACTTCGGAGGGGGCGTGCGTCCTTCGATTTCATCCAGTTCGGTGTGGCAGACGCCGCACCGGGAGATGTCTACGAGGAGTTCATTGTTCCCGGGGACAGGTGTCGGAAGGTTAACGATGCGCAATGGGGTCCGTGTTTCAGATAACCGGCAGATTTCTTCCAAGACCATCGCCTTCATTGCATCCCTCCAGCTATCCCGAACATTGTAAGTTACCTGATAAGATTTCCCCCTGTGGTGCAATGTCCGGGCTATACGAACTCATATTGTGGAAAGAGCAGGTGGAACGGCAGAACCCTGAACATATCCAGTGATATCCGGACAAAGCCGGTATATCGCGGAATGTCCGGATTATTCCGCGAGAAGACTCTGGGTGAGGTTTCGAACGGACAGAGTAATCTGTGCAATAGCCAGCCGATAATGATAAGAGGTTCTGCCAAACGGATCAAATATTTCGTCATCATCTCCGCCGACAGCAGCATACCGCCCTAGCATATCGACTTTATCAGCCCCCTCCGGGCTGATATCCAGCACATACTGCTTGTGGATGGGGGACATGACAAGGACCTTGTTCGCCCATTCCAGCTCTTCCAGTTCAAGCTGCCGTGACTTATGGTCCCCTACGGCAATGCCTTTTTCCATCAAATGGGCCACCATGCGCGGGTCCGCCGCGTTGCCGGGCAACGCGGCCATACCGGCAGATGCCGCCTGCACATGGGAAAGGCCAAGCTGTTCTGCTTCATGAAGAAACAGCCGCTCGGCCAGATAACTTCGGCAAATGTTGGCGGTGCAAACAAATAGGATGTTCATTTATATATTGTGTTTAGTGTTTGGTGTTTGGTGCCTGTCCGGCATCAGTCAGGCCGCTTGGCGATGGTTCCAATGTGCCTGCTGATTCGCACCGGCGAATGTCATGCCATATAAGAAACGCAGGAAAAATGCAACCGGTTCCGTATAGTACGGAACCAGCTAGGAAAATCAGACCAACGTGCTTTTCTAGGAATTATAAATTAAAGGCCCTACCGTAGCAAATGGCTTCGGCAGGGCCTGTCGATATCAAAGTTCTATTTCAGTTATGGTCTATACTGTTCCGGCAACACTGCCTTATCACCCCACTCCGGCGGAAGCTTTTGGCCTGCCGGCTCCCCCAGTTTTTCCTTAAGCCGCTTCAATCCCGGTCGGGCAAACTTGGGATGGCCTTCTTTAAGTGTCCGGCCATTGATGGCCGCCTCGCTTCTTAAGCGATGGCCCACCGTACGCTCCAACTGACGCCCCAACCAAAGCACCCGATCCACGTCCCAGCCGTGCTCGATCCCCATTTCATCAATTTGCACCACCAAATCTTCCAGGCAGATCAAGCCGACATATCTCGGGTCGTCGTAGTAGTATTCACCGGTCCCGGGAACCGGGCAGTCGTCGAGGAAATTTGCCGGCTGGCCGCCCAAGCCGCCGAGGGTCGCTTCGAATTGAGTGATCCCGGCCTGGAGGGCCGCAAGAACCGATGCGGAAGATACCCGCTTGGTCTCATGGAAGTGGGCGATGTGAAGATCCGTGTTTGGAATGGCATCCAGCACCATGGAATAATACCGGTAGACGTCCGGTGCCGAGGCGCTGCCGTCATGATCCGCGTGCTCGATATCGTGGGCACCGATCTCCAGCCACCGCTTGGCGAACTCAACCGCATCGGCCATATCCGTGGCGCCGCCAATCGGGCTTCCCCAGATGGTGCTCACAGTGCCACACATCTGCAGACCGGCATCGTTGCATTTTTTGATGCTCCGCTCCGCTTCTTTCCAATACTCCGGCAGGGTGGTCCCGGAATTGGCAAAATGGTGTTCCTCCTCGGTGGACACCATCATCAGCAGCCGGTCCGGCCCGATTCCCTTCTCCCGAAGCCGTATGGCACGGTCTACCGAAGGTTCACGAATGGTGATGGCCGTGAGAACCAGATCGTCATAGTCGATACCTCGCTTTTCGCAACGCTTTTTGAATCGGTCGCTTCTCAAATGGCCCAGGAGTTCCTCGGCATCGCTGAACTGTGGCATAAGAAACGGGTTTCCAAGATTGGTCACCTCGATGTGCCGGCATCCAGCGAAAATCAGTTGCTCCAGATAATAGATCTTCGCACGGGTTGAGATGAATTTTTCAAGATGCTGGAATCCGTCTCTAATGGTAATATCCCCTATCGAGACTTTCTTCGGCATCCTCGGAAATAGTTTCCAGTAATCGTACTCCGTCATGGTAACCCCTCTCTTTACTGTGTTTGTTTATCTGATTTTCCGTATCTATGGAAAATTTCAGAACTCCGCTTAAATTGCTTGTATTCGACTCGCAATTACCCAGCGGCATCATCGGAATCGGTATCGGGTTCGGGATGGGTATCGGCAGCAATTATGGCCACTCTGTTTCGATTCCGATTCCGACAGCGATCCCGATAGCGAAAGCTGTGAACTCCGGCGTCACCTGTAACGAATTAGAGCCCTACCTCTTTTACTTCCCCCTATATACCGGCTTCCTCTTCTCTCGAAATGCCGCCAGCCCCTCGAGTCGATCCTCCGTCGGAATGCAGACCCAATATGCGTTGGATTCGATGGCCAGGCCGGTATGGAGATCGGTCTCCATCCCATAGTTGATCGCATATTTTGCCTGCTCGATGGCGATTGGACCTGTTTCACAGATCATGCCGGCCATGCCCTCTGCTTCCGTCAAAAGATCCCCGGGTTCGCAGATCTTGTTGACCAATCCGATCTGCAGGGCCTCCTCTGCGCCCACCCGACGCCCGGTAAATATCATTTCTTTTGCCACGCCTTTTCCGACCAGTCGGGGTAGACGCTGGGTGCCGCCGGCCCCCGGGATGATGGCAAGCCGGGTCTCGGTTTGTCCCATGGTTGCCGTACGAGAGGCGATTCGGATATCACATGCCATGGCCAGTTCGGTGCCTCCGCCCAAGGCCACGCCGTTGACAGCAGCGATGGCCGGTTTTCTCATATACTCCATCCGGGTGAACAGATTTCGAATCGTATAAATAAACTCCTTAACCTGTTCGGGGGTGTAGGATCGGCGTTCTTTCAAATCCGCACCGGCGGAAAAGGCTTTTTCGCCCGCGCCGATAATGATCACCACCCGGATACCCGGATCCCCATCGATGGCTTCGATTTCATTCTGCAATGCATGCAGCAGAGCAAAGTTAAAGGAGTTCATCACATCGGGTCGATTCAGGGTAAGAATGGCGATTTGGTTTTCAACGCGTTTCAGCAGAACGTTATCCTCGGCTGGGCTCATATCAACCTCCATACCGGTTTCATGAAAATGCAGGTTTTCCGTACCCTATCTCTGGGTGTAGCAAATATGCTGGATCAGAGTCCATAGCCAGGGCACATCACGTTAAACTTTTCTGAAATTACCCGAAAGTCCATTCGTCGCGACCAGTTTCATCAAGCCGATGCCGTATCCATGGGCGGCGGGCGGCGACCTCCAGGAATTGGTCGAGAGAGTCTTCAGGAGTACTGAGCGAGCGCTCAGTCAATAGAGTAGCTATTTTATAACTATACTTTTATTTTGTCAAACAATTTCTCGCCGCCGTTTTCGGATTTTTCAATATCTATTTTATTTCAAATGGTTATAACGCTTTATCTATTTCCATAGGCTTATATATTGACATGAAAATTTCACCATGATAGTTTCGACTGAGCGCTTGTTCGGAATTTATGAACCCCTCTCTCCAAAAGGGCGACCGGGCCTTCGGCTGGGCTTGAAAACCACAAGGTGTCACCCGAGATCAGTCGTAAGCAACCCTATATCCCACTCGGCGAAAATATGATGATGCTAAAGATAGAACGAACCAAAGATGTCCCGACACAGATCAAGAACCCCGATCTGGTCGAGCGGCGGCGGCGGCAGATCGTGGATGCCTCGGTTCAACTCTTCATTGAAAATGGCTTCCACAAAACCACCACACGGCAGATCGCCAAAGCCGCAGGGCTGTCCATCGGTTCCCTATATGAATATGTCGCGTCAAAAGAAGATGTTCTCTATTTGGTGTGTGAGGCGATTCATGCCGAGGTGGAAAAAGGTGTTGCCGAAGCGCTGGCCAGGGCCGCCGGTGGGCAGAATACCCTTGAAGAGGTGATTCGGGAATACTTTCTCGTCTGCCACCGGATGAGTGATCATATCTTATTGATTTACCAGGAGACCCAATCCCTGCCGCGGCAGTGGCAAGACCGGGTACTGGAAAATGAGGTCCGAATAACCGGCCTATTTGTGGAGGTCCTGGCCCGACTGACGGCCTATGGTGACCTTCCCGACCTGGACGACAGCGCTATAGAGCTTATCGCTCACAACATTTCGGTACTTGGGCATATGTGGACATTCCGAAGGTGGTTTTTATCTCGCCACTACAGCATAGAGGACTATATCGAAATCCAAACTGGATTTGTACTGGGGTTATGTAACAAATGAAGACCCGATATTCAGCAAGGAGGTAGTATGGAGACCGAGCCGGATAAATACACACCTCAAAATATGATTCGTGTTGTCACCGCAACATCTCTATTTGACGGCCATGATGCCTCCATTAACATCATGCGTCGAATCCTACAGGACACGGGTGTGGAAGTGATTCACCTTGGGCACAACCGATCCGTCCAGGAAATTGTGGATGCCGCCATTGAAGAAGACGTCAACGGCATCGCCGTTTCGAGCTACCAGGGGGGCCACGTTGAGTTCTTTAAGTATATGGTGGATCTTCTCAATGAAAAAGGGGCTTCTCATATCCGGGTGTTCGGGGGTGGGGGCGGGGTCATCGTACCGGATGAAATCAACGAACTGGAGGCCTACGGCGTCACCAAAATATATTCACCTGAAGACGGCGCCCGCATGGGGCTCCAGGGCATTGTAAATCATATGGTGGAAAAAATGGATTTTTCCACCCTCGATGGATCCGAAATCGATATCCAAAACCTGTCCCCCGACAACAAGCTCCTGGTGGCCAGAGCCATCACCGCCGTGGAACAGGCCACCGCCATGGGAAATGGGCATCTGGAAAGTTTTCGCAGCCAACTCAGGGAGCACCTCGGGTCCCGTCAAGTGCCGGTGCTCGGAATTACCGGGACCGGTGGTGCCGGAAAGTCATCTTTGACCGATGAGCTGATCATTCGATTTCTTCACGATTTCAAGGAATTGAGGTTAGCCATCATCAGTACGGATCCATCCCGCCGAAAGACCGGAGGCGCCCTCCTGGGAGATCGCATCCGGATGAACGCGATCGACGACGAGCGGGTCTACATGCGCTCCTTGGCCACCCGCCGGTCGAGGACCGAACTGCCCACAGTACTTCCGGAAGCGTTGCTTGTGGCCAAAGCCGCCGGTTATGATCTGATATTCGCGGAAACGGCCGGAATTGGTCAGGGAGATTCGGAGATCACGGATTATGTGGATGTATCAATGTACGTGATGACCAGTGAGTTCGGTGCCGCATCTCAGCTAGAAAAAATAGACATGCTCGATTTTGCCGATATCATTGCCGTCAATAAATACGAAAAGCGTGGTGGCGAAGACGCGGTTCGCGATGTACGCAAGCAGGTTCAGCGCAATCGGAAGGCCTGGGAATCAGCACCGGAAGACATGCCGGTTTACGGCACCATCGCCTCTAAATTCAATGACGATGGAGTAACGGCGCTCTATCACAGCATCCTTGACACCCTGGAGAAAAAAGCAAAAACTCCGTATTCATCGAATCTGCCCCGTCCGGAAAGCAAGACCTCCACTTCCAAGACCATCATTATTCCCCCGGAGCGCGTTCGGTACTTGGCGGAAATTGCCTCAGCCGTTCGGTCCTACCACCAGACAACAGCGGATCAGACCGAGGCGATTCGACAGATCTGGCATCTGAAAAAAAGCGCCGAGGCGTTGGCCGGAACACGGCTCGAAGGGGATACATCAGAACTGATTGCCAGGCTAATGGAAGAAATCGCAACGGCAGAGGCCTCAGTGCAACCGGAAACACGGGAGTGGCTTGACCAATGGGAAGAGATCAAGGAAACCTATTCGAAAGATGAACTGGTATACGAAGTCCGAGACCGGGAAATCCGATTGCCCCTGGTCACCGAATCGATGAGTCGTCAACGCCTGCCCAAAATCTCACTACCGAAGTATAGGGATCCGGGAGAGATCTATCGTTGGCTTCGGGAAGAAAATGTCCCCGGGCGCTTTCCCTTTACCGCGGGAGTGTTCCCCCTGAAACGGGTCGATGAAGATCCGACACGCATGTTTGCCGGTGAGGGAGATCCCGCCCGAACCAATAGCAGGTTCAAGCTATTGTCGGAGAACTATGACGCCAAGCGGCTTTCGACGGCCTTCGACTCCGTGACCCTGTATGGGTGGGATCCGAACATTCGGCCCGATATTTACGGTAAGGTGGGAACCTCGGGAGTCAGCATTTGTACCCTGGATGATGTCAAGGTCCTTTATAGCGGCTTTGACCTGTGCGCCCCAAGTACGTCGGTCTCCATGACCATCAACGGCCCGGCTCCAATTATTCTGGCCATGTTCATGAACGCGGCCATCGACCAACAGGTGGACGAATTCTCTAAAGAACAGGGTAGAGAACCGACGGAATCCGAATATAGTGAACTTAGAGCCAACGCCCTGTCCTCGGTCCGCGGAACCGTACAAGCCGACATCCTCAAAGAGGATCAGGGACAGAACACATGCATTTTCTCGATTGATTTCGCCCTCAAAATGATGGGGGATATCCAGGCATATTTTATCGAAAACAACATCCGCAATTTCTACTCCGTGTCTATTTCCGGGTACCATATCGCCGAAGCCGGCGCCAATCCGATTTCTCAGCTGGCCTTTACCCTGGCAAACGGATTCACCTATGTGGAGTATTATCTGTCCCGGGGGATGGACATTAATCGGTTCGGCCCGAACCTGTCCTTTTTCTTCTCCAACGGCCTTGATCCGGAATACAATGTCATCGGGCGGGTGGCCCGTAGGATCTGGTCCATCGCCATGCGCGATTTGTATGGTGCCGACGAGCGATCCCAGATGCTCAAGTATCACATTCAGACATCCGGTCGTTCCCTCCACAGCCAGGATATCCAATTCAACGACATTCGCACTACCCTTCAGGCCCTCTGTGCCATTTATGACAACTGCAACAGTCTGCATACGAATGCCTTTGATGAGGCGATCACCACGCCAAGCCGGGAATCTGTGCGCCGCGCGTTAGCAATCCAATTAATCACCAACCGTGAATGGGGATTGACAAAAAACGAGAACCCGCTCCAGGGTAGTTTCATTATTGAAGAGTTGACGAAACTGGTCGAAGACGCCGTTCTTATGGAGTTCGATCGGATTGCCGAGCGCGGTGGCGTAATGGGTGCCATGGAAACCGGATACCAGCGAAGCAAAATTCAGGAAGAATCCATGTACTACGAAGTCCTCAAACACACAGGGACCTTGCCGATCATCGGGGTGAATGCGTTCCGCGATCCGGATGCCAGCGACGACGACCTTTTCGAGGACGCGTTCACCCTGGAACTTTCGCGCGCCACGGAAACTGAAAAGCAATCCCAGCTTCACCGGCTGGCCGATTTCGAAAAACGGAATGAAAAAGAGGCGCCGGCGGCGCTTGAAAGGCTTCAGAACGTGGTCCTTTCAGGCGGAAACATTTTCGAAGAGCTAATGGAGACGGTGCGTCATTGCAGCCTGGGGCAGATTACCCAGGCATTGTATGGTGTGGGGGGGAAATATCGCCGAAACATGTAGGATTTGATTTCAGACCCTGAAATCAAATCCTACATGGGTATCTTCGAATGTCTCTTGTGTTTCATATCGTTAAAGAAAGCTATCGCTGACTAATACAATCACTTGAACCCTTGACCCCTTGAATCCTTAGACCCTTTCTCTCTCAACTTGAAAAAAGGACCGGGAACCGATCGTCCATGAAGACCCTACAGCGAGAATAAGGTGAAACAATATGGAAAAAAGAGAATCCGTCATTGTCAGTGCCGTTCGGACCCCTTTGGGGAGCTTTAACGGATCATTTGCCGCCATCGGAGCTACCCGGTTGGGGGGCATCGTTATCGAAGCAGCCATAGAACGGGCTGGCATCCAGAAGGACTTGGTTAAGGAGGTCATCATGGGACAAGTACTTCCCTTGGGATATGGCCAGAACCCGGCCAAACAGGCGGCGGTTCATGCCGCATTACCATGGGAAGTGGAATGCATCACCGTAAACAAAGTCTGTGGTTCGGCTTTGAAAGCGGTCATGCTGGCCGCCCAGGCCATACAGGTAGGAGATGCCGACGTCGTCGTGGCCGGTGGAATGGAAAACATGTCCATGGCCCCCTACTATCTCGAAAAGGCCCGTTTTGGGTATCGGATGGGCGCCGGGACTCTGCAAGATCACATGGTCCACGACGGCCTCTGGGATATCGTCAACGATTTTCATATGGGAGTGTCCAATGAGCTGTGTTCGGAAAAGTATGCGGTGAGCCGGGAGGATCAGGACCGTTATGCAGCAGAATCCTATCGAAGAACCCTGGCGGCCATGGCCTCCGGAAAATTCGATAACGAAATCGTTCCCGTTGAAATACCCCAGCGCAAGGGCGATCCGGTTCTTTTTGATACAGACGAATGCCCCCGGGAAACGAACTACGAGAGCCTGTCGAAGATGAAGCCGGCATTTAAGAAAAATGGAGTCGGCACCGCCGGCAATGCCTCCATCATCAGCGATGGCGCGGCAGCAGTCGTCGTGATGGCTCGCGAAAAAGCCGAATCATTGGGCTGTCAGATTATGGCAGCCATAGGGGCCCAGGCATCCTACGGCATCGATATGAAGTATGTACTGGTCGCACCGATATGGGCAATTCCCAAATGTCTGGCCAAAGAAGGCATCTCCATGGATGAGGTGGATCTCTTTGAAATTAACGAAGCCTTCAGCGGTTCCACGGTGTCAGTTCTCAAAGAGCTGAACTTGGATTCCTCCAGGGTCAACGTCAACGGAGGCAGCGTGTCCCTCGGGCATCCCATCGGCGCCAGCGGCTGCCGGGTGCTGGTGACACTGCTCCATGAGATGGTCCGGGAAGACAGACAAACCGGGTTGGCCTCCCTGTGTCTGGGCGGCGGTGAGGCTGTGGCGATGGTTGTGAAGCGATAAAAGCGATATTGGGTATTCGGTAATTGGTATTTGGTCAACCCGGAGCTCGAGTTCAACACCGAGTACCTAAGACCCGGTACCCAATACCGAGACAGGGCACTCGACTATATTAGAATCCAGTTCAGACTGGAGAATTCAATTAAAGGGGGAACGTATATGAGTATCAAAACATTCGGCGTCATCGGCGCCGGCCAAATGGGAAACGGAATCGCTCAGGTAGCGGCAACGGCCGGCCTGGACGTGATCATGAATGATATCGCCGAGGAATTTGTCGAACGGGGTATAAACAACATTAACAAAATCTTATCGCGGAATGTGGAAAAAGAAAAAATTACTTCTGAAGAAAAAAATGCCATCCGAAACAGGATTAAAACGAGCACCGAATTGAACGATATGGCCGAAGCTGATTTTGTGGTCGAGGCGGCTACTGAAAAAGAGGAAATCAAATTTCAGCTCTTCAAAGACCTTGATCAAATCTGTGGACCCACGGCAATTCTGGCGACCAACACCTCCTCGATCCCCATCGGACGGATTGCGGCCCAGACCGACCGACCGGATAAAATTATCGGCATGCATTTCATGAATCCCGTGCCGGTAATGGCGCTCGTAGAGATGATTCGCGGGTTAGCCACCTCTGACGACACGTTTCAGGCGACCTGGGATCTCGCTGTAAAATTCGGAAAGACGCCGGCTCAGGCGGCTGATTACCCAGGGTTTATAGCAAATCGCGTTCTAATGCCCATGATCAACGAAGCCATCTTCTGCCTGTATCAGGGCGTCGGCTCCCGTGAAGATATCGACACGGTGATGCAACTGGGCATGAACCATCCCATGGGCCCGCTGGCCCTGGCTGATTTGATCGGGTTAGATACCTGCCTGGCGATCATGGAAACCATCTACGATGGCTTCAAGGACTCGAAATACCGCCCCTGCCCGCTGCTGAGAAAGTATGTCGAAGCCGGATGGCTGGGCCGTAAGACCAAGCGCGGCTTTTATGAGTATGATTAGTTTACCGCCCTGGGAGTCGTCTATAAAATTGACATGAGAGATAGTGTATGGAGGCACAAAACACATGCCACGGAAAAAAAAGGACACCATCACCCCCATCGGGAAGAAGATAAAACGGGCCAGGCTCGACAAAAAAATGACGTTTGAGAATATGGCCAATGCAACCGGCTTTTCCATCGACTACCTGAAAGAGATTGAATCCGGCAAAGAAACCCCGCCGGTGGGAACACTGCTTCAGATTGCACGGGCACTTGAAATGGATTCCGGCTTCTTCCTGCGCGAGCAGGAGTCCCAGCTCCGAAAACGAATCAAGGCGTATACCAAAAGGACCGAGAACTACGCCTATACAACCTTGACACCGGGAGCGGAAAACAAGCATCTAAAAGCCTTTCGCATCGAGATCGAAGCCATGACCGACCACAAAGGGGTGGGCTACCAGCATGAAGGTGAAGAATTTGTGTATGTGCTGAAAGGCGACATCGAAGTGGTGGTCGGCGACCATGTAAACCGCCTGCGTAAAGACGATTCCTTGCATTTTAACTCTGCCATCCGCCACAAGATGAGAAATGTGGGTAAGGACACAGCGGAGCTGATTGTAGTGCTGTACAATCCCTGACCTGGATTTTCATAAAATCTTATCAGAGGATCACATCAATCGTGAGCCGTCGAAATTCATTATAAGGAGATTCTATGCTGTTCAAGCTTACCGACGAACAACTCATGATCCAGGCCATGGTTCGTGAGTTTGCCCGTAAGGAACTGGCGCCGACGGCTGCCGAGCGGGACAAGAGCAAAGAGTTCCCGGCTGCAAATTTAAAGAAGATGGCCGAACTCGGTCTTCTGGGAATGGCGATACCCCCGGAATACGGCGGTGAAGGAGCCGACAGCATCAGCTACGTGTTGGCACTCTCTGAAATTGCCTATTCCTGCGCATCTACGGCCGTGGTCATGTCTGTTCACAATTCAATCGTGTGTGAGAGCATCGATCGTTACGGCAGTGAAGAACAGAAGAAAAAATACCTTAGGCCCCTGGCCCGGGGGAAAATCATCGGCGCCTTCGGCCTGACAGAGCCCCATGCAGGTTCCGACCCGTCTGCTCAAAGCACGATTGCGGAGCAGGATGGGGATGATTACATCCTGAACGGCAGCAAGCGCTTTACGACCACAGGACGAAATTCCGGACTTGTCATTGTCACGGCAAAAACCGACGAGAGCCAGCGCCACAAAGGAATTAGCGCGTTTATTGTAGAAAAGGGGGTGCCTGGATTTTCGGTGGGCGAGGATGAAGACAAAATGGGGCTCCGGGCTTCGGACACCAATGACCTGCTCTTCGACGATTGCCGGGTACCGGCGGAAAATCTACTGGGAAACGAGGGAGATGGCTTCAAGCTCGCCATGACCGCCCTCGATTCCGGCCGGATCGGGATTGCCGCCCAGTCGGTCGGAGTGGCCCAGGCCGCTTTCGATGCGGCAGTGAAATATGCCAAACAGAGAGAGCAATTCGGTCGAAAAATTTCGAAGTTCCAGGGTCTTCGTTGGAAAATCGCTGATATGGCAACGGAAATCGAAGCCGCAAAACAGCTGATGCTTTCTGCTGCCGCCATGAAGGACAGGGGCGAAAACTACACCCGGCAGGCGTCCATGGCCAAGCTGTTCGCCTCGGAAATGGTCAACCGTGTCACGGCCCAGGCCCTTCAAATCCACGGCGGTTACGGGTTTACCAAGGACTACCCCGTGGAGCGGTTTTACCGGGATGCGCGGGTGTTCACCATTTATGAAGGCACATCGGAGATACAGCGGGTGGTGATTTCGAATCAGATACTTAAGGATAAGCGCAAACCATGAGAAACGGTTTTGACATAGCCTGTCGAAGATCCTGAGCAGGCCTGCGGCAAGCAGGCCGCATTTGCCGAAGGAAGGCCTTGTTCGGCGACTCGATACTTGTTTTTCAGCAGTCTGTAGGATAACGATCTAAAACGTCTTATAATAAATGCGATTCAAACCAATTGGAGATGGGTCATGGTACGGACGGAAATATCTCTATTCATGAGAAATCAACCCGGTGAACTGGGAAAGTTGGCGACGCTATGCGGAGAAAACGGGATCAATATCGATGCTCTCACGATCCAGGACGCGTCCGCATATGTTCAGGAGTTATTCAAGGCCAGAGGGAGATCGTTAAAACGGATTGCTTCGGTGGCCAGCTACAATTCCATGAGGAAGGACTCCTCCGAGTTTGCCCTGGTCAGGATGTTGATGGAAGACGGCAAGATCAACAAAGCCATCGATCTATTGTCCCGAAATGACTACGTCTTCGACATCATGCCGGTCATCGCCCTGGAGTTGGAGAACCGGCCGGGGGAACTGGCCCGGATTACATCGAAATTCGGCGAAGAAGGTATCAACATCAATTACGTCTACGGATCGGTGGCCGGCCCGGATGCCAAGTGCCTCTTTGTATTTTGTCCTGAGGATATCGATCAGGCCACAAAAATATTCGCAGACTACGAGTAACCCTCGACTGCTCGACAGCGGTTTGATTCAGAGAGAAGGTGATTCGCAGGTGGTTGCCAGAACGTCGATGTACTCGCTCTGACCTTTGATCAGCCGGCTCATCTCGATGAGGATTCCCGCAATCTGTGCAAGTGCCTGGACAAAATTGACATCGTCCAGCGTAAACTCCCACTTCTCCGCAGTGTAAGCCCGGACGGCACCAATGGCCTCATCACCCACCAGGATCGGTACGGACAGGATGGAGGCGATGCCTTCCTTATTTGCCGCATCCGGGTACTGAATACGAGGATCGTCGCTGACATCATAAACGGCAACCGGTCCTTCACTGCTCAGGGAGTCGGCAATGGACCGCTTGGCACTGACGGTCCCCTTGTTGAGATATTCATCACTCAATCCCGTAGATGCCGCCACCTCCAGCTCCTCGCTCTCTCGATTCATCAAGAACAGCGCACATCCTTTGATCCCCAGAGATGATGTAATGCTTTCCACCGCCATTTGAATGATTTCTTCCGGATCCTTTGATCGGGAAAGAGATCGGGTAATTTTGATCAAGGTTTCGTAATTGAGTGTAATGTTTCTCATATCCGCCTCCTTTCGACAGACAGACCAATGTGGCTGTGGTGGTATGACGCAAGAACGGAGTTAACGCAGGTTACCTGATTCATACACGAATCCATCCGAACACGGCAAGAAAGAAAACAGGAACCATTCAAAATAAGCTCCCCTAAAGATGGTGGTGGACCCTATCGGGGGAACAGAGAAAGGACAACCGGGACAGCCCCTTCCATCTCCGGATCCTGGATGGTGGGTGCCACGACGAACATCCTCACCGGATCAACGCCACCCTCCTTGAGCATGTAACTTTCGACGACTTCCGCGCGGCGTTTTCCAAGCCGCCGGTACTCAAATTCCGGTATCTGGACATTGTCGATCAGGGCCGTTTCAAGCTCCTGTACCGCTTGCGGGGTCGGATTCTGGAGTGCCGGGGGAAGCGGGCCGATCTTTTCCCGGTACAAAACAACCAGGACCCGGTGCCTCTCCTCTTGCGATCTGGGACTGCCGCTGATCCCGCCACTCGGGTTCTTGGCCCCAGTATGGGACCCTTTGATCTCGGCTCTAAGCAATTGCCCGGCAATCCATGCCCGATCAAGTTTCGGACTGGCCGTTCCCATGATTTCCAGACCGATTCCAGGACGTTCCTTGAATCCGGCGGCCAGTTTTGACAGTTTCTGTTTCTCTGTATCACTCAGTTCGCTACTCCCGGGGTCAAAGCTCACCATGCGAAATCCATCGGGTGAAACGGCTCCGGCAATTCCGCCGAAGATCTTGAAGGGGCTGGTCACAACCGTACCCACCATGCCGACCATGGTGGCACCCACTACGGCTTCAATGCGAAAATCCGGATCCTTGATATCACCTTCCACCGGCACTTCCAGATCAATGTTGCCCTGGCGATCCTTCAGCATGGCCACGCCCATTTCCACCGGCGCGTCAACGGCATCCGGGCTGTCTGTTTTTTCTCCCAGTTCGATTCGACGGATATGAAACTCATTATTTCCAGAGAGGTAATTTTTCTTTACCGAATAGTCGAGCTCCATGGTGACTTTGCCCCGATCCACACCGTAACCGACATATCGCCTCGCATAGGGATTGACGTTGACCAGGTTATAATTCTTTACAGACAGGGTCATGTCTGCCGTCATTGCATCTCCAAAAGGATTGACTTTCCCACCGGCCTCGAACAGGGCCTCTTCATCGATCCGACCCTTCACCGTAACATCCGCCATTTTTTCGGAATCGGTATCGATATTTTCAAAGCGTGCATCGATCTGATCGGCTTTCAGGGTAAACGTTGTCTTTGGTAATTTGTGGGTGACCAGAACCATTCCATCTTCTATTCGGGCGGAATCGACCCGAACCGGCACCGGCCCCCGGATCTGTTGCGAAATGACTTGTGCCAGCTTGCCCACAGCGCTTTTCTCGACCGCTTCGACATTTTCATCTTTGAGTTTAAGTACGCTTTCCAGATTGGTCGTACCGTCTTCCTCGATGACCAGATAGATATACGGCCGGCGATCGACCATTTCAGAAATGATTAACCGGTTGGGCTCCACCTCAAACCGGATGCCGTCGGCCTGCAGGGCCTCCTGCTTAATAATAGGTAAGCCTGATCCAGAGTCGATCAGTTCAATATCGGATAGTGCCATTGCCCCTTCAATACGGAACTTTGGCCCTTCATCTCCCTTAGGAATGCTTGCCCGCCCAATCATATCCAGCGTCCCGCTGGATATCTTTAACCGGCTGATGGTATCCGCAATCGGCTGAAACTTTTCTAGCTGCACTCGATTCAGGCGGATGTCCAGGTCAGCATTCAGAGGTTCAATCCCGGCAGTCCCTGACACCGCTAGAGTCCCTCCTCTTTTTCCAGCGATATCGAAGTTGATGGAGGCCGGTTGCTGCTGCGGATAAGACAATCCGCTAACCTTGCCGTCAATGTGATCAAATTCCAACTTCATTGGTGTTTTCAAGGTGCGGTCTTCATAGGTAATCGTGGCACCCTTAAGTTCCGCGCTGTTCAGGTGTGCCTGCCAGCCGTCAAGGAAAGGACGGCTCCGGTCTTCGTCGGGAGAGGCCGAATCCGTCGTCGACTCCATGGGTGTCAAGCCCAGCACTTTCTGTAAACCAAACGTCCCGTCCGGATTGATCCAACCAGACAAGACGGGTTCCACAGCAGTAACATCCTGGATATCCAGCTGCTTACGCACAGTATCAATGGAAACCCCTGTTATAAAAAACGTCGGTATGGAGGCGATGTCCGCTTTTACAGCTGGCTCACTCCCCTGGTCCTCGAAACGGAAGATCGTATTCCGGGCCTCTGCCTTAGCGAGTCGGGCCTCCCACCCGTTAAAAATGGCGGGTAAGCCTGGATCGCTGTGCTCAGCCTTTACGACTGAATGGTCGGCACTGTTAGTGGTTAGAGCATCGACAAAACCGGATGATCCATCGCTTCGAATCCATGCCGTCAGTTCAGGATCTGTAACCGAAACCGCTTCCACGGATGCCGTTTTTTGGGCGGTGTCGATGTGGGTGCCTCGAACCGCCAATTCGGAGATCGATCCAAATTTAAATGATTGCTCCGTATCTTTGAATTGAAGACCGCTTAATGTAGAGTTCCCATCTCGAACTTGAATGACGTAGCCGTCCTCTTTGACTTCGGCTGTATAATAAAAATCTGCCCGCATCGAACCATCGACAACGTCAAAGCCAAAGCGATCTCCCATGAGCATCCACAACGGTCGTAACTGGAGGGGGCCGATCTCGAAGTACCCATCAAGGCGTAGAGGTGCCAAAGACAATTTTCCGCTGTCATGGATGCTGCCGATGTCGACAATGATCCCACGCAGATCGTAGGTGCCCTCCTGCCCTTTGACGGTACTCAGGTTGGTAAATTCTCCGGACAAATGATCGACTGTGATGATGGACTCCTCTGAACGGGCCGGATCCACGACCGTTATGCTCGATGTTTCCACGCTCATGAGCTCAACCAGGACCTGGGGTGGAGTCCCTCGGCGGCGACTGCGTTCCGTCTGCTCTGAGATCTCCCCAAACAGGGGAGCGTAATCAATCCCCCCTTCCGGGAGTAAGTCCAACCGTTCTTCCGCTGAGACTAAACGAATCGAGGTGAATCGATATGGGGGCATCAATAGTGACCAGAGCTCAAAATCCACGTGAAGCTCCGCCATTTTCAAAAAGGGCTCTTTGCCGGCCAGGCCGAGAGACAGGCCTTCGAACACAGCGATAAACACAAACGGATTGAGGCGAACCTTCTGAAACGTCAGATCCAGCCCGGTTTTTTCTTTGACAAGTTGCGACCCCATTGACTGGACAATCCGTGGAGCCACCCAAAAGCCAACGGCGGAATAAAGGGCCAATAAAAAGGAAACTGTAAATCCAACAATCAGCAACCACTTTGATTTTTTCGTGGAAACCTCGTCCATAAACTCACCTGATCGGATGATTTTCTAAAATCAATGGATCGGCGGGCACACTCAATTTTTAAAACACTAATGATGTAGGATAAAAATTCAAGGATCTAATTTGCCTGTTGTGGAAGTCGTTTCCGAAGGAAGTGGAAAGGCAGATACCGGTCCCTACCGGATGGATTAAAAAGGGTAGAATCTTTTCAGCAATAATTTTCTGAGCCTGGCGAAGCAGAACACAATTTCGGGTAAACTGCGGAGTTCAGTTTTAGGGTGTTGACTGTTGCATTCTTACTTCCTGAAATAATTTTATACAATATTCGGGCTACTGGTCGCCGCCGTAAAGCTCCTTAATTTTTTCACGATCCGGGGTTCCGTCGTCCTGAATGGGTAGCTTCTCGACAAACTCAACATACTGGGGTTTCTTGTATCGGGCAATCCGCTCGCCCACAAAATCGATGAGCTCCGCGGCTTGAAGGGCCTCACCGGCTTTTACCTGGCAGACTGCTTTGATCCCTTCCTTCCATTTAGGATCGGGCACACCGAACACCACAGTGGATTCAACTGCCGGGTGTTGGAGAATGACTTTTTCCACTTCGGCAGGATACACGTTCTCACCGCCCGGTTTGATCAGTTCTTTCTCCGCACTCCGGCCGGCATAAAACAGGTATCCCTCTTCGTCAAATCGGCCCAGGTCGCCGGTGTGGTGCCACCCTTCACGAAATGTGTACTCGTTATCTTCCGGCAGGTTCCAGTATCCTTTGAACACCATGGGGCCCCGCATGCAGATTTCACCAACCTGGCCGACCGGTACGGGCTGGTCGTAGTCATCGAACAGACGGACCTCGGCCAGCTCAATGGTTTTCCCGGCTGAGCCGGGGCGGTCGCTGTATCTGCCAAGTGTGGCCAGACAGGAGGTTTCGGTCTGCCCGTACATGCAGTAGAAGGTGCCGCCCGTGGCCTGCTGATATTTTTCGATGGTGTCCGGTGCTTCCAGCCCGAGCACCCCTCGGAGCGCTGTGATGTCCCGCCCGGATGATTCAGCCTCCTCTAGAATCGATCCTAAAATCGGCGAGAAATCGAACATCAGGGAGGCTTTTTTCTCCTCGATGAACTGCACTGCCTGGGCCGCATCAAAGCGGGACATATTTAGATTCATGGCACCCACGTGAAAACTGCTGAAAGCCATAACCAGCCCGGCAATGTGAAACAGAGGCAGCAAGTTCAGGTGGACATCCTGTGGGCTCGTACCGAACAGATAGACCAGATGCATGTCTGAACAAAGCAGGTTGCCATGGCTGAGGAGAGCCCCTCGGGGCCGGCCGGCCACGGCAGCGGTATGGATAATGACAAAACCGTCATCTGCGGCCACTTCTTCTCGCTTCAGCGTGGCGCCTTCTTCCAGAAGACTCTCAAAGGCAGCGTATCCACCGCTTCCGGGCTTGAGGTTCACAAATTCCTTGACGGAAGGGAGGGCGGCCCTGTTGGCCTCGATCATCTCCTGATATTCCCCGTCCACAAACACGAGCTTCGGTTCACCGTCATTCAGATTAAAGCAGACCTCCTCTGCCGACAGCCGCCAGTTGATCGGAAGGGTGATGGCGCCGATAGCGGCGGCCGCACCGTAAACAAGAAAATATTCCAGGCTGTTCTGTCCCAGGATACCGATCCGATCGCCCTTTTCAACGCCGCGTTTCTGAAGTCCGGCGGCCAGCCGGTCCACTTGTTCCCGGATCTCTGCAAAGGTGACCGTTTGCCCGGTATCCGTCTCGTGCCAGGCCGGCGAATTGCCGAAGGTATCGGAATTTCGAAGGATCAGATCGTAAACCGTAAAATCGTGGAGAGCCATGACTTCCTCCTGGTGGTTGCTCATGTCAGCTAAACGATATGCCGATAGACACAATTCTCTGGCACAAAACCGACCAAAAGGCAATATTGCTGACGGCAGTTGAATAGTGAATGGGTTACTGGTGTTTGGTGAAACAAGAATCGGGCTGTCAGGCGAGGCTGTCCTGTCCCTCGACGGTTCCTGCCGGCTTACTGCCGGCAGGCTCGGGATCTGCGTCAGTTCTCTGGCAACCGGAGGGGCCGATAAGCCCATTTCAGAAACCACCACCACGAAAGAACGAAAAGCACGAAAGCTGATTTAGCTCAATTCAAAGAAAAAGCCCTATCCAGATTAAAATCTGAATAGGGCTTTAATTGGTTCTTTAAAAGTGGTTTTAGAGCCTTGGATCAGATTCGAGGGCAAGGCGCGGGGCGGCGCGAAAGCGGAGCGCACACGTAGTACGTGAGCATTTCGGGTCGGCCTGCAACACCGCCATCGGATCTGAGGCGGGGCTATTAATCCACTTTTTAGGGGAAGACAGCGTTAAAGGCAACCGGCCTGGTAATATCTCCCGCTGAAAAAATGGCCCCTCCCTGCTGCACATAGATCGGATAGGACGCATCCGGCGCCTGGGTCCACCATTTTTCCAGGGCAGCCCATGGCGACATGCCGGCCTCCTTGAGCTTGAAGCCGCCGGTGACCAGCAGACTCAACAGGGCCGAGCGGGCATCCATAATCGCATTGACCCGAAGCTGATTGGTTTTTCCGGCCGGGATCCATTGCATTTCATTGGAGCTGACCGTGTTGAGCTCGAACTCCTCGAAGGCGATGGAGAACTTAAAGCCTTCCATCAGGATCGGGAAATCGTTGGGGTTTTCGATATCAAACACGAAGCCAAGGCCCATGGGAGCGCCATAGTTGCCGGCCGATCCCTTGGTGGGTTTGACCTTCTTTGAAAAGTACCAGTATCCCGTGTAGTACGGAACCTCAACATGGCTCAGAGTGATGTTGGGATCCTGGAAATTGCTCTTGGTCGGCTGGACTCCGGCGCAGCCCGCCAGCATGAAAGCGACCAGAACACAACTCAGGATTGCGAATATGATCGGTTTTCTTTTCATTGTTGGGTCCCCCTCTTCATGATTTACGTGAGCCATCGTTTTCTTCGCTTATAGTGCTTCACATCCCGAAAGCTTTTGCGCCCCCCCAGGTCGGTCATGCCCAGGTAGAAATCCTTGATATCCGGATTTTCCCTGAGTTTCTCGGCGGTGTCGTCCATCACGATACGGCCGTTTTCCAGGACATAGGCATGGGGGGCCACATTGAGGGCAAGTTTGGCATTCTGCTCAACCAGAAGTATGGATATTTTCTCTTCTTCGTTGAGCTTCATGATGATGTCGAAGATCTCATGTATGAGCAAGGGCGCCAGGCCCATGGAGGGCTCGTCCAACAGCATCAGTTTGGGGCTGGTCATCAGCGCCCGGCCGACAACGGTCATCTGCTGCTCGCCGCCGCTGATAAAACCGGCGGTTTCGCTGCGCTTCTCTCTCAGCCTCGGAAAGTAGTGATAGACCATCTCCAGGCCTTCTTTCATGGACCGGCCGAATTTACGCATGTGGGCGCCGACTTTCAGGTTCTGTTCCACCGTGAGGTGTTCGAATACCCGGCGTCCTTCAATGACCTGGACAACACCCTTTTTCGCAATCTTTTCAGGGCCCATCCGGTCGATCCGTTCGCCCATGAATTCGATCGAGCCGTCGGTGACTTGTCCGTCTTCGTGTTTCAAAAGTCCGGAAATGGCTTTAAGGGTCGTACTCTTTCCGGCCCCGTTGGCACCGAGCAGAGCGACGATGCCGCCCTCGGGAACCTCGATGGACACGCCTTTGATGACCAGAATGACCTCGTGGTACTTGACCTCGATATTGTTGATCTTCAGTATGGATTCACTATCTGCCAAGATAATTCAGTCTCCTGTATGTGCGTTGATTCGTTGATTCGCTGAATGATTGAAGCGGAAAACAGGCAGTCCGCCCCTTTCCGTGCTTCGTTTCAACCCTTCCGCTGTTTAACGAATTACCAACCCAGCCACTCATTGGCCCATTTATCCGGCCATCGCTTTTTCAGATCAACCACCTTAACAAAAGTGATTTTTCCGTTCTCGATGGTATAAATCGGAACCTGACCGGAAATGCGGTGATCGCTGGAAGAATAGGTCAGGGGAGCCCCGCCCAAACCGAGTTTGAATCCTTTCATGGTTTCAAAACCATTTTTCAGAATGCTTTCACCGCTCAGGTCACCGGCCTTGTCGGCGCGCTTGAGGGCTTCCCACAGCGCGAGGGCGTTGGACCATCCCTGGATGGTTCGAACCAGCCGTTTTTCCACCGGTACCCCGGGATTGTACTTTTTCCCATATTCCATGACGGCTTTCATGAGCGGTGTATCTTCGCCGTAAAAGGCGCAAACCGTAGCACCCATGACACCCTCGGCGGCTTTACCGGCCAACCGGGGAAGGTTTTCATCGAATCCCCAGTTGTTGACGATGTGATCGGCACCCAAACCCAGGGAGTAGGCATCCCGAACCGTTGCGGCCACCGACATGGTGGTGTTGCCGTGCCAGACCACATCGGGTTTGAAGTCCTTCATGGCCAGAACCTGGCTTTTGGTGTCGATGGCAAACAAGGAAACGTCCTGGTCCGGTCCAATTTCAAAACCAAGCAGTTTGGCCTGGTCCTTGATCGCCTTGATCGGCGCACTGGAATAGGGCGACGCAAACATGTAGGAGCATTGGAAACGCGGTTTCCGCTTCCCGTTATCCATATGCTTCGACCATTTGACATCGTACCAGGCCGTCAGGGCAGCCCGTGCGTTGGAGGAATAGTCGGTCGCTGCAAACAGATTGAAGGGCGTCTTCTTCGGATTGGTTAGATGGGCCGAGTAGGATGCCGACACATAGGGCATTTTCTCCTTGGTCACGGTGGGAGAGAGCGCTTCGGTGTCTCCGGTCCCCCAGCCCAGCACTGCCACAGCGCCCAAGCGTTTGAACAGCTTGTATTTGGTCAACGCTTCGGGGACCCGGTAGCCATAGTCAAACTGGTACAGTTTGATTTTTTTACCGTTAACTCCCCCCTGGTCATTAATGTAGTGAATGGCCTCGGCGATGCCCATGGCGTAGTCTTTTCCGACATCGGAAGTCGCACCGGTCATGTCGTTCAGAGCGCCGATCTTGATCATCTCGGCCCCAGCCGCGGCCGAGAAACCGAATATCAGAGCCAGCGAAATGCAGAAGATGCCTAGTTTAGTCCACATACTTTTACCTTGCATGATGTCTCCCCCTTTTTCAGAGAGGTTCCAAATCATCGGGCGTCTGCCAATTGTTCGCGTCCCTATCACCTCCCCCCGGGTCACGCTATGTTTAATAGTAGTTTCGTTATGTTGTGGTAGTTAAAGCCCGTACTAACAACAACTCGCAGTTAGGCAAAATCCGAAATACGAATACCAAAACGAATCCGAATCTCAAATGACCGAAACAGGGCCTTTCAAAAAGAACTTTTTATCTGTTTGGAACATTGAAAAATTAGAATTTAGATATTGTTTCGGATTTCGAGTTTCGTGCTTCGTATTTCAATATGTCAAATAGCGACATCAATACGATATAATAATCGACTTGTATTAAATCCCTCTATCCGGATCTAATAGGAAAACGGCCAGAGGTTAAAATAATTTTTGATCTGCCACCATCGGTAGGCCAGCCCGTTCGGCTCGAAAATCATGAACGCGCAGATGGCCAACCCAAACGCGGCTTCTTTGACAAAGAGAAAATCCATAAACAGCGGTTCCGCCCAGGCGGATCCCAGCTCGAAAAACCAGAAGATGATCAGCTGCAACGCCTCCATGACGACCACCATGAAAATGGAGCCGAATACGACACCGTGTATGGACCCGACCCCGCCGATCAAAATGACGCCAACCAGCCATAGAGACCAGAACCAGGGAAAATGCTCGGGGCTGATGGCCGCCAGGTTGCTGATCCAGAAAGCGCCGGCGATGCCGCCGATGAATCCGGCCACGAAAAAGGCAAACAGCTTGTACTGGATGACATTGATGCCCATGACCTCGGCGGAGATGTCGTTGTCTCGAATGGCCACCCATGCCCGGCCCACCCGGGACCGAAGCAGGTTGACAACGAGCGATACGCATAGAATCGCCAGGACAAGCATGAGATAGTAGACTTTTAGATCGCTGTCGATGACCCATGGCCCGATCTTGATGGTACCCGGCGGCAGGGAAAATGCCTGGCCACGTCCTCCGATCTGGCTCACATATTGTGTGATGATAAAATCGACGGTGATGAACTGGGCGGCCATGGTTGTCAGGATCAGGTAGAAACCTTTCACTCTTGCAGACGGCAGCCCGAACAGCACGCACCAGATTCCGGCGGCCAGTGCCGCAACAAAAATGCTGATGGGATACGCCAACCCGGCGTCCAGCAATAACTGCGGCCAGGGGAACTCCAGAATCAGCAGGGTACTGGTGTAGGCGCCCACCGCCAGAAAAGCAGCATGGCCAAGGGTAACCTGTCCGCAGAAGCCGATGAGCAGCTGCACGCCCAAAGCCCCCAGAACCGTGTATCCGATTTGGTTACAGACGCTCAGGGCGTAATCGTCGGCAACCAGGGGGATCCCAATGAAAAGAATCGCGAAGAGAAGAATCATCTTCCCCCGGATAAAATTGGTCTGCCACCAGGCCTGATCCTGAGAGTAATTTTCGTGATAGACACCACACGGGAGCCACGTTGTCGACATTCAACACTCCATTAATTGGGTAAGTTATGAATACAGTAAACGGATGAAACGGATCACACCCGTTCGATGCGCTCCCATCCCCACAGGCCGTACGGCTTGAAGAGCAGAAAAATGGCCATGAACACGAAGGGGGCGATCTCTTTGACCCCACCGGGAAAATAGCGATCCAGATAGGCACCGCATAAATTTTGAAGCACACCGATGACGATACCCCCGACAATCGCTCCGGGCACCGAGTTGAGTCCGCCGAGCACGACCGCCGGCAGGACCAGAAGCCCCAGGTAGCTGACCGAAATGTTCAATCCATTGATGTTGCCAAGGAGGGTTCCGCCAACACCGGCCGCCATGAAGGCGATGGCCCAGGCCGCCGCATACACAAAGCGTGCACTGACGCCCAGGGACAGTGCTGCCATCTCATCATCGGCCGTGGCCTGCATCGCCAGGCCCCACCGGGTGTATTTGAAAAACGATACAAACACCACCAGCAGAACCAGGGCCGCAATAAAACTCCAGAGGTAGACCTGGCCGATGATCAGGGGGCCGACCCGAATCGGTTCCAGGGCGAACACCGCCGGTTCGAACACCCGGGTGTCGGTTCCCCATATCAGTTCCACCACGCCTTTAAAGAAAAAGGAAAGCCCCACGGTAACCATGATGACGGTCAGAACCGGTTCTCCAATGAGCCGGTCCAGAAAGATCCGCTCGGTCAAGACGCCAAGAATGAATCCGATGACCAGGGATATGGCCAGCGCAACAATAAACGGGAGCCCCATGGAATAGAAACTCAACGAAACATATGCTCCGATCAGTGTCATCTCTCCCATGGCCAAGTTCAGTACTCCCGAGCACTTGTAGATAAGCACCCAGCCAAGGGCAACCAGAGCATAAATGCCGCCCACCATCACACCGGTGGTCACGGTCATCAGAAAAAGATCCATGGGGGGTCTCCTTAATAAAATCGTGGAACTATTTTATGAAACGCGACGTTGTCGCTTAAAATATACTCGGCTCAGAACGATGCCCGATTATTCGGCCAATGTCGTGATCTGAAGATCAGTCTTGATGTGGGCCTGGCGACCGTCCTCGTATTTGATGGTCGTATCGATATGGACCCTATCCACATCCTTGTACAAGGCATTGACGATATCTTCGTAGCGTTTTTCAACGAATGCCCGGCGAAGCTTGCGGGTACGGGTCAGTTCGTCGTCATCCGGATCCAGCTCTTTATAAAGATTGGTGAATTTGAACACTCTCGCGGATTCAGGCAGATCCTGGTTGGCCTGTCGGATCTGCTTCTCGATCAGTTTGTAGACTTCCGGTTTCTGGGATAATTCCGTATAGCTGGTATAGGTGAGCTTCTTTTCGTCCGCCCATTTGCCGACCACGGCATAATCGATGCAGAGAACAGCCGTCACGTAGTCCCGATTATCTCCGATGACCCAGGAGTCCTTGACATAAGGACTGAATTTGAGCCGGGTCTCGAGATATTGGGGTGAAAATGGCCTCCCGTCCCGCAGGGTGAAGACATCCTTGGTGCGGTCGAACACCACCAGGTGCCCGTCGTCATCGACAAATCCTTTGTCGTCGGAATGGAGCCACCCTTCCCGAAGGGCCTCTTCGGTGGCCTCCGGGTTCTTGTAGTATCCAAGAAAGACCGAGGGGCTTTTGGTGATAATTTCCCCGTCGTCCGTGATCTTAATCTCCGTACCCGGAATCGGGTGGCCCACTGTGTCGAACTTGATGTCGCCATCCCTGTGAACCACGGATATACCGGCAACTTCGGTCTGCCCGTAGATCTGCTTGAGATTGACGCCCAGGGCGTGAAAAAACCGGAAGTGGTCCGGCCCCATGGCCGCCCCGCCGGTGTATGCATGACGCACGCGGGACAACCCCAGGTGGTCCTTGACTTTCTGATGTACCGTCGCGTAGGCGAACCAGTGAAGCAGTTTCCAGTGGATGGGCACCGGTTTTTTCTCGAATTTCAGGTTAGCGACCTTGTATCCGATCCAGTTGGCGAATTCATAGAACTTGCGCTTGAGCCATCCGGCATCCAGGTATTTCACCTGAACCGAGCGGGTCATCTGTTCGTACATGCGAGGCGGCGCGAACATGACATGGGGGCCGACTTCACGGATATTGTGCTGGGCGGTATCGGGTTCTTCCGGAAAGTTGATCGTATATCCGATCTGAAGCCCGCAGGATATCGACATCATCTGCTCGCCGATCCAGGCAAAGGGCAGGTAGGAGACATAGTCGTCGCCGTCGTAACAGGGATCCACCGCCATCAGGTGTTTGCCCATGGTCAGCATGTTGTGATGGGAAAGCAGGGCTCCCTTTGGGAGGGATGTGGTGCCAGAGGTGTAGAACAGCAGGGCCACATCGCCGCCGGTACCCTGGTTCACCAGTTCCTCGAAGCGATCCGGATGTTCCTGTTCTTCTTCCCGTCCGAGCGCCATCACTTCCTTCATGCTGATCAGGCAATCCTGATCATAATGACGCAGCCCTTTGGGATCATCCCAGATAATTTTCTCCAGCTTCGGACACTTGTCGAAAATGGAAAGCGCTTTGTCCACCTCTTCCTGGCCTTCCCCGAACAGAAACCGGGTGTCAGAATGATCGATAATGTAGCGAACTTCATCGATGAGGCAATCCTGAAACAGCCAGACCGCAATACCGCCGGAGCAGAGTGCGGCCATTTCAGCCCAGAGGCCTTCAGGGCGGTTGTCTCCGATGATGGATATTTTATCGCCTTTGACCAATCCGAGTCGGATCAGGCCCAGTGTGAGGTATTTGACGTTGTCAAGATAATGTTGCCATGTAATCGGCCGCCAGATGCCGAATTCCTTCTCACGCATGGCCACCCGATCTTTTCCATACTCCTGGGACTTCTGATAAAACAGCTTTGGAATGGTCAAGTCTGCCGGGATGTCGTGACCGCCCGTAGCATGATTACTTTCGTGTTGCATACAGATCCTCTTCACCAAGATATGCTTTGATTACCTCGGGATTCTCCTGCACTTCCTCGGGAGTGCCGTCCATGATCATGTTACCGAAATTGAGCACGAACACTCGATCGGACAGATCCATGACCACACCCATGTCGTGCTCCACCAGGAGGCAGGTGACCTTCCAGCGTTTTTCCTCGTTGACGTCGAGAATAAAACGGGTCATGTCCTCGACCTCTTCAAGATTCAGGCCGGCCAACGGCTCGTCGAGAATGAGCAGTTCCGGCTCCAGAGCCAGCGCGCGTCCCAGTTCGACCCGTTTTTGCAGGCCGTAGGGAAGCATACCCACCGGTTTGTCCCGGATGTGTTCAATTTCAAGCAGATCGATGATCTCTTCCTCAATGAACTGGCGATGCTCGATTTCCTCCTGTTTGGCTTTACCGAAGTAGATAGAGCCGCTGAAAATGCCGGAGCGGTAATGGTTGTGGCGTCCGAGTCGGATATTGTCCAGAACCGTCATCCCCCCGAACACCTCCACCTTTTGAAATGTGCGGGCCACACCCAGCTTTGCCCGCTCATAGGGCTTGATGTGGTTGATCCGGTCTCCTTTATACCGGACATCCCCCTGCTGGGGTTTGTACAGGCCGTTGATACAATTCATCATGACGGTTTTACCGGCCCCGTTGGGACCGATTACCGAATGGATTTCACCCTTTCGGATTTGCAGGCTGATTCCGGCAAGGGCTGCCACCTTTCCGAAATTCATATGGACATCTTCCAGTTCCAGAAGAATGTCACCCTCCATGATCTCCTTTTTGGCAATCAAATCCTTGAGTCCCCTTTCCTATGAACGGCCGGTGTTCCGAATAGTTTGGAATAGATTGATTCTCGAAGAAACAATGGTTCGAGCGTGGCGAGAAATAAGTGTTTAAGTCGACACTTTAAACAATGAAGGAAATTCAGTTTGTGGTAAGCCATGTACAAAATTGCGCGCATTTATTCAAGTTGGGAAAAAAAAATTTTACCGCCCACCGGCAATAAAATATGAGAATCACGACAAAATCATCGAACGTAGTTACGTTATAGCTATGCAGCCAAAAAAGTCAAATGTTTTTTGGCCTTTGGAACTGACGAACATCACAAAATCATGCCGATGGCATCATCGCCTCCAGGGAGAGTGCGATTTAAACCGTTTCCAAACGAGGACCGGTGCGGTCACTGAGGGCGGCTGTATGGACCAAAAGCTACAGGATAACGGTTTTCTTGACTGCTTTGACGATCTCTTCCGGATCGTCCATGATTTGAAGGATCTCGATATCCTCGGGAGAAATACGCTTTGTATCCAGAAGCTTTTCCACGATCCAGTCCTTAAGCCCGCTCCAGTATTCCGAATCGACAAGAATGATCGGCAGAGGCTTGATCCGCCGGGTCTGAACCAGCGTGACCGATTCAAACACCTCGTCCAGCGTCCCGTATCCGCCGGGCAGGGCGATATACGCCTGGGCGTATTTAAGGAACATCACCTTACGGATAAAAAAGTAATTGAACTCGAGCTCGACATTGGCGTACGGGTTCGGCTGCTGTTCGAAGGGCAAAGAAATGTTCATCCCGATGGATGCGCCCCCCTCCCTGGCGGCTCCCTTGTTTGCCGCTTCCATCACGCCACCGCCACCGCCCGTGATAACGGCAAAATCATTCTTGGCAAACAGGGCGGCAATCTCCTCGGCCTTCTGATAAACGGGGTCATCCGGCTCGCTGCGGGCCGACCCGAAAATACTGACCGCCGGCCCGATATCATGCAGCGCCTCGACTCCGTCGACAAACTCTCCCATGATTTTAAATAGTCGCCAGGATTCCCCCAGCCGGATATCATCGATCAGGTATTGACGTTCCATGTTGCCTCCGTTAGCCCGTTGGCCGGTCTGCCCGTTTGCCGGTTTGCCCGTTAGCCGGTTGGCCGGTTGTATTCGGATACAAGATCCAAGACTCAGGATTCAGGATACAAAGAGGAATGAATCAGATCCCACCCCATCAGAGATGCATTTTGTATCCTGTATCCTGCATCTGTTTTCTTTGTCTTTCAGCTTTCAGCTTTGAACTTTCAGCCTCTATCTTTCAGCTTTGAACTTTCACCTCATCCAGCATCCAGCATTATGAACCGTGGTTCCACCACGGGTCAGACACTTCACGCCTTCCCCTCAAATCCGATCGTTACCGCTTCACCGTCTACGATGACCGGCACCTTTCGATAGCCCCCCGAAAATTTGAGCATATCGTTGAGTTTGGCCGGATGTTTTACAACATTAACGTAGGTAACGTCGATGCCCTGCTTCCGGTACGCTTCCCGAGCGGCCCGTGTAAACGGTCAGGCATCTTTTCCGTATATCACAATCGGATTCATCATCTCCGCATTCTTTTCGGGCACCCAAGTGAGATGGATTAAAAAATATCATAATATCAGTTAGATACAAAAAATATGCCGCACATATTTATCAGTTGGGGCCTCCATCTGTCAACGATTTCCCATTTGACAACCCCGGGTAGTGTTGTTAAAAAATTTCACTTTTAATTGGTAATCTTTCTGGCCTGACCATTGCATAAAATTTTTCGAATGCAATCACGAAAACGGATCATGCGATGTTCGGGTAAACAACTTGATGGATGAATTGCTCAGGGAAATCGAAATCGTCAATGAATTGGGACTTCACGCTCGGGCTGCGGCAAAATTGGCCGACATTGCACAGCGGGCTTCAGCCAGAGTCTGGATCATCAAGGGAGATGAGCAGGCCGATGCCTCGAGTGTCATCGACATCCTCACGTTAGCCTGCCCCAAAGGTTCGATCATCACCGTCAAGATTGAGAAAAAATCAGATCTGAACGTTCTGGAGGATATTGCCAGATTAGCCGCAAACGGTTTCAATGAAGGTTAGTTGTTGCACGTCATGAACCCAACGAAAACCAATATAACAGTGGATACAGAAGTACGGGAGATCATCCTGGAAGGTATCGGCGGGTCCCCCGGCATCTGCATTGGAAAAGCCTACCTTGTCGACAAAGAAGGTGTCGATATTGTCGAACGCTATTACCTCAGTAAAAACGAGCTGGCCAAAGAAAAGAAACGGTTCAAAACTGCGGTAAAAAAGGCAAAAGACGAGCTGCGGACAATTATTGAGAACCTGCCGGAAGAATTTCGGGATCATGCCGATATCCTGGAAACCCATGTGGTGCTTCTCAAAGATAAAATGCTCTATAGCAGGGCAATAGAAACCATCGAGAGGGATCAGGTCAATGCCGAGTGGGCATTGAAAATGGCGGTTGGCCGGCTGAAAGCCATGTTCCAGGGGATGGATGACACCTACCTGAAAGAACGGGCCGAGGACGTGTTGCATGTTTCGGACCGCATCATGAGAAATCTGGTGGGTGCCGGGAAAGTGGATATCCGCCACATCAACAAACGGGTCATCCTGGTGGCCCACGATCTGTCACCGGCTGAAGCCAGCCAGATTCAGCTTGAACGGATCATGGGATTTGTCACCGACCGTGGTGGCAAAGCGTCCCACACCAGTATCATTGCCCGAACGCTGGAAATCCCGGCCGTTTTGGGTGTATCCCATGGCACCAAGCTCATTCAAAACGATGACATTATCATTGTGGACGGCACCCAGGGACGGGTCATTCTGAGTCCGACCGAAGAGACCCTGGTGGCATATCAGGAACGACAAGTCCGCTTCGAGGAATACCGGGCCGTTGTCACTCGGGACAGCTCACAGCCCGCCACCACCCAGGACGGTGTTCAGGTTCAGGTCATGGGTAACATCGAACTTCCCGAAGAAGTGGTTTCGGTATTGGACAACGGCGGCGAGGGCATCGGCCTGTATCGAACGGAATTCGACTATATCCGCCGTCGCCAACACCCCACCGAGGACGAGCTGTTCGAGAAATATAAGGATGTCGTGGATGTGATGGGGTCCCGACCGGTCACCATCCGCACTTTGGACATCAACGGCGACAAGGCCATCGCCTACGAATCCCAGCCGGATGAGGCCAATCCGGCCCTCGGCCTGCGCGCCATCCGCTACTGTCTCAAGCGGCCGGAGATTTTTCAGACCCAGCTCCGGGCCATCCTCCGGGCGACCGTTTACGGAAATGTTCGCATTTTGTTCCCCATGATATCCGGATGCAAGGAAATGCAGGAGGCCAAACAATATCTGGCTCAGGCGGCCGAAAGTCTTGAACAGGATGGCATACCCTACAACCGGGATATTGATGTGGGCATTATGATCGAAGTACCGTCGGCTGTGATTTTGGCGGATCTTCTGGCCGAGGAATCCGACTTTTTCAGCATCGGCACCAACGACCTGATTCAATATTCACTGGCCATAGACCGTGGAAACCAGGACGTCGCTCAGCATTTCAACCCGCTTCACCCGGCCATCATCCGAATGGTCAAACACGTCGCAGATGTGGCCAGAGAAAAGCAGATTCCTATATTCATGTGCGGCGAAATGGCGGCAGACCCGATCCATTTACCGATTCTACTGGGGATCGGTATGGATGAACTCAGTTTGAACCCCCAATCGATCCCTGAGGTGAAGCGGATGATCCGCTTGCTGAAGGTGGAAACCTCCCAAGATTTCCTTGAAGAGGTATTGAAACAACCGACCATTGACAGGGTCTCCCAGCTACTGGAAGACGCCTACGGCAGCCTCTTTTCGGAGAGCCTGTTTCGGAACAACCACTCTTGAACGCGACCCACATCAAAATAGTCACGGAAAATCGCAAAGCCCGGCACGAATATTTTATCGAGGACGAATTCGAGGCCGGGATTTCGTTGCTGGGAACGGAGGTCAAATCCCTCCGCATGGGCCGGGCCAACCTGAAAGATGCCTACGGAAGGATCCAGCAGGGCGAAGTGTATGTGCATCAAATGCACATTGGTCAATACCCATTTGCCCACCACGGAAACCATGATCCGCTCCGTCCTCGAAAACTGCTGTTGCATAAATACGAGATCAAACGGCTCTACGGTAAGGTCAACGAGAAAGGCTACGCTCTGGTCCCCCTGAAAGTCTATTTCAAAAGGGGCAAAGTCAAAGTAACGCTGGCATTGGCCAAGGGCAAGCGAAAGCATGATAAGCGGGAAGCGATCCGCCGAAGGGATCAGAAACGGGAACTCGACAGAATCAAAAAGGGGAAAGAATAGAATCGAGCAGCGACCCCGCAAGCAAGGTGTCGGGTGTCAGATGTCGGATGTCGAGATTCAAAGCTGAAGGCTGAAAGATAGAAGCTGAAAGCTGAAAGAAATGTCATTAGCCGACTTTCGTCGGCGTCATTTGATCGCTTCGCGATCGCCATTTGGTTGTTTGAAAACCGGCTAAACGGGCCCACGGGCAGACGGGTAAACCGGCCAACCTGTTTCCATCATTCTTCCATGACATTGGCTATCCACTTCGCCGCTTCCATAATTTACCGGCTATCCACTTCGTGGGCACAAACTTCGACACCCGCTGCTGGTAATCCACATACTCCTGCCCAAACTGGGCCACCAGCTTTCGCTCCTCCAGGTAGGTCCCGACAATGAAATAACCGGTCAGCATCAGGTTGGTAACAAGGCCCGCCATGTCCAGGTTTCTGGCCCAGATGATGATCATCCCCCCGGTGTACCAGGGATGGCGAACCACGCCGAGAATCCCGGTCGTATCCAGCGAACAATCGTCGGTCAACACATTGCAGGTGTTTTCACCCCGCATCTGGCGAAACCCCAGAAACTGGGGAATGTCATATGATTTGGCGCCGGCCACAAAAAAGATATGGGCGATTAGAAAAAGGGATATCTGTATCAACCGGCCCGATCCCTCATACCGAATGATCAGGGGGCCTGAGATTGACATGGAGTAGAGGATAACGGGAATGAGGGTAATGACGGAAACGACGTTATACAGAACGCGATAGTATCGATGGCCTTTCGGAAACCGCGCGTTTACTTGTTTCGTCACCGGAATGGCAATGAATAGGCTGTGCAGCCCACACCATAGCACCCAGAGAATCGCCAAAATCAAATACTGCATCATCTGATACGTTCCACAGAAACCTCCCGATATCGGCATGAAGCAGATCCCATGTCTGTGTCGGGAAAAGGTTGTCCCGCTAAATGGGCAACACCAGGTTTAAAGTTGAATGATGGTAGTTACGAAAAAAAATGAAGGCAAGCGATAAGAGATGAAATTTTGGCACTCAGGCGTGAGGAGGTGGGAAAAAAGCTGAATGACACGCGGCGGTTGGGTTGCCGACCGCCGCATATCCGTTTAATTCGACTCTACTCTGCGCTTGCCTCTGCGAATCCGGTAGATTGAACCTGCTTGGACTGCACCTCATCCTGAACGATGTCGGCGCTTTGCCCATGGTGGTTGGCCTTGTGGGCTTTCATGCCCAGACCTGCGGCGCCAAATACGGCGGCCAAAGGCAGTGCAATGACAATGGGATGGATAATGGCATGGGATGCCGGGGCCAGGCCGAATGAAAGTGCCATCACGGCAACAAGTGCAACGATAAAAGTTCTGTTTTTCATTTTGATCTCCTTTCAAGTAAGTTGTTTCGGCACTGTTTTTGTTGGGTATCGGTAGAGCAATCCGGATGCCAAAAATGAAAAACAGATAATTTCTCAATATATTCAAGATATTATAAAAGCACCGGAATTATTTATGGCATTTTAAAGCAAAATTAATGCGAAATTTCGTATATTGTTTTACGAAATATCATATGCTATGAAATATCGTGTTTAATACTTGGCTGCGAACCATCCATTCCATTTAGGTGGAACCGCGGTACATTTCTTGCGCCTCTACCTGATGCGCAGACCTTGGATAGAATTAACTAACAAATCAGCCGGGAGTTTGAGATGGCCCCAATTGACGCAAAAGAATTTTTTAGGGAATTCACCCTCCGGATCTGCAGCAGCCTCGATATTGAGAAGGCTCTGGAGCGATGCTTGGATTACATCAATGGCATTATGCCGGCCGACAAACTTCTGTTTTCAGTTTACAAACCCGAGATCGGCGCCATCGAAATCGTTGCCAAGGTCGCTGCGGAAAATGAGGAGCCGGAGCATTTAATCACCGCACTGCCGCCCCATTTAAGACAATACATGGAAGAATTTGATCCCCAGCCCCACGTGCGCATCGTGGAAAATGTCCTGGAGGATGAAATGATCCGATTCCTCACCAAAAAATTTAATCTTGAAACATCATCGGCCATGATCAGCCGATTGATAATCGAAGGAAACCTGGTTGGTTACCTGTGCGTATGCGCCCAGGGGAAGGGGCATTATAACGAAAACCTGGCGGAGCTCTGGAAGCTGGTGAACGAACCGGCGGCCATCGCGCTGGCCAACAGCCTTCGTTACCGGGAACTGCTGTCCCTCAAGGAATTGCTGGACGACGATAACCGGTATTACCGGGAGCGTTTACGGGAGGTTTCCGGAACTGAGATAGTCGGCGGGCACAGTGGGTTAAAAGTGGTTGTGGAAAAGGTCCGAAAGGTGGCTACCCTGGACAGTCCGGTCCTCATGTTGGGGGAAACCGGTGTAGGAAAGGAAGTCATCGCCAACATGATCCACGACCTGTCCGGCCGCCGGAGCAAACCTCTCATCACGGTCAACTGTGGGGCCATCCCCGACACGCTCCTGGATAGCGAGCTCTTCGGCCACGAGCGGGGCGCCTTCACAGGAGCCCTTTCTCAAAAAAGGGGACGATTCGAGCGGGCCGACCGGGGCACCATTTTTCTGGACGAGATCGGGGAATTGCCGCTCCAGGCTCAGACCCGCCTGTTAAGAGTGCTCCAGTCACACGAAATCGAACGGGTCGGCGGCATGACACCGATACCCCTGGACATCCGGATCATCGCCGCCACCCACAGAGATCTTGAGGAAATGGTTCGGTCCGGCCGTTTTCGAGAAGATCTTTGGTTTCGACTCAATGTCTTTCCCATAACGATCCCACCGCTTCGCGAGCGTAGAGAAGACATCCCCTTGCTGCTCGATCATTTTTTAAGGAAGAAATCCCGTGAATTGAAGATCCCGAATCCGCCACATCTATCCCCTGAGGTCGTCGATCGGCTCAAGGAATACAGATGGCCCGGAAATGTGCGGGAACTCGAAAACATGGTCGAACGGGCATTGATCGAGCAACGGGGCCGGGGGGAAGACGGTCCGCTTCAATTCGATGGATTGCTTGCCGACAGAAGCGATGAGCCCTATCATACCTCAGAGCCAGGCCCGAACAACATCATTCCCCTGGATGCCGCCATCGCCACCCATATACGAGGGGCGCTGGAATACGCGGATGGAAAAATCCAGGGGTCGGGTGGTGCAGCGGAATTGCTGGGGGTAAATCCCACCACGTTACGATCCCGCATGGACCGACTGGGGATTCAATTTAAAAAACGCAGAGCATAAGGAGGACACATGGATTTAGGCATCAAAGGAAAAGTTGCTCTGGTAACGGCGGCAAGCCGTGGTTTGGGGCGCGGTTGCGCAGATAAACTGGCCGCTGAAAAATGCCGGGTCGCCATTTGTGCTCGAAATGCGAGCTCAGCAGAACAGGCGGCTGAGGAAGTCGCGACTCAATACGATACGGAAGTAAAGGGCTTCGGCGCCGATGTGAGTCGGGGAGATGATATCGACCGACTGCTGGCCGCAGTTCGACGGTCTTTGGGAGACCCTGATATTCTGGTGACCAATGCCGGAGGCCCACCCCCGGGGACCTATGCCAGCACGCCCATCGAAGAATATGAAAAGGCCCTGAATCTGAACCTGATGAGCGCCGTGCGACTGATCCATGGCGTCACCCCGGCAATGAAATCGGCAGGATGGGGCCGTATCATCGCCATCACATCGATTTCGGTCAAACAGCCCATAGGGAATCTGCTGCTGTCCAACATGGCCCGGGCCGGCCTGACCGGGTTTCTGAAAACCGTTGCTACGGAACTGGCCCCCTTCGGCATAACGGTGAATGCCCTGCTACCGGGCACCCACAAGACGTCGCGAATCGACGAACTGGTTCAGGATCGGGCAGCCCGTGAAAACAAACCTGCCGAAGACGTCTACCGGGAGATGAAGGCGGCTTCGCCGACCAACACCATCGGCGATCCGTCAGACTTTGGGGCCGCCGCCGCCTTTTTAGCCAGCGTCCAGGCCCGTTACATCACCGGACACAATCTGCTGGTGGATGGTGGAAAGTACAGCGGGTTGCTTTAGGAAGGATTCAAGGTTTACCCGCCTATGGCGGCGCCGGAGGCGACCAGGGGTTAGAGGGTTCGAGGGTCCAAGGAAAAAAGTTTAAATGAGTGACCAAATAAATTAAAGATCGAGGAGCTTCTCTCGTCATGCCGGTGAAGGAGGCTGTGTCGTAATCCATTCTACCGAACAGATTTGAAATTTTTTAGGTCATTCCTGCGGAGGCAGGAATCAAGAAGTCATTGATATTTCGGGATTCCGGACCTCGTCCCGCCTCGCGAGACTCGTCCGGAATGACGGTATTTTGTAATTGTGATATAGCCTCGAAGATCGGCATCCAGTGTTATTCGATAGTAGAACCTATTAAGACACAGCCTCCATCCCTGGAATGACAAAATGGGCGTGAAAAATTTAGCAATCGCTGATGTCTTGAGCCTATCACTTTGCCCCTTGGATCCCTGAACCCTTGAACCCTTGAACCCTTTATCTAATTTATTAGAAAAGAGAATACGTTTAGTGCCACAGGAGGACAACCAACATGTTTCGAGAAAAAGGCACCGGCGATTACCGGCAATTGTTGGAGGGTGTTTACCTCAAGACTCTGGGTCACGGCCAGTCGATGCTGATGGGCCAGTTCAAACTGGAAAAGGGGGCCATGGTCCCGACCCATAATCATGTGCACGAACAGATCGGTATTCTGATTTCCGGTAGACTCCGGTTCCGGGTGGCAGAAGAGACTTTCGATGCGGAAGCCGGTGACAGCTGGTGTATCCCTGGAGACATGGAACATTCCGCTGAGGCGCTGGAGGATTCCATTGCCGTGGAAATCTTCTCCCCGGTCCGGGAAGATTACCTCGAAGGGTAAGTATTCTTCTATAGGTGGTACCAAAACCCCAGATCGCGCTGAAGTTCACCCGCCTATGGCGGCGCCGAAGGCGACCAGGGCTTGCCCGCCTTGGGAGGGCTTGTCTGCCGAAGGCATGAGTCAAGTCCACCTGAGGTTTATCCGCCTTTGGCGGGTGGATAAAGCGCGGGGCGATCCGCCGGCGCAAAGCTATGGTGGGACAGGCGCAAAAGCGCAGCATACATGGAAGTATGTGAGCATTTGAAGCAGGCCCGCAAACCAGAGATTCACCTGCCGCCGGCAGGTTTATCTGCCTCAGGCAGATTTACACGCCACAGGCGTGTTCGTTGTTAGATGGGGTTTTAAAACTAGAACCTATCTCGAAAATGTGGATCAGGGTTCAGGGTTAGGCGCGGGGCCGCTAAAAAGCGGAGCATACACGGTAGTATGTGAGCACTTTTAGACGCCTCGCAACACCACCATGGACGCTTAGACGCGTTTTTGAAATAGGTTCTATTAAGGAGCCATTGAATGGAACTAACCCCCCACCTGCATGCGTTCTTGTGGACATCTCCCAGCGCTAACAACTGCAACACGTATCTGCTCTGTTCGCCGGAGAAGAACATTCTGATTGATCCGGGACACGCCGCCTTCTTCGAACACGTGGAACGTGGATTGAAAAGGCTCAAGTTGGCTATCGAAGATATGGATCTGATCATCTGCACCCACGCCCATCCGGATCATATCGAGGCCGTCCGATTGTTTGACAAGGCTCCGTCCTTGTTCACCCTGCATGAAGCCGAGTGGAAATTGATCGAAGAGATGGCACCGCATCTCGGTGTTGACCCGGGTCCGTTTATGCCGGATTTTTTCCTGGGAGAAGGTGAACTCAAGATCGGAGACATTGTGCTCAACGTCTATCACACGCCCGGCCATTCGCCCGGCGGAATGACCCTCTATTGGCCCAAGGAGAAGGCACTGATCACCGGCGACTTGATTTTCAAAGGCGGTCTGGGGCGCACCGATCTGCCCGGTGGCAGCGGTGAGCAGCTCAAAGAGAGTATCCGTCGCATGGCCGCTTTCGACGCGGAATGGATGCTCTCCGGTCACGGAGATATTGTCTCCGGCTCCGAAGCCGTCAAGACCAATTTCAGGCAGGTCGAGCAGACCTATTTCAGCTATATTTAGATGGAATAGTGATACTCCGGGAGCAAATCGGTTCCTTCAGTGGAGTGCATTACCTGAAGAGGTGAGTTTGTCAATTTAGTCAACAACGTCCCCCAATTAGGGGACGTTGTTGACTATTACGACTTATTGGATTACTGGAGGATCGCATAGATTCGGGTTTGGGTTTCTTGTCTCAGCGCATCCATATCTCCCTGATAACCGGATTCTTGTTGTGGATTCGGTATTACCGCGCTTCCGCAAATATCATGATTGTGTGCGAGTTGATCCAGCAGGCGTCGGCCGGCGGCCTCCTTCAGGTCCGCCTGCTGTGTTTCGTACTCCAAAAGAGTTTTCTCCAATGGAGCGTAGGTTTCCGGGGCCATGCGACCCAGCAGAACCAGCCACTGTTGATTGTCCCGGCCGGGGTGAATCCGTTTGAACAAGGCTGCCAACAATATATGGGTGTCGGTCACCCCCAACTCTGCCTGGAGCGCTGAGAGGCGCTCTTGAAGGGTTTCAACGGTTTCCATGTTGTCGGCGTATTGCTGCAACAGGCCCTGGAGACGCTTTTCGAAATCGGCCTTCTTCTGGGTCTCCTTTTCCTCGGCAGATAGCGAAAGATTTCGCGTCTTCTCCATGACCAGATCCAGTGTACTTTTGATCTCACCCATATCAGCCTCCTGCATTTTTTTCTTTGCACCAAAATAAACAGGGATCCGAAGGGGTCAAGGTGCGTTCGCTTGACATGAAAAGCCGACTTCGGCATGCTGATGTGACGGTGTTTGACCCCCGGCAGACGGCCAAACCACCTCCCTTGAACGGATATTCCAGCCCCGAGGGCGTCATGAAGAATTCCGTTATCGCCATTATGCTGCTGCTCATCTTGAGCGGTTGTACCAGCCAGGCCTACCGCGCCCACCCGGATATCGACAAGAAAATAAAGTATATCCGCAACCCGGCCCTGATCGTGCCGGACGTTCAGGTCGTGTCTGTATCCGCCGGCGGTGTCCGTGAAATCCGGGACGACTGGGTTGCCATCGGGAGGGACAATATCACCGCGGCGCTGCAAACCGAGTTCAGCCAAAAGAAATGCCGGACCAAAGCATATCTTCAACGGGAAGACCTTCAGGCCGAGATGGAGGAGATCAAAGCTCTGTACAGGGCAGTTGCAAAAAGTGTCAGTCTGCATGTTTTTGGTCCCTATGGGTTTCCGGATAAACAGAAAAATTTCAATTATTCCATCGGGTCCCTTGAAAACATTCTTCGAGCCATGGACGCCGACGCCCTGATTTTGGTGACCGGTTACGACGAATTCCAGACCACGGAAAGAAAGGCAATCCAGGCCGCTGCGGCTGTCGCAGGAGCCCTGACCGGAGTGATCCTTCTCCCAGGTTCCGGGATGTCCTATGTGGACATTGCATTCATTGATCGGGACGGGACGATTTTGTGGAATGGGCGCTACCAGAGCCAGGGTAATTTCGACATCCGGGATCCGGAGCGCGTGCAAGCCCTCCTAAAAAATGTTCTAAAAGACTTTCCCAAACTCGAAGAATGAGACGCTGTCGATCGATTGTATGGATTGCGGGTTTATGTCTTCTGCTGGGTTGCCAGAGCACCCAACTGGAGCCGGTAGACCGGGATTTTACGTTCGAAGAGGACGAAAAACGGATGTGGGCCCGATCCCGGGAAGAACAAAAACGGCTGGGCATCAGCGGCCTGGTGGTCGAAGACGCCGAGCTTGAATCCTACCTCACCGACGTGGCGCGTCGTCTACAGCCTTCGGCAACGGCGGACCATCTCGATCTCCGTATAAAGATTTTGCGAGATCCCCACATGAATGCGTTTGCGTATCCCAACGGGGTCATATACATCCACACAGGGATACTGGCGCGTATGGACAATGAAGCGCAGTTGGCCACGCTTCTGGCCCACGAGATGACCCACAGCACCCACCGGCATGCCATTAAGAGCATCCGTAACCTGAAAAACTGGTCGGCCGCCATGTCGGCAGTTCAAGTCGCTGCGATCGGGGTCGGGGGGTCTTCCGCGGCGGTGATGAATTCGATCGGTTCCTATGGATTTTTATTCGCGGTTACCGGCTATTCCCAGGATCTGGAGCGGGAAGCGGATGCCGAGGCATTTCGACTGGTACTGGCAGCAGGCTACGACCCGACCGAAACTCCCAAGCTATTCGAGCATCTGAAAAAAGAGCTCGAGGCCGAAGGTGTCAACGAGCCGTTCTTTTTCGGAACCCACCCGCGACTTCAGGAACGCATAGACAACTTTCACTCGCTCATTGCGAAACACCCGGAAAAGGCCCCGTCTACCATACTCAACAGGGAGCGGTTTCTCGAGGAAACCCGACGCATCTTATTGTTAAATGCCGAGCTGGATCTGAATTTGGGGAGAATTCCCTTCGCCCGGGAAGCGGCCGAGAAATATATCGCAGTCCTTCCCGACGATCCGCGCGGCCACACGATGCTTGGGGATATATATCGAGAAAGCGGCGAAGAAAACTATCTGGCCCATGCACAGATACATTATGAACAAGCCATTTATCTTGACTCGGGCCATGGTCGGGCGCATCGGGGAGTTGGTCTGGTGCATTTGAAGAGTGGCGCCATCCAAGACGCCTGCCGTCATCTCCAGATCTACCTTGAGTTGGAACCGGAAGCCGTGGACCGCGAGTTTATCCGGAAATACCTCTTGCGGTGCAAAGGAGAGGCGAAATGAATCGATGGTTTCTGGTACTGCTTGTGGTGATCATGGGATGCGTTTCCTATTGGAATCGTACCGGCGGGCCTTACCAAGCCAAAGATCGGCGATATCAGGTAGAATTACCGGAGAACTGGATGCAGTTCACCCTGACCCAGGACCGTTCGCTGCTGATGACCCGGGACGGCGTCCTGCTTCAGAACATCAGCATCCGGAATTTTGCAAACGACAAGCCTCTGGAGCACACGAAAAAAAAGATCCGGCCGGATATGCTAAGTCAAGAACTGGCCGAGGTCATCATCGATGACTTCGAATCCGACAACGCCATCAGCCGGTTTGAAGTCCTGGAGTTAACGCCCGTGGACATCGACGGGCATTCGGGGTTCCGGGTTCTATTCTCGTTTCAAGCTGTCAACGGTCTCAAACAGCGAAGTGTTTGCTATGGGTTCATGGCCGACGCCCGGGTCTATCTGATCCGATACACCGCTGCATCCCGCCATTATTTTGCCGTCGACCTCGACACGTTCGAGCAGGTGGTGAAATCCTTCAAGCTTCTGTGAGCCTGACCAATAAAATGCATTGACGCCACAGGTCCCCGCACTTACTGCCCCGACCTTGCGTTTCGTCATGGGGTTGTCAGCAGATCCGATAATTCTGTTAACGTTTTGATCTCGGCATCCGGCGCTCCGGGAAGCCGTTCCACACTTTGCCCGAATCGATTGATCCAGGCCACCTTGAATCCAAACGCAGATGCGCCCGAGGCATCCCATGCGTTGGAAGACTGGAACACAATTTCCTCGGGTTTTAGGTTCAAGCCATCGACAGCGAGCTGGTAGACCCTGGGATCGGGTTTGAAGACGCCCACGTCCTCGACGGAGTAGTTTGTTTCGATCAATTCCGCGAGCCCGGAGTTCTTCACCGCGGCCTCGAGCATGGCCGGTGTGCCGTTGGACAAGATCGCGATTTTAAAGCCACGCGCTTTCAGCGTTGATAGAGCTTCAGGGACTTCCGGGTAGCAATCCAGGTGGAGATAGGCCTCGATGAGGTTTTTTTTAAGGTCCGGGTCGTTTAGCTGATACATATCGAATGCGAAATCCAGGGCATCCCGGGTCACCTGCCAGAAGTCGGCATGACGCTTCATCAGACTGCGAAGCCAGGTATACTCCAATTGTTTGGTCCGCCATAGCAGCGAAACCGGATCCGCCACATCTCCCAAACGCTTTCTATATTTCCCCACCGCAGAATGCACATCGAAAAGAGTTCCATAGGCATCGAACACGCATGCCTTTATCCCGCTAAATGCGTTTTGTGGTTCCATATGCCCTCCTGTTCGCTGGTGTGTTGTGGCAGGGGTACCCTATCTCTTAACCGGGCCTATAACCAAATACAAGGGATACGCCTATCATACTCACTCTTTCTCTCTACGGTTCGACTTCGCTCACCACAAGCCGCAAAGGGCGGGTCACAATATTGCCCTCCCCTTTGACGGGGGAGGGTCGGTGGGGGTGATAGCATGGCCAATTCCCGCATCTTCAGATATTGTATAAATCCGCTTTTAAATTAAGGACGTAAAGAAAAAGGCCGATGCCGGAACACCGGCATCGGCCCCTGGGGGAAGGGATTCACTATTTCGATTTATAGGGTATCCGTTGCTTCTTTGGTTGGTTTTGTTTCCGAAGCCGGTTTTGTTCTGGGCAGGACAAGATTCAGAAACACCCCCAGGATGCCGGCCAACCCGATCCCCTGGATCGCAAATTCCCCGGCCGAAAAACTCATACCACCGATGCCGAACACCAGGATAAGAGCGACAATGGTCAGGTTTCTGGGTTCCATCAGGTCTTCACGGGCTTTTACGAGGGTGTTCAGCCCAACCACCATGATGGCCCCGAAAAGCAGCAGCATGATGCCGCCCATAACCGGTGTTGGAATGGTCTGCAAAATAGCACCGACTTTTCCGACAAAGGCCAAGAGCATCGCGAAAATGGCCGCATAGGTCATGATGACTGGATTGAATACCTTGATCAGGGCCACAGCCCCGGTGACCTCGGAATAGGTCGTGTTGGGGGGCCCACCCAACATGGAAGCGAACGACGTCGCCAGGCCGTCGCCCAGCATGGTATTCTGAATGCCGGGATCATCCAGATAATTATTCCCCGTGATCGACCCGATGGCCAGAACGTCTCCAAAGTGCTCGATGGCCGGGGCGATGGCCACCGGCACGATGAACAACACCGCCTGAAGATTCCACTCCGGAAGGACGAAATTCGGAAGCGCGATCCACGGTGCCTTGCCCACCGGAGACAGGTCGATCAACCCGAAGGGGATCGATATGACATATCCTACGAAGATCCCGCAGAGGATCGGAATCAGACGAAGCATCCCTTTCCCCAGCAAAGAAACAAGGATGACGGTCAAGAGGGATATCATCGAAATGATCATGGCTTTGCGTTCGGGAATGAGCACCGCAGCACCGTCCCCGGTTCTGCCCATGGCCAGGTGAACCGCCACCGGCGCCAGAATCAACCCGATGACCATAATCACAGGGCCTGTCACTACCGGGGGGAGAATCCGAATCAGGATACCACTGCCGCGCCAACGGATCAGAAAGCTGAGCACAATATAAAGCCCGCCGGCAGCGACCAGCCCGCACAGGGTGGCTGGAACGCCCCACGTCTGTACTCCGTAGATTATCGGGGCAATGAAAGCAAAGGAAGAGGCCAGGAAGACCGGCACCTTCCGTTTGGTGACAAGCTGGAAAATCAGGGTGCCGGCACCCGCGGTGAAAAGGGCCACGTTCGGATCGAGCCCGGTCAATAACGGCACCAGAACCAGAGCGCCGAACGCCACGAAGAGCATCTGGGCGCCAACCACAGCCTGTTTCACGCCCGACGGCGCGACTTCATTGAGAGCGTTCTCAGACATCCATCCTCCTGCTGGTTAGCGGATTAAACCCGAAAAAAGCATGACATAAGTTTATTGGACGGCAAATATACGACGCACCCCGTCGGAATTATTTCGTACCGAAAATCTTGTCCCCGGCATCCCCCAGGCCAGGAAGTATATATCCGATATCATTTAGTTTATCGTCGATCGCAGCGGTATAAATATCCACATCCGGGTGGGTGTTCTCCAACCTCTCAACACCTTCCGGCGAGGCCACAATGAAAAGACCCATGATCTGGCGGCAGCCGGCCTTCTTCAGCAAATCGATGCTGGCAATCAGGGTGCCTCCGGTGGCCAGCATGGAATCGAGAATCAGGGCGATCCGTTCATCCATTTTACCCGTCATCTTTACGTAGTATTCAACCGGCTCCAGGGTTTCCTCGTTTCGGTAAAGCCCGACAACACTGACTTTGGCGGATGGGACCATGTCGAGCACGCCGTCCATCATTCCCAATCCGGCCCTCAGGATGGGCACGATGGTAATTTTCTTTCCCTTGATCCCCGCGACCTCAACCGAACCGGCCCACCCCTGGATGACTTTCTTTTCGGTCTCCAGATTTTTAGTCGCCTCATAGGTCAGCAGGCGCGCAACTTCATTGGAAAGATCCCGGAAGTCTTTGGTGGAGACGTCGTGCCGGCGCATGAGACCGAGCTTGTGTTTCACCAGGGGATGGGTCACCAGATGAACCGCCATTCTTCCCTCCTCGTGACAGGCCTAAAACCCTGCGATGTTGTTATCCTCGCCCGTCGGATTCCTGAACTACAGATAGTAGTGTCCAGTGTAAAGAAACCATATATATTGTTGCTGCTCAACCGCACATACACAAAATGTAGGAGTCTGTCAACAAATCACATACTGTGTTGAAAGGCCTCATAATGGATTCTCGAGCCCGGCGGCATTTAACAAAATTGAACAACTCAGGACCTCTTTCCCGCCCTGAATGTCTCGGAGATAACATTTGTACACATGCGACAGGATGTTTAAAATGTAGAATCTTGGTTGGTAAGGAGAGTCTGGATGCTTCCTCAGGATTACTATCGCCGTGTGTTCGAACGCCTGGAAAAATGTTTCCGGTGTAATGATCATTTTATCGTGACCGGAAATGAACTGGTTGCCGAGGGGTGCGACCCGGCCTTTCCCGCACTGGCAGCGCCGATGGACAAGCTGGCGCACTATACGGAGGAGCGCGCGTTACAGGTCCATCTTCCGATCATCGGCAAGACGTCGCGGTCGGTCCTGATGCCGATTGATTTTGAGATCTTCCTCGGCAACGAAAACCATCGGTTGTATTCAGACAAAAATACCCAGAAAGGGTATTTCGAACAGATTATCCCGGTTGCCAATTTCATCGAGCAGATCTTTCAGTCGCGGGGTATGCCCTATGTGCTGGATTACACACCATCCGGCGGACACTTCCTGTTCCAAAACCCGTTGGGCGAACGTGCGACTTCGGCTCTTGTGGACATCGGATTCCTTGAGAAAGATCTAATCACAGCTTGCCGCTACATTGACCCAAACGATCTTCGCCGCAAGCACGGCATTGGCCTCGATGCAGCGAAGGTGTTCAGTGGCCTGGGCAAACTTGCCGAATACATTGCTCTTCTAGCCATGGAGGCCTTTCGAAACAACGACAGCAAAGGACGCTATCCGGTAACCATTTCCGACAGCCTGGATCGATGCATCAATCTGGATAACACCTGGAATGAAGGCTCTCCGTTCATGCGCTCCATTCGCAGCCCGTTCAGCTTGCATAAAAAGAACCAGGAAAAATACGGGAACCATCATCAACAGCCGCTGGTGGACGTGATCGGAACGTTTTTTGATGGACAAACCGTCGAGCAGGAAAAGGACCTGAACGTTATCATCGATTGCATGTGGGATCTGGAACAGGCAGCCGCCCATGGGCAACGCTTTGACGGGGATATCCCCAGTTCCAATGATACGCTGATCGATTTCATCAGCGAATATCAACGATCCGATCTCTATGCATTTCATCAGGATTTTGACCGTGAAATTGACATGCCACGGGGCAAGGCTCTAATCGATGCAAAAAATGAAACGAACATCCCGGAATGGGCCCGAAATATTCTGTTTTATCCAAACCCCAGAGCGCTTCAGCCGAAAAATCTGATCGGGCTGGTCTATGATTTCTGCATCCGTGCAGATTGGAAGCCGAAACACATTGGGAATCTGCTTCGGGACCTATATCAAGATCCCTCCCACGGCTGGACCCAGGATTTTTTTAAATATCCGGCAGAAGAAAAAGCGAATTACTGGGCGAGGGTCTACAGCGCCGTTGCCCTTTGGCGAGCCGATCAATTGAAGGTGTCCGGATTGGGTAAAGATGAATAAGTTTCGATAACCCGTTGCTTGTCCGGCCCGGTTATCACGGTCTACCCGTTTCTAAATGCCCCCTTTTCCGTTGAGTCCGAGGGGAGCAGCGCACAGAACATCAAACATATCACCGAGGCGGTCAACACGGCCGCAAAAACATAGAACACGCCGTCACTCACGGCTAGCCGGAGGCTGGTCTGGAGGCGTTCATCCAACAGGGTGCGCATTTCCGGCTGGAACAGGGCTTCGACGTTTTTCGACAGTTGGTCGATGACTTCAGGAGAGGTACTGCCCGTCTCTGAGCTTGCGGCAAACCGACCGAGGGCGTGGCTCATCCGACCGGTTACCAGCCCCCCACAGATCCCGACCCCGACAGTACCACCCAGAGTTCTAAAGAACTGATGGGACGCGGTGGCGACCCCCAGATCCGAAGAATCCAGGCTGTCCTGGACCACTAGCAGGGTGGACAGGGTCACAAACCCCATGCCCAAACCGACGACCATAAATGTGCTGAAACAGACTATCATGCTGGTCGTTGGGGAGAAATAGAGCGTCCAGCCGCTGCCGGCAATCAGTAACAAGCCCCCTGCCCCGGCGGCTATCCTCTTCCCCAATCGGTGCACCACCTGACCCAATCCCAATGATCCCAGGGACCATCCCAGGCTCAGGGACAGCATGGCCATGCCGACCTCCAAAGGAGTTTTACTCAAGACCCCCTGGATATACAGCGGTGCGTAGGCAAACAGGGAAAAGATGGCAAAGCTACTCCAGAATACCGCTCCGTTCCCGGTTCTGAAGCCATGGACGCGGAAGAAATCCACGGAAAGGATAGGATCTTCCGCCCGCCGTTCGATGTGATAAAAGGCCACGATCAGAATCCCGCTGAAACTGAAGAGCGAGAGAATCGCTGGAGAAAACCAGGGATAAACCCGTCCGCCTAGTAAAAAGGCCGTCAGCAGACTCAAAATCATCGTCGACAGCACCGTTGCCCCGGCCAGATCGAGGGCCGCCCCTTTCCGTTTTTCCCGCACATCCACAAGGTACAGGGTGATGCCGAGGAGCGACATCGGAGAGCACAATGTAGACCAGGGCAAAAATTCCTCCGGAACCGATGCCCTGCACCGCCCTGGCGAAAATCAAAAAGCCCATGTCTCCGGACATACCGGCCAGGACCGACGATACGATGAAGACCGCGACGGCAATATTGAACAGCAACTTGTTGGGAAATCGATCGGCCAGCTTCCCGAAAAGGGGTAGGGAAACCGCACGGGCCAGAAAGTAAGCCGAATAGACCCAGCTGTATAGGCTGATTCCACCCAGTTCCGAGGCGATGGTAGGCATGGCCGCCGTAACAATCAGTGCATCCATGGCGCCTAAAAAGAGCGCCAGTAAGGCAGCCGATACAACAGCAAATCTGGTTTTCGAAGATATTCTGTTTTCCAAAAAAATCCTGTCAGGTTCTATTGATGCGCCGCTGAGAGTGAAGCGTCATCCGAATGTTACGGTTTGATTTACCGGCCAAAAGACCACATGAACGCCAAAAGCACCAGGTGCTGGTCCGGAACGAGCCGGTTATTGGGTCCCTCGTAAAATCCCCCCTCCGGGCCGTCCGAATGATCATATCGATACTCCAGACTGGCCTGCAGGGTATGAAACGGACGCGGGGAAAACTCGTATTTCAGCGTCGCCGTGTACGCCTGGATAAACTGCTGGGCTCCAGTGATGAGACCGTCCGGATCCCAATAGAATTCCGGTCGGACGGAAACGCTCCATGGCTCGCCAAACCGCCACCGGCCCCACAGGGCCCCGGACATCCAGTTGTTTTGAGGGGTCCCCATCTGATCCGCCTGGGTCTCCGTACCCACATCGAAGGAGGCCGCTAAAAGGAAGGGGCCGCGCTTCCATTCCAGAATGGAATCCGAGAAAAACCGCCAGAACTCCAAAGCCGTGTCCTCCTGCTCCGGCCCGTAGTACAGATTCTGTGTAAACGTAATGGCCGAAGATGCGTCCCATACCAGCTGGAGTCCGTAGCTGGGCTGGCTGTTGGGGCTGGCGAGATAATTATACCCGGTCACCAGGAAGAAGGTCAGATCCAGATTGTCCTTCACCGGGTAAGCCGCATTTGCCCCAACCAGAAAGTAGGGGACAAAATCCGTCAGGTAGCCCCGCGTATAGTTAGGATTGTCGATGGCGTGATACGATTCGTATGCGGGATACCCTTTGATCAGACCACCGGTCACGTTGAGCCCGTTTCCCAACGGTACCAGGTAAGACAGGTTGACGCCGGAAAAATGTTTCCAAAAATCGGCATTCGAGACCGGTTCATTGGCAGCGGGCGGAGGAGCGGGAACCAGTTCATCGACGTCGACGCCGGCCTGCACCCCGAACTCCATGCCCCATCGGGATTCAGGCGTCGTGTCTTTTCGGATGTACCCTGTCGCCATATTGATTTTGGGCTCGCCCAGCTCGAAGGTGGTGGCTTTACTGCGCCAAAGCCCATTTTCCGGATTGTTGGAGTCCAGGGCATATGCGACGTCCAGATACGCGCCGTAATGCCAGTTGCCGGGAAGCGGACCGGTCCGATCCGTCCCGCTTTCGTATTCCGCTGAAGCCGTCGGACGATCATCGGCGATTGCCGCTGAAATCATCAGGGAAGAAAGACTCAGCATCAGGATGATGCTCAGAATAGAATTCGTCCCGGTCTTGGGAAGTCGTCGCTTCATCGGATCTTTCTCCAGCCGGTGGGAGAAAAAATGATTTATGTGTTGCTAACAGAATAATGTACAAACGACTATAACTATTTCTTCTATATCTTGATTTTTGAATGGCCGCGTTGCAATACTCGGAACACTGTATTTAGGATTTATCTTTTTATTGGCATTCGGAGAACTTCATGAAAGCAACATACGACTTCAGCGATCAGTGCGGCATCGTGACCGGAGCGGCCAGCGGTATCGGAAAGTCCGTGGCCCTGTTGTTGGCCGAATCAAACGCCGGCCTGGCTCTGGTGGACCGGGATACATCCGGGCTGGCGGCGGTGACCCGCGCCTGTGAGGAGATATCCACAACCGCCCCCCTGGCGGTGGATGCCGATGTGTCCAAAGAGGAAGACGTCCATCGTATGGTAGACGAAACCCTGTCCCGGTTCGGCAGGATCGATTTTCTGGTGACCAGCGCCGGGATTCTGTTCAGAACCGGATTTACAGACATCCCCATGGCGGAATGGGACGAGTTGATGGACACCAATGTGCGGGGCCTGTTCATGTGCAACCAGTTTGTGGTTCGCGAGATGCTCAAGCAGGGCGGCGGCACCATCGTCAATGTGGCGAGCGTGGCCGGCCGGTCGATCAGTCTGATCGGCGGGGTCCATTATTGTGCGTCCAAGCATGCGGTCATCGGCATTACCCGGCATATGGCCCGGGAGCTGTGCACCCAGGGCATCCGTGCCAATGCGTTCTGTCCGGGCGCCACCCATACCCCCATGATTCACGACAACATGGCACCGGAAGACATCAAAGGGCTGGAGACGCGCATTGCCCTGGGACGTCTGGCCGAACCCGAAGAACATGCCAGAACCATCGCCTTTATGTTGAGCGACTCGGCTTCCTATCTGAACGGGGCCTGCCTGGACGCCAACGGTGGATCGGTGATGCTTTAACCCGAACTGAGTGTGAAAAATGAGTGCAGACAAAAACCAGCAGGTCGAAAGTTTCCCCTGGCATATCTGGGAAGAACACCAGGGCAACCACCGGTTTCACAGCGCAGTGGGTCGGCCCGGCCGGGTGATTAGCGGCCGTCTTCTGCCGGGGTGTGATATTCTACTCGGAATTCTAGAGATGGCCAAATCCCGCGGGGTCAAGTCAGCCTGGGTTAATGCCTTCGGCAGCCTCGCCCGAGCCGCGTTTTCCCCCGGCATCCGTCTCAGTGGAACAGATCCGGATCGGGTCGAACGCCGACCCAATGTGAATCTTCCGGGCCCCATTGAGATGTGGTCCGGCATGGGACGGCTCGGCATTCCGGACTCCGGCGAGCCCTTCATCCATTTCCACGGACTGGTGGCCACCCCGGACGGCATCCTCTATGGGGGACATTTCTTCACCGGCGAAAACCCGGTGTATGCCACCTTCGAAGTGCATCTCCAGGAAATCCTCGGCGTCGAGTTCCGGTATGAGATGGATGAGGTGGTGGAGCTCCCGTTGATCGAACCGAAAGAGCTTCTGTGAAGGCATCGGCGAGGCATACGCCGTCAGGGAAAGCCGCAGTCGCTTTGCCGGGAACATTTATAGTTTGAGCCTTTTCCCCGTGTCGGGATCCGGAAACCGTGCATTCAAGTTCTCAGTTTATACTGTAAATTTAAGGGCCTATAACCTAAACTAAGGATATTGAAATAGGCCCTTCCATCACCCCCACCGATCCTCCCCCATCAAGGGGGAGGACTTTATTTTCTCCCTCCCTTGGCGGCTTGTGGTGAGCGAAGTCGAACCGGAGGGAGCCAGAGGGAGGGGGTATGATCAGCATATTCCTTATTTTTGTTCATAGGCCTGTAAATTTAGGTATATGCGTAGATATCTGCTGGAGATGGCGTTAATATTTTTTTGCCTTGTGAATCCACTCTTCCGGCAGTATGGAATAATTAAGAATAAGTTGTTGATGGTTATCCTGTAACCTGTATATGTAACTGTTAGCGAAACAATTCATATCTCCCATTCAGAAGCTCTTCAAATCGCACGTATAGCTATAGCTTCTCTGAAAACTAACAAACATCGTCCTGATTCCAGAATCGGTCAGGTTGTTCCTTCTCGCATATTCGAAATATAGCTCCGCATCGCACACGCTAAAAAATCGGGTGGATTCCATGCGGCTCCTCGGAATTCTCAGAAAGGGTGATGCCCGGCTGCCCGGAATGGTACCCCGAAAAACAGATCAATCGGTCAAGTTTGCTTTTTGGCAGTGGATATTCTGGTGGCATGCCCGAATCCGGATGAGGTGGACCTGGAGCAAGTAAAAGCCAAGGTTCCCATCGGTCAAAAAACCGCTCGCGCGGAGGCTGGCGGCATGGTTGTGGCGGGGCTTTGTGTGCCCGATTTCGCCCCGGACTGTGATCAGATCGTCGTGGCCAATGCTGCGGTGACGGTTTCCATTCGGGGCGAATAGAAAAGCCGTTTCGGGAAAGGAGGGATAACCCAGTGCAGAGAAATCGTAGGTATTTTGTGAATCAGTTCCATCGACATGAAACCTAAGGAGGGACGCCATGGATCTGACCAATGACCAATTGATAGAGATGTATGTCACTATGAACAAGATTCGAACCTTTGAGAATCGCGTTGCCGAGCTTTTTGCAGACGGCAAAATCCCCGGCTTTGTCCATCTGTATGTGGGTGAAGAAGCGGTTGCCACCGGTGTTTGCACGAATCTGACCGACAACGATTATATCACCAGCACCCACCGTGGCCACGGGCATCTCATTGCCAAGGGCGGCGACATCAATCTGATGATGGCCGAACTGTTCGGTAAAACAACCGGCTACTGCAAAGGCAAGGGCGGTTCCATGCACATCGCCGATCTTGATCTTGGCATTATGGGGGCCAACGGTATTGTGGGCGGAGGTCCGCCGCTGGCTTCCGGAGCTGCGCTGGCCTGCCAGTATTTGGGAAATGACAGTGTCGCGATATGCTTTTTCGGCGACGGCGCCTCCAACCAGGGAACCACCCACGAGGCCATGAACCTGGCCACCTGTTGGAAACTGCCGGTGGTGTTTGTCAATGAGAACAACATGTACGGCATCTCCTCCTGCACACTCAACTCGATGTGCGTTCCCAATGTCGCCGACCGGGCCTCCGCCTATGACATGCCCGGAGTTGTTGTGGACGGAAACGATGTCATTGCTGTTCATGAAGCGGCCGCCGAAGCAATCGCCCGCGCCCGACAGGGCAAGGGGCCGTCTTTGATTGAATGCAAAACCTATCGCCACCGGGGGCACTTTGAAGGCGATGCCTGCACCTACCGTAACGATGCTGAACTCGAGGAGTGGAAAGAAAAAGATCCGATTCCGCGGCTGGAGCAGAAGTTGAAAGAGATGGAGCTGCTTACGGACGATAAAATCGAGGAGATCAGAAGCACGCTTCAAAAAGGATTGGCCGAGGCCGAAAAATTTGCCGAAGAAAGCCCGCTTCCCGATGTGTCCGAACTTACGGAGGATGTTTACTCATAGCGCATGTCGGTTCAACATCCACCTGAAACGGAGACTTTAAAAGGAGGATTGAAAAATGCCGAATATGACTTTTGCTCAAGCATTAAATGACGCCCATAAGGTTGAAATGGAGCGTGATCCCAATATTTATGTCGCCGGCGAGGATGTGGGGATTTACGGCGGAATTTTCGGTGTCACCGCAGGGCTGCTGGACCAATTCGGCGACAAGCGGGTGAAGGACACACCCATTACCGAAAGTGCGATTGTCGGAACAGCGGTAGGGGCCGCCACCGTCGGTCTCAGACCGGTCATCGAACTGATGTTTGTCGATTTTATCGGTGTTGCCCTGGATCAGCTGTATAATCAGGCCGCCAAGATGAAATATATGTTCGGCGGCAAAGCCAAGATTCCCATGGTCATGCGGGCCACATGCGGTGCCGGGATCGGGGCTGCGGCTCAGCATTCCCAGTGCCTTGAGGCCATGTTCATGCATTTGCCCGGATTGAAGGTGGCCATGCCCAGCACACCCTATGATGCCAAGGGGCTTCTGATCGAAGCCATCCGTGACGACAACCCGGTGGTTTTTCTGGAACATAAAATGCTGTACGGCCTTGAAGCGGATGTACCGGAGGGAGATTACACCGTACCCTTCGGAAAGGCCGACATCAAGCGCGAAGGCTCGGATGTCACTGTGGTGGCCACGGCCAACATGGTTCATACCGCCTTGAGCGCGGCTGACAAGCTGGACGCCGACGGCGTTAGTGTGGAGGTGCTGGATCCGCGTACGCTGTACCCGCTGGATGAGAAGGGAATTATCGATTCGGTCAAAAAGACCCACCGGCTGGTGATCATCCATGAAGAAGTAAAATTCGCCGGGTCCGGAGCCGAAATTGCGGCACTGGTGGCTGAAGAAGCCTTTGATTATCTGGATGCTCCGATTTTGCGGGTTGCCGCGCCGTTCTGTCCGGTTCCCTTTTCACAGCCGCTGGAGCAGGCCTACATACCGAGCGAACAGCAGCTCATCAATGCGGTTAAAAAGGTTATGGAGTGATTGTTCCCCACTCGCAAGGGGGATAGCTTGGTGTAAAATCGGGCTGCGCTGCATTGATTATAATTTCTTTTTACGAGGGGGAACGACAAATGAGTCTACCATTAGAAGGAAAGGTAGCGTTGGTTACAGGTGGTGGTCGAGGTATTGGCGAAGGCATTGTAATGCGGCTGGCGGAGGCGGGATGCGACGTGGCGGTGGTTGACATCATCTTTGAGAATGCAGAAAAGGTGGCAGCGAATGTAAAGTCAATGGGCCGCAATGCGGTGGCCATCAAGGCGGATGTTTCCAATTGGAACCAGATTCAAAGCATGGTGGATCAAACGGTGGAAAAGCTTGGCAAACTGGACATCGCCGTGAACAATGCCGGGGTCGTCAGTGTCAAATCCGTGGAGGAGTTGACGGGTGAAGACTGGGACTACGTCAACAATATTAATGCCAAAGGTGTTTTTCTATGCTGCAAGGCTGAACAGGAACCAATGAAAAAGCAAGGTTGGGGGCGAATCATCAATGTGGCCTCCATAGCCGGCAAGGCAGGCTTTCCGACCCTCTCCCACTACTGTGCCTCCAAGTTTGCGGTGCTCGGATTCACCTTTTCGCTGGCTAAAGAACTGCAGCGCAGCGGCATTACGGTCAACGCAATATGCCCGGGAATTATTCCAACACAGATGTGGTACGGACCGAACGGGCTTGCCGAGAAGTGGAAAGATCCAGGTGAAACCATGGAAGAATCTTGGCAACGCCATCAAGACACCTTGATTCCTCAGGGGGAAGCACAGACACCTGAGGATATGGGTGATCTGGCTGTATATTTCGCCACGGCTAAACACGTTACCGCACAGGCCATCAACGTGGATGGTGGGGTTGTTTCACACTAAAAAGCAAAACCACTAAACCTTTGATATTCGGTACCGGGTTGGAAAAGCTCTAGTCGTGGAAGGGATAAAAAACACCCGGGACCTGGAAAGATGCAGACGGAAAGGTGATCAAAGATTGCCTTCCAACTACCCGAGTTCCCAGATGGAATAAACCAGCGCTCTGGGGCTTTTGACAAGGAGAAACAAAATGAAAGCAGCAGTATGGCACGGTAAAAAGGATGTCAGGGTAGAAAATGTTTCCGAGCCTCCCGCCCCCGGGAAAGGCGAGGTCAAAATAAAAGTCTACCAAACCGGTATCTGCGGGTCCGACCTGCATGAATACGATGCCGGGCCAATTTTCATACCCACCGAGGATTTCCATCCGTTGACCGGCAAGAAAGCGCCCCTGATTCTGGGCCACGAATTTAGTGGTGAAGTTGTGGAAGTCGGCGAAGGGGTGACCAATGTCGGTGTGGGCGACCGCGTTGCGCCGGACGCCGCTCAGCACTGCGGCGAGTGCTACATGTGCAAGGTGAACCGCTACAGCCTTTGTGAAAAACTGGCCTTTACCGGCCTGATGGCCGACGGCGCCTTTGCCGAATATGTCAATGTGCCCGCCTACACCTGTTTCAAGCTGCTACCCGAGCTTTCCAACGAAGCCGGTGCTTTAGTTGAACCGCTGGCGGTTGGTATTCATGCGATCCGGCAAGGAAAAGTACTGCAGGGTGATACCGTTGCCGTTGTGGGGGCCGGTACCATCGGGTTGGTGACCATCCAGGCGGCCCGGGCTGCTGGCGCGAGCAAAGTCTTTGCCATCGAACTTTCCAAGGACAGGAAAGAAAAAGCAAAGGGACTGGGGGCCTCAGTCCTGGACCCCACAGAGACGGATGTGGCCGCCGAAATCCAAGACCAAACCGAAGGGCAAGGCGTGGATGTGGCCATCGAGTGCATTGGAAAAGCCTCGACGGTCAATACCTGTATCCAGTGTGCGAAACGCGGCGGGAGAATAGTAGTGGTGGGCATTTTCGAGAAACCGGGCGAGATAAATTACAACGACTTGGTTTTTCAGGAAAAAGAGGTTATCGGTTCGTTGGCCTATTATGGCGAATTCGACAGCGCCATCGCCCTGCTGGCGGACGGTCGCGTCAAGGCCGAACCCTTGATCACCGGCAAGATCAAGCTGGATGATATTGTTGAAAAAGGATTTGAAGAACTGCTCAAAAACCGGGAATCAAATATTAAAATCTTGGTTGAGCCATAATCCATCGGCCGACGCGCCGGATCCGGGACCGGGTCAGCGCGCGTCGGCCATGCCCAAATAAAGGGATCCATCGGATGTCATTGGTCGGTATTATTGCCAATCCCGCCTCGGGAACCGATATTCGCAGGCTGGTTGCCTACGGCAGTGTTTTTAACAATCCGGAGAAGGTTAGAATCGTGCGGCGCATCCTACTCGGCCTGGAGGCGGCAGGCGTACGGCAGGTTCGCTACATGCCTGATTACTACGGCATTGTGGAGCGGGCTTTGGATGCGTTGAATATCGACATGGATATTTCACCGTTGGTATTCGATGCCAAGGCCGACCAGCGAGATTCCATGCGCGCAGCCGAGATGCTGGCTGAAATCGGTGCCGGCTGCATTGTCACATTGGGGGGGGACGGCACCAACCGCATGGTTGCCAAAGGTACCTGCAAAATCCCCGTCCTTCCGGTCTCAACCGGCACCAACAACGTTTTTCCTTACATGATCGAAGGAACCATTGCGGGGATAGTCGCCGGTCTGATCGCTACCGGAAAAGTCCCCCATGAGGACGGAACCATTACTTCCACAAGGCTTGAGGTCATCATTGAGGGGCAATTTACCGATGTGGCTATCGTCGACGCAGTGGTATGCGATGATACCTTCATCGGTTCCCGCGCCGTTTGGAAAATGGATAAGGTAAAGCAGGTGTTTTTAAACCGATCCAGCCCGGCCAGTATCGGCTTCTCCTCCATTGGCGGGATGCTGGATTTCATCGCTCCAGATTATCCAGCAAGCATGGTGCTTGAATTGGGCCAAAACGGCCAGCGGGTAACGGCGCCGGTCGCCCCCGGTATTGTTGAGACTGTGTCGGTTGGAAATGCGAAAATGATGGCCCCCGGTGAAGAAGTGGCGATCGTCCGCAACCCATGTGTGGTGGCGCTGGATGGTGAACGCGAAGTTGAAATCAAAAGACATCAGCAGGCGGCGATTCGCCTATCGCCTGAAGGCCCTTTGGTTGTAGATGTCAGGCGAACCATGACATTTGCCATGCAAAATAAACTTTTTGCTGCGGACAGAGGAAATAGACAGGCATCATTGTTTAACGTGGAGCCTCTAATTGCTTCTTATAAACCCAATTGAAAAAAATTTTTCGGAGGAAAAAGATGTGGCATTAAAAGCCGCTTTTATTTTCTTGGCGCCGGATGTTGATCCAAAAAAAGACCGGCAGACTGTAGCCACACCTAAAGTCGAGTTGACTGTGGTTGCCACTAACAACTACCCAGAGGCCGAAACCGTTGCCCGCGAACTCGTCGAAGAAGGGATTGAGGCCATCGAGCTGTGCGGCGGTTTCGGCAACAAGGGCACGGGACGCATTGCCGACGCCGTGGCCGGCAAGGCCGCCGTGGGCGTGGTCCGTTTTGACGGCCACCCGGGATTGGGTGGAAAAAGCGGCGACGAACTTTTTTAAATGATTGGTAGGTTTATTGCGTTATCAGAAAAGGAGGAGAATCCAATGGCGACATACATTATACTGGCAAATTATACCCAAAAAGGTATCGAAAGCATCAAGGAAAGCCCCAACAGACTCGATTCGGCCAAGGTCGCATTTGAAGCCAAGGGTGCTGCTATAAAATCATTTTACCTGGTAACGGGTGAATATGACATGGTCATCGTTGTTGAGGCACCGGATGATATCACCTTAGCTAAATTGGTTTTATCCATTGGATCAAGGGGAGCAGTCCGTACGAAAACGCTGAGAGCCTACACCGAGAGCGAGTACCGGCAGATCATCGACGCTATCCCCGGACCGGTCAAGTAATCTTCACACCGATTGACACATAGTAACTGTCCGGTGGAGGTGTATTGCACTCCAGGTAGAAGGCTCATTGTTTTACCAAGTATACGGAAATACTCTATTGTTATAAAGGCTTCTGCAGGCACTCATATGAGGTTCCTCTAAATTCCATGAAAAAAAATATTGTCTACCTTCAGCTTGTTCTCGTGTTGTGTTTATCTGCTGGTGATACGGACGCATCGTGGCTGATCGATGAAGAACGCTACCACGTCTCGGCCCACGGTCAGAATTCCTGTCAGGATTGTCATGCCGACATTGCTGATAAATCCTTGCATCCGGATCCTGCAGAAGTCAACAAAACCATTCCGGATTTTTATAGCTTGGAGCAATGTACCGCCTGCCATGAGGACACATTGGAGGATTTGGATGAAGGCACACATGGTGGAGAGGATATAACAGACGAAAAATCCTTCAAATTTTGTATCGGATGCCACGATCCCCATTATCAGCTTTCCTATTCAGACGAAGCCGCCAGATTTGACCTTACCCAGCCGATCGAGAAAAAATGCAGCCTATGCCATGAATTGTATAAGGAGTTGCCGGAATTTTCGTCCGAGGATGAAAATTGCATGAAATGTCATCGATCTGTGGACCCCGAAGATCCAGAGCAAGTCGGCTATATTTCCAATTTGTGTTTTCGCTGTCATGGTAAAAAAACTGAAGCACAACGATCTGAAAACTTCGCCCTCATCGATGTATCTACACACCACAAGACGGTTCACGCTGAAATTTCCTGCATTACCTGTCATCTCCAGGCAGTCGAATTTAAACATGTCAACCAGAAATTAGGTGACTGCCGTGATTGTCATCATCTGCATGATGAGAAAATAGCCCATGACGCCCATTTGGAGGTTTCCTGCGAGGCTTGTCATCTGAACCAGGTTTCACCGGTTAAAGATTCGGACAGTGGCCAAATTCAATGGAAAATCGATCGCAGACCGGATGGCATAAGCGCTGTACATTCAATGCTTCGTACCGACGACGATGCGTATTGCCGGCGTTGTCATACCAATGGGAACGCCATTGGAGCTGTTGCCATGGTATTGCCGGCCAAAAGTGTGATGTGTATGCCTTGCCATGCAGCCACATTTTCCGTAGGGGACACGACCACGCTCATTGCCCTGATTTTTTTTGGGCTGGGGATTTTGGGGGCCGCTTCGATCTGGTTCTCCGGTAGCCAGCCTGGAGGTGAGGTTTCCGGAATGGGCAGCAACCTTTTTAAGACGATCCATTCGATAGTGGCCGTGATTTTTTCAAATCGGATTTTTTCTGTTGTAAAGGCCCTGATTCTGGACGGGCTATTACAGCGTCGTCTTTTTCGGATTTCCAGATCCCGCTGGTTTATCCATGCCCTGATTTTTTTCCCGTTTCTTTTTCGCTTTTGCTGGGGATTGATGGCGCTGCTTGCCTCCATCTGGCTGCCCAAGTGGCAAGGAGCCTGGATCATGCTGGACAAAAATCATCCCTTGTCTGCTTTTTTGTTTGATCTATCGGGTGTCTTGGTTTTCATAGGCGTGATCTTGATACTTGTTCGCAAATATGTGCCGGGAGCTGGAGATAAATTAAAGGGGCTTCCCAAGGCGGACTGGCCGGCCTACAGCCTGATGGGCGGCATTATGATCGTCGGGTTTTTACTGGAGGCCATGCGAATTGCCATGACCGGTACTCCGCAAGGTTCTCAATATGCGTTTTTAGGATATACCATCAGCCGGCTGTTTGGCGGAGCTGATTTAACGGGCATCTATGGATATATGTGGTACTTGCATGCCATATTTACGGGCGCCTTTTTGGCCTATTTGCCGTTTAGTCGCATGTTTCATATGATCATGGCACCAATTTCGCTGGCACTGGCCGCCGCTGCTCAACAGCATCGTTCAGAGCTTGCCTAAAGAGGTGAAAATTAGCTTAATATGAAACCACAAACTTTCTTCTACGATCAGATTGGACGCTCGCGGCCAGAGGCTCTGCTAATATGAAGCTAAGGAGGCAAGATTATGGAAATTCAAGGATACAGCATGCCGGATGAATTGCACTACGAAAAGAATCATTACTGGGTAAAGGCGGAAGGCGATATTTTGGTAATGGGCATGGATGATTTTGCCCATCAGATGGCCGGCGATATTGTTTTTGTGCAGATTCCCTTTGCCGGCAAGAAGTTGAAGGCGGGCAAAAAATTTGCCCAGGTGGAATCGGGGAAATGGCTGGGAAAGGTCTATGCGCCGGTCAACGGCGAACTGATCGAAGGCAATGAAGCCCTTGAAGCCGAGCCATCTCTCATCAACCAGGATTGTTACGGCCGGGGGTGGATGTACAAGATCAAGCCCAACGACATGGGAGAAATGGAGAAACTTATCTACGGCAACGAGGCGGTTGAAAAGTGGCTCCTGGAAGATATTAAAAAGTATAAAAAGGAATCACTAGTTCGCTCTACTCTGTCGGATTTGGAATATTTGTTCTTGTAGACCGTTCACCGCCGCGGTTCTCTGGCAACCTGACACGAAATGTTACAAAGTAGAAATAGGAATTTTGGAATTACAGCCCTCGCCATTGATTGTCAATAAATCACTGTAAGCCTTTATATAAGCTTGATGGCAATAAAACCAATAACATCATTCGAATGATAAAAATGGCTCAAAAAGATTACAGCATAAAAGAGATCCTGCAACTTGAGGCCTGCACCAACTGTTGTTTGTGCGCCGAGGTCTGCCCGGCGGTTTCTGCCACCAAGGATGGACACTTATCCGGTGTGTATCGTCTGGGTGAGTTGCGTAACATCATGCGCTCGCGCGCAGGGCTCTTTCGAAGATTTTTCGCTAAGAAACAGCCGACCGAAGAGCAGCTCAAAAAATTCAGTGAAACGGTTTATCGCTGTACGCTATGCGGTAGATGTCAGGAAACATGCCCATCGGGCATCATGCTCCGGGACCTATGGTTTTCTTTGCGACAGGATCTTGTCCATTCCGATGCCTACCCGAAGAAAGTGGACATGATTCGAGATAATGTGACAGAAAGCCACAATGTGTTCGACGAAGATAATGAGGAGCGTGCCGATTGGGTTGAAGATCTGCGTGAGCCACCGGATCACGGCTACGTCAAAGATCAGGCAGAGGTTGTGTATTTCACCGGTTGCGTTGCAGCATACTTTCCCATGGCCCAGAAGATCCCCATGGCCCTCGCCGATATATTTGATTCGGCTCGAGCGGATTTCACCCTTTTGGGTGAAGAAGAATGGTGCTGTGGATTCCCCCTTTTAGGAGCCGGTCTGCGGGAAAATGTGCAAGATCTGATCGATCATAACATCGAGACCGTCAAAAAAAAGGAAGCACATACGGTAGTGTTCGCCTGCCCGTCCTGTTATCAAATGTGGCACGAACATTATCCGCATGAGTTTAAGATATACCATGTGACCCAATACTTAAATCAACTGATAACCTCCGGAAGCCTGGCGTTAAAAGGGCTTGAGTTAACCGTAACCTATCACGATCCCTGCGATCTGGGTCGCGGCAGCCGGGAGTATGCGGCCCCGCGAGATGTGATCGGTTCGATTCCGGGGGTAAAATTGGTTGAGATGGTTCACAACCGTGAGAATTGCCTGTGTTGTGGTGGTGGCGGTAATCTTGAAATGATTGATGCCGGACTATCGGGTGAGATCGCCAAGGCCAAAATCGATGAGGTATTGGCCACCGGGGCAGAAGCTGTGATCACCGCTTGCCAACAATGTGTGCGCACCATGACCACCTATGCGAGGAGAAACAAAATACCTTTAGAGGTTATGGATATTGTGCAGCTAGTCCAAAAGGCCTTAGGAACAGGGTAGATTGATGCATTCTATAAAAAATTCCTGCGACCGGTTATCGAGGTTCACCATCGAATAGGTAGTGCCGCTGGTGCGGGTGGCCACATTGGTTGCCGCACCGCTTAATGCCCTCGTGGTCCTGGCTAACGGGCCGATACAGTCCCCGGCGGATTTGAATGGTTTTCCCCCATACGATGAACTCATTTTGGTGACCCATCGCGATCGGGTCGATGATCATGCTTTACGGAAGTTTATCGACGGCATCGAAGCGGGCGTTCAATTTTTGGTGAATCATCCTGAAAAGAGTTGGCAGTTGTTTATTCGCGGTAGGGAAAATCTGGACGACGAACTCAATAAAAATTGACTCATCTTAAAAGTACGTTAGGAGATTTAAAATCAGTGAAATCGCCCTTAAAAGACAGGCTTCAAGCCATCACCTTCGACGCATACGGCACGCTTCTTTATTTGAACCAACCATTTCAGCGGCTTGCCCGGGAATTGCGAAAAGCAGGGTTGGCCGTTTCTGTCGAATCAGCGAAGGAAGCGTTTCTACATGAAGCAGCATATTATAAGCAACACCACCTGGAGGCGGTTGATATTTTATCCCTTAGCAATCTGCGGAACCGGTGTGCAGAGATCCTCTTTTTCAGGCTTGCGGAATTGGGATACGCTACCCAGCTCCCACAAGAAACGAAATTGAAGATCCTCATGGATTCCATCCAGTTCGATATATACGCGGACGTAACGCCGATCTTGAGGTGGTGCAAAAAGAGCGGCATCGCTACAGCGGTGGTATCCAACTGGGACTGCTCACTGCCACAGGAGCTTAAGGGGCTTTTAAATGATCACTCTTTTCAGACGGTGATGGTTTCAGCCTGCGAGGGAATTGCAAAACCAGAACCCGCTTTCTACCTCAAAGCCGCGGAAGCCCTTGGCCTATCCCCGTCTGCCGTCCTTCATGTCGGAAACGAGAAAGAGGCTGATTATGACTCTTCAGTTCAGGCCGGGTTCAGGGCCCTTCTACTAGACCGGGAAGGAAGATATTCAGATGAAAAGAAGCAATGCATTCAGACCCTGTCGCAATTACCAACCGTTTATCGATCATTTGCAGGGCTTGCATAAAAGTCCTTGGGTCCATTCAAGCATCGTTCATACGCGAGTTTGAACCATAATCTGATGGGATATATTCTCAAAAAGGGACTCCATGGAAGCATATCACACGACCGTTCGATTGACGGATAAAGGCATGGATATACGTCTCCGGCCGGCGATCTCAGTAGCGGACCGCGGTAACGTCATTGAAAATGGCCGTGGTTGCCCGGTTGAGTATCTATCGACAGCACTAGGCAGCTGAGTCGTGCTGACCCTGTCTGCGGTCGCAGCGCACAAACAGATCACCGTGGAGAAAGTAGACGTTCAGGTAGACTGCATTACCGAAAACGGCCGTTCTCCCATAACTCGCTTCAAGATCGAAATCGATGTCGGTGACGGCCTGACCCAGAGAGAGCGGGCCATTCTTTTCAATTCGGCTCGCAACTGCGAGGTGGGAAAAATTCTTCGCGGGACAATTGATTTTGAATATACCCTGAAAAAAACCCATTTGATTGAATGATTGATTGGAACAAGCGATGCAACACTGGAGGCTCCTTGACACACCACCCATGACCGCGGCGGCAAACATGGCGCTGGACGAAGCGTTGCTGGAAGCCAAAGGCGAAGGGAAAAGCCCCAACACCATCCGCTTTTTACAGTTTTCGCCAAAGGCGGTCCTGGTGGGTTATCACCAGGCCGTGGCCGAGGAGATCCGCAGCGATTATTGCCGGGCGAACCGGATTGACATAAACCGGCGAATTACCGGCGGCGGGGCCATCTTTTTCGATGAAAACCAGCTGGGCTGGGAAGTGTTTTGCGACAAGGCGTTTTTTAATGCGGACATCCCCAACTCCCGGCTTTTCAAAGCCTTGTGTGATCCGGTGGTGGCGGCCCTTGGGATGATGAACCTCAAGGCCGAGTTCCGGCCGCGCAACGATATCGAGGTGGGCGGCCGCAAGATTTCAGGAACCGGCGGCACCGAGTCGGACAGCGCCTTTATGTTTCAGGGCACCATGCTGGTGGACTTTGATGTGGACACCATGCTCAGGGCCCTGAAGATACCGGTGGAAAAACTCAAGGCCAAAGAGATCGATTCGGTCAAGGAGAGGGTCACCTGTTTGAAATGGGAACTTGGGACCGAACCGGCTCTGGCGGATCTCAAACAGGCGATCCGGCTCGGGTTTGAAACATGTTTGCACATCAAACTGTCGCCGGGCGGATTGACCCCGGAAGAACAACAGCGCTTTGAGAAAAAGTTGCCCCGCTTTCAGTCCATGGGCTGGATCGACAGCGTCAAGCCGCGGTTCCAGAAACGCGAGGCCGTGCAGGCCGCCTACAAAGCGCCGACCGGCATGGTGCGCTTTACCCTAGTGGTTAATCTGCCCCAAAAACGTCTCAAGGATATTTATATCACCGGTGATTTTCTCTCTTTTCCCGGCCGGGCCCTTTACGACCTGGAGTCCAAATTGAGGGGGGCGCCCCTCGACCGCGAGCATCTGCATTCCATCATCCGTCACCATTTTGAGCAGGGGCGCATCAAAATTCCGGGATTACGCTTCGAAGATTTTATCAAGCCCCTGGATCAGTGCCTGGAGAAGACCGGAATTGCCAAATTCGGCATTCCCTTGGCGCACTGCAACCTGATCTCCGTTGTCAACGGCTCGTTTGAAGAGGTGATTCGAAAGCAACCGTCGGTGCTGTTGCTGCCGTATTGTGCCAAACTCACCGGATGCGATTTAAGATATGAAAAGGGCTGTCGGATATGCGAAGAAGAGAGTTGTTCCATCGGACCGGCCTGGGCCATGGGGCGACACCGGAAAATGAAGGTCATCAGCATCGTCAGCTATGAAGACCTTTGGGATGAACTGATGCGCATGAAAGCGTCCGGGGTTTCGGCATTCATCGGTTGTTGCTGCCAGCCTTTTTTCGCCAAGCACCTGGATGATTTCAAAAGAGCCGGGCTGCCGGGGATCCTGCTGGATATCGACAACACCACCTGCTACGACCTGGATCAGGCCAAACAGGCATATGCCGGGCGGTTTGACAGCCAGACCCACTTGGATCTGGCACTTTTGGAGACGGTCCTTCAAACGGCTGCGGAATCATGTGGCAGCAGAGTGACGGCATGAAGCCCACGGTATCGTGCGACATCCTGGTTGTGGGGGCAGGGCCCGCCGGTGGCGCAACGGCATTGGCCGCTGCGAAACGGGGTTTGCGGGTGTTGATTGTGGAGCGCCGGCAGGTTGTCGGGGTGCCTGTCCAATGTGCCGAGTACATTCCGGCCATGCTGATGGGCCGCCTCAATCTGGGCAAGTCCTTTATCGTACAACGGATCCGGGGGATGAAGACCTATCTGCCGGGTGAACCGGTGAAGGAAACGCGTGCCCCGGGATTTACCATCCACAGGGATCTTTTTGATCAGGCCATGATCCGTGCCGCCGTAGATGCCGGTGCCGAGCTGATGGTTTCAACGCGGGCACTTCAACGAATCGATGATGAAACCGTACTGCTCAAACGAAAAAGCGGACAACATCTTTTTGCTCGCGCAAAAATCATCGTGGGTGCCGACGGCCCCCGTTCCACGGTCGGGCGCTGGGTGGCGGCCGTCAACCGCAATCTGCTACCGGGCGTACAGGTCGCACTGCCGCTGACAGCGCCGATGGATTGGACCGAAGTTTACTTCGATCCGGAAATTTATGCCGGCTATGGATGGCTATTTCCAAAGAAGGGTATCGCCAACGTCGGTATCGGGCTGAAGAATACATCCCGGGGCAGGAGGTCAATCAGGTCGGTGCTGGATCGATTCGTTACCCGGCTTAAGATCGACGGCAAAGTGGCAGGCCATCCGGCGACGTATACCGCCGGCTGGATACCGGCAGAACCGGTCCGGCAAGCGGTTCATGGTAACGTGTTGTTGGTGGGCGATGGCGCCGGCCATACCCATCCCATCACCGGTGCCGGAATAGCTAACGCGGTGGTTTGCGGCGAGATGGCGGGACGGTGGGCCGCCAAAGCCGTCGAGAAAGACGATATCCACGTGCTGAAACATTACGATGACCAGTGGCAAGATCTTTTCAAAGACACCCTTGATCGTGCCCACAGCCGTCGCCAAACCATGGAATCCTGCTGGGGAGACTTTTCCCCCACGGTCAAGTCGTGCTGGATTGCATTCCGTGAGTATTATGTTTAATGATTTGTCTTTCACCGAGCGATTGCAGGCGGCTCGAGAGCTTTCATGGCGGCATTTTGGTAAAACCATCACCTTTTACCTGCCGGGTATGTTCCGGCTGGATGGTGTCACAGGAAAATATCCGGCGATTTCGATTACTGGCGGTGAGTGCACCCTTGGATGCGATCATTGCCAGGGGGCGATTCTCAGCAGCATGATTTATGCGCAATCCGCCGATCAACTGGTGTCCCAATGCCGTCGGCTGGCCGAGAAGGGGAATCACGGTGTGTTGATCAGCGGAGGGTGCAATGCCGAGGGGCGGCTGCCTTGGGAGCGCTTTTTGCCGGCAATTGAGAAGATCAAAACCGAAACGGACCTGTTCATTTCAGTTCACAGCGGTCTGGTAGATGAACAGGACGCCTTCAGCCTGAAACAGGCCGGTGTGGACCAGGCACTGATTGACGTTATCGGCGATGACGAAACCTTTAGAACCGTCTATCATCTCCCTTTCGGGGTGAGCCGGATTGAGGCATCGATGACTTCTTTGCAGCGGGCCGGGATCCCCATTGTTCCTCATATTGTCTGCGGTATTCATTACGGTAAAATGCGCGGGGAAAAAAACGCCGTGGCCATGATTTCTCAATTCAAGGTGCAGCAGGTGGTCATCGTTTCCCTGATGACCATACCGGGCACACGGATGGAAAAAATGCCCCCCCCCGCTCCTGAGGCGGTGGCGAGCATTATCGCCGAGGTGCGATTTGCCATGCCGCACGTTCCAGTCAGCCTGGGTTGCGCCCGACAGCGAGGCAACAGCTCCTTGGAGGTAATGGCCATCGAAGCCGGTGTCAACCGTCTGGCACTGCCTTCCGAAGAGGCCGTGGAAAAAGCTGAGGCTTATGGTCTTAATATCCGCTATCAAAAAACATGCTGTAGTGTTTTCCGTGACAGGTCAGCATCTCCCTGTCAACAGGGCCGTGCATCACAGGGATTTAGACCCTGTTTCTAATGATATAATCCTTTTGAATGACAAGGAGCCGCTATAATGGGAAAACATTTATCCAGTATTCCGGAAAGCCCGGAATACCTGCGCATGAGCCTGGCTGCGGCCATGACACTGGGGTTCAAATCGGGCATTTTCTACAGAAACGCCAGACTCTATTGCATCAACCTGCTGCTGACCTACAAAGGAGGCTGCGCCGCACGCTGTGCCTACTGCGGTTTGTCCAGCAAGCGATCCGGAAAGCATCACGAAAAGAGCTTTATCCGGGTTCCCTGGCCCGCCTATAGGACTGCCGAGATTATCGAACGGATCGCCGGGCGGCAACAGCGCGTCAAAAGAATCTGCATTTCACAGATAACCAACAAACGCTCCATCAATGACTCCCTCATCCTCTGCCGAAAGCTGCGATCCAGTTTCGACATCCCCGTATCTATGCTGATTTCGCCAACCATCGTTGAACGGAGGGATTTAAACGAATTTAAAACCGCCGGCGCCGATAAAATCGGCGTGGCCATCGATCTGGCCACCCCGCAGTTGTTCGACCGATATCGCGGCAGCGGGGTGAATGGGCCGCATTGCTGGGGCACTTACATGATTCGCTTGGCCGAAGCCATCGATATCTTCGGAACTCGCAATGCAGGCGCCCATTTCGTTACCGGAATGGGGGAGACAGAAAAGCAGATGGTGGATGCCATCCAGAAAATTCAGGACATGGGAGGCTGGACCCACCTGTTTTCTTTTTTCCCCGAGCAGGGTTCTCAGATGGTGCATCATCCCATGCCGGCCATGGACCATTACCGCAGGATCCAGCTGGCCCGGTATCTGATTGACGAAAATCTCAGCCACGCCCAGCGCTTTCATTATCATGAGAACCAGCAGATTATCGATTTCGGCGTTCCGGATGAAACGCTTCATGCAGTGATTTCATCCGGCGAACCTTTCAGAACCAGTGGGTGCCAGGGGTATGACGGCCAAGTCGCCTGCAACCGGCCCTTTGCCAATTCAAGGCCGGGTCCCGAGATGCGGAACTATCCCTTTCCACCCACAAAAACCGACATTGAGTTAATTCGCAACCAACTGAATCCAAAATCGATTTTTCGCAATGGAAAACCCCCTTTCATATCGGTTGCTAAATGAGATGTCTCTCGTTAAAATATGGTTATCGCTGGCACCTGTTGGTAAGATCAGTTGGTCCAAGAACTCTCCGATCTGTTTGATTCTTTCTTGGGCACCGTTTCAACCCTCAACCAGTCGGTCGGTGGCATGAGCGATTCTAGACGAAGACGTACGGAAATCAGACCGGGAATGCCTTACGCGCCTTCACGCGGAACGGATTCGGGCCTTTCAGGCAATCGAGGGGCGCCCATGCGACAGCATGTCAAACAAATTATGAATATGGCCATTTTTCGTGAGCTTCTGGAGGGCTTTTCCCAGATGACGAAAATTGCCACCGCCATTCTCGACCTGGATGGCAATGTCCTCGTTAAAAGCCACTGGGCAGATATCTGTGTCCATTTCCACCGGGTCCATCCTGAAACCAGCCTGCGATGCAAAGAGAGCGACACGGTTTTGGCCGAAAAGCTGAATAGTGGGTCAAAATACAATCTCTACCGCTGTAAAAACGGGTTGATGGATGTGGCCGTACCCATCATGATCAATAACGTTCACTCCGGCAACATTTTTGCGGGGCAGTTCTTTATTGAAAAACCCGACGTTGCGTTTTTCCAAAAGCAGGCCACCCGATACGGCTTTGACACACAATCCTATCTTGAGGCCCTGTCGCGCGTACCTATCTTGTCTGAGACGGAAGTCTTTGAGATAATGAATTTTTTTAGCCATGTGGCCAGCGTCATCGGAGAGCTGAGCATTACACAACTGAAACTGACCGAAGCCAACCGTCAACTTAAAAGCAATTACGATGCCGCTAGAAAGGCGCTGGGCCGCACAGCGGCGTTCCGTTTTGATAATATCGTATGCAAAAATAAAGAGTTACAGAATATTATCACGCGAGCAAAAAAAGTGGCCAGTAGTCCGTCAACCATCCTGTTGACCGGTGAAAGCGGTACGGGAAAGGAAGTGTTTGCCCAAGCGATCCATAACGCCAGCAACCGCAGAGATGGGCCGTTTGTACCCATCAACTGCGGCGCCATCCCCAAGGAGCTGATCCAGAGCGAGCTTTTCGGATACGTGGCGGGCGCCTTCACCGGCGCTGACAGCAAGGGTCGAATGGGAAAATTTGAAATCGCCGACGGCGGCACCCTTTTTCTAGACGAGATCGGCGATATGCCCATTAAGATGCAGATCAACCTGTTGCGGGTGCTTGCCGAGCGATCCATTGTAAGGGTGGGGGGAATCAAGTCCATTCCCGTGGACGTCCGGTTGATCGCTGCCTCCAACAAGAATCTGTCGGATGAAATCACCAAAGGGAACTTTCGGGAAGATCTCTATTACCGCCTCAATGTAGTGAGCTTCAGACTGCCCCCCTTAAGGGGCCGGCCAGAGGATGTGATTCCCATAGCTGAATATCATCTTGCCCGAATATCGAAAAGATTCAGCAAACCGATCCAACACATTGACGCGGCCGTAAAAAAAGCCCTTGCAGCCTACCAATGGCCGGGCAACATTCGTGAAGTGCGCAACGCCATTGAGCAGGCGGTCAACCTAGCCAGCGGCAACACCAACTTACTAAAAAACCTCCCAGAATACATCCAAAGCCAACACGCCAAAAGCCTTCCCGAAGAGAGTCATAAATCCTTCAATCTGGCCGCCTTGGAAAAAGAAGCCGTCAAAAGAGCGCTCCATTACCATGACGGCAATATCAGCCAGGCGGCCACGGCGCTGGGTATAGGGCGCAACACACTTTATGACAAGATAAAAAAATATGGCATCAAGGCCCAGTCGTAACCCTCCCCCAAAACAGTTCTTAGTAGCAAGCCCGAGCAGTTATTTTTTACTTTCCGCTACAGTTATAGTGGTTGTCATAAATATATTCCGTTTGCAGGAATACGGAAAAGATGACCGCCGAGTCGCAAAGGGCGCAAAGGAACTGTATTTTCCCCAGAATCCCTGAGAGGGGGATTCTGGGGAAGAGCTCCTCATAAACAATTGATATCTTAAATATTTTGGCAGGCGATCGTTTTGCATTTCGCCCTCTCAGCGAAATGCAAAATCCACTCTGCGACCCCAGCGTCTTTGCGGTAATACGTTGAACGTAAGAGGATTCGGAACGGAATTCTGACAAGGGCTATAACCGAACATGGTCTCAGGGCACTGTCACCGATCGACAGGGTAAAACCCATTTCGGAAAAATTATGGCAAAAACGCCCAAAAAACGCGAAAAAGGCCTCGCTTGGCGGAGCGAAGCCTTTCTCTAACCAACTGTTATTTAATGATTTTTTACTGGCACGCCCGTTGGACCCCGCAAATTCTATTACGGATCAAACGTGAAATCCCGCTTTAGAATTTGAATGAAAACGGAGCCATTACTCCGGACATGGCTTTGCGACTTTCTCGCGCCTTTGGCACAACGCCGATTTTGTGGCTCAATCTTCAAAAAAAGTATGACCTATGGAAGGCTGAACGCACCTCCAGCGAATGGAAACGCGTCCGACCTCTGCCCGATAACATATTACATCCAGATGTTTAAATGGTTCGGTACAACAAAAAAGGCGGGGCTGAATAGCCTCGCCTTGATTTCTATGGCGCGCCCGGGAGGATTCGAACCTCCGACCTACGGATTCGTAGTCCGGCACTCTATCCACTGAGCTACGGGCGCGTTTATGTGACTGGATTCATACCAAAGTTTTTTAGGGCATGCCAGTCAAAAGGTGGAAAGGGTTGGTACTTCGATATGGGGGAATTTGTCAACCCCTGATGACTGGTACAGTTTTTCGAATTGGTCAATCCCGGGAAACCAATAAAATTCACCACAGAGACACGGAGATCACGGAGTATCTAACATGTTTCACAAATCGGGAGATACCGACTTGTGAAACGCTCTCAGCCCTTCGGGCGTAAGTTGTGATCTCGATAGGTGGTCGCAATATTCCGAATATAGCTCCATTTAATCGTCGGTGTTCTATTCGAACTAGACCAAGTATCAGAATTTACGGACGGCGACAGCCTGCGACATGCTAATTTGGGCTGTACCCCTGTTAAAATCGGTTCCGAACTGAGAGATGACGTTGTTCACCAGACGTGGGTAGGGATTCCTATTATCCCCATTCTGGACAGTTCGCTTTGATGATCCAACATGTTCGCGAAGGAGTTCCGCTAAAATGGCCACAGCATGCTTGATAGACAGGACATCCGGCATGCTGAAATTCAACCTCAGGGTGTTCCCTCCCCTTTCAGGATCCGCAAAGAAATATTTTCCTGGAACCACGGCCACCCCGCGTTTCACCGCTTCCTCATATACCCTGTCCATATCCAGATCCGGAGGCCCCTCGAGCCACACGAACATCCCGCCTTCCGGCCGGGACCATTTAAATGAATCCGGCAGGCCGATATCCAAGGCATCGAGCATGGCCTTTCGCCGCGGCCGATAACACTCCAGGATTCGTGGCAGATGATCTTCCAGATATCCTCCGACAAGGTATTCGGCAGCCAACGCCTGGGAAAGGGTTCCGGTGTGCAGATCGACCCCCTGCTTGGCCAAGACCATCCATTGGCGGACTTTCTCCGGAGCCACGCAATACCCTATGCGAAGTCCCGGTGCAAAGATCTTTGAGAGGGTCCCGATGTATATGACCTGATCCGGCGCAAACAGTTGAAGCGATGGTATGCTTCCTCCTTCATATCGCAGGTCACTGTATGGATCGTCCTCCACCACCAGGATGTCATGGCGACGGATAATCTCAGCCAAATGCGCCCGTCTTTTCACCGATAGCGTCCTGCCGGTGGGATTCTGGAATGTCGGCACCAGGTAAACTATCTTGATCGGGCCCTGATGCAATGCATCTTCAAGCGACTCCGGTATGAGACCTTCCTCATCTGTCTCCAAGCTGACATAATCCGGGCCGTAGGGATTGAAAGCCTGAATAGCACCAAGATATGTCGGCGCTTCCACCGCAATTCGATCCCCCCTCGAGATGAGAATTTTTCCAAGTGCATCCAGCACACCCTGGGAACCGGTGGCAACGAGGACATCGTCCTGGCTTATACATATCCCCTTTTTTTCTGACAGGTGAAAAGCAAGGGCCTGACGAAGGGGTGTAAATCCTTCGGTGCAATCGTACTGTAATGCGAGGGAGCCGTACTTCTCGAATACTCGTTCCGTCAAATGCTGGAGTATCGATGTCGGAAAAGCTTCCGCTGCCGGCAGCCCACCGGCCAAAGAAATCATGCCCGGCTGTGAGGCGACCTTCAGGATTTCACGTATGGCACTGACACCCATTGCCCTAGTACGTTCAGCAAACATGGTTTCGGTCATGGTTCACCTCCTTCAGGAAGGATGCTCATAAAATATTTTTCAGATGGCTTTTTGGATGTTTGCGGAAACGTACTAAGGAAAATCCGAAGCACGAAATACGAAAACCGAAACAAATCCGAAATACAAAACACTAAAAACAAAACACCATATATATTATTAAGACCGGTTGGTTTATTAAATTAAAAAACAATCAAACTAAACCCTGAAACGACCTATGTAGCTCTCAGGATTTTAATTGGCTGACATAGTGTTGTAGCTGATTGATGGTGGTTTCGAGGATTATCTGGTCATGACTCGATATGTACAAGGCAGCGGCACCGTTTAAGGATATAACGATAAAGTTGGAAATTTCTCGATGATTTAAACCGGGTCGGATCAGTCCTTGCTGTTCAGCCTCTTCCAGCCAGTGTTCAATTAAGCGTGACATCTGGATAAATCCTCGGAAAATATGTCGAGTCATTGAGGCTGACTGGCCGGACAGTTCCACGAGCATGTTCAGAAAAAAACAGCCCCCGGCAAAAACCTCCCCTCCCAGGTAACGCATCAAGTCATTCACAATGAATTTGTCGATCCGGTCCAAAGGATTTGTAGTGTTTCTTACATCATCGAAGGCGATTCCTTTCCAGACGCCGACCGCCTCATCATAGACCGCGTACCAGATATCTTCCTTGCTCGGAAAGTGGCCGTAAAGGCCTCCCTTGGTCAGACCGGTGGCATCAAGGATGTCACTGATTGAAGTGTTATAGTAGCCCTTTACCGAAAAGAGTTGAAGGGACTTTTCGATAATTTTCTGACGGGTCTGTTCCCCTTTTTTCGGCATGGACCTGCCCCCCCTTTTCTTTTATACCGACCGGTCTTTTTTATTACATATTCGCGATCCGTGTCAAGTATAAATTTCTCCAAAAACAAATAATTCAGCAGTCGGGGAGTTTCTTTCGTCATGCCGGCCCCTGCCTTCGCAGGGACAGGCTCCGGCCGGCACTCAGAAGCATTACCTCTTAAAGCCTGGATTCCGGATTTTATCCGCCTTTGGCGGGCCAGTCCGGAATGACAAGCGTTGGTGCAGAAAACTCCCCAATCCCTGGAATAATTAGTCTTCGCCTTGCTCCGTTTTTTTTGGTCGCCGGGTTTTTTCTGGAGCAATACGGCTGCCCGGTCGAAGGTAATCCGTTTTGATTGATTTCAGATACTGCCAGTGGGTCTTTCTACCGCCAGCTTTGCGGACTTCCATGGCGCAGTCTTCACACCATTTCATACCCTGATACCGGTGGGACATGCTTTCAGTCAACGGTTTCCGGCATCCGGCGCATTCACCGATCACTTGTTTTCTATTCCCCGTCAATGTCCGCCTCCTTTCAGACAGTTCCCTTATTCGAACATTGCATGAAATCTTTTCCGCATTTAGCTGAAAAGAGGCAATATCCGGGCTATTGCTGCGTCCAACATCAGATCGGATGGATTTTGTCCTTTTAGCACTTCAAATATCCGATATATTATATCCCCCGTTTGGGGGATGCGTTTGTGGCCTGATGTGTGATATCGAATCTATACACGGATCTTTTGACAAGTTCCTATCCCACGAGGAGGCAGGGATGCTCATTCCAGGATACTCAGACGTGTCCATTTCCAGGAGCGGCGTTCGCCATGACCGGCTGTGCGACTTGAACTGGGGCGTCTATTTCAAGTTCGATGCGGATATCCGGGAGCTCTTTCCCTACATCAACGGCACGGTGGAGGGAGCCCGGTATTATGACCGCCCCCTTCATGTGCGGTTTGTCCGAGACGGCGCAAATTGCGCCCTGTACCCCGCCGAAGCCATGGCCGCACCCTTTAGAGGACGTGACCACATCTTCGACTTTATCGAAGATCTGGTCATTTTTCTCAATGATCTTTATGACCACCGCTCCGATTTAACTCCGAGTAACAAAATCCATCGGGAACCGGCTTCCATCGTGGATATTGTCAAGGCCCTACCCCGAACCAACTGCCAGAAATGCGGCTATGCCACCTGCATGGCTTTTGCAGCAGCATTGAGAAATGGGGAAATCACCCCGGCCGACTGCCCTGACTTTGCCGAACCCATCTCTGTATGCAAAGTGTATCCTGTTTTCGGTCCCGACGGAACTGTGGAATCGACGATCGCTATCGAGACCAACGGTCATGAGTCGATCTCATCCAGCAATCCACCCCAAGAGCAACTCCAACAAATGGAACCGCCGAGGGACAAACGTTCGCAACAAACAGAGCCTCTGTATGACCGGTTCGGTATACGAATACAGCAAGATCTGACCGGCAGGGAGCTCGAAGTCCTGCGCCTTATGGCTGATGGCGCCAGCAATTCAGAAATTTCAGCGATGCTCCACATCAGTCCACATACGGTAAAGTCCCACGTCATCCATATTTTCAATAAGCTGAATGTCAACGACCGTACCCAGGCTGCGGTCTGGGCAGTGAGGAACCAAATCATTTAGCTGCTTCTACGATCCAGTTTTAGATGAGGATCCAAGGATCCAAGGGGTCAGGGGTTCGAGGGTCCGAAAAACACGCTAAATAGTTACCAAAAGAGCAATGCCTGGCAAAGGTCACAGGAATCCTGGCTTCAAATCACTAACAAAGCAATCTTAAAAAGAAAGAAACTCTCTTTCAGAAAGGAGACAGTCAATGTCCAAAGATGCTGTTGATCGGTTTGCAGATCGCCTCGGGTACACCCAGAAGGAAAGAGAACTGTTTCAGGAGGGCGGACACAGGGTTCGGCAGGTTCGCCGTATGGCTGAAGCCGCCCCCCGTTTTTCTATTTTAGCCGAAGTGATCGAATCGCGGAATTGCAACTCCGGGCACACAGAAGGTCAAAAGCTCCTGATGGACATCGATGGAAACTTTATTACAAAGCATTGCCCGAAGAAGTTGTGTGTCTACCTGGTCTCCCAGCTCACTATCCCGGTGGCCCTGATAAACGAGCGGATCAACGAGGGGCTTGATCCAAATCATTTTCACTTCATGCGACAGGTCAGCTGTCTCGATGTGGGTGTCGAATGCATGGGGTACGGCCAGGTCATGGTAAAGGTGTCTGTGGTCCCGAGGGACAATCCCCTGACCGCAACAATTTAATCACTCAGCGGAGATTGATTTAAGTCACCTACCTGTGATCCCCCTCCCTTTTATTCCCTCCCCCCAGGGGAGGGAAAATTTTTTAATCCCAAGGGCTTAAACTGATTCCTGCACCTTTTTTACCGTTGTCAAAGGAGTCCTGTGAATCAAGGAAAAAACGAGAGTGCAAAGCAACAGAACGGCCTTATCCGGGAGCCGGGATTGAGTCATAGGTTCGCGAAATTGCGTGAGATCCTTCCAGGCTAGCCGTGGCGCTGGGCAAGCTTTTCGAACATGAGCGCCAACCCGGCGCCGAGTGTGTAGATCGATTCGATGTTCAGGTTGTCTTCGGCAGCTTCGTCAAAAAAGATGTGGAGATCGGATTCGAGTCCGTCTTCCGTTTTCCAATAGCAGATGAGCACAGGCAATTTGGGTAGCGGATTCAGCACGACCGAGATATCCGACTCAAAATGCCGCTCGACCTGATGGCCACCGAACAGATGAATCATGTCGTCGAACAGGTCCGTATAAGTATCGGCGACTTTTTTAATCGGTTTTTCGCATCGCTGTCCAAACAGCCGATACCAGTCCTTTCCACCTTTCAATGCCCTCAGTGGAACCCAGTTTCCCGTCACCTTACCGGACCCGCCGAAGAGGATATAATTTAGCACCGGAACTGCCACCCACATATGGACATGAATGTCCGTGAAAATGGCACCATGCTGGTCCACACTGAAATCCTTGCCCATGATCTTCAGCGTCAGTTTACCATTGGTACAGGTACCGCCAATTCTTTGTGCGGCTGAAGAAAGGTCTATCTTCTCAATCTCCTGCTGTAGCTGCCGAATGGTCTCTTCCGCCTCCTGCTCCATGGTCTTTACCGTTTCTGAGCCGCTGTACCGACCGATAATCTCAGGGTCCAGAGTGGGGCATTCGGACAGTTGTCGCGCCCCGTTAAACACAGCGGCGGCGAACACCAGGCAGGTGGCCTCATTGCATTTACGACAGTTGGATTTGTCGAGAAGCTTGAAAATTTCCATCAGGTTTTGAAACTGAGCCATGGAGCAACCTCCTAATAAAATCGTTGAACGATTTTATGAAACGCGACTTTGTCGCTCCTGGGGAAACGCTTATTCTCCTTCGTTGGGACGAGTCGTTCGGCTATAGTTATATCAATTTACAACCCAGAGCATAGACGCGAATCGCCCATTTGGGGGATTTTTGCATAATTAACAGGCTTCGGAAGATATAGATTACAGCCGTTGCCAAAAATATGTTCCGAATGAAGCCGAATAATCCATCGTCATGCCGGAGGCGCCCGCCAAAGGCGGATAAAATCCGGCATCCAGAATCGGTTTGCTGTTTACTGGATTCCGGTCTCCCAGACTGTGTCGCATTAGACCCCGACTGGGTTTAATTTTGTTCTTTGATACTTTTGTCTTCGAGACCGATCACATTTTGCGTTAGAGCTTACGCAGAACGGCCCATTTTGGTTGTTACGTGG
>Ga0209780_1000006_pt1 | contig 115589 bp, 79 predicted proteins | sample WorMetexBAHAMAS2_FD_187384 | JGI IMG/M metagenome (GOLD analysis project Ga0209780, IMG submission 187384) | Marine gutless worms symbiont microbial communities from Max Planck institute for Marine Microbiology, Germany - Inanidrilus exumae... | ecosystem: Host-associated > Annelida > Digestive...
AGGGCCAATTGCTTTCGGTCTTGGCCGTATCGGAATGCCATATCGTTCTCCTTGATTTTACAACCTATATATCACCTATCGATACGGTTATTCAGTAGTAATTGGTACATAATTATGACACAGTCTGATATATATAAACGTGAAGATCGGACTCCGTGTAGGCTGCTTCTGCATACACATCGACCTCTGCAGCAAAAACCGCTGCCGGTGCCATCACGACACACATCAGGAGAAAAGAAATTCCAATGGTTCCTTTGTTCATGAATTTTCCTGGTTTTCCTCGATGATGGGGTCCGGTCTCCTATCTCCTGTTCCGATGCTGTTCTGCTCTGGTGCCACTAGGGCACCAGGCAAGTGGCACTGGCCTCGGGTGGCGTCCACAATTCGTTGACAGCGCTATGATGCACGCTTACCAAAGTGGTTTCCGTCGACGTAGAGACCCCGTCGCTGACGGTCAGCCGAAAAATATGGGGACCCGGAATGTTCGCCGAAAACATGGCAACGGCCTGATCCCCTTGCGTAAGAGCGACAGCCCCCCAGTTGTTCGCCAGTTTGGCCAGGTCTTCACCGTCCACATCAATATCCGTGTCATAGTTTACCTGGTGGTATCCGCTGATGCCATCGGTGGTGCCGAAAACCGACGCCAGAGCGCTCAGTTTCTTGTTGTCCAAAGGATTCATATGCTGCCATGTATAGGTTGTACCCACAGGTCCGATGCTTTCGCTGCCGTCCAGGATCACCTGCTCCCCAATCTTTGCATGCCGTGGGGGACCGGCATTCGCTTCTACAAGGTAGGGGTCATTGGCATTCTCTACCGCGCTGACTCGGACATAGGCGATCGGACTGGGATTAAAGGGGCTCGCGTCCTCAGGGCCGCCTGTCATGACCTGATCCCACACATGCAGCTGGAAATAATAGCGACCAATCTGCGTCGGCGTGAAGGTGGTGGCCACGGTGTTCATGGTATATTCCGGATCTTCCGGGGCAGCGTAAAGGTTCCAGCGGTATATCAAACCGGGGGTGTCCGGCCCGTGGGGATCAAAGCTTGACGAGGCGTCCAACGTCACCGGGTTGCCTACTTGAACAATCACATCATTTCCAGGATCTGCAACAGGGACGGTCTGTTCGGTACACCCATCGGGAGAGTAGTCAACGTGATCGAACGAGGTGGAAAGCGGTTCGGACAAACCGCTCTCATGGCCATTGACCATGGATGAGGCCGCATACAGGGTGTACGCGGTCTGATCCCTGGAAAACTGATGCCACTGAAGCCCCTGATCGGGGAGGCCGTTTCCGACAAGGCGGGCCGGGATACTCGCATAATACATAAGGGGACCGTTATCGATCTGGACATACAGATTGTCATGATGAATGTCACCGGTCCCGTGATCAGCTCCGATCAGGATGGAACGGGAACTCAACGGTGATGCGGATTGCTGTTGTGTCTGAGCAGTCATGTTGGGTTCGGCGGCGGTGACACCGACGCTGAGGTGGGTGCTGTCGCCTCCGACTGGATCTGTGGTCCCGACGTCTTCCTCCAATCCAGAGGCCTCCACGTGAAAAGTGCCGGTACTCGGATCCACCGGCGAGATATGCCACAGCTGTTGGTTCGCGAGGGATAACAAGCCTTTTTGACTCCCGGGCCCGGGCGATCCGTTCGCAAAGAGCGTATCCTCATGGGTCCCTTGACGATTTCGGTTCAGATCAGGAACACGTGTATCTCCGTTTCCATTCTGGTTAGCCTGCGGATCGGGTGTGGCGGTAGATGGCCGGTCATCCACACCCACCGTGCGTGTTGTCGCTTCATCGTGGTTATCCCGTAATTCAGAGCTACCTATGGGCATTGACTTATCGGTCGCTAAATGCATCCAGCCCGACAGGCCCGAAACCATCGATATGAGGATAATTCCACAGATAATGGTGAAGAGTTTATGCCATCGGCGTCCTTGCATGGGCATTTCCGTTGAAGAACTTAGTGATATCCTCTTCCGGCGCTGGTCCGATACCGGATTCCATCGTGGTTATTGGGAATGGCCGATTCTCTGCATCTGCACCATGAGAAGCCGCATAACGACGATTTCATAAAGAATCAGGCCTGTTCGCCATAAGGAACATGTTTGAGTAATTGGGTGACATCCCGTGTGGTGTTTTTCCGGTCTTAGGAAGCTAATAAGTGCCCTGAAAAATTATAGCAAAGTTCATGCCCGTCTAAATAATTGATAACACACTGAAAATACTATTTTTTACAGAAAGTGCAAATTAAAGATGAGAAGTGAATTGCCTAGAAAGGCAAACTGTTTACACAGTGGCAACAGGTCCGTCCGGACAAGGCGATGGGGTGAGACTAGGGAGATGGGTCGCTGTGCCCGGTGTTTTCCGTCTCCCTTATCCTGTTTGGCTTTGTTGTTAACAAGCCGGGGCGCTCATGTTACACCGATGAGGAAATCGCGGTCTTCTCAAAGGAAAGGAATGCCACCATGAACCGTGGATTAGTTAAAGCCATTCTGCTACTGCCGGTACCTGTATTGGTTATCATACCGGCGATCATTATATACGTTTCCTGGGACACCGTCGCTTCACCCGATCTGCAACGGCTGACCCAGGTCACATTTTGGGTCGCCATGGATTTTCTGGTTGCCGGTATATGTTTGGCGGTCTGGTCCGTCCATGTTCTCGTGAAGTCGGGTGAGGGCACCCCTGCTCCCTGGGATCCGACCCGTAAACTGGTCATCGCCGGTCCCTATCGATGTGTCAGAAATCCGATGATTACCGGGGTACTGCTGATGCTTCTCGGAGAGACGATCCTATTTAATTCCTGGGCACTGTTTTTATGGACCCTCATCTTCTTTGCCGGGAACCTGATTTATTTTCCCACGGTGGAAGAAAAGGGGCTGGAACAACGCTTTGGGGAAGCCTATATTCATTACAAAGCATCTGTTCCACGATGGATCCCCCGGTTTCAACGCTGGGACGGAAATATCAAATCATCCTAGTGAATCGCGCCGTCCTGCCTTGACAAACTCTTTGCTCCGACCAAAATCTTAAACTATCTGTCTGAGATCTACACCTCGACCGATAAGCTGGTATTCCACCCTCGGCCGATCGCACGACGGTTCCAAACCCCGAACAAGAAAGGAGGAAGCCATGGCGAGTTACCTGTTAATCTGGGATATCAATGACGCCTTTGTGCCGGTAGATCCCAAGGAAAGGGGGGAAGCCTACAACATGCTGCTGGCAATGGTAAAACAGGACATGGAAAAGGGCATCACCAAAGGATGGGGTACCTTTATCGGCGAAAGAACAGGTTACTGTGTAGTGGAAGGATCGGAACTGGAAGTCATGAATTTGGTGCAGCAATATACTCCCTATGTGAACTTTGAAACCCACGCCTGCGCATCCGTCGACCAGGCCCAGGAAATGGTCAACGCGCTCATCAGCACATAACCGGTGTCGGGGCTGGCCGTTGGGTTCGGCCGGCCCCGGTGCGCCGTCCTGCCAGAATGACGACACATTCTTACGGTTCCATTTCCATGGTGGCCAAAATGCAGAAGCCGTCACGCCTTTCACGGGTTTCGACCGCCAGGGATATCCCTTGACACCATCCGAATGATAAATACCCTCCTGATATAGTGTCTGGCCACAACGGCCGGCCGACGCCATACGACGATATTGTCTGGAGGGAGCGTAATATGACCGATACCCATCCTGATATCGACGCGTGTCGGATGCATGAGATGGACTCAGAGGGAAATACCAACCTCTGTTGCTGCTATATCACCGATGCCACAGGTAACTATGAGGATCCCTGCTATATTCCGGTAAAGGAATGTTGCAGTGATGAGCACGTCATGGGGACAGAATCGCACTAACCGGCATTAAGCCGACCGGGATTCCCCATATCGGCAATTATCTGGGAATGATCCGGCCGGCGCTGGACCTGGTGGACCGTTATCGATCGCTGTATTTCATTGCCGACTACCACGCCCTGACCACGACCCGGGATCCGGCAGAATTGAACCGCCGAGTATATGAAGTGGCGGCGACCTGGCTGGCCCTGGGTCTCGATCCCGAGCAGGTCACTTTCTTCAGGCAGTCCGACATTCCGGAAGTCTTTGAGATGGCCTGGATTCTTTCCTGCGTCACCGCCAAAGGTCTTCTTAACCGCGCGCATGCATACAAAGCCGCAGTGGAAGGAAACCGGGATGTGCACAAAGACAGAGATGCCGGGATCAATGCAGGCGTTTTCAATTACCCGGTTCTCATGGCGGCGGACATTCTGCTGTTTAAGACCGACACGGTACCGGTGGGAGACGATCAGAAGCAGCACATTGAAATCACCCGGGACATTGCGGCGGAATTCAATACCACCTTTGGAAGGGTCTTGCGTCAGCCAAAGGGATTGGTGAGACACGATGCGATGACAGTTCCCGGTTTGGATGGTCGTAAAATGAGCAAGTCCTACCGGAATACCATTCCTATCTTTGCGCCACCTGAAATTATCCGGAAACGGGTCATGCAGATCCGAACCGATTCGAAGCGCCCCGAGGATCCGAAAGACCCGGACCGATGCAACATCTTCGCCATCTATCGCCAATTTGCAGCTCCCGAAGCCGTTACGTCAAAACGGAAGCAGTATCTATCCGGAGGGATCGCCTACAGCGATATGAAGCAAGAGGTCATCGATCTTCTGGAGATCGCGTTCGGCTCCCGGCGGCAAACCTTCCACCACATCTTCCAGGACCCCTCGGGAATCGATCGCGTCTTGAAAGCTGGAGCGCTCCGCGCCCGAAACCTTGCACGGCCGGTGCTGGATGAGGTGCGCCGTCGCGTCGGGATAGAAAATCGCTGATAACGATCGGCAGCTGTAGCTATCGCAGCAGCCGGCGAAAGGATATATCATGGGAAAGAATGTTGCCCGCAAACTCATCGAGACGCATCTGGTCGATGGCGAGATGATCGTCGGAGAAGAGATCGCCTTGACGATCGATCAAACTCTGACCCAGGATGCCACCGGGACCATGGTCATGCTCGAATTCGAAGCCATGCAGGTGCCGCGCGTTAAAACCAAATTGTCTGCCCAGTACGTGGATCATAACCTGCTTCAAACCGATTTCAAAAACGCCGACGACCACCTGTTTCTGTTGAGCGCCTGTAAAAAATTCGGTGTCTGGTACAGTCGACCCGGCAACGGGGTAAGCCATCCGGTTCATATGGAACGCTTCGGAATCCCGGGACAAACACTTCTCGGATCGGACAGCCATACACCGGCGGCCGGTGCTTTGGGGATGCTGGCCATGGGAGCCGGCGGGCTGGAAGTGGCCATGGCGATGGCCGGTGAATCCATTTACATCCGGATGCCTGAAGTCATGGGGGTTCGCGTAACAGGAGCGCTTCCCGATTGGGTCAGCGCCAAGGATGTGATTCTCGAAATGCTTCGACGATACGGCGTGGACGGCGGTGTGGGTAAGATCATCGAATACTACGGCCCGGGGCTGGACAATCTGTCCGCCATGGACCGACATGTCATCGCCAATATGGGAACGGAAATGGGAGCCACGACCACGGTGTTCCCGTCGGATGAGACGGTTCGCCGGTTTTTAATGAGCCAGGGTAGAGAATCCGCCTGGAGTCGTATGGAGGCGGATCAGGACGCCGAATACGATGCCCACGATGAAATTGATTTGTCTTCGCTCGAGCCGCTCATCGCACTTCCGAGCAGCCCGGGAAATGTCGTTTCGGTTCGGGAAGTGGCCGGCCGTGAAATCTTCCAGGCGTATATCGGGTCCTCGGCAAATCCGGGTCTGCGAGATTTTGCCGTCCCGGCACTCATGGTAGAAGGACGGAGCGCCCACGAACGCGTCTCCTTCGATGTGAACCCGACCTCACGGCAAATGCTGGAAAACTTGGCCGACTCGGGTCTTCTGGCGAACCTGGTCCGCGCCGGTGCCCGTATTCACCAGGCCGGCTGCGGTGGCTGCATCGGTATGGGACAGGCCCCGGCCACGGGGAAAATCAGCTTGAGGACCGTCCCAAGGAATTTCCCGGGACGGTCCGGTACCAAGGAGGATTCCGTCTACCTGTGCAGTCCGGAGACCGCTGCGGCATCCGCCCTGACCGGTGTCATCACCGATCCGCGCTCCCTGGATATCGATTATCCCGTATTTATCTCCGACACCCCCATCCAGATCAACACAAAGATGCTGGTAGCCCCCTCGCCCTCCGGCAACGGCGTGGAGCTTGAAAAAGGGCCCAACATCAGGCCGCTGCCGGAGTTTGACCCGCTGCCGGACACGGTTGAAGCACCGGTCCTGTTGAAACTGGAAGATGACATCTCCACCGACGAGATTATGCCGGCAGGAGCGGACGTCCTACCGTACCGGAGCAATATTCCGGAAATCAGCCGGTATGTATTCAGCCGTATAGACGAGCGCTTTTACGATCGTGCCAAGGAACTGCAAGGAAAGAGCTTTATCGTGGTGGGCGGGAGCAATTACGGTCAAGGATCGAGTCGGGAGCATGCGGCCCTGGCCCCCCGGTATCTGGGGCTTCGAATTGTCCTTGCCAAAAGCTTTGCCCGGATCCATTGGCAGAACCTGGCCAACTTCGGAATCCTGCCCCTGACCTTTGCCAATCCTTCCGACTACGATGACATTGACCCGGGGGACCAACTGGTCGCCAGCAACCTCCGCACCATGCTGCTCCATGGCGACCGGGTTCGGATCACAAATGCCACTAGACACCGGAGCCTTGAGGTCGCCCACACGTTAACGGATCGCCAGATCGGAATGATTCTGGAGGGAAGTTTGATTAATGTTGTGAGACGCAAACAGGTTTGAAGATCTCATGGATTCTTTTCGGAATCGGTATCGATATCGAGGACTCCGAACAAATCACTTCTAAATCGATTCCGATACCGACGACTTACAAAGGAGAAGGAGGTGTACCATGGAAGTAGAGCGAATCCTATGGCCGACGGATCTGTCCGGCAGTGCAAAGCAGGCATTGCGCTATGTGACATCATTGACCCAGAAATATCAGGCCGAGATCCACGTCCTGTATGTCATCGAAGATATCGCCCATCACCGCGGTTGGTATGGCGACTTTGAGGAAGATCATATCGATAAGATCATCAAATGGGAACATAAGAAAGCAAAAGAGCGACTTGACGATATCTGCTCAAACTATCTCGACGGCTGCCCGCTGTACATCAAGCATGTGGCTGTGGGGGATCCGGCCCAGGAAATCCTGAATCTGGTCGATAAAGAAAATATCGACATGGTGATTCTGTCGACACGGGGCGCCAAGGGGCATTTCTCTTTTGGAAGCGTTGCCGAAAAGATTGTCAAAAACTCATCGGTCCCGGTCGTCACCATCCCTCCGTCAGGGGATCCGGAAATCGCAGAATGAATCGAAACCGTGTGGATGTGGATGCTGTCATGTTCGCCGACCACGCGGATGGCCAGATGGGCGGCACCTCAGAGGCATCCATCACGGTTAGCGGTCCATCAACGCTCATCCTCCAACTCCAATTCATGGGTAATCTGAATCGCATCGATCACGCTCTGGGCGGCCGGACAACGTGTAATGTAATTTTCCAGTGCGGCCTCGGCATCGGCCCGTTTGTCCTTCGGCAGCTTTAACCGGTAATGAACGTGAATACGGGTAATTTTGAGGACGCCATCGACATTTTCGATATCCCCCGTCACGGTCGCCATGTAACGGTCCTGGAAGGTTCGAATTTTCTTTTTGGCCAGAACCCGGGCCAAAGTCCCCATCATTCACCCGCCAACCGCTCCAACCACATGGTCCAGAGTGGCGGCATGCTCATCGTCCGGATCGATCCCATAGAATTTTTAATGCCGCCATGCACCCCGTAGTAAACGGGTTCGGAAAATCCTCGGATCTGAGCAATTCGGGTGGGGCCTTTTTTACGTGTTATGGTGATGTGTGATTGATGAACAACGTCGCCCATGGCCGTCTCCTTTCTTCCAGAAATGCATAATGGGAAATATTTAGAGAGAAACCACTCATTGGTGATTCCGTTTAACATAGGGATGCTTAACCTTATGTAAATCTTTGAATCCCCTCTTGTCCGGGGACTCGGATTCCTATACTGTTTTTTGATTGAGAAAACGGTGAACCGATATCGCGATACACAAAAGGAAAGAGAACAGCCTATGGGACAAACATTATTTGAAAAAATCTGGTCGCGCCATGTGGTGCAGGAACTGCCTGACGGATCGGTGTTACTGTATATCGATCGTCACCTGGTACATGAGGTCACCAGTCCCCAGGCGTTTGAAGGCATGCGGATGTCCGGGCGAAACATCAGACGCCCGGAACTGACCTTTTCAACCATGGACCACAATGTCCCGACAACCGAAGATCGTCTGAACATCAAGGACCCGATTTCAAAGGCTCAGGTCGATGCGTTGGAGCAAAACTGCAACGATTTCGGTGTTTCCCTGTTTGGTATTGGGGATCCCCATCAAGGCATCGTCCATGTCATCGGCCCGGAGATGGGCATTACGCTGCCCGGATTGACCATTGTCTGCGGCGATTCACACACATCGACCCATGGCGCGTTCGGTGCGCTGGCTTTCGGCATCGGTACTTCCGAGGTGGAGCATGTGCTGGTCACCCAGACCCTGAAACAACCTAAACCCGGTACGTACAAAGTGGAGTTCACCGGGCGCCTGTCTCCCCATGTGTTCTCCAAGGACATGGTACTCAAGCTGATCGGTACCATTGGTACCGCCGGAGGGGCGGGCCATGTTTTCGAATACTGTGGCGAAACCATCCGTTCCCTTTCCATGGAAGCACGCATGTCGATTTGCAACATGAGCATCGAAGGCGGAGCACGCGCCGGCATGGTTGCCCCCGATGATACGACGATCCAATACATCACAAGCATTGAACGCCCGTACGCACCAAAAGGCAAGGCGTTGGACGACGCGATCGCCCATTGGCGGTCACTGCCGACAGATGCGGACGCCGAATTCGATCGTTCCATCACCATCGATGCCGGAAGCATTGCGCCCCAGGTCACCTGGGGGACCAATCCCGGTATGGTGATTGACATCGACCAGCCGGTGCCCGGACCGGACGTCGGCGGATTCTACAGTCGCACGGATGTGGAAAACACCCTGGAATACATCGGCCTGACTCCCGGCACCCGAATGACCGACGTTCCCGTGGACGTCGTGTTTATCGGAAGCTGTACCAACTCCCGGATTGAGGATCTACGACTGGCGGCGGCGATCATGGACGGAAGAAAAAAGGCAGACCATGTCCAGGTGCTGGTGGTGCCGGGATCCGATCAGGTCAGACGGCAGGCCGAAGCCGAGGGCCTGGATCGAATTTTCAAGGCCGCAGGTGCGGAGTGGCGATATGCGGGCTGCAGCATGTGTCTGGGCATGAATCCGGACCAGTTGCTCCCGAAACAGCGATCCGCATCCACGTCGAACCGGAATTTCGAAGGCCGCCAGGGCAAGGGAGGCCGCACCCATCTCGTCAGCCCTGAAATGGCGGCGGCAGCCGCCGTGGCCGGAAAATTCGTGGATATTCGGACCTGGCTTGACCGATAGCCCCGCCGAACCAATAAAGCACTGATATTGTTTCTTTTCAGCCATCTCCTGAAAAGAGTTCATGCAACGTTCGGGCTAAACCCGGAAAGGAAAGATCATGACACCGTTTACGCAGCATACCGGCATTGTCGCAACGCTGAATCGATCCAATGTCGATACCGATCAGATCATTCCCAAACAGTTTCTGAAATCGATTAAACGGACCGGGTACGGGCCGAACGCATTCTTCGACTGGCGATATAACGCCGACGGAACTCCCAATCCGGACTTTGAACTCAATCAAGCCCGTTTCGAGGGGCGTTCCATTCTGGTGGCCCGGAATAATTTCGGCTGTGGGTCCAGCCGGGAGCACGCGGTCTGGGCGCTGGTACAGGACGGCTACGCCGTCATCATCGCCCCATGGAAACCCGCCGGCAGCACCCGCCTGCCCGCGTACGCCGATATCTTCAGATCCAACGCCGTAAAAAACGGTCTACTACCCATCGAACTGGCTGAAGAAGAGGTGGACAAGATATTTTCGCTCGTGGAGCGATATGAAGGGCTGGAGGCCACCGTTGAGTTACAGGACCAGCAGGTCACTTTTCTCGCACCGGAACCCCTCATCTATGATTTTGATATCGAAGCATCCGCCAAAGAGCAGCTGATCGGTGGACTCGATGATATCGATCTTTCTCTCCAGTACGAATCTGAAATTGAGCGGTTCGAACAGCAGCATAACCCATTTTTATCGCCCCCTGGCCGATCGGGACAGGAGTAACACCCCATGCCATGATGGCCCGCGGGGGTCATTCCATCCTCGAAAACGGGATCAGAGATGGAAACAGGGGGACTATCTGACGATTCGACGGCTAAGATGAGAAGACCTGATTGCCCAGTTGCATCGAATTGTTGCCCCTGAGTCATGGGGACCCGCCTTCATCGCAATTTCCTTTGGTCCTCACCGAACCAAAACCCGTCATGAAATCTTATCAGTGCAATGTCCGGGCTAAGCCGCCAGAATCCTGGAGTTTTCGCAATCTTCGGCATCTACAAAACGACAAAAATGGGCACTTGGCTGTCAAATTACGTCATGGCCGATCCTACAATACGTGTAGGAAGCCTGATGTCAGTTAAAACATCTTGAAAATACTACTTATAATTAATATTTTGCCTGTCAGCAATCAGGTATGAAACTTGCTTTTCCTGTCCAGGATGACATCGTCACAATTTGCAGCTCAATTCCCATCCGAAAGGAAAAGCTCATGAAGACGAATCGAGGCACAATGAGGGTTGTTCTGGTGGCCTTGCTGACAGCGACATTCTGTTGCTATTTGCAGGGTACAGCGGTGGCCCAGGGACAGGAAGATGGCGGCATTCTGAACCAAATACAATGGGAGCATGGCCCGGGTATTTCCAGCCTGGACAAATGGGCCGACATCGAAGTTCCGGAAGGCTTTGTCTTCGCCAATGGATCCGATACCCGGCTACTCATGGAAGCCATGGGCAATGTGAATTCAGGGACAGAGGTCGGCTTTATCGCACCAACCAGCCTCGACTGGTTTGTGGTGTTTGAATTTGACAAGATTGGATATGTCAAAGACGACGAAAAGGACGATCTCGATTCGGCAGCCATCATTGAGTCCATTCAAAAGGGAACTGAAGCCGGGAACAAAATCAGAAGGGAACGCGGCTTTCCCGCACTGCATATTGTTGGCTGGGAGGTTGAGCCCCATTACAACGATCTGACAAACAACCTGGAGTGGGCCATTCGGGCTGAAAATGAGGATGGCTCTCTTGTGCTGAATCACAACACGCGTCTGCTCGGTGGCGGATCCGGTAGAAAACAGGAAGAAGAACCCCAGATGGTCGGGCAATTGACCGAGAGGGATCAATCATCGGTGTTCTGACCCCCGGGATGATCTGTGGAGATCCGGCCGATCAGGTCGGATCTCGTCACAGAAACAAGACTGAAAACTAGCCGACAATCTCCCCGGGGCGAAACCTCCGGTTGGGTTCTGTTGGACGCATCGAGTTGCGCCCGACCCCCATTCATGGCGCATTCAATGACGTACGGTTCTCATGCACCATCTGCTGGAAGTTCTATTCCCATATATCGTCCTTTTTTATGTCTTCGACTGTTTCGTCTACATTAAAATCGGTCAGACGGCCCTGTCGTCCCATTTCGGCACCGGTTATCGATTCAAAAAACCCGGTTTCCGATTCTTCGGTATCTCTCCAACGAGCCGTCTGTTCATCTCCTCTAATCCGTCAGTGTATGTCTCACCGACTGGAATCTATCTGTTAAAGCCAGAAGTACAGCAGGACTCCGGTCTTTATCATTCGGAAGCCTTTAAATTCTTCCCATTCGATACAGGTCCCAGCATCCATACCGAGGGTTCGCTCCTAAAGCTGGATACGCGATCGACCATCGATCTCTATTCAACGGTTTTAGCGACACAGACGGCGGGCCACTTAAGGGCCGTTGGAGAACTTCCAAAGAACCAAAGAGGCCGAAGGATCGAAAAATGGGTCCGCTCCCAATATGACGTAACGGAAATCAAGGACGCATGGCGGGCATCATCACCATACTTCTCTCTTTTAGGTGTGATGGGGACACTGCTGTTTGTGGCTGCCTTTATCCTGCTTCCTGCGATCCTGTATATCCCCCTGCCGATCCATCTGCCCTTTTTTCTAGTTTGGATGATGCTCATCTATGCCGCCTCGCTGTTGATCTCCGGGATCTACGTCACCAGATCCCGCAACCCTGCCGAGGGGGGACTTTACCGCATCCTGTCGTTTATCCTGTCGCCGGCCACGGCGGCACATCCCGTCCATCATTTCACCAAAGATCTGTTTTACTCCTACGACATCCTTGCGGTCATGACGGTCTTCTCACGGTCTGTCGAAGTTGACGAACCGCTGAAAAAGGAACTCAAAAGACTTCACTTTTCGATACTTCAGAGTGGCAATCTGGATCTTACGGAGTGTCTACGGTTGCGAAAAACCTGTCTAACCGAACTTCTGGCCACAGCCGGGATGAGCCCCGACGATGTGCTGATACCCCCCTTGAAAAGCGATCCCAACGCCCATAGCTTCTGTCCCCTTTGTGAGACGGAATTTCTTGAGGGCGTCGATGCTTGTCCGGATTGCGGTATCCGGCTGGAAACTTTCGACATACAGGCCCACTGCATGTCATGACGTCCTAACCCGAACATTGCACGAGTCAGGAAGGTTATTTTGGGGGAGGCGCTTTGGAAGGTTTTAACTCCGTTCGGCGGGCAGTGAAGCAATGGTTCCGATTCGGGATCGTCCGTATTTCACATGGTCCGGCTGGATTCGAGACGAAAAGCCGACTCGCTGATTTTGGCCGATAGAATAATTCGCACTCATCGTCATTCGCGAATACGGCGTTTCAGTTCACGTATGAGAGAAGAACATACCTGGTTGGCATCCGCAACGATGGTGGCGTCCGCCATTTTCATCATGGGGGCATCCGGGTTCTTGTTGATGGCCACAATCAGATCCGCATCGGTGATGGCCGCCGTGTGTTGAATGGCGCCGCTGACCCCGAATGAAAACAGGATCTGGGGGCTAATGTGTTTTCCGGCCTGTCCCACCAAGGCTTCATGGACAATCCAATCGGAATAGACCACCGGACGGGTGGCCCCGACTTCTCCGCCGAGCAATCGTGCCAGTTCGAAAAGCTTTTTAAATTTGGTTTTGCTTCCCATGCCACGACCGCCGCAGACCACGATTCGCGCCTCTTCCAGTGGCTGGGCGCGCCGGGGGAGACGTTCCGATCGGACCAGGCGTGCTCGGGGCAAGGGCAAGTCTTCCGGCATCGTCACCGGTACGATATCTCCCTCGGCATCATCGTTATGGGGCAATTCCTGAAACGTTCCCGGGCGCACCGTCGCCATTTGAGGGCGGCAATCCGGTGTGACGGTCTTCGCCAGCAAGTTTCCCCCAAACCCCGGTGCCGTCTGAATGAGGAGGCCATTGTCGTCGATGGATAAACGGATACAGTCCGCTGTCAGCCCGGTGCCAAGCCGTTTGGCCACCCGGGGGGCCAGCTCCCGTCCAAAATCCGTGGCACCGATCAGGATAATCTCGGGCGAGAAACGGCGTGCCAGGTTCGTTAGCAGTGCGACATGGGTTTCCGTGCTGTAAGCCTTCAGAGCCGGATGATCGATGACGTAGACTTTCTGGGCGCCATGGGCAATGTATTCACGCACGTACTCATCCACGGAGTGTCCGAAGATCACCGCGCATACATCAGCATCAATCTTGGGAGCCAGTTCAACGGCACGGGCCAGTAGTTGGAGGGTGACACGGTTTTGAAAGTAATTTCGGTAATCCCCGTACACCCAGATATTTTTTGGGAAGTTACGCATGGTTTCAGTCGTGAGATTTCAAGTCCTTGCCGATCGCCGCACCGATCTGGTCCCCGAACTGATCAAACAAATCTTCGACCACCTTCTTCGCAGACCCTCGCATAACGATGTTTTCCTTATGGGCCACCGGAGAGTAGACATCCAATATCCGCGTGGGAGATGCCCTTCTGCCGATCTGCTCCGGTGTCAACCCCAGCCCTTTGGCGTCCATAATTTGGATGGTGTCGCGATCAAACGCATCCTGAAGACCGCCCAGTGAAGCATACCGGGGAGAGTAATGCTGCGTGGCGATGGTGATCACCCCCGGGAGATCCATCTCGATGGTCTCCAGGAAATCATCCGTTTCTCGTTCCAACCGAACGGTGCGATTCTGCAGTTCGAGTTTCTCAACATAGGCGACCCCTGCCACATCCAACTCTTCGGCCAGTTGGGGGCCGACCTGAGCCGTTTCGCTATCGCTGGTCTGACACCCACAGAGCACCAGATCAAAATCAGGGCATTCCCTGGTGATTGCTCGTGATAGCGTAAAGGAGGTGATCATGGTGTCGGCGCCGGCCATGTTGGGATCGGTCAGCAGGATGCCCCTGTCGGCCCCCATGGCCATCGCTTCCCGGAGAATTTCTTCCGCCATGGCGGGCCCCATGGTCAGTGCCGTAATGCGTGCCCCGTGCCGCTCTTTCAATTGGATGGCAGCCTCAAGTGCAAATTTGCAGGCAGGGTTCATCATGCCATCGGCAAGTTCCCGTTGGAGTCGACCGGTCCGGGAATCCCAGGGCAGTTCCGACACCATGGGCACCTGCTTCATGCATACGACAAAGTGATAACTCATCTTAGGACATTCTCTTTATTTGGTTGATAGTATTTTCTGTTTCCTCTTATAAAAAATCGGTCCTATGAACAAAAATAAAGAATATGCCGATCATACCCCCTCCCTCTGGCTCCCTCCCGCCAAGGGAGGGAGAATAATGGCCTCCCCTTTGATGGGGGAGGACCGGTGGGGGTGATGGAAGGGCCTATTTCAATATCCTTAACTTTGGTTATAGGCCCGCAAAAAATTGCATGGAACGCAGATATAGTAACTCAGGCATTTCATGATTTAGGTTGGTTGTGACAGCACCCCCCTGGCTATGACCACCCGCTGCACCTCGCTGGTTCCTTCGTAGATCTCGGTGACTTTGGCATCCCGGAAGTAGCGTTCCACATCGTATTCCTTGCTGTATCCGTATCCGCCGTGAATCTGAACGGCCAGATTCGTTACCCGTGATGCGAGATGGCTGCAGAAGAGTTTTGCCTTGGCCGCCTCGGTGCCGAAGGGTCGGCCCTCGTCCTTAAATGCGCAGGCGCGGTACAGCAGCAACCGGCCGGCATCAATCTCAGTGGCCATATCGGCCAGATAGTTTTGAATAGTCTGAAAGGATGCAATGGGCCTTTTGAATTGATGGCGCTCCTTGGCATATTTGACCGAGGCGTCAAATGCGGCCTGAGCGATGCCCAAGGCCTGAGCAGCGATACCGATGCGGCCCGTGTCCAGAGCGGCGAGGCCGATTTTCATCCCGTCTCCGATACGGCCCAGCAAATTTTCAAGGGGTATCCGGCAGTTCTCGTAAAATAGAGAAGACACCGGATTGGCTCGCATCCCGCAAAGATCCTCGATTTCACCCACGGAAAATCCGGGAGTTTCCTGTTCCACGATAAATACACTGCCGCCCCGGACTCCGTGTTCCTGGGGCGTCACTGCAAAGACCAGACTCAGGCCGCAGACCCCACCATTGGTGACAAAGATTTTGGTGCCGTTGATGATATAAACGTCATCCTCACGAACAGCCTGGGTTTCCACACCGCCGGCGTCGGAACCGGCGTTGGCTTCAGTCAGGCAAAAAGCCCCAATCCGCACCCCGCTGGCCAGGGCCGGAAGAAATTTTTCCTTTTGCACTTCGTTGCCGAATGCAGCGATGGGATAAGCACCGACGCTGTTGTGCACCGAAACGCATAGGCCGATGGCCGCGCTGACCCTTGAGAGTTCTTCTATGGTAATGGCGTAGCTGATGCTGTCCACTTCGGCCCCACCGTATGTTCTCGGCACCTGGAGACCAAAAAAATTCAACGGTCGCATTTTTTCAATGATCTCCCAGGGAAACCGGGCTTCCCGATCGAGATCATAAACAACCGGGGCGATCTCCGTTTCTGCGAATTCGCGGACCGACTGGCGCACGACCTTATGTTTCATGCAGGGATTGAAATCCATGTCGGATGAGTCCTGTTCTCTGATTAATTAACCCGGACATTATCCATAGGCAATTTTAGAGGGGCATGTTACCGCGTATGGGGGCCCCTCTCAAGCCCTAACCCGAAAATAATCCTTCGGAGCCATGGGGCCGGGTGACATCCGTGATGGTTGCCTATATCGGCGCCATTGCGTATAAGAGCAGATCATCCTCCGTGTCGAGAAGGGTGGTTGAGTCTCTGGTCGTATTCCGGAGCCCTTTCATCATGCGGTGAGACGAACCAATACATTACCCTCAAGGAGCTACTATGCAGCAGGAGAATTCGGACCATAAACCACCTTCATCGGAGACTGGAAAGCAACCCTCCCTTTCGGATCTGTTGTTTAAGCGTGCCGGCATTTGGATCGTCTTGACGGTGCTGGTGATGGTGGCCGCGGCGATCTGGGGATATCGGATCATGCGGGAGACCCGGTTTCTGGATGACTCGGCCAAGGCCATGGCCGCCTGCCATCAAGCGCCTCAAGGGGAAGGCGTCAGTTTCGGTGCATTTACGGAACTGCCAGACAAAATGCCGCAGTTACCCTTTTTTCCTGTCTTTCCCCAGCGCATCGAAGAACTCCAACCCACTTTTATCGAAGCCCATTATTGTGAAATGGGGGAGAGGGACGCCCTCCAGGTTCGCCTGAAAAGTGCCGCAGGAAACAGCTACAGCCTGTTCGAGCTGCCCCTTGAATCCTCCGATCCGGACATAAAGGCCAACGAACTGATCGGAGAAGGGGTTCGGGTCCGTCTGTGGCGGCAGGACGGCCTGCTCATGGGGCTCGTTGGTAGAAGATGATCCGGTCCTCTCAGAGGGCTTCCCCAAAACGCTTCAACGCCTTTAGCACCGGTCCCAGTTGCTTTCCCTTGTCCGTCAGATAATATTCCGGCCGGGGTGGGTGATCGCTGTAAAATCGTCTGGCGGGCATGTCCTCTTCACGTGGGAGGCTGGCGGACGGGGCTATTTCAATTTGACTATGGCGTTTTGCCACGTGGTGATGCAAATTGCATCAACATCCTATCTATCTGTTATTAAATAGTTTTCTCCAATACCGATAAAAAACTATGTCGGATTGCCGCAGTTCGTCTCGCCCGGTTACCCGCCCCACCCCCACGATGACTATAAAGTTACTCAATTATTACAGATAGTTGAAATTAAACATGGCATAATGCACGATCCTGGCCCGAATCCTGCTCTATAAAGAAGCACTTGGAAATTTGAAAAGGAGGTGCAGTATGACACGGCAGCCAGGAAAAAAGACACGTCGTCCGGTGGTATACAACATTGCCAACGACCAGTGTGTGTGGAGCCGGGCCGGAGTGATCAAACCTATCAAGTGCATGAACGCGTTCGACTGCCTCGGCTGTGCACTGGACAAAAAGGTACAGGCCGATTTTGAAGCCAAGCAGCAACTGGCCGGCGGTTCAAGTATGGATCATACCCCGCCAAGAATGCGGATGCTGATGAAACAGGGCAAATGCCGGCATATGCTGAGCGGCCGTGTCAGTTACAAACTCTGCGCCCACGGATACAACTGCGTCAAATGCCCTTATGATCAGATGATCGAAGACAGCGCCGGAGCCCCCACGTTAACGCCGCCGGTCTGCGAGCATGTGTCCGGTTTCCGCGTGGCACGGGATTACTACTACCATACCGGGCACACCTGGGCCCGCGTGGAATACGGAGGCCGCGTCAGGATCGGCATCGACGACTTTGCGCTGCGGTTGCTCGGTCCTCAGGATGAGATCCGGCTTCCGAAACTGGGATCCATTGTTGGCCAGAATCGACATCAGGCCACCCTGGTCCGTGGCAAGAATCAGGCCGGAACCCTTAGCCCCCTGGATGGATGGGTGGTTGCGACCAATCCCGAAATCAAACGGAAGGCGCAATCCGCAAACCGTTCCCCCTACGGGGGTGGATGGCTGATGGTGCTTCAGCCGACAAACCTGCGAAAAAATCTGAAGAACCTCTTCTACGGCACCGAGAGTATGGCGTGGATCGATGATGAAGCGGTACGATTGACGGATATGCTCAGTGAAAATACCGGGTATCAGATGGCGGCTGCCGGTGGCGAGGCACTCGATGATATTTACGGATCAGTGCCCGGAACCGACTGGAATCGCCTGGTGGAAGAGTTTCTGAGCTGATTTCAGAGAGATCATGCAGCTATACACTATTTTGCGCCACGATCTTGAGACGACGGGCAATCTCGTATTGACATGTCGAGCACAGCCGTAACGGCATGCCATCCAGTTGTTCAAGATCTCTGGGAAACCGCATCAGGCACGCGGTTTCCCAGCAATGGCTCAGCCCAAGGAGATGCCCCACCTCGTGGATGCAGACTTTTGTCGTCCGAAGATAGGTCACCTCCGGGTCGCTGTCGGTCAGTCGATACATCGACACCAGCGCGGCACGTCCCCCCAGTTGAGATTCTCCGTATACAAATGTCAGCACCGGTGTGCACAGGTCCTGTCCGGTGAGCCCCAACCGTAACGGTGCGCCTCCATCTTCAGTGGCCAGTGCGTCGATGATCCGTGCCGCATCATACTGCCGCCTGCCATCAAGATATGCGTATTCGGGCTGTGGGCGGTCCTCCCGGATGTCGGTCAACAGGCCCATCACCACCTGCAGGTTAGCCGCGACGATACTCGTGGCCAAATGATCCAGCGGTCCCAACGGGATGAGATCGATTATCGCCTGCTGGGGCACATCTGCAGATTTGGGGGTCAAGACACTCCCGCTCCATGTAGGATTGACATTATGAAATGCTCGGGACGGGCCTGGGGCGTTCATCGGGTTTCTGCAGCTCATACCGCTTAATCTTACGGCTCAAGGTGACCCGGTCAATGCCGAGCTGCTTTGCAGCATGGGTGATGTTCCAGCGACATGCCTCCAGGGCCGCCTTGATATGGCTGATTTCCACCTCCCGCAAGGTCAGCGTGCCCAGCCGGCATTCATCGACTCCGGCCTGGAGGAACGTCAGTTCTTCGGCACCGATCATCTGTCCTCTGGCAATGACAACGGCCCGTTCGATCACATTGCGCAGTTCCCGAACGTTCCCCGGCCACCGGTAGGCCATAAGAATCCCCAATGCACGCTGGGTGAGTCCGATCACCCGTTTTCCCGTTTCGCGTCGGTATCGCTCCAAAAAATAATCCGCCAGGGCCGGGACGTCCTCCAGGCGATCTCTCAATGGCGGGATATGAACGCTGATCACGTTAATCCGGTAGTAGAAGTCTTCTCGAAACAGATCTTCCCGAATGAGTTGGGGCAAATCCCGATGGGTGGCGCATATCAGGCGGAAATGGGCTTCGATGGATTGCGTGCCTCCGAGGCGATGAAACGTTTTCTCCTCGAGCACCCGGAGCAGACTGACCTGCATCTTGGGAGAAATCTCTCCAATTTCGTCCAGAAACAGGGTGCCGTTATTCGACATCTCCAAGCGCCCCCGACGGGCTTTGACGGCACCGGTAAAGGCGCCCTTTTCATGTCCGAACAGTTCGCTCTCCAGCAAGGATTCGGTCTGGGCGCCGCAGTTCAGCGCCACAAACGGGCCGAACGCCATTTTACTTTGCATATGAATGGCGCGAGCCACCAGTTCTTTACCCGTACCGGTCTCACCGGTGATGAGGACCGGCGCGGATGAAGGCGATACTTCCTCGAGGATTGAAACCACCTCTCGCATGGGCTCTGACTGGGCCACAAATCCCTCGAATGCCGTTCCCTCTTTTTCCATAAGCTGCTCGCGGAGAGCCTCGTTTTCATCCCGAAGCGCTTTGGTGGAGGCCGCCCGCTCCATCAGAAGAGATAACTCATCCGGATCAAACGGCTTGCAGAGGTAATCGCTGGCGCCCCCTTTCATGGCATCGGCGGCGGTTTTGATCGTTCCGTGGGCCGTTATCATAATGATAATGGCATCGGGATGGTGTTCCTTTACTCTGGACAGTAGCTCCAGACCATCCATGCCCGGCATCTTGATATCGATCAGAAAGAGGTCAAAGAGTTTTTCCTGCATTCTCTTCAGAGCATTGAGACCGGAGTCCGCCGTTTCCACATGGTATCCCTCTTTGATTAACCAGGCCGCCAGAGATTCGCGGATGGCCTCCTCATCGTCGACCACCATGATTCGCATTGAAGCTGTCATGCTGTGTCCCCTTTTCAGAAGTAATTTCCGTGGTTCGGGAAATCAAACTTATGAATCCATGGCCGTGGTCTCACGTCCGGCCGGCAGGTTGATTTTGAAGACCGTTCCTTTTCCCACCTCGCTCTCCACCTCGACCGAACCATGGTGTTGCCGAATGATCCCGTAGACCATGGAGAGTCCCAGTCCGACGCCTTTCCCGTCCAATTTTGTCGAATAAAAGGGCTCGAAAATACGGGGAAGATCCGTTTCAGCGATGCCGCATCCGGTATCGGATACCGTGAGCCACTTTCGGTTTCGGCCATCGTCAACACCTCCGGTGATGGTCAATCGTCCACCGTCGGACATGGACTCAATGGCATTGAAGATTAAATTCATGAGGCACTGCTGGATCTGGGCGTAATCTCCCCAGACCAGAAATGGGGGGTCCGGCAGCGACACCCCATACGTGACATCGGCCATTTCAAGCTGATGGCCGACCAGTTGCATGATGGTATCGACCATTTCGATGAGATCGATTTTCCGTGGTTCGATCCCTTTTTGGCGGGCGAAGGTCAGCAGGTTTTTAACGATGCCCCCGCACCGCATCGCCTCACGGACGGATAAATCCAGATAACGTTCAAAGCCGGCCAATCCTTCGGGCGGCAGCGTGCCGTCTTCAATGTGAGATTTTATCAGCTTGTTGAACGTGACAATGCTGGCGATGGGATTATTGATCTCATGGCACACTGACGCCACCAGGCGTCCCAACGAGATCAATCGGTCTTCCTGCACGATCAGGTTCAGGTCGTCCTTAATGGCCTGGGTGCGGGCTTCCACCTGGGTTGCCAGATCTTTCGTGATATCTCTGATCACATCGACGACCTGTATGATTTCGCCCAGGCGGTTGAATAACGGGTAGGTGGTCACATGGCAGACGCGGGTATCCCCGTCAGGGGTCTTGATTTCATGCATGGCCCGTTCAGGTCTTCCGGTCCGAAGGGCGATCTGCATCGGACAGACCCGGTCGGTACCGTCACAGGGGCTCAGGGCGCCATGGATAACCTGGTAGCAGTATTTGCCGAGAACGCTTTCCCTGCCCCGTCCGCCCGTAATGAGCGGTGAGTCGTTACAGTTGATAATTCGATAATCTCGATCTATCACCAACACCGCATCCGGAGACGCCTCAAGGAGGGCCGAAGCAAAGGAGGTGGCCAGGCTGATTTCGGATTCCTTTTCTGCGACACGTTCGTCAAGACCCACCATGTCAAAGACCAGCATGGACGCCTGGCGGTCCAGGATACCGATGGAGGATGGTTTCCCGGTGACCAGATCGGCCAGTATATTGGGGTCGCCGGTCATTTCGAGGATCAGATCGAGGGATTTCTGATACAGCAGTTCCCGGTAATCGTCGAAGATCTGAATGCCCATCTCGCCGGCGAACTTGTAGCAGGCGGCCGATTTTACGATAGGGGCCAGGCACATCAGTTTCAGTCGGATCCGGCTGGGCCGCACGGAGTCCAGCATCCGCATAATCGACAGGCAACGGCTTCCCTTGGCCACAACGCCGACCCGAATCAGCAGGCAGTGTTCGAATTCATTCCCGGTTTCCATGATGATTTCGTCTAATAGAAATGGTTCACTATGGCTTCATGGTAGGGGACGGCGGGTACCGGCAGCATCCGCAGGGCTTGGAAAAAGCAGAGGCAACATACCGGGGCTGGCCGCGTTCAGGAGGCGTCACAGAAAACGAACACCGGCGGGGGTTCACGGTTCGGGCGTCGCCGAGAGTAGGCAGTCGTGGACCCATCGCGAGCGGACGGAAGTTCGAGAGTCGTTCTCAGTAAGAGCCGGGGATGAGGCCCGATCGGTGTTGCCCTCAACGGAAGTTTACCGGGGCTGCCCCCACAAATTCTACTTTACTGGTCAAGAAATCTTCTGTCAATGCCGGGGACCGCAGGACCTTGGCATTGTAAACCGCTCATCTTGATTCCGGGACTTCTCCCCTGCGGCATGTTCTCGGGGTCGGCTATTCTAAAACCCGATCGGGTGGGTTGTCTTCCGCGTCCGGACCGACCCTTGGCAGAACATCTTTAAACGCTTCGCCGTAAATTCCCCAAATGGTAACAAACAGCGCAGCGATGATGGGTCCGATGAAAATACCGGGGATGCCGAACATGAAAATACCACCCAGGGTTCCGAAGAAGATCATCAGCTCATGCATCTGGGTGTCTTTTCCGACCAGTATGGGTCGCAGCAGGTTGTCGAGGCTGCCGACGAGAATCCCGCAAAAGGCGGCCAGCCCGATGCCGCTGGCCGCTTTGCCCGTGGCCACCAGGACAATGGCGGCCGGCCCCCAGACCAGAGCCGATCCGACGCTGGGGATGATCGAAAGTACGGCCATGATGGCCCCCCAGAACACGGCGCTCGGGATCCCGACCACAAAATAAGCCAGACCGGCCAGGCCTCCCTGGAGCACACCGATGACCAGGGTGCCCTTGATGGTGGCGCGGGTCACCGAAGTAAATCGTTCCAGCAGCTGGCGTTCGTCACCATCTTCCAACGGCAAGTAATAGAGAATCCGGTAGAGAATCTTCTTTCCGTCGATTAAAAAGAAAAACATGCAGTACAGCATCACGAAGAGGGTGAACATCATATGGACCGTTCCGCGGGTAAGCGAAGAGAGCTTGTCCAGTATAAACCCGCTGATGCCGCCCACCAGTTCACCGGCCTTGTTCAGTATCTGACTGCGATACGGCGCTACCTTTTCATAAAAGGGAAGGGATTGAAGGGATCGGGATAATCCGCTGGGCTCTGCCAACCGCTGCTCCACCCAGGGTTTGGCCGCGCCTCCCACCTTGATGGCCTGGGTGGTGACGATACCGACCAGGCCCCCGAGGGGAATCAATACGGTACAAACAACGAAAACAATGGTAATGATCGAGGCCAGGTGCCGCCGTCCGCGAAGCCTGTCGACCAGTCTTCGGTACATCGGGTGTGCCATGGCGGAAAAAATACCGGCCAACATAATCGCCATCAGAAACTGCCGGATCATGGCCAGAAAAAGCGCGGAGATGAACAGCACCACCAGCAGCAGTGTCCGTCTATTCAGTACTTCTTTATCCATAATCTTTCATCGCGATAAGGTTGCTAAGTGCACAGAAAGCTTTGCTTTAGGGTGAGTTGAATTCTCCTTTTACAGAATAAATTCGAAATCCGAAACACGAATTTCGAAATGGTTCGACAAGCTCACCACCCTGAGCTGAGTCGAAGGGCAAATCCGAAGGACCAAAAATACGAATGACCGACAAAAAATCGTTATCACCCTCACGAGGAGAAGTTAAAGCGAATGCCCCAAATAAAGTCAGATTGGATGTTATTCGTTCACACGACAGATGACTCAACAGCGCCAGCGTCATTCCGGCGGAGGCCGTGGTTCGACAGGCTCACCATCCTGAGTCCCGCCAAGGCGGGATCGAAGGAGAATCCAGTAGGAAGCCGACCGATTCTGGATGCCGGTCGAAGATCCCGTCTTCAGCGGGGATCGGGGTCCGGCATGACAACAGATGCTTCGGTTTCATTCGGAATAGCTTCTCCCTTCCGCCACCTGAGGTTGAGGTGTTGGATAACGATACATTAGGAAAGGTATTCTCCGGCCTCTACGAACCGCTCAAATCCCGTGACATCCTCACCGGCGGCCGCAATGCGCCGGATGCCTTCTTCAAGGGTGTCCAGATCCGCGGCAATGGACAGTCTCAGAAAGTGTAGTTCGTCCGCCCCGATTTCACCAAAGGATTTTCGGTCCATGACCGCCACCTGGTGTTCATACAGTGCGAACATCTGGAAGAGTTTGGAGGGGGATGTGGAGTCCTTCACGTCTGCACGAAGGGAGTTGAACGCATCGAAAACACCCAGTCTTTGGCAGAGTCCGGAAATATTCGGAAACAGATAAAATGCGCCGCCCGGCTTCTGGCAAGTGATGCCGTCGATGGCGTTGAGCCGGTCCAGGATCACATCCCGACGCATCTCGAAGGTTTTGGCCATCTCCGCCATCCAGGGCTCGGACCTGGAATTCTCCAGGGCTTCTCTGGCCCCTTCCTGATTGTAGGGAGGCACACAGGAGAAGTAATTAATATTCAGATTTTTAAAGGCCTCGGCCTCTTCGGGGGTCGGCATGACGGCATATCCCACCCGGCCGCCGGTCCATGCAAACGATTTGGACATGCCGCTGCTGATGATGGTCCGCTGGCTCATGCCCGGTACGGAGGCGATTGAAAAATGCGACTGCCCGTCAAAAATGATGTTCTCATAAATTTCGTCCGAATAAACGCGCACCTCCTCCGGGCACCGATCCTCGATGACCTCGGCAATGGCCTCGAGCTGATCCCGCGTGGCCACCCCGCCGGTGGGATTTGACGGAAAATTCAGAATGATCAGTTTGGTCCTGGGGGAGATGAGTGCTGCCAGCTGCTCGGGAGTAAACGTGAAATTTTGGTCTTCCGGAAGATGGAGTGGCACAGGAATGGCGCCAATGTAGCGGATGAACGATTCGTAGATGGGAAAGCCCGGACTCGGATAGATGATTTCATCGTCCGGATCACAGTATATCTGCTGGGCAAATCCGATGGAGGGTTTGCCCCCCGGAAACACGCAGACATGATCGGCTGTGACATCAAGTCCGCGGGTCCGGTGGATCTGCTCGGCAATGGCCGTCCTTAGGGGCAGGATCCCCTTGGGATCGCAGTAATGGGAATTGTCCCTCTCGATCTGTTGGATCACTTCATCTTTTACCCAGGGGGGCGCACTGAAATCCGGCTCACCCAGATTGAGCTTAATCACGGGCGCTCCCCGGGATTCTACCTTTACAATATGCGGTCCGATTTTAAAGGCGTTTTCAGTCCCCAGAATCCGGTTACGGTCGGAAAACAAAGTCATGCGTTATCTCCTGTTCGCAACATCATATGACGATCGTTCGCTGGATGAGGGTAGCTGATAGAGATACCTACCCATTTCAGGCCCGGCGGTTTCGCCCCGGTTTCCGAACGGATAGCGCAGCAACCATTAAGAGACAACCGAAAATGAAAAGGATGATGCGCCAGTTTCCCATGGTCCCGGCAGCCCAGCTCAAACCGACCAGCGGAACCAATGCCGCACGCACAACCTGCCTCACCGTACTCTGCCTGGCGAGGGCATCGGCCACCGGCGGTGAGTACCGGTAGTAGTATCTCACGATGTTGTGACCGACCGGGTGGGGCAGCAGGAAACGATCCCGAAACTGACGCAGTACCTGCACATGTACATCCAATGGAGATCCGTAGGCCGCCGTGGCGATAAAACACCCGCCGCCGGAGTCATCTTCCGGTGGTGGCGGAGAAGCACCAGACGATAGGAAACTGTCGTATTTAGCAAGAGCAAAGTCCGACGGACTGCCGGTTTCAGCAAATCCGGCAGCGAGTATTTGATTGTTCGGCAGCACGACTGCGGCCTGGGCTCCGTCATCCTTGTTCAACCCAAAGCCCGTTAGAATCTTCCCGGCGTCACCGAAGGACGTATCCAGAGACCCATTTGCATTCAACCGGGCCACCGCGAATTCCGAATTGCTGGTGGCTGACTGGCCGGATCTATTGGCAATTCCGGCGACGATAATTTGACCTGAGGACTGAAAGGCCGCTGCGGTGGCGATATCATCCGCTTGTGACAACGAAATCGTGGCCTTTCCAGCGTTGCCGAAGGAAGGATCCGGAGTGCTAAATTCCGTGAAACGGAAAACAGCGAACTCGCTCCCCCCCAGCACCCCCGGGCCCCCCAAGGCTGGATTCGTTGCTGACGCCCACAGCGACTATCTTACCATCTGCCTGAATCAACACCGCCGTTGCCCGATCGTTTAGCGGAGAAATATCCGCGACTACGATGCCATCGCCGGTGAGTCCAAAATTAGTATCCAGGCTCAGGTCCGCATTGAATCGGAGAACCGCAAATTTAAAATCGCCGTCACGATCCGTATAGCCGGCAGCGACAATCTTGCCATCACTCTGAACAGCGAGGGCGGTAATGCTGTCTATCGTATCCTTGACATCATCACTATCGTAGGTATCTGAAGCATCGAGGGAGCCGTCAGAATTGTATCGCGCTAGGGCAAAGTCTGAATCGCTCGTTTCCGTATCAGACGCACCGCCTACGATAATTTTCTGGTCGCTTTGAACCACCACAGCCTGGGCGACATCATCACCGGAAAGATCAGTGGTTTGATGGCCGCTTGAGTTGAACGAGGCATCCAGTGTCAAGGCAACATCATCTTCATAGCGGGCCACTGCAAAATCAGCATTTCCACCTGGTGCCGTACTGGTGGCAACCCCCACGACCACTGTCTTCCCATCACCCTGGATAGCTACCGCATTTGCCCGGTTCGTATTTGTGGTGGGGATAACATCCGTGCGATCGACCTCCTTGTCCCCTGCCCGGGTATACCGTGCCAATGCGATAACACTTGTCGTCAGATCCCCGGGATCTTGGCTAAATCCAGCAGCCACGATACGGCCATTGGTATGGACGGCCACATCCAGACTCCGGTCATCCGGACCGCCAAAGTCCGTGGTGACCCGTCCGTTGGTCCCGAAAGAATCATTCAGGCCACCGGTATCTGCCAAATACCGGGCCACGGCGAATCCGGAGTTCGTCTGACCGAAAGCGCTGGTACCCGCCGCCACAATTTTGCCATCATTTTGGATCGCCATCCAGAGGGCGCCATCCCGCGCGCCCGGAGTAATAGATGTGGTCGTTTTTCCGTCGCTGCCGAAGGAGGTGTCCAACGAGCCATCCGTATTCAGCCTGGCCACGGCAAAAGTTTCGTTGAGTGTCGGCCTTCCCTGATAACCGGCGACAACGATCTTCCCATCGGGCTGGATCCCGATGCCGCGAGCCTGGTCAAATATCGATGAAAAACCGATGGTCACCGTGCCTGTTGCCGTGCCTGAGCCAACTCCGAAGCTCACATCTGGATTACCATCGGATTCCCATCGAACAAGGGCAAAATCGGACTGGGTGCCGGTCAGCTCGGAAAAGCCTGCCGCCACGATCTTCCCATCCGCCTGAATGGCCACTGACTGAGCGCCGTCATTGGTATTAGTGGCGACGGCTGTGGAGACTTTTCCATCGCCGCCGAAATCGCCCGGTCTACCATCGGTAGTCGCGTCTAAAGTCCCATCAGGGTATAATCTCACCACAGCGAATTTTTGGTTGTTGGCGCTTCCGATGTTCGTACTCCCCACGATCACGATCTTGCCGTCAGCCTGGAGGGCCACCGCAGTGGCCTGCTCGCTGAAGCCGGTTTCTATGGGAGGATCCACGATTAACAGCCCGTCGCCGCTGAAATTGGAATCCGGAACGCCGTTTGTGTCCAACTGGGCCGCTGCAATTCTTCCGTTGTTCGTGCCGACGCCGGTACCGCCGGCAATCACAATTTTACCGTCGTCCTGGATGGCCACCGCAAATGCCCGGTCGTCCCCCCCTGTGGCGAACAGAACCGTTGCCGTGCCACCGGTCCCAAAACCTGTGTCCAGATCACCGTTGGCATCCAAACGCATAACCGCAAACTGCGAGTTGGTCGTATCGGTGCCACCGGTGCCAACCACGACAATCTTTCCGTCCTTTTGAATGGCGACTTGTTCTCCGTCGTTCCGAACGCCGGAGACGACCGAAACGGATGTTTGGCCGTCCGTCCCGAAACCGGTATCCAGGTCCCCGGGAGCGGCCTTGGATTCAAGGGGAGAAAACAGAACCGTGAAACCGGTAATCATCGCCAGAAGAAGCACCCATTGCCAGCGTTTCGAGACGGCCACATCGATCGACGTTGGTATCATAAGTTGTCCTTGGGTTCAGTTAAGCAGAATGTCGGAAAGCAATGTATTGGGATACGGTTCCTAAAATACTTACATCTAACCTAAGCGAAAAATCAAATAAGGCAACTTCAGAATGAGATCTCTACCTTGTGCTGTGGGTCACGGTGTCGGCTTTTATGGATACCGTAACACCACTTTCTTCGCACTTGAACCCCTTGTGTCTAAGCCATCCTTTTTGACAGCCGCGCCAAATCGGGCTATCCAGAGGGTAACTGAATGTGATGTGACCTGTACCTCTGCAATTACCAGACCGGGGAGCCAAAACCCATGACCAGCGCTCACCATCGGACTGCCGATCTCCTTGAAAAGACACGATCTTTTCGGGGAGTGAGGGCCGGTATCGTAGAATTTCGGAGCGTCTTAAGCGGACCGTCCTACCGGGACAGCTCTGTAAAAAGGGTTATAAGTCGCCCATCGAATGACACAGGCATGATGAAGCGATTATCGGGAGCCCGGTGGGTCCTCATTCTGGGTCTTTATCATCCGGCGCGTTCACCGGAAATGGACTGGTGGCAAGGGAACAATACCCCGGGCAATCGGCGACTCACGGAGATTACCGCACAGATGTCGGAATGGCTTTTCGAAACAATGGGCCTGCGGGCCCAATCCCTGCCCTATCAGGTCGAAAAAGGAGGGCTTTTTCAGAAAGACGCGGCAGTGTTATCCGGGATCGGCATTGTCGGCCGAAACAATCTCCTCCTCCACCCGGATTGGGGACCACGGATTCGATTCCGGTCCATGTTGGTCTCGGGCGACCTGGTCCCGACCCAACCTGTGGAGGGTTTCGATCCATGCGCGGATTGTGACCGGTTCTGCCAGAGCGCTTGCCCTCAGAACGCATTCTCCCAGGGCCGTTTCAACCGGGACCGGTGCCTTATCCAGATGCGAAAAGATGAGTCAAAACCGATGCGGACACATCAACGCAATAAGGGAGGACGAGAAAACCAGATTGTCAGATATTGCCGGGAATGCGAACTCGCCTGTCCCATCGGCCTCCCGGATATCGCATGAGATCTTTTCAACGAGAAATTATGTAGAAATATCTCTCTCGACTGAAAGTCGTCACCGCTACGCGGAGGGCTTGGAACCATAAAGATACGGGCCTATAACCAATATTAAGGCTTTTGAAATCGGTCTTTCAATCACCCCCACCGATCCTCCCCCATCAAGGGGGAGGACTTTATTTTCTCCCTCCCTTGGCGGCTTGTGGTGAGCGAAGTCGAACCGGAGGGAGCCAGAGGGAGGGGGTATGATCGGCATGTTCCTTATTTTTGTTCATAGGGCCGAAAAATTTTACCCTTCGGTGAGATATCCGGGGGGAATGAAACGGGAGCTTAGCAAAAAATGACGATTCCAGAAAAAATGACGGCCGTGGTACTCACCGGGCACGGGGGATTGGATAAGCTGGAGGTTCGGCATGACGTGCCCGTGCCCCGACCGGCCCCGGGTGAGGTGCTCATTAAAGTGGCCGCTTGCGGCGTGAACAACACGGATATCAACACCCGTATCGGCTGGTACTCAAGTTCAGTCACATCTGAAACCGGCGTCGGCAGCGTGGACGACTCCGTAACCGACGATGCGTCCTGGGGAGGATATGCCATTGTGTTTCCCCGCATCCAGGGAGCCGATGTCGCGGGTCGCATCGCAGCCGTCGGTGAAGGGGTTTCTTCCGGACGCGTTGGGGAGCGGATTCTGATCGACCCGATTCTGCGCGACCCGGCCGATCCCGGCAACCGGTACCTGACCGGTTACTTCGGTAGTGAACGGGACGGGGGATTTGCCCAGTACACAACGGCGCCACAGGAAAATGCCGTCGCCGTTCACTCTGAAATGAGCGACGCCGAACTGGCGACGTTTCCCTGCTCCTATTCCACGGGCGAGAACATGCTGTCCCGGGTACGGCTGGGCACGGCAGAATCGATTCTCATACCCGGCGCTTCCGGGGGCGTGGGCTCCGCCCTGGTACAGCTGGCAAAGCGTCGCGGTGCCTGGGTCCTGGCGATCACAAGCCGCTCCAAAATGGACGCCATACGGCAGATGGGTGCCGATGCGGTATTGGACAGAACGACCGGTAATCTGGAGGAGGCCATTCAGAACAGCATACCGGAAGGCCGTCTCCACGTGGTAGCAGATGTTGTCGGCGGGTCGAATGTTGCAGTGTATCTGAATATGCTGTCAAGAGGAGGGCGTTTTGTGACGTCCGGAGCGATTGCCGGGCCGATCGTCGATCTTGATCTAAGAACGATTTATTTGAAGGATCTTGAAATCCACGGCGCCACGATTATGTCGCCCGATATTTTCAGAAACCTGGTCGGCTATATAGAAGACAACGAGCTTCGCCCCCTGCTGGCGAAAACATTTCCGATAGGGGAGATTCAGGAGGCCCAGAAAGCCTTTCTGAAAAAACAACATATCGGTAACCTGGTGCTATTGCCCTGAAACGAGCACGAGTTCTCTCAGGATCTCCCGGTAGACCGGTCTCAGTTCGAAATCCGTGGTGCCGGCCTTTTTCTCCAGTGCCCGGAGAAAATTATAGGGCAGCCGTTTCTGAAACAGGTTAACGATCCAGCCCGGGACAGCCCCTCTGGGATCCACATACAGTTGCAACACAACTTGTGTTTGGCCTTCGCCGGCCGGACGCAGCCGCATCTCACCGCAATACATTTGAGCCCTGACGGTCCCCTTTTTCACCGGTTGGGATGGGTAATCCACGGAGTAGATATCCAACACCAAGAATCTTCGATCTCGGTCCAATCTCAGCTTGTTGAGGAGCACCAGTTCCCTGTCGGCAAACGGGAATGGCACCCGGTTGACACTGTAGGTAATGGCCTCGGTATCGGAGACTTCTTTGACAACATATTTCCCTTCGGCATCCGGCATCCATTCGTTCGCAATTTCCACTCGCCGCAGAACTTCCATGATTTGATCGATGGGCGCCTTCAGGATCCCTTCTGCTCTGAACGCCAGGATCTTCGATTTTCGGGTTCTCTGGGCATACACGGTGATGCCCTGATCGGCATATAATTGATTCCATCCACCCTCGACGATGCAGAATTTCCCGGGTGGATCGGAAGTGAGTGCGGTGCCCACGGACGCGGCCAGGATAACGGCAACGAACCATATGATGAACCAGACAATTTTCATAAGACCGGCTTGCATGACGGCATGTCATCCCAAAAATATACGGACACTCGAATATGCCCCTGCATGAACAGTTATCTGAACGACTAAAACTAACCTAAACATTTTCGGAAACCGCTTCAAGAAAGGAGGTTGCAAACAAAGTAATCGGATTCCCGAACTCATTCCGGATTCGCCATTCGGACGATCAGAGGAGTCGTAACTACTACCAGAAAAAGGCTTTCAGGGTGAAAACGATAGAATTTTTGTGACCCACGCCACTTCATTCGCAAAACATTGGTATCCATGATTATTTTTTTCTTGAATGAACGGCAAAACCTGTTTAATAATATTATTTCACCAAGGGTATAGGTCATCTGTCTCTGACGGATGGTACACCCGCATCGGGTGATGTTGATAACAGATGAGGAGGTTGCAGTAATGGCAGAAGGGACGGTAAAATGGTTTAACGGTCAGAAGGGTTACGGGTTTATCGAACAGGAAGACGGCCCGGATGTGTTTGTTCATTATTCGGGAATCAACGGCGCCGGTTTCAAGACGTTAAATGAAGGAGACCGTGTTACCTTTGACATTGAACAGGGTCAAAAAGGCCCTGCAGCGGTAAACGTCACTGTGATTTAGCCCAAACACAAGTTTAACAAAATTAAAAAGCGGTTGCTCGGCAACCGCTTTTTAATTTCATGGCCCGGACTTTGCACCAAAAGGAGAGGTTCATGCAGCGTTCGGGTTAGGGCTCTCCCATGATACCCGCCATGCCCCGGGTTCTCCCGGTATCCACGAAACCCCTGAATGGCATTTACAGTCGACCCCTTCGGGATGGGGCCGTCGGACCCGAGAGTATAATGGCACTTTACTTTGACGGAAAGTTATCGTTTAATTGGCTGGAATAACATCTTCAAAAAAACTCCCTTCCCAATGAGGATTCCATGAATTTGGCCAGGCTCACCATGATGACATTTCTTGTCCTGAGTGTTGGATACATGGTTGCCGCCAACGTTGAGGCAGGCAGGAATTATGAACGAAGGCTGGAAGAATATGGCGCGGCAATCCGTTGGTCTGATTTTGATGCCGCAAATGCCTTCGTGAAACGGAACGGAAAAGATAATGCCTGGGCAAAAGCAGCGGATCAATATCGGGATATTCGGATCGCAGATTATGTCGTAAAAGACTCAACGCATCAAAAAGACTCCAAAACAGTCCTGCAAACGGTTGAAATTCTCTATTACCGAGTGAACAATCCGACCATCCGGAACCTCATCGATCGACAGCGCTGGGAATATGATGCCGGTGAAAAGGAGTGGTATCTGATGACCGGCCTGCCGGTCTTTGAATGATAACTTTTATAATAATATCTATTAGTTAAATTAACACTTGGCTTCTTGACAGAATCCGATCAACGCATATCTTTGGGATATAGGGTTTCTCACGATCTATTGTCCAAACGGTGCCAGATCCGGTAATTGCCACTCGCCTGGTTCGGTCCTACCGACATCACCGGGAGCTGACCTAAATCCAACCCACAGACGCTACACCCGATAGAACCTCGCTCTCCACTTCTACATCCTTTTGCCGACGACAGAGACGTTACGGACAACGGAACCACTGTATTTCAGAGGGCCCCCGGGCATTTGAGCGATGAGTATGTCCATTTCCCATGATTTTCCAGAGCAGCCCTGCGTCGTCCTCTCCCGGGAGTTCCCCTGAAATTAAAACATACCCATGAACCGCCAGATGGCCAAAGGAGGTGCGTCATGAAAGCCGGCATATTTTTCACCGGCACCGGCCCCATTCTCCTTCTGACGAGTTATGAGACATTCGACGATCCGAATCTCGTAGAGAAATTGAAAACAAAGGGCATCCGAAAGTTTATCGCCTACGAAGTTCCGGAAGAGATGGTAAAAGACAAGTATGGACAACAATACCACACCATCCTTGGTGATTTAAAGCAATCCGATGACCTTCGCGTGCTCGACTACGATGGCCATCACGTCTTTTACAATTTCTCCATCAAGGACGTGGGAGAGCCGGTGTACCATGAAAGCTAACCCAATTTCCATTCCACTTCTACCGGGGGCGGGCGGTCATTGCTGAGGAAATGTCGTGTTTCGGTGCCGTCCGTCCCTAAGTTACAAGGGAAACGGGAGGTGGAACGACCAGAACGTAAAAGGGAGGTGAACCATGCTGTTAAAACAAGCGGAGCTTTTTTGGGGCTTAAGCCACGACTGTGTGGAACAGATCATGACTGATATCGTCAAGGAATCCCATCCCGCCGGTACGGTATTATTTGAGAAAGGCGGACCAGCGGATTACTTTTACACGCTCCTTAAGGGGCGCGTTAATCTGACCATTGGCGAAAACGGCCACATGGTGTTTGTGGTCAACCATGCGGGGGAATCGTTTGGCTGGTCCAGTCTGGTCGAGCGGGACACGTATTCCGCCAACGCCCAATGTATGGCAGATACCATTGTGCTCAAGATCGAACGCACACGGTTCGACAAAGTACTGGCGTCCTACCCGCTAGATGCGGCCCAGTTTATGAAACGCCTTGCGGGGATGCTCGGCAGGCGGCTACTGCAAAGCTATGAGGTGATTCAATCGTTCCACCACGCCGACGAGACTCCCACCCGGGGGACCGGACAGATTCCTGAAACGGCGGCCCCGGGTTAGGCCATCCTTTGGAGGACCGGGTAATCCGTATCCGTAGTTCGGGGCGCAGAGCACCTGCCACAAGAACGGTAAGCGACCAGGTAGCCCATGATCGGAATATCCCGAGCATTGCACCGAGCGGAGGCTTTTTTGGCAAAGGCAGTTCCTGACGGAGTTACACAGGCACTGCCGTGCCACTTGTCGTCTTTCCGCTACCCGCTGGAATGCTTGGGAATCATCGCTCCCCAAAGGACTTCTCGATCTCCCGGTCCAATTCTTCGAATCCATTTTTGGCCTGAAATTCCTGCCACCGGGCGGCATCCTGCTGAAAGCTCGAAATCATTTCCCACTTGACCGCTGCTTTGACAGCCGACTCCTCTACCACCATGAGCACATAAACGTCCGAGGTGGGCGAAATCCAGATATCTTCCTGACGGGATCCGGCCAGGGTCTCCTTGGTGACCACCCGGGACACCTGTTTTGAGAAAGAATCGAGCGTCTGGTCGGCCCCGATACCGGTCTGCTGAGCGAAACGATTCACCAAGGACTCCACCTTCACCGACAGCTGGTTGGCGAGTTCACCACGGCCCTGGGCCATGGCGTCGTTCCGGGCAAACTGAAGTCCCCCTTTCCCGATCTTGGCAGATCCCACAGCGGACATAACATCATCCACGTGACCGGTGAGAACCCATTCCGGAGCGTTTTTAAACTCCTCCTGCAGTTCCTTGTTGGCAACCCGCTTGGTTTGCTTGCCACAACCGGCGATCAGCAGACCGCAGAGCGCCAGCACTCCACATACGATCAGTAGTTTTCGGTTCATTATCGCCTCCCGCATAGTTATTTCGCCTCCGCTCGGGTGATTCCCCGCTGCCGTCGCAGAAGATATGGCAGAACACCCCAGCGTGCACGGATCAGGCTGCGCTGCCGAATCCGATTACCCCTAAAAACTCCAGAAGTTTCCGGGCCACACGATCCGAAACCGCCGTGACGGCCATGCGGATTGCCTCGTTTTGATCCACATGGCCTTTGCGAATGGTTTCTGAGATTGTATAGACCCGGGTGCCGGTATCGGCATCTTCGATCTTCACCGCAGCCGTGGCCCGGACAAACTTTACATCCGGATTGTTCAGATTCAGGGGAACAATTTCCAGTTGTCCCCGAATGATCCCGGCCGCCCGGTTGTCTTTTTCAGTGACGGGAATCCCATTGTCTCCCAGAGCCCGGCTGAGCCGGTGGGAAACTGCCGTTCCCTGAATCCCGTCGATTTGGACATAAAAGGCCGAATCGGATTTTAAGGAAGACGCCTCCGAGAAGATCGGCCTCAGGTCGACATCACCGGATCCCATCACGGGCCGACCGATGACTCGCAGTCGGCTTTCCACGGCGGATTTCTGAATCACTATCCCTAAGATACGATTCAAGGCGATAATCCGGGGTAGCCGTCCGGAGATACCCACAAGGGCATCCAATTCGCCATTGAGCCTGGGAGTCAATTGCTCGAGCTGCTCAAACCATTCCCGGGCCGCTTGCTGTCGATCGAGCACGGCCAATGCATAATAGTTACCGGATTTCGGATCCTGCCAGACCTTTCCGATGGTAACGCCCTGAATCTTGACCGTCGACTCGATGCGGATCCGCGATTGCACACTCTTCTCGAAAAGCTCTCCGGTTTCCGCGTCCATGAACGACGCCGTGGTGGCGGCAACTTCGGTGCTGACACGGGATTCAAAAATTCGGGACAACTCCCCGACAGCCTCCCGTCGTGCCTCGGCATCGCTCTCTCCGATCCCCGTGGCCGTCAAATAGCGGGCTGCCGGAAATTCTTCAGAATCGGCCGCTGCTTTTTCCGGTGTCGGTGCCGAAGCACATCCTATCATCAGTAAACAGAGAACGATGATGCCGCCGAGAGTTTTAGAATTCATGGTCATCTCCTTCATGGGGGTGGCCGCTGAAAAACATCAATGACGCGATCGATGGGACACCGGGTTCGGCATCCCATACCGGGTGTCGTGAACCACATATCGGGCCTGGCCGGAATCGATCCGAAGGGTCCTCAGATCCTGCCGGGGCTGTCCACATCGGGACACACCCAGGGAATAGACACCTGGAGGAACAAAGACCCGCGCCATGTGAATTTCTCCGGGCAGCGTTCGCCAGCTTCGTGTATCGGCCCGTTCAACTGCCATGTTGATCAGGTTCAAGAGGGTGGCGATGGTGGTTTGCGCGTTGTCATCACCCTGACTGGAAATCCCCTCGATAACGACCTGTTTGGCAACCGCCCGTGCAACCGTTTTGGCAATCACCCGGCCTTTCCGGTCCTCCAGATTCTTGAGTGCAATCCGATTGATGTCTTCCACAAGTTCCAGGTCGGACTCGATGATCGTTGCCCCGGATCGAAGCACCAGCGTCCCGCCAGCGCACGCCGGGGTTTCGGTTACCATGCGTGGAAACGCAATCGTCACCGGCCCCCGTCGGGTCGGGATGTAGATCCGATCTTCGACCTTCTCCGGGGCATTCCCGATGAATAGAATAAAGACAATCTTTCCCTTGCCGCCGGTATCGGCTCGAGTGGACCAGCGATGACCGGGGAAGTGCTTCATGACGCTTTCGGCATCCTCGATTCTACCCACCGCCACCGCCATCCGTTGCAGATCCTCCTGCAGCGATTCCGGCATGTGCGTTCCGTAAGCCCGGTCGTACTCAAGGTACGCTCTGGCGGCCAGAAGGTAATCGATAAATGCGTCGTCCTGCTCCCCATCGTCTTCGTTCAGGATGCCGCTCAGGTACCGGGCAAAGGCGTCTTCTTTATAGACGTTCTTTTTTTCATATTTGGTATTGTAGAGGCTGAGCAGTGAATCGAGTCGGCGACACTCCACGAGTGCTTCGTCAAGCTCTCCGGATTGAAGATATCCGATGGCCGACATGAGATGAATCATCACCCGCTCATAGTCTTCCCCCGGGTATTTAATTAAATAATCGCTGGTCAGAAACGAGGCAGCGTTACGACTGAGGCTTTTGGTCCAAAGGGTTTCGGCCAGCTGCTCGGCCTTGTGGAAATGTTCCTGGGCCAGTCCATAGTTGCCGCACTGAAGGTGGACCATGCCGGCGTCCAAAAGGAAGAGAAGCTCTGCATTACCGCCATACGTTCCTTTGGCCTCCTCGAGAAGAAGGGGCGTTGCGGCGCAGTTTCCTGACTCCAGAGAATGCTGAAGCGTCAGGGGGTTCGGCGTGGCACACCCGGCCAGTGCCATACACAAAAGGATGATGTGTATCCGTGTGCACAGGGTCGTCTGGCGTCCGAGCCCAGGCCCTGGACGAGGCTTCTGTTTTGCCAATCGCTGAATAGATATCATGCGACGTTGAGGTCTGAAAACCTAAAGCCCATAGCGGCTTTTTTTGACGACCTTTTTTATTTTCTTTTCCCCGATCCAGACCTTTCGATGGGTTTCAATATGACTGAGCTCCAAGTTCACCTGGTAGAACTTGACCTCCTTGCCCTCGATGCGATCTGTGATGGTGTTGATGGAGCCTTGGAGCATAAAATCGGCTCCGATTTCCTGCCCTTCCTCCTTGGCGGTTTTCTCCGATGAGTGGGCCGCCTGATCTTTTCGCTCCGCCCGGATTTCCTCCCGCTCGCCGGGTGCGGCCACAAAATTCACTTCACCAGAGTTGATCAATGCACGCTCCAGATTCTTCACAAAGGTTCTCGTATTGATGTGCTCGTCGCTTCGATTACGAACGGTGCCGACAATGACGACCGGTGCCTGCCCGCCCGTTCGGACTCTAAAGTCCTGGACCCAGGGACGGCTGAGAACGTCGCCGATCATCTCCTCAGCCACCAACCGGGAGTCCGTGTCGTTCCATTGCCCGCTTAAATCAATGGTCTCATCCACATCCACCCGCTTGACGCTGGTCGAGGAGCAACCGGTCAGAAGCATAGCGGATACAGACAAAGACAGGACCGTCAAAAACAACAGCATGCCGTTTCTCATGCGGATTCTCCTTTTTTCAGGGCCTTCCGGGCCGCGATCGCTCTAAACGTGTTGGAAATTTGACTTTCGAATTATATCGGTGTCCCCTCTGGATGTCAAATGATCCACGCTGTTGAAAATCAATTTAACATTTTGAAATTACTTATTAATTCAATTTTGTGAGGTGATTCACCCCTGCTTCTATACCAGAAGCCGGAATTCTGTTCCGATTGTCGGACGTTTTTTTCTACAACTACTTATGCCGCCATCCATATTTCGGAACAGATTTATGGCAAGCGGTATAAACCCGGATATTTCACTTAACGGGGAAATTTTTATATTTGCATACTTACTTTCATGCTGTCCGCTGATATCAATGGGCCATGCCAAGACAATCTCCAATAGACGGTTACGGGGCGCTCCATCACGTTATCGCAAGGGGAATTACGCGAAAGAATTTTTTTGACGACACCGATCCCAATCGCATCCTGGAGAGGAAGCTGGATAGTACAAAGACTGGGAAAAAAAGGGGACGGAAACAAGGGGATATTCTATAGCCCCCCTATTCCCAAATCGCCGGTTGTGGATCTATTTGACGGTAAACTCGACGGGCATGGTCTGAACCCAGCTGCTTGAATTGGAAAGCCGCACTTCGGCGGTAAACACATGACGGCCGCGCTGCAAGGGCCAGCTGTGGGTGGGTCCGTCTGTGCTGGCAAGCCGCCTGCCGTTTAGCACCCAGTTGACCTGTTCCACACCTTCCCGGCGATTGAGTTGAAACTCGAAGGCCTCCTTTTCATCGGAAATACGGGGATCCATTGCCATTTGAAGCCCCGGATGGGGAAGACGGATCCGAAGCTTGCCGTTCGCAAAGTCCTCGGCAGCTCCATTCGGCAGTGTTCCCGCTACAAACCATTCGTCCCGAAGGGGACAGTCGCCCTCTGCTAATCGTCCGGTGTCGATACACACCGAATGCCTTTCCAGCAGCGGACTCGAAGGTAACGGTGTTGCCGGCCGGCCGTGGTTGAGATCGGCAAACACGGAACGCAATACCAAGGCCGGACCGGTGGAACCGGTGACCTCTTTCATGGGCTGGCCCCGAAGGTTGCCCATCCATACACCCACCGTATACCGGTGGTTGTATCCAACTGCCCAGGCATCTCTGAAATCGCTGGATGTCCCGGTTTTTACGGCGGTCTGCACGGGCAGATTTAGCAGATCTCCGTTGCCGAACTCCAGCCGCCGGGCATCGGGATCGGACAACATGTCTCCGATGATGGCGACCACCGGCTCATCGAACACCCGGTGGCGGCGCTTCCTGTCCGGTTCAGTCCGGACCGCCCGAAGGGGGGCGAACACACCGCCCCGGGCCAGAGTCGCATATGCCTGGACAAGTTCAAAGAGCGCTATTTCCCCATTTCCCAGTGCCAGACCATCACCGTAATAGTCGGGATGCCTGTCGAGGCTGCGGATTCCCAGATCATGAAACGTATTCAGCAATGCCTGGGATCCCACATACTGCATGGCTTTGACCGCCGGAATGTTCAGAGAGTTTCCCAGCGCTTCCCTCACAGAAATGCGGCCATAGTGTTGTCGGCTGTAGTTGTGGTAGGTGTGCAGTCCCAGACCCACCGACTCACTCAAGGGGCTATCGTCGATCAGTGTGGCCGCCGTCCATCCTCGGCTCAGGGCCAGGGCGTAGACAAACGGTTTGAGGGTGGAACCGGGTTGACGCGGCGTAAGCACGGCATCGTAGGCCACGGCCGATTGTTCTGCGCTTCCGGCCCGCCCGATGACCCAGGCCAGGATTTCATCTTCTTGATGATCGACCACGAGCAACGCGGCGTTGTCGATCTGTTTGTCGCCCAGGTAATAGAGCCGTTGGTCGAGGATGCGCTGAGCGGTCTCCTGAACTACGGCGTCAAGGGTTGTGTGGACCCGAACCGGGTCTCCAGAGATCTGATGGTACACGTAGCGGGCAAAGTGCCGCGCCTCCACCGGCATGAAACCGAGTCTTCCCCTCAATTCCTGTTTGACCAGGCGGTTATAAGCAGACGCATCGATGTCTCCGGATTGAAGCATCCGGGTCGCCAGGTGGCGTGCACGCTGTGCCACAATCTTCGGATGTTTATAGATATTCAGATGTGCCGGGGCTCTGACCATAACCGCTAGGGCTAGCATTTCCATTTCCGTCAAGGTGGAGGGATCCCGATCGAAGTAGTAGTTGGCGGCCTGTACGATGCCGCGTCGTCTCGCGATATAGGGCACCTGATTCAGGTAAAATTCCAATATATCGGCTTTGTTGTTTTTCATCTCCAGCCGCCGCGCTTCAAATCCTTCCAGCCAGCGTGACCACAAGGTCCGGGGTCGCAGGTGCAGCATGCGCACGACCTGTTCGGAGATTGTGCTGGCCCCCCGCACCGCTTCGAGGGCCATCAGGTTTTGAACAGCGGCATGCAGCCTAGCCCACCAGTCCACGCCGCCGTGCTTGAAGAAGCGTTTGTCTTCCGAGATGATGAACGCCTGCTGCAGAAATTGGGGCAAATGATGCAGCAAAATGGTATCGTGCCGGTTCCATCGGTTCTGGTAGGTGAAGGTCAGCGGATGCCCGTTTCGATCCAAGAGCCGGGCTTTGATCGGACCGGTATCGATGCTGGAAAGTTCCGGGACCGGTTCCAGGGAAACCCATGTCGCAGCGGCCAATACGATGACCGCCGAAACGACAATCAACATACCGATTGTCGTCATTCTTCTTAAGTATCGGCGGTCACATGTAGCGCTGCCGTCTCTGTCGTCGCCACGGGTCATGGTGCATCCACCCTCAGGATATGCGGAAGCCCTTTGCCGAAGACATCCGGGTCGTACATCTCTTCGGCGTGGATCGGCATCACGGAAAACTCGCCCTCGGCGATGGCCTGGGCGGTGTAGGACAGGTGATAGTTGCCGGCCGGCAAGTAGTCGGCGTAGAAACGGGCCGCGTGGTGCCGCAGTTCCTTATGATAGAAACTGTAGCCGTAGACACCGTAGTAGGACCAGTCGCTGTAACTAAACCAGAACGAACCGTCAGCGGCTTTGAATTTGCCTTTGTCGGCATCCTCCACCGAAGCGGTGGCGAGATCCTGGTTCACCGGCTCCAGACCGCCGGGAATCGGGTCGTCGACCACCACAAAATGACGGAGCGTGGGGAGGGACACGTAGATGTCGACCCGGACCAATTCGCCGCGCCGGATGTGCATGGGGCTGGCCAGCAGCGTCCAGGTGCCGCTTCGTTCAACCGAATATTCGCGGCGAATCTCGATGCCCGAATTGATGCGCCGGGCGCTGTCGATGGTCGGTGCGTAGCTCAGCCGGGTGGCGTAATACAACCGTCCCGGGCCATGTTTGGTGAGCGTTACATCGGTTTTCAGTCCCGGTACAATCTTGGCCCGTATATCTTCGAATACGACCGCTTCGTCACGCAGGTCGGTGTAGTGTGTTTCCCCAATGGGCCTATCGCCGAGATAGGCATTTACTGTCATGTCGGGTGTTTCGTTTTCGTAGACCCGGGCATAGTCGGTGATGGCATTCATGCAGAACACATTTTCCTGTGTGTTCTCCCAGTTGTTTCGGCTGCCGCGGGACTGGGTGATGGCGCGAACCTGTTTAAACGGAACATCACCCACCAAACCGAGCATCTCTGTGTCGGTAGTCAGCGCCATCAGGCTGCTCAATATGGCGCAATTGCTGCGAAGGGGGGTTGCCAGAATATAGCTGTAGCTGTCGTCCCAGGGCTCGTTGAACTGGAACTTTCCGCCGGATTGGCTGGCGTGGCTCAAAATGAGCTTGGCGGTATGGACGGCACTTGGACGGGCGCCGGTGATCGTGCTCGCCGCCTGCAGAAAATGCGCTTTGCCGAATAAGTCCATTTCAGGAAGGTGGGGTTCGTACCGCAGCAGGTCGGTATGGTTCACCTTACCGTGTTCGGCCAGAGCCGCCAGAGCCACAGCGCGCACCGACGATGCCATCCCTTTGCTGAAAAATGTGGGCATCACATCGCGGCGCAGCATGTTTGTCAGATAATCATGAAGTTTTCCCTCCAACTCTTCCGGTACCTGGTAACCGCTGCTCCGCAGCCAGTTGAAGGCCAGGGTGGTATAGGCGCTCAGGTAGGGGCTGACATAACGGTTGTCCGGCAGCCAGTACGTCATACCGCCATTTGCCGCTTGAAACGATGCGGCACGGTCGAGCATTTCCTGGGGCAGGGAGGTGCTGTCTGCCCAGACCAGATCGTCCGGCAGATAGACGCGCAGGTTGTTGTAGTGGGACGCCATTACCGCCTTGGTCAGTAGTTGCTCCCAGCAGGCATACGGGTAATCCCGGATATAGGAAAACGCTCCGTCGAGATTTCCGATAACGGTGGGTGATGTGACGACGCGGATACCACCGACATCGGTATGGATGTTTTCAGGAAATGCAACGGCATCGCTGACCTGAGACCGGGTGGTCGTGCCGTAGTTGGCCGCCGTTATCAGGGATCGGCGCCGGTTCACGGGGACGTGATGTTCAACGGCATCCCCGTCTAGGCTATCCCCGGCGGTGGCCAGAAAACCGATCTCGCCCGGCCCCTTCGTCTTCACGGACAGCCAGACGGTTTTCCGTTTGTACGGTTCAAGGAGCACCTCTACTTCGGTACGGGCTTTACTGGAAGGGGCCAGAGATCCGACCGCCTTGATTGCCACGGTGACGGTTCGGGCTGATTCGGTCCGGTTCATTACACTGAATCCGGCCACAAAGGTGTCCCCCTCAGTCACCTGGTTCGGCATGACCGGCCGCAGTTCAGTGGGCTGGTTGACTTTGATGTTGGTGTCCCCAAGGCCCATACGATCGTCGGGCGTCACCGCCAAGGCGAAAATCCGCCATCCGGTCAGGTTGTCGGGCAAGTCGAACGCGATGTCGGTGCAGCCGTCCTTGTCGGGGAATATCGACGGATTCCAGTAGCTGACGAACTTGAACAGGTTCCGCAGGGTCGGCCCATCCCGGCTTCCCCCCCCGCCGGGGTTGGCGCCTTTCTGTTCGAACTTCTGGCGCCCGACCAGACGGGTCAGCAGGCTGTAGTTATTCAGATCCAGGGGATCGAGCCGGTTAAAGCCTTTGTACGGGTCGTAATAATCGCGGCCCCTGGCATTCAAGTCGAACACCGCTTCGTCGATGACCACCACGGCGTTTTCAATCGGCCGGTCTTTTGCGTCGTGCCGCGGTACGGCGTTGATCCGAGCCTTCACGGTTTCCCGCGGCTTGTAGACTTCTTTGTCCGTGCGGATCTGGATATCGATCTCCTTGTAGACGTCCCGGACGGGCACTTTGACGTATCTCTGGCGAAAGGTCGGCTTTCCCAAGTCCACATTGCCATCGCCCATGGGCTGATCCACGCGCGGCGAGTTAACCAGCACAGACAGATAAAAGCCGGGCAGGAAGTCTGCCTCGACAGGGATCTCTATCACCGGTGTACCGCCGTCCAGGGTGATTATCCAGTGCCGGAGCACCCCGTAGCGTTCCACGGTCACCAGAGCCCGGGCGCCGGGAAACGGGTTTTTGATCAGAAACCGGGCCGTATCGCCGACCTTATATTGACTTTCTTCGGGGATGACCTGAAGGCTGTAGTCGTCCGGCTCCTGCCAGAACACTTCACCCTTGCCGACCACCCAGGCGCCGATCTTCGTGCTTTGTTTCCGCTGACGGGTATCTGAAATGGTGGCCGTAAATCGGTACCGGCCCGGCTTTTCCGGGGTAAAAGTGCAGGTCGAGACCTGACCGGTGGAAACGCCTTGGCAGTTGTCGAGGACCACCCATTTTTTGATGTATTTCGTCAAATACGCATTGCCGGCGCCCTTTACACGTGATGCGCGTACCTCTTCGTGTTCGATCGTGATATCGACCGGGGTGCCAGCCACCGGCGCACCGTCACGGTCCACCACCAGGTATTCGATCAGGGCTTCCTGGTCTTCATCGTAGGTCCAGCGAGTGTTGCGCAGGCCTGCGTACCGGTCTCGCCCGTAGTATCGAGCGCTGCTTCGGGCGGCGACAAATTTCCCACGATCGTCCCTTACCGCGCTTTCAACGGACATGAGGCCAAAATAGATCGATTGATCGTTCAGCGTAAAGCGGGCGGTTACCTCCCCCCGGTCGTCGCCGTTTTCGGTGCTCTGGTGCAGCAGGGCGGTTTTTCGGTGACGGCCATAGGGCTCAAAGGTGAATCCTTTGGCCGCCTGGTGATTGGACGCAAAGCGTCGTTCGTGCAGGCGGACGGTGGTGCGTGTTTCCGCGTTGGTATAAGGGCCGCCGGCGTGCAGTTTGGCATAGGTGGTCACCTCGATCTCCTCGCCAGGCTCAAATTGCCGACCGTTTAACTCGGTAGTGACACGAAACGGCGACGGCGTGAAATCGCTGACCAGGACGCGCAAGGCTTCCAGCGTCTGTGTTTCGGTCCCGCTGTTTTCCAGCATAAAGCGGTACCAGCCGACGGTGGCCTTGTCGCTCAAGGTGAACTCGCCGGAATAGGCACCGAATTTCGAGAGCGCCAGAGAATCGACAGTTTCGACGGTTTCTCCTTTGGGATCGATGACCTTGAGGGAATACCCTTCGGTGGGCGGCGCAACCCAGTGCCGATTGCTCTGGTTTCGCACATAGAATTTGTACTGGACGGTGTCGCCCACCTTATACACCCCCTGTGCGGTGGTGCCCCAAGCGTGCAGATGCCCGTCCTCTTTTCGGATTTGGGAACCGATACCGCCGGGGCGCGTGGCAAAATTTCCGTCAAGCGGCACCAAAGCGAAGTCCGCGCCCTTGTCAATCCGGATAAACAGACGCTGCCGGTCGTCCTGCCAGGCATATCTCAGCAGGTCCAGATCCGGATCGAGAGTCTTGGTGCCGGGCAGAAGGGCAATGCCGTCGCTGTTGCTGACCGCGGTAGCCCGGGTGCCCGGGGGGCTGGGAAATTCTATTTTTCCGGCCGGGTTGCCGCCGGCGTCGGAACCGGCGGACGGAACTAGATTGCGGAGTGTATAGCTGTCCACATACACCGACAGCTTGGCGCCTTCCACCGGTTCTCCGGTGGCCAGGTCGGTAACCCAGGCCATCGAACTAAAATGCCCCAGTTTGACATGGACTTGAAACGGGGTGATCTGGGCAAAGAATCGGTATCGACGCGTGCTGTAATTATGAACCCGGGGTTCGCTGTCGATATGACCGACCACCGCGCCGGATCGGTTGCCCAGCATATCCCGCACACCAAGGCGCATGGCGAACGAAACGTCCTGGGCGGGTGCGACGGGCGATTGGTAATCCGGATGGTGGGTTTGACCATCTGCTGTGATTGCCCGATGCGGCACTTTCAGGGTCTTCAGATTGGTGACCACCACCGGCACATCGGTGTCGACGTGCTTTTCAAGCACGATTTTCTGGTGATTGAGCACCAGTCGCGGCTGCCGGTGTGCGGTCCTAAACGCCATGTCGATGGGGGTGGCCAACCCTCGTCCAAACTCGTCTTTGATGCCGACCTCGTCACTGATGATTTCATAACGGTGATCGGCTTTCAGATTCTCAGGCAACCGGATCCGGTATCTCTGGCCTTTCCGGTGGGCATACCCCAGGCGGCTGTAGCTGTAGGCATTTGCCCAAGGATCGTAATCGGTTCGGCCTCCGGCTAAATCCGGCAAGACTCGCAGGTGTGCCTGGACTTCCTGGTGGATGACAGGTGCAGAGAAAACCAGTGCGACCGGCTGAAGGGGGGCGCACCGGGCTACCGAATCGGGCAGCGGGTCGCTGCTCCGATGACTTGGTATCAGCAGCGTGTCTTTTCGGGAGATGGCATGGGTGCACTCGATCCCCATGAAACGAAATTCAGGGTAGGTGTGGAATTGGAGCGCCACTCGGGATTCAATTCCGGGTTCCGGTCCCATCGCCGAGACCAAACCGGGTTTTACCTGAAGGTAAATATCACTGTCCAGGGGCAGTTCCTGTTGCGGGGCCACGACCCACACCCTGCGGGCTTCTTCTCCCCGATGTTCGGTTTTCCGGTCCTCGATAGTTGTGGACCGGTACTCGGGCTGGAGCAGCCCATAGGGTTCGCCGGGAAAGGGCGCATACAGCACGGGCGTCCGGTCATGTGCTGATGGTTCAACTGTCATTCCGTAGTCTTTGGCTCCAAATCCGGATGGATCTAAACGGATATGCGCTTTTACCGAAGAGCGGGTCACCGCCTGGTTGAATGTCAGTCGAACACGCGGCCAGCCGGGCGCGCGCCATTTTTCAAAACTCACACGGTCCACTCTCGGACGCTCAGTGATAAATCGGTGGGTCACCGGTTTGGTCATTGACGCACCGTCTTCCGTGACAATCCCCGGATTGACGTCCACCGAGTAGTCCGTGGCCGGTCTCAAGGCGTTTTCCTCGGTCAACTGGCAGGCCAGCGCGCTGGTGTTGATCCAGCGCCATTCGCACTGGACGGCCGGCGTGATCTGGATGGGGATGTCGGCGGCATCTCGTTCCATGCGGCCCACCGGCACCACCGGGCGATCGAACTGGAATACGATCTGCCGACCTACCGGTACATCGTTGCCGTCCGGGGTAATGCGCAAAAGGGTTAAGGATGACTCGATCGTGGGCGCCGCCGAATTAAAGGCAATGGATTTTGATTTGCTGGCTTTCGGGCGCTTTTCATCCGTAGCAGCTGGGGAGGCTGCAAGATGTTTTAGCGTTAAAATCCGCGCTCGATATTTCTTCTGTAAACAGCCCTTGTCCGGACATGTATTGCGTTCTTCGATCCAATCGCGTTGCTGCTGCCTTACCTTCGTGGGATCGGACGCATTCTTTAATGCCGCGGCGTAAATCTTTGCCAATCCCAAATCTAGCATCGACAACATCTCATCGGCACAGATCATCTTCTCAATTTTCGTGCCCGCCGTCGTGCAATCAAAACTGGGCCCCTTTGCATCCGCAAAACCGCCAAGAAGCAATATGGACATCGTGCTTAGGCAAAGTCTTCCGATCAGTCTCATCAATATTCCTCCATCAAAGAAGAGCAGGGCACAACAGACCGGTTCATGGGCGTTCAACAATACTCTTTGGATTGTTCATTGGGAAATCTAATTCGTAAAGAAATGGGTTTTTTACATCCTTCGTTGCACCGGTTTCGTTCTTATTCGAAATCTGAACGTCGCTTATGTCGAAATTTTTTAAGAATCTTTCTGCGCCGAAATGTCTTCCGCGAAAGCTGGTATAGTAAAAGAAGTATATCAAATCCCCCGGAGCTTTTCCAACCAGTCGACGTGTTGTCTTTTAGATTCTCCAGGATAATTAGGTTTGCGATTTTAAATTGGTAGAGAAAGTCACATACACTTCAGGTAGAGAACAAAAAAGGAAGTCTACAGACCGGATTGGTAATGGAAGTGCAAAACGCGCAATGGAATGGAAAGCGCTTATTGATTCATAAGGGGAAACGAGGGGACATTCATGCAATGTTCGGGTTAAAATAGTAACGGCGGGCATCCGCCCGCCGTTATCATCTGAACTATGCTCTGCCCGATTGGAGAACTTACGTCTGTTCCAACAGGCAATCGATCTTGCACATGATCTGATCATCTGCATAACTGCTCAACTCGATGGTTTGCCGTGGGCACACGGCAGTACAGACCCCGCAGCCCTGACAAAGGGCATCATCGATCACAATCTGCTTGCGCTCTTCGTCGAAGTAGGGAACTTCAAAAGGGCACGAACGGGCGCAGGTCAGGCATTTGACGCAATTGTCGGCATCCAGCTTTGCCGTGATCGCAGACAGCTTGATCTCCGGTTTGGATAGAAACGTCACCGCCCGCGATGCCGCTGCCCGGGCCTGGGAGATGGTCTCGGAGATCAGTTTCGGACCATGGGCGGTACCGCAGAGGAAAACGCCTTCCGACGGCATGTCCACCGGCCGCAGTTTGACATGGGCTTCAATAAAGAAACCGTCGGGATTGCGCCCCAGCTTCATAATGCCGGACAGATCCGCAGTATCGGCCGCCCGCATGCCGGCACTGAGGGTTAGCAGATCGGTCTGAATTTCGATGTCCTGCTTCAGCACATGATCTTCCACCCGAACAAACAGATCATCACCGTCGGTCCTGACCACGGGAGGATGGTCCTGGTCGAATCTCACAAATAGGACCCCTTCGTTGCGGGCCTGTTTGTAGTAGTCCTCCATCAGGCCATAGGTTCGCAGATCCCGATACAATACGAAAACGTTGGCGTCCGGGTTCTGCTTTTTGACGGCCAGTGCGTTCTTGATCGCACTTTGACAACAGATTCGGGAGCAATTTTCGAAGTCATCGTTCCGTGATCCGACACACTGGATCATGACCACCGTTTGCAGATCGTCAGCGCCTTTCTCATCCAGCCGCCGGCTGAGTTCCACCTGGGTCATGATCCGATCATCGGTTCCGTAAAGGTACTCGGTGGGTTGGTATTCGACCGCTCCGGTCGCCACCACGATCACCCCATGATCGATGGTCATCGGCGTCCGATCTGGACCGACAACCAGTTCCGTTTGAAAATTGCCCTGGTACCCGGAGAATCCGTCGATGGTGGCGTGGGTGACGATATCAATATCCGGGTGTGCCTGAACCGACTCGATGCACGATGCCAGGTAGTTCTGAACATCGCCACCCTCGATGGTATGTTTCAGGTTCCGCGCAAACCCTCCCAGGGTCGCATCCTTTTCAGCGAGGGTAACCGCGAAACCCTGCCCGGCAATATCCAGAGCCGCATTCATTCCGGCAACACCTCCGCCGATAACCAGGGCACGCGGTTTTACTGGAATGGTCCGCTCCGAGAGCGGTTTCAGTGTAGCCACCCGACCGACCGCCATCCGAACCAGGTCTTTGGCTTTTTCCGTAGCGATCTCAGGATCGTTGGAGTGGACCCAGGAATTCTGGTTCCGGATGTTGGCCATCTCGAAAAGATATTTGTTCAATCCGACCGCGACCAGGGTATCCATAAAGATGGCGTTGTGGGTTTTGGGGCTGCACGACGCCACCACTACCCGATTGATCTGTTTTTCTTCGATGACCTCCTTGATGCGGTCCTGACTGTCCTGACTGCAGGTAAACAGATTCTCATCGGCATGAACCACACCGGGAAGACCTTCTGCGTATTCCCGGACCAACGGGACATCGACCACTCCCCCGATGTTGATACCGCAGTTGCACACGAAGACGCCGATCCTCAGATCTTCGGCCGTCACGTCCCGCTCATCGGGCAGCACCAGCTCCTTTGTGTCCGTACCGCGGGCATCGACGATCATTGCTCCGGCCGCGGCCGCCGCTGCGCTGGCTTGGGTAACCGATTCCGGAATGTCCTTCGGACCCTGGGAAACGCCGCAGGCAAACACGCCCGGCTGGGACGTTTCCACGGGCTGGAAGGCATCCGAATCCACAAACCGGTACTGATCCAGATTCACACCGAGGCGATCGGCCAAATCGGTGAAATCAGACGGGACCTGAAGACCGACCGATAACACGGCCATGTCGAAAACTTCTTCCTGCATGGCACCGGTATCGTCGGCATATTTTATCACCAGATCATCAGTGCCCGGTTTTTCCGTAATGGAGTGCACCCGGGACTTAATAAAACGCACCCCTTCCCGATCTTTGGCCCTTAAGTAGTACGTTTCGTAATCTTTCCCAAATGTCCGGATGTCCATGTAGAACACCGCGCAGTCCAACTCTCCGGATGCATGTTCCTTGGCGATCATGGCGTCTTTAACCGCGTACATACAGCACACCGAGGAGCAGTAGCCATTGCCGCACCGGTTGGTGTCCCGGGATCCGATGCACTGGAGCCATGCGATCTTCTCGGGCTCCTTCTCGTCGGACGGGCGGACCAGATGCCCCATGGTCGGGCCGGAAGCGCTCAGGATTCTTTCAAACTCCAGGCTGGTGACCACATTGGGATTGATCTTATACCGATAGGTATCGGAAAGCAGCAGCGGATCATAGGGTTCGCTGCCGGAAGCCAGAACGACCGATCCGACGGTCAAATCGACTTCTTCCACTGTCTGCTCGTGATCGATGGCTCCTGCCAGGCAGGCGTCGACACACTGATAGCACTCGCTGCAGATACCACAGCGCAGGCAGCGTTCCGCTTCCTGTTTGGCTTCTGCTTCGTTGTAGCCAAAGGACACTTCGAGAAAATTACACTCCCTGGCTTCCGGATCAAGGCAGCGGACCGGTACCCGGTGGGCCACCGTCTCGTCGGAGGTGTCGGGTTTTTCGAAGTCCCACTCCGGGTCACGGCCGTCTTTCAGATCCTGACCGTTGAGAAGTCGGTGAATGCTCTCTGCAGCCTTCTTTCCGCTGGCCACCGCATCGACCACCGACTTGGGTCCGTAGAACGCATCCCCGCCGGCAAAAACCCAATCAATGCCGGTTTGCAGCGTGACCGGATCGGCTTCCAGCCCCCCCCGTGGGGTAATGCCGATGCCCTCCTTTTCGAGGGCGGACAGCAGTGCGCTTTGGCCGATGGACACGATGACCGTATCCCCAAACATGGCTTCGCACTGGGCGTCGTCATACTGGGGATTAAAGCGTCCTTCCTCGTCGAAGACCGCGGTACAGGTCTTGAAATCCAACCCCGAAACTTTTTTGCTCCGGTCGATGAAAAACGCCTTGGGTCCGAAACTGTTGACGATTTTGATGTCACCTTCAAGAGCCTCTTCAACCTCGTGCTCCCAGGCCGGCATCTCGTCACGTCGTTCCAGGCAGACAAGGGTGACATTCTTGGCGCCTTTTCGTTTGGCGGTCAGGGCGACGTCGATGGCCACATTCCCGCCACCCACAACGATGACGTCATCTCCGATCTCGACCTCTTTGCCTAAAGCCGCCTCCCGGAGAAAGTCCACGCCCTGGATCACGCCTTCGGCATCTTCGTTTTCGACACCCAGGCTGCGCCCGCCATGGAGCCCCACGGCGATAAACAGGCTGGAAAACCCATCCGCCTTAAGGCTATCAAGAGTCACATCCTCGCCGAAGGTGACACCGGTCTGGATGGTCACTCCCATTTTCTCGATAACGCTGATCTCCCGCGCCAAAATATCCCGTGGTAAACGATACTCGGGGATCCCCACCGCCATCATCCCGCCGAGAACATCCATGGATTCGAACACCGTCACTCGGTATCCCTTCTTGGCCAGGAAAAATGCGGCGGCAAGTCCGGCGGGGCCGGCTCCCACGATAGCTATTTTTTCTTCCCGTGGCTCGGCCACATCCGGGACAATGGGCTCTTCCTGGGAGAATTCCCAGTCGGCAAGAAATCGGTGGAGTTCACGAATCGCCAAAGGCTGATCCACATCGCCCCGCGTGCATACCTCCTCACAGGGGTGATGGCAGACACGGCCGCATACGGCTGGGAACGGGTGGTCCTCCCGGAACAGCTTGAGGGCTTCCGCATATTGTCCGGTGTTGATCAGGGCGATGTAGCCCTGGATGCTGACATGGGCCGGGCAGGTTGCCTTACATGGCGACACACTCCGTTTGGATATGCCGTAAGCGCCGGGAATCGCCTGGGCGTATCGTTTATAGACCGCTTTACGGGTGTTCAACTCCTGGTTGTATTCGTCGGGGACCTCGATGGGACATACTTTTTCGCAGTCCCCGCAGCTCGTACACTTGGAGAGATCCACAAAACGCGGGTTTTTCCGGACCCGGGCCGTAAAATTGCCGGGATCACCCTCCAGGGCAAGCAGTTCCGTATTCGTCAGTAGTTCAATGTTCAGATGCCGGCCGACCTCGACCAGTTTCGGTGAGATCACTCACATGGCACAGTCGCTGGTGGGAAACGTTTTGTCGAGCTGGGACATCAGCCCGCCAATGGCCGCTTCCTTTTCGACCAAATAGACATAGTATCCGGATTCGGCCAGGTCCAGGGAACATTGCATACCGGCAATCCCGGCCCCGACCACCATCACAGAACCACTTTTGGGGTGACTCATTAGAACCTCTTTCTGGTAATGCGGCTATGGTTTCCTGATTCACATTGCGCGGCGGAAGTGAGGAACAAGGCGATAGAGAAATACCCCGATGGCTGATACCGGGGCCCACGCTTTGCAGAGACAATCCTTTCTTGACCAGTTCGGTCGAGTATCAAATAGACCTGTTCCCGTCAACGCGAAAAACGAAATGAAAAAGGCGTTTGCCGCGGAAGCGGCAAACGCCTTTTGGGAAGGGCGAAACTCAGGCGTACTTAAAAGCTACCCGGAGTATAACCGGTACCGTAATAGTAATCATACCAATACTCGAGAAGTTCGCGCCAGGTCTCCGGAGTGCCGTTCGTGTCATCGACAGGTTCGCAAAAATCCAGAAATCCATAATAGGGATCGCTGGGCTGGTTGGGGAGGTAGGGGCCCATGTACCAGGTCGCCGTATCGGTCGTGTCGGCGGCCGTGTACCACCAATGATATTGATAGCTCTGCCAGTAATGGACATACCAATCTCCGTCGGGGAAGAAGAAGGCTAGTCCATGACTGCCCGGCTCAAATCCAGGCCACGTCTTGCCACCGGCGTTTTGGTGCAATTCCCCATAGGATGTCACGACACAGGCTTGAACGGCTTCGGTCACATCCAGGATAGCGCTGTTTAGTTCTACACTTCCTGTCGGCATCGCTCGGGAAAAGGCATACAGGTCAAACAGCGGCGTCTGGAGCCAGTTCGAGGCAGCTGTTAGAATCGTCGGGTCAGTGCTATTGCTCTCAATCGGGTGATTGTCAAAATACTCAATGATCTGCCCTGAATCGGCAGCCGATGCAAATCCTCTTGCCGCTTCCACCTCCTGCTTCAGATCCCTCAGACCATCCGCCAGATCTTCTTCGCTGATCGTTTTGGCCAGCCGATCGAGTGTCTGCTTCACCGCGGTAATGGCGGACAGATCATAGGCACCAAGGGCTCTGTCGTTGGAGCCGGTACCCGTGTAGGTCTTTGCATAGGCGGCCACAAGGGTTTCGGCCAGCTGCCGTGGCATCAGCCCACTGACATCGCCCAGCAAATCCAGAATCGTCGGGTAGTTCCATCCCTCCGGCACGGCCAGGGCCGGTGAAGCAACCATGAAATCGGCCGAAAACTTGCCCGCCTCTTTTCGGTATTGATAAGCGGTTTCCACGGTGCCCATAAAACCGGTATCCAGACCGATAACGTCGACGGATTCGGTTTCGGTCAGCCTGCCCGGGGCATGGGTCATTTCGCCAACGTAAAGCCGATCGGCGCCGTTAGTCTCATCCCAGAGGATGTATTTCACAGGGCTCGATGTATAATTTTTTAACTGCCCTGGATGGTATACCGGTGGCGAGGCCGCATCCGGACCATGATTGGAGAGGATCAGGGCATAATGATTTGCAGGATATTCTTCCTTGCAAAAGGCAATGAAGTCCCTGAGCGTAGCCGGATCGCCCATATTCACTTCACCCAGGGACGCCAGTTTCTCGGAAGTGATATCACTGTTGAGGGTGGTGTCCGGCTGTACCAGGTAACGGACGGAATCATCCATCCCGGCCCCGTCGTACTGTACCACCAGTGCTAGTTTGTGAACCACATGGGGATCGCTGGCCATCGCCAGAGACAATCCGTATTCCATCTCATGGAGATCATCCAGTGTCTCGGCTTCGTTGTTATTGTCCCCGTTGAGGTATACCATTACGGTCCATTCCCGTTCGGGGATTTCGACCGTCTCCCACTCAATGGTTGCTTCAAACAGCGCCCACTCGTATCCCCGGTAGGCATCGCTGGCATAGATCGCCAGTACATTGTTCCCTTTCACCAGGTGTTCAGAGATATCCAGGGTCGCCAGTCCGTTATTTCCAGGACTATCCCAACTAGAAGTCACAAGTTGGCCATTGACGTAGAATTCGTAGACATCATCGACGGCCATGGTCACGGTCGCGCTGGTCAGGCTCGACGGGGCCACCGGCAGGTTGAAGTCCTTCCGGAGCCATACATCCTCTGGCCCGTTCCGACCGGTCATCTCTCCGCCATAGGGAAAATCCCACATATACTGCGCATTGGTTCCTGGAATGCGGAACCAGTGATGGGCCGGTTTTCGATTCGGATAGGGTGCCACTGCATCGCGCCAATCGCTGGCATCAAATTCCGGCATTGCCCAGCCCTCGTATTCCTGATCCGTGGATTTCCAGGAACTGTCACTGAGGATTTTGAAACTACGGACACCCAGGGCGGTATCAAAGGCGGCCTCGAGAAGTTGACGGCCATTTGCGTTAAGTTTTTTGGCTGTCCGTTTATCAAAGAAAAGTCCTATTCTGCGGGCCGGAGCCGGAAATCCGCCCGGCAACCTCGTATCGACATCATAGTAGAATACCGCCGCTTTTCCCGGGTCCCCAACCAGGGTGGCCACCACTGTGGCCGACTCGTCCGGAACGGCCCAGCCGAAACGCGTCGGGTATTTGGTCACCGGCGTCTCTTTTTCAATTCTGGCGGCCATGGGATGTTCCGGCTGGATAATGTCGAGAGCCTGCTGTTCCCGGACGTATCCGTAGTCGATACCGGCGGCGGGACCGGTCATTCCCAGATCATCAAAAAGGTAAGGTTCCCAGCAAATGATCGGAACCGGTTTCTGGGCAAAAATGTCCCCCACCCGCTTGGAATACACCGTTTCCGAAACCAGGATGATATCCTTTCCATCGCCATCGGTGGCTTCAACGGCGTCGTCATCCACTAAGGTCACCCGAAAGCCCCGGGCTTCCAGACGGCTCTTCACCATTGCGTCGCTGAAATTGAGACGGCTGCCGCCGACCACCATGAGTGCCTTCCGCTTCCATGGTTCGTCCGCCACACCCACCACAAAGTAGTTGCTGTAGGCCTTTTGCCCTCCGTTGAAGCGGTTTCCGCCAAGCTCGGCAATCTCATCCCTTTCGAAACTCCTCCGATATACGACCATGGGGGAAGCCCTGAAATCACCGGTGCGAATGGTCAGATCTGTGCGCTCCCAGTCGGCAAGCCATTGGGGCGGCATGTCGGCGCCCCGTTTGTCGTATGCCACAAACAGGGTCGTCGGCTTGTACATGTAGAGACGCAGATGGGTTTCGGCATTGTTCCGCTTATCGTCATTCGCTGTGTGAACCAGCACGCCGCCGTCAAGTTCCGGACTGATGTCACGAATCCGGTACTTCCGGTCTACTAGGTACCTGGCGTGTCGTTTTGCCTCGCCGAGCCGATAAGAACGGTTCGAGGATACCGATAAGATTTCCAGAAGCCGGCTGCCGGGTTTGTCAAACTTGACCACGGCGAAATAGTTGCTTTTGGCCCCGTTCCTGCTGCCGTATTGATTTCCTCTCATCGGTATCGTAACGCCTCCCCCCACCGCTTTTCCAAAGACGACCATTGGAGAGGCCGACCAATCGCTGGTCACAATCGATTCGTGGGACATGAGAGACCATTGATCCTGCTCGAGCCATTTGGGCAACTGGTTCATCGCACGCTGATCAAAACAAATATACACAAAGGCATCCTGATCAACGGTGAGCGTAAACAGGCGCTCCTTGTTGAACCATTTGTCGTTGTTGGCGGTTCTCACCAGCACCCCTCCGGCAAGTCCCGGCGTGATTTGACGGATCTTGTAGCCTCGATCGGTATAGATTCGTGCACCGATTTCCGCCCAGGCCGTTTTGTAACGCTTGTGCGTCGCAACGTCGTTGATGTGCACCAGACCGGTTGCGGATTCGCAACCCAAAACAGGGTTGGGCGACAAGGATGCCACACCTGTAAGTCCGACACAAAGGAGGAGGATGACCAGGCAATGCCGCTGTGGATTGAGTTTCATGTTCTACTCCTTCCGCCATATTCCATTCAGAAAGGGGTAGGCCCGGGCCGCCTCTCCCAGAAGCCACCTTTTAACTTTCCGACAATTATGTATGCTGGATCGGGAATAACGGTATGATCGGTATCCGCAAATTTGGTGCCGTGGCTGTCATGAAAATGTACTAAGGGGACAAATGACTGTGTCGATGGGCGATTTCTTCAATTTCGACACTAATGTGGGATAGGTCTCAGAAGGGGGCGACAAAAATTGTCAGGGTTGTTGACAATTTTTGTCATCTTAAACGATGTCTAGCCCGGACATTGCACCAAAAGGAGACGTTCATGCAATATTCGGGATAGGATGGCCGGGGCCTGTCCGGACAGACGAATTGAGGAGGTTCTGATTCGCGTTGAAACCCGTTCAGGCCATAGGCGGATCAGGTGGTCCGCCAAGAATATCTCTGATCTTGCTGGCCAAGGTAAGCATATCGAACGGTTTCTGAATGAATCCGTTGCACCCTCGGTCCAGAATTTCCGATGCCTGGCCATTCAAGGAGTATCCGCTCGAAAGAAGCACTTTGACGTCCGGATCGATGGCAACCAGACGGTCGTATACATTGCCCCCGTTCATGTCCGGCATGATCATATCCAGGACAACACAATCGATGGCATGGATGTTCTCGCGGTACACGTCGATGGCTTCAGTCCCGTTGCGGGCCACCATGACATGATACCCAAGGCGTCGCAGCATTTTTTTGCCCACTTCGAGAACGAACGCTTCGTCGTCCACCAGCAGCAGGGTCTCGCTACCCGTTTCCATGTGGCCCGACTCTTGTGCCATGGGCTCCACGACATCTTCAGGAGACGCCGGCAAATAGATACAGAAGGTGGACCCGACGCCTTTTTCGCTGCTCACAGTGATGATTCCGCCATGGCCTTTTACAATACCGTAGGCCGAAGCCAAACCCAGTCCGGTCCCCCGCCCCATCTCTTTGGTGGTGAAAAACGGCTCGAAAATCCGTGCCCGGGTGTGAGCGTCCATGCCTGTTCTCGTGTCCGTTATCGAGATGCTGACAAACAGACCGGAGGTCATGCCATAGGTCTTCGTAAATGGTGACGGCAAGGTTACGTTGCTGGTTTCGATATAAAGATCACCACCGCCCGGCATGGCCTGCCAGGCATTGACGAATATGTTGAGAAGTACCTGTTCGATCTGACTCCGATCGACTTCCGCCGCCCACAAATCGGATTGAAATTTACAATGAATACGGATCTCTTTTCGGGTTCGCCCGAAGAGGTCCGCCGATTTTTCGGCCAGCTGACCAAGATCGGTGCTTCTGACTTCATAGCGTCCTCCCCTGGCGAATCCGAGCAATTGTTTCGAAAGATCCGTGGCGTTTTGCACGTAGTTCTCAATTCCCTTGAGATGCTCAAAATGGGAGTGGGACGGATCCAGGTCCAGCAGCATCAATGATGCCCGTCCCTGGATACCCATCAACAGATTATTGAAGTCGTGTGCGATACCACCGGCGAGAGTGCCGATGGCTTCCATCCGCTGGGCCTGTTGCAGCTGCAGTTCCAGTTTCCGTTGCTCGGTAATATCCCGCGCGAAATTCAAAGTTGCCGGGCGGCCCTCCCAGGAAATCATGACGGAACTCAGCGCAATCAGAAGCTCACGGCCATCTTTCGTAAGGAACCGGCAAGAATACTGGGCAGGAGTATTTTTTGCCTTTGTCAGACATTCGTGTTGGTGCTCCATCCCTTGGTTCCTGTCTTCCGGATGAAGCAATCGGGTCAATGGAAGCCCCTCAAATTCAGCGATGGAGTAGTCGAACAGATCGCTGACCTTCGGGCTGGGAAAGGTGAGGTGGCCGTTCTGTACAATGAATATGGCGTCACTGGCGTTTTCAAATAAAAGGCGATATTTTACTTCCGATGCCTGGAGGGCGATTTCAGCTACCTTCCGCTGGGTGATCACCTCCGTGAACAAGATCAACCCACCGATGGCTCCATCGGTTCGACGCCAGGGATGAACTTTACGCTGCACCCAGTCTACAGATCCGTCAGCACGCCGAAACGGTTCTTCCTGGGCATCGATCACTTCTCCCTTGAAACATCGTTGGTGCTGCTCTTTCCAATGTTCCGGGATGGTCTGGAACACATCATAATGAGAACGCCCAATGAGATTCTCATCTTCCAAGTGATAGTCCGTCACCCAGCGTCGGCTGTGGGCCAGATAACGCATTTGAAGGTCGCACATGGCCACCGCGGCGGGGGTATGCTCGACGAAAATTCGGAGCAAGGCTTCACGCTCGCGAAAATGAGCCTCCACCTGTGAACGCTCCTTGATTTCCTGTTCCAGGCGTTCCAGCAGCTCATCATAGGATGGACCTTGTGCCATGAGCACAACCTCATCTAGGGGTTGGTTCGTTTGTAAATGGGGAAATGTGGATGGTGTTACAATGAAATAGCCTAACACATCACCCCGTGAATGGGAACCTGCGGCATCATCGAATCAGGATCCTTGCGGGGGGGTCAACGGAGCCGTTCGTTACCCCAATCGACCCCTAACTTCTTAAGTAGCGATCGATCTATATTACTGTTTTTGTTCCAATAATCTGTCATTAGCGTGTGGGTTCGATCGGCTCGGGTGGTCAATCGGCGGGCCCCGCCGCGATCGCCATCCGGATAGGTGTCCTTCCAGCCTTGAATTCGATGGGGAAATTCCGTTTCAAAAAATATAACCAGTGTACGATCATGTTGAGGCATCCGGATCCGATAGGCGGTGAGCGGACGTCCCTCCAGACTTCGCTTCCGGATAGCCATCAGTCGCGCTTCAGCCGGTAGAGGCGTGAGCCCTTTATGACGGAATCGTGAGTACAGCGTCCCCGGGATCATTTGGAATCGACCCTCCGGCAAGGTCGCCGGCGCGATCCGAATCCGGTTCCACAGGGCATCCTCTGAAATCGCCCCTTCAATCGTAAACCCCTGATCCCCCTCTGTTTCAAAATAGGAGTAGGATTCCACCCGGTAGGTCTTCTCCTTCAGATTCAACTGCGCCCAGACATGTCCGCACCACTCCTGCCCGCTGAATGTAATTTTGAGGGGCAGGGGTTGATTCCGGGCATCCACAGGTGAGAACACCGACGTCATCACCGAATAGGGATAGATGCCGGTGAAAAACTTTCGTACGGCATTCAACTTCAGGATAGGAATATCCCCATCATCGGGGCGGTCGGCTTTCACCTGAATACCGGGAATCATGGACTCGGTGACAAAAATGAATACGGCATCGCCTTTATGGATTTCTCCGTACCGCGCCTGGTCCAGAGTAAACCGCGAGATCTCTGCCCCGTTCGGATACCAGTAGGAGTTGAACTCGGCGATGGTAGGGTTGACGAGTCCCGGCTCAGCCTCAGCAACATCCCCAATCGCTGCGCCTGTCAGCGCGCCGGTCAATATGATCAATAGAAATAGGGTTCGCTTCATAACGGTCCCTCTGATGTTTTGGGTGTACAATTTTAACATAAAGCGAACCATCAGTTTTTCAAAGGGTCAAACTCACCCGATTCTGTTAAAAAGTCATTTCTATAATCCGGAACGGATCCACCCCCTGGGTGAATCCGTTCCGGAAAATATGTCATGCAACGTTGGGTTGTTATTTTTAGCGTTTCATCAAATGGAGGCTTTTATGGTCAAGGCATTTCGAGGCGACGCTGTAGTATACCTACCGCGAGCCTCGAATAACGCCGACCATGAAAGCCTCCGTTTGACCCGGAGGGTGAAATATTTTCAGAATGCCGATCGGTCTGCTTAAGTTGGAAACGATGCTTTATCCCGATATGAAGGCGTGGCAGTTACGGCGCTGAAAAGGACGGTTATCCCCTATCTGAATATATTTCATTAAACGCTAAAAATTTAGCGGTCACCCATAGCCCTTGCCGTCTTGGCCAAACGCACCAGACTGAGAAACTCTGCACGGTAGCCGAACGGATCACTGCCCCGGGCGGCTTTGGCCAACTCTAGCACATCGTCCCATGTAAAGTCCTTGGTGTAGGGGGCATTCCGGAGAAGCATCCCGAAAGCGGCCACGGCTGATGCAAATCGCGCCTCGCCCGGTGCTGCGTCAACGGTCTGCACTTTGTCTGCCGCATGAATAGGGGTTTGAATCAGCCGGCTGCGCTCGGCATCCGGTAATTTATACCGAATTTTGAGAAAAGCGAGTTCTCCGGACAGCAAGGATGACGTAGTGGATGTTCCCTTCGGCTGTCCGTATCGCAGTTCATCGACCAGCCGGCCAGAACTCCCGACCGGGGTGATTTCGTAAAGGGCAGTGACACTGTGGCCGGCTCCGATCTCACCGGCATCCACCCGATCATTGTTAAAGTCCTCTCGACGGAGTCGCCGCGTCTCGTAACCAATGAGCCGATATTCGGCAACCAAGGCCGGATTGAACTCCACCTGAATTTTGACATCCTTGGCGATGGGAAAAAGCGTGGATCCGGCCTCGTCGACCAACACCTTCCTGGCCTCGTTCAGGGAATCAATATAGGCGGCATTGCCGTTTCCGTTTTGTGCCAGCTTCTGCATCAGGGCATCATTGTAGTTCCCTTGCCCAAACCCCAGAACCGATAAATAGATTCCGCTGCGGCGTTTTCGTTCAACAAAGTTTTTCAGTGTTTCCGGGTCACGGATCCCCACGTTAAAATCCCCGTCTGTAGCCAGAATCACCCGATTGACACCTTTCGGGTCGAAATTTGCTTCGGCCAGCGCATAGGCTCTCCGAATGCCCGCTCCACCTGCGGTGGAGCCGCCGGCCTGCAGCTTATCGAGGGCCGCCAGGATCTTCCCTTTCTCTCGAATCGGTGTGGGCTCCAGCACGGTCCCCGCTGCTCCGGCATAGACGACAATGGATACCTTGTCCTCCTGTTCCAGGGTCTCCGTCAGCAATCGAAAAACATTTTTGAGCAACGGCAATTTATCGGGCATGTTCATGGACCCGGAAACGTCGATTAAAAATACCAGGTTGGCCGCTGGTCGATGGTCCAGGATCAGATCAAAGCCCTTGATTCCGACATGCAGCAGGAGATTTCCCGGATTCCAAGGTGCAGGGAACACCGCTGTTTTGGGTTGAAATGGTGTCTTTCGATCCGACGGCAACGGATAGTTGTAATCGAAGTAATTGATCAATTCCTCGATTCGAACGGCATGTTTTGGCGGCAGATGCCCATTATTCAATGCCCGCCTGACAAACGCATAGGCCGTCGTGTCCACATCAATGGAAAATGTGGAAACCGGATCGTCGATCGCCCGTTTGACCGGATTCGGGTCGAAGGCTTCAAAACGATCGCGCCCGATATATTCCGGATGGATGGGGGCTCCGGCAGATTCCGTCAACACCTTCCGTTTGGCAATGGATCTGCTGTGGTATATGGCACCTTCCCGTTCCAGGGGAGCCGGTGCGCTTGCCAAAGAATCCTCGGCGCTCCTCATCTGAGCCGGGGCTCTCCGCTCCGCCTTGTTGGCCGGTGTGCTTCGGAATGGATCGACTTGAATCTCTCCGACAACCGGAGGCGGCGGCAGGTCTGCCCTTTTGGGTATCTCGGGCCTACGAACCAGATCTCCGGGCACAGGGCCGCTCACCCGGCCCGGACCGTCAGTTCGATAGGCCATAAAGTTGGGTGCGACAAACATGACCAGTACTCCCAAAGCGAGAAATAGACTTGTGGTGACTGCAATCGGTTTAACCATGGCGGGACCTCCTGTTAGGGTTTTACCTAATAGACGCCACCACCGTCCAAATCCTTTGGTTGTCTTTTGCCTAACCTTGATTTGTCGATTAAATTCGTCCGTAGCTTCCCGGATGGCCCGTTGACGGGCCTCCGGCCGAGGCTCCGGGATCGGAAGTGCATTCAACCGTTTTTGTATGTCTTCATCTTTCATGACGCTACCGACAGCATTCCCTTGAGTTTCGCTCTGGCTTGCAACAGGTGCCCGGACACGGTTGCCTCGGCGCAGGACAGGACCTGTGCCGCTTCCTTGTGGGTCAGTCCTTCGGCCCAGACCAGCATGGCGGCCGCCTTTTGCCGAGGCGGCAGCCGATCAATGGCGTCGACCAATTGCCGGGCGGCAATTACAGCCTCCCCCCCGGGATTGGCATGATCCGGGGTCGTCTCCTCATAGCTGGATGTCTCATGCACCCGGCGGGTGGCGCGTTTTCGACCGAAATCCTTGGCCGTGTTGAGGGTGATCCGATAAAGCCAGGTTTTAAAGGAGGATCGGCCGGCAAATGTCGCCAGTTTTCGGGCCACCTTCACAAACACATCCTGGGCAATATCCTCCGCGTCCTCACGATTGCCGCACCATCGGTATCCCGTGCGGTAAACGGTGGTATAATGGCGCTGCACCAGCTGCTCGAAGGCGTCAGAATCCCCATTGCGGGCATGATCCACCAATTCTATGTCATTCAGCTCATCCATGCAGGGTACCCGATATTCTCACCCTGTTAGACGCACAACGCGTCCACATCCTTTGGTCTGGAATTGTAACAAATGGAGGCATTCATACATTTTCGGGTGAGGCGTACCGGACAAACCCATCACCCATTATAATGAAGGACGCATTTGCAATAGTACCAATGTACTAGTAGAATAGGCAAGGATCTTGCATCAATTGTGCGGTGAGGTATATTCACCACAGAATCGACTCGGTGCAACAGAATCGGTAGCCGGTCCCTGGAAACAGACGTCGGCTAAAGGAATTGTCATGGAAGAGCTTGAACTCGTCCAATTTTTGCAATCCGCTGGAAAAGATCCGGCGCGGTTGATTTTTGAGGACGAGCTGACAAAAATCTATAACAGACGGTTTTTATTCCAGTATCTGGAATCAAAGGTACCATGGGAGCGCTTCAACGGCAATTCCCTGTCGCTGCTGATGATGGACCTGGATCATTTCAAATCCGTCAACGATACATTCGGGCACCAGGTCGGCGACCAGGCCTTGATCTGGCTCGCCAACCACCTGAAGGCTCTGGCTCACAATGTCGGCTTGCCGATCCGGTACGCTGGCGATGAGTTTATGCTGCTCCTCAAAGAAGCCGACAAAACATCTGCAACGGAATACGCCCACCAGCTGATTAAACAAATCCATGACGATCGCTTCCAACCCTCGGGCATCGAAGAAGACATCCGGCTCACCCTCAGCGTAGGGGTTGCCACGGCCCCGACGGATGCCGATAACTGGAAAGAATTTATTCAAAAAGCCGACATGGCGCTCTATCTCGCCAAGAAACGGGGGCGTGACCAACTGGCGGATGCGACGGAAATTTATTCGGATAGGATTTCCGACAAAGTGGCCCTCTATCGGCTCGAGGGTGTCAAAATCGCCGGTCGGGTCTCCCAGATTGCCAAAGTCAATGCCGCCCTGAAAGCGCTCCAACAGAAAAACAGCCAATTCGTGCTGGTCGAGGGCGCAGCTGGGATGGGAAAGACAGAATTTCTGGACACCCTCCGAAACAGTACCACCGGAGGTCGGTTCATATCGGTCAAAGGGGTTGGCGCGCCCCAGGAAATGTATCGACCGTATTACCTGGTCGAAAGTATCATCATCAGCCTCTTGAAGCAGCAGGAAGACAATGGGGTTGAAGTCCTCGAACAATTGGGTTCTAAAGAGCAGGGATTCCTGACCCAAATTGTCCCCCGCCTCGGCAGTGAGGAAGAGCCTTCATCGGCCCTCGACGGCCCGGTTCTCCGCGAGGCGATATTTGGCGCGGTGGTCAAATTTTTTTCCAAAGCCTTGGGCGAACTGCCTCTGTTCCTCTACATCGATGACCTGCACTATGCCGACGAGGCCACCCTGCTGCTGATTCGGCGTCTCATGATGCGAGGCGAAATCCGATTATTTGTGGTCGGGACGACCATCGAGGCAGGCGAATACAGTGCCGGCATGCCGCCGGGTCCTATGGATCGATTCATCACCCACCACGGTGAAGAGCTCGGGCTTGTCCATACGACGCTGACCTCGCTGAACTCGGAGGACATCACCAAACACATCCAGGGTTTGTTCCCGAATATTGAGCTGCCGGATGGATTCATAGATAACCTGGCGGCCATCACCCAGGGCAATCCGCTGTTTCTTGCCGAAATTCTGCGAAAGCTGGTGTTGGATCACCAGATCACCCTGATCGGTCAACGCTGGACCCTGCATCCATTTGAAGAGGGGTATCTGCCCAATTCCATGGAAGAGATCGTTACGGAAAAAATTGCCGGTTTCGGCGACGAAAACCGGGAGATTTTAGACCAGGTATCGGTCATGGGGGAGAATGTTTCATTGAGTATGCTGGTCGGGGGCTCCGACCAGATGGAAGCCAAAGTGCTCCAATTTATCGATGAGGCGGCGGCCCAGGGCCTGTTAAAATCAGAATTCGATCTCAATGACGACACCGTCCGGTTTCTCGGCAAACGTATTCTGGAGATCACCTACAATGCCATCGAACCGGAACGCAAAGAGCAGTTGCACGAACAAATTGGTTCATACCAGGAAGGTCTCTACCAGAAGCTTCAGGCCTCCGCTGCGTCCCTGGCTTACCATTTCAAACGGTCCACTGACAAAGAGAAGGCCGAAACCTACGAACAAATCCAAGCCCAGACGACCAAGCGCACCTTCAACCCGGAAGAAGCGCTGTTCTACAGCGGTGCCATCCCAGCCGAAGCACTGCTCGACGAAGCGCCCCTCTCCCCGGAAGGGCTCTCTGAGGTACCCAATTTCATCCAGAAGTTCATGGTCGCGCTCCGAAACATCAGGCTCTATCCACCCGGCAGCAAATCGGTGATCGGCGCCAACCAGGATTTGAAAATGATCATCGATGGCATTCTGAAGGACAACAAATCCTTTAGCCTGGCCCAACAGGAAGACCAGCTACTGATCAATGGAGAGGAGGTCACGACCGACGAGTTCACGTCGACCGCAGAAGCATTTATTCAGATTCTCAGACGTTTCGATCTGAAGCAGGTGGCGTTTCGCCAGGGGCTGACCGCCAAAGAGCTCGGTTTTTTTACGGACAAGCTGGCCCATAGCGAAGAGCGGGCATTTCATAACAAATACTGGAGACAGTTTTCAGTCGATCACGGATTGAACCACCTCTTCTTGAAGCAGATTCGGTATAAATCCGAAGAGTCCGACGCTACCGGGGAAACGGACGCGGCCACCCCGGTCGAAATCCCGACCCTGCCGATGGGACGGGACCTGGATGATGCGTTAATAAATCAGATTCCGGATATCCTCCGGGCGCTGTTGAGCGCCATCCGGACAACCAAGCTCTATCCAATCACCAGTCGTGCGGCGACTCGCAACATCGCCCATTTGCTGGAAAACCTGCAGGGGTTTCTCGAGGTCGAGAGAGTGTTGACCCTATCTGAAGTGGAACGGTCCCTTTTGATCAATGGGAAGAAAATCGACACCTCGGCATTCGCCTTTCATGCAGAGGAGTTCTTCAATCTTCTCGAAGTCTCCGGAATTCGAAGCCTGACGTTCCTGCAGGATCTGTCCCAGGAGGAGCTCACCTCCTTTGTCAGTGCCATGGTGAATCAACCGGCCGGAGATTCCGATGGGACTTATTGGAGACACAGAACACAGCAGCTGGGATTGACCCGGGTCCTGGTGGACCAACACCTCTACGATATCAAGAGCCTGCAAAAGGGCGACGCATCCGATGATGCGCCGGATCTTGAACTCGAGAGTCCGGGCACCGATCTGGAAGCTCTCAAGGCAGCGTTTTCCGAGGAAGAGGTTCGTCGCATCATTGACGGCATGCCCCAATCCGTCGTCGATCATTTTCTCCATGGCGAGGGGAGAGCCGTGCGCGCACTGATGGCAGATCTGTTTGCCGATTACGCCAAATGTCGGATATCGATCCGGAAAGAGATCATCAGCATCTGCGACGAGACCATCGATGCGCTGGCCCCGGCGGTTCAGCATGATTACGCTCTGATTTTAACAGATCCTCTCATCCGTAGGTTTCTCGATGAGGAGGATACCGAACTCATTTTTCAGGCCGCCGGCCTCGTCTTTCGGGTATCCGAAGCTCTCGTTCAATTCAAAGCATATCCCTATGCCGCACGGCTGCTTACGGCAGTCCGTCAACAGATGGCCTGGCTTCAGAACACGGGTCATGCATCCCTGGAAAAACTGCTGGTGAAAATCGACGGTTTGCTCAATCCATCCACCCAAAAACTGCTTGCCGATGATCTCAAATCAAGGGAGTCGGTCCGGCAGCGAAACGCCGCGCAATTGGTCGCCGGTCTTGGGAGAACCGCCATCCCCATGCTCATTGAACTTCTGCGATCCACCGAAGATTATCGGATCCGCTACATCGCCATGAACCTCCTGGAAAAGCAAGGGGAAGAGGCGATAGAACGCCTGAAACGGACGCTGGCATTGGAGATCACGCCCCAGGAGCGGGTTCGGATCCTCGAAGTCATTGATCTTCTAACGATGGATTTGACCTCCGAGTTGAGTCGTGCCATCGGGGATACCAACCGAGAGGTACGATTGGCGGCCCTTCGCATTGCCGAGCGTCTGAAGGATCCCAGCATTCCACAGATGCTGTGCCACCTGGCAAAGAATGCGGATATAGAAATCGCCCTGGACGCATTTAGTTGTCTGGGCCGCATGAAGTCGCCGGAGGCCGTGACGGACCTGATCGATATACTCCATACTTCGAAAGAAGAGAGTCGGTCTACGGCGTGTTGTTTAGCCCTTGGCAATATCGCTGCCAAAGAATGTATTAAGCCCTTGGCAAGAATTCTCGATAAGGAAGGTTCGATTCTATCCCGCAAACGTTACACATCAGAACTCCGGGTGGCGGCAGCCGCAGCCCTTGCGCGTATCGAGCATCCAGATGCCTTAAAGGTCTTGAAAATGCATGTCTCCCATGCCGATCCCAGAGTTAAGCAGATTGCCGCCGATGCCGTAAAAGCAAAACAATAGCGGCAACAAAAATGTGGGATTTCCCTGCACAGAATGACCTGCCGATGTGTGTTCCAGACCCGATCCCGGAGACGATTCCACTGCATTCTGCCACCATGTTTCCTGCCGAAGCTCTCGAATACCATCAGTCAGACGAATACAATCCACTCTATTGGGGGAATCATGAAAATACGAAAAGAATACTAGATCTTTGGGCAGACTCCTTGCATATGGATTCCCGACAGATAACAGCGCATCGCCACGCCGTCGTAAAGCGTGGATGCTCAGCGGATCCGACAACCGTCTACACATACCATCAGAGTCGTCACCCGATGCCATTTGATCGGATCGACTTGACACAAGTTATCTATTTTATTATAATTTTAAACCAATCTGCAGCGATGCAGGCAATAAGGTAACGCAACCGGTGTGAGCTTCAGGAGTGACTTCACACGGATGCGTCGGTACCTCCCATGTGAGGGAAACGCCCATGGAAAATCAGGATCTCATCCAGTTTCTGGAATCCGCCGGAAAAGATCCTTCCCGTCTGGTGTTCGAAGATGAACTGACCGGTATATTCAACCGGCGGTTTCTTCTGAGCTACCTGAGTACGAAAATTCCATGGGGTCATTTCGACAATCGACAGCTATCCCTCATCATGCTGGATTTGGATCATTTCAAATCCATTAACGACACCTACGGGCACCAAGTCGGCGATCAGGCGTTGGTTTGGCTGTCCGCTCATCTGAAGTCTTCCGTCGGTGAAGACGGCCTGCCCATTCGATACGCCGGTGACGAATTCATGCTGCTCCTTGAGCGCAGCGGAAAATCATCCGCCGTGGCCACCGGCCAACAATTGATTGAAAGAGTTCGCGCCATGCCCTTCGCGATCCCGGATACCGACGCTTCGGTAAACCTAACGGTCAGCTTGGGGGTGGCCACTGCACCGGCAGATGCCACGGACTGGAAAGGGTTTGTCCGTCAGGCCGATATGGCGCTGTACCTGGCGAAAAAACGCGGCCGAAACCAGTTGGCGGATGCTGCCGAAGTCATTCAGGAAGAGGTGTCCGAAAAGGCTGCCGTCAACCAGCTTGACACCATCACCATCGTTGGGCGCAAGACCCAACTTGCCCACGTTAAATCAGCGATAAAAGAATTTCGTCGGAAGAAAAGTCAGCTTCTTCTGGTCGACGGATCGGCCGGGATGGGGAAGACCGAATTCCTGGCCTCCGTCGCAAAGAGTCTGAGCCGCAGCAAGGCCGCCCATGTCAAAACATATGGCAATCCACAGGAGATGTTTCGCCCCTACTATCTCATGGAGGCCATTGCCATTAGCTTAATGAACCAGAGAAAAGACAGGGGGTTGAGCATACTCGAACAGCTGACGAACGAAGAAAAAGGATTTCTTTCTCAGATCATGCCGGGGCTCGGCCTCGAGGCCACCCCCTCGGAAGGCATCGATGAGAGCACCTTGCGCAAGGGTATTTTCGGCGCCTTCGTAGCATTTCTCAACAAGGTAGTGGGTAATCTTCCGCTGTTTCTGTTTGTCGACGATATGCATTACGCAGACGAAGGGACCCTTCAACTGCTGCGTCGTCTGATCCTGCGTGACGAATTGAAATTATTTACCATCGGAACCACATCCGAAGGAAGCGAATCCGCTACCGATGATGTCCAGGGACCATTGGAGCGGTTTGTTGCCAGTTACGGACAGGAACTGGAGTTAAAAGGATTTCCGCTGACACCTTTGACCGCGGAAGACACCTTGCAACATATTCAGCGGTTATTTCCGAATATCCAGCTGCCCAAGGAATTTACGAACAAACTTGTCAAAACCAGTCAGGGGAATCCCTTATTTTTAGCGGAAATTCTGCGAAAGCTGGTCCTGGATCATCAGATCACACTGGTGGGGCAGCAATGGACCTTACATCCCATAGAAGAAGGGTATTTACCGAGCTCCATGGAAGAAATCGTGACGGAAAAGATCGCCGCTCTCGATGAAGAAAGCCGGCAGCTCCTGGACCAGGTGTCGGCCTTGGGAGAGAATGTCTCTCTGAGCATGTTGATTGGCAGCTCCGACAAGATGGAGGCCAAAGTTCTGGAGTTTATCGATCAGGCCGCCGCCCAGGGATTGCTGACCTCCGATTTTGCCCTTAACGATGAAAATATCCGCTTTTTGGGTAAACGGATATTAAACATTACATACAACGCCATCGAACCGGAACGAAAGGAACAGCTCCACGAGCAGATCGGCTCCTATCAGGAGGGGCTCTACGAAAAACTCCAGGCCTCTGCGGCATCTCTGGCGTATCATTTCAAGCGATCCAACGATACCAAGAAGGCCGAAAACTACGAAAGCATCCAGGCGGAGTCCAACAACCGGCACTTCAATGCACAGGAGGCTGCAGAATATACTGGAGACATGCCTGCCGACGAGCCCCCGGATGAAACGCCGCTGTCCAAGGAAGGACTGGTCCATGTGCCGGCGTTAATCCGGACGTTTACGGTGGCGCTTCGGAATATCAAGCTGTACCCTCCGGGCAGCAAATCGGTCATTAAAGTAAACGAGGACCTGAAAAAGGCCCTGGATCAAATCTTCCAGGGTGATGAGTGTCTGAGCCTCTCCCAGAGTAAAAAAGCCCTGGTCATCAACGGCCAGCGGATGGATATCACTGATTTTAAACTGGTGGCGGATTCGTTTATCGACATTCTGGAGCGATTTGATCTCAAAGGTATCGCATTTCACCGAGGGGTCATGGAAGAGGAGCTAACCGCTCTGACCGACGAGCTTGGCCGCAGCGAGAAAAAAGTCTTCGAAGAAGACCATTGGGAACAGTTTTCAAGAGAGCACGCGCTGAGGCACATCGATCTGAAGCAGATGCGCTATGCGGTGCAAAAATCGGCGCCGGGCGCCGGTCAAGCGGGAGCTGCCGGAAGTCCGGGTGCACGAATGGACGGGGATGCGCTATCCCTGATTCCAGAAGTGGTTCGAGCCCTGCTGAGTGCCGCAAGGACCATAAAGCTTTATCCGATCACCAGCAAAGCTTCGGAAAATGCCGTTGATCTCCTCGCCAATGCCCTGCAGCAGTTTTTAAACCGCTATTCTTTACTCACGCTATCCCATGTGGGCGGATCTCTCCTGATAAACGGTGAGAAGATCGATACCTCAGATTACAAGGTACTGGCCGAGGGATTGCTGAAATACCTCGATGTCATCGGCTTGAGCAGCCTCACCTTCCTGGACAGTCACACCAAGGACGAACTTAAGACTCTGATCAGCACCCTGGGAGATATTTCTCCCTCCGGGACTGATCCGAAGTTCTGGAAGGGTTTGGCATCGAAGAAAAAACTGGCCGGGATTCTATTCGACCAGCATATGTTCGAGGTTAAAATCAAACACACGGCGGGGGGAGCCGGCGGCGATGGATCGGCGACAACAAGCCAACAGGAGGCTGCTGCACCGATTGCGGCCCCGATACCCCAGGAAGGGGAACCGGAGCCATCTGAGGTGGGCATTGACGCCTTGATCGAAAACATGCCCGAGGTGGTTTCGGATCTGTTTCTCAAAGACAACATGGCGAGCGTCAGCACGCTGATAAAAACGGTGTTCAATAAATACTCGAGCTGTGACGCGCCGGTCCGTGAAAAGATCCTCGAAGCATGCCGCAAAACCATCGATCAACTGACACCGGCCTATCAGCACGATTTTGCCATAATCATCTCGGATCATGTGCTGCGGGTGTTCCTTGAAGAAAAAGATTCCAACATGATCGTACAGACAGTGGCGTTCATGCATCGCCTGGCCGCCGCGTTGATCCAGTTTACCAATTATCCCCACGCCGCCCGGCTGCTCATGGCCCTCAACAAACGCGGAAAAGAGCTAAGGGATACAGACAGCGCCATGGCAAAAACCCTTGCCAAAAATATTGGGGATCTGGCAAATCCAACGATTCAAAAATTACTGGTCGAGGATTTTCTCTCTGGCGATACCAAGAGGCAGCGGAATGCCGCCCAGCTCATCGCCGGTTTCGGTCCGGCTGCCATTCCGATGCTGATTGATGTCATCAAGACCGTAGACGACTACCGAACCCGTCACGTCAGTGTGATGCTCCTTGAAAAAAGCGCCCCCCAGGCAGGCGAGCGTCTGAAGAGCGTTCTGACCCAGGAGAGCTCTTTTGAAGAAAAAATCCGGGTTTTGGAAGTGATAGAAATCCTGACCCGGGAAATCGATGCAGAGATCGGCCAACTGCTCAGTGATGAAAATGCCCGGGTCCGGCAGGCGACGTTAAAACTACTGGAACGCATCAACGATCCCAAAATGGTTGAAATTCTATTGCACGCTGCCAACGGGCCAAAAGCCGAGCTGGCCGTGGAGGCGATCACCTGTATCGGTAAATTAAAGCCGCCGGGAATTGTCGAAGAATTGACCGAGGTATTGAACGCCACCAAAGAGGAATCCCGAATTAAGGCGTGTTGTCTTGCCCTGGGAGAAATCGCCAGCAAGGAGGGCATCGTCCCCTTGACGAAAGTCCTCAACTACAAGGGATTCTTTTTCAGCCGAAAAAAATATTCCAATGACGTCCGTGCCGCCGCCGCTTTTGCACTCGGCAGAATTAATCACCCGGACGCACGAGAGGCCCTAAAAGCCCATCTCGACCACGAAGATCCGAGAATCCGGCAGATCGCTGCGGGAAAAACCGGCACAGCGCCCCCTCCCCCACCCCCGAAAGAGTCAGCGCCGGAACCCGCCACACCGCAGGCCACACCGACTTCGAAGAAAAAGCCCACATCCAAAAAGAAAAAGGCCTGACATTTGGGCTTAATCGAAAAGCAGACATCCGTCTGCTGTCTTTGTGGCTCCGAGAGACGGGATTGTCATTTCTCCCCATCCATAGAAGTGGCTTAAGAGCCTTCCAACCTAAATCCCCAGAATTGGCTTCAAAGCCTCAGATCGCACCGAAGGTCAAGGCGCGGGCCGACGCAAAAGCGCAGCATACACGGGAGTATGTGAGCATTTTAAGGAGGCCCGCAACGCAGAGATTCGGTGATAGATGGGGCTTTGAAGTCAATTCTAGGCGGATTCAGTGGAGTGCGTAAACCCCAGCGTCGACTTATCCATCTCCACTGCAGCCTCCGCCTCGGTGTCCGTATCCGGTTTGACCGCCAGGTCCGGAATCGGTTCCTTATCGCCGCCCATGACGGTGGCCACCTGCTCGAACATGGCTTCCAGGATATCTTTGACCGGGTATCGAGGTAGCGTTGAGGAAAACGTTTCACTGAGTTGCTCCAGGCGTTCCTGGCGCAACTTCATCGCTGCCAGTTCCTGGCAAAAGGCAATAAACCGATCGGATTGGGGTGACTTTCCTTTGCTCGACTTTTCAATGGCCTGCATCACCGCTTGATGGGAGCATTCTCGAAACTTTCGATGCACCTCTTCATTTCGGATCAGGGTCTGACTCGTCACCGCATCATCCACGCGGGAGCGTTGGGTGGATATGGCTTCGGTCAGAAATGATCGCAGCTGTTCAAGGATCCGTTCCGGAACCTCTGCAATGATCTCGGATAGGTATGGTGCATGGCGGGAAGTTTTTTTGAAAAATTCATCCCGGGCCTTTAGCCAGAATCGATCATTGCATGACCAGTAGACCCGCTCGACAGACTTCTTACGAGACTTTGCCTGCTTCAAGGAATACATAATGCCCCCGAATAGTTCGGCCGTCTTCTGAAACAGCCGTTCCCCGGTGACGACGGTATAGATAATGCCGATCAGTGCGTACCAGTCCTGCATAAAAAAGATTCGGCCGATGTCGGGAAACCACTTGCCGAGCAGTTTGTTGGGTATGAAATGGGATGGTGTGGCATAGGTTGGCGTCCCGCCAAGCTGGGGCTGGGGATAGGGACTTTCCGGCGAATCGGGACAAATGATGGCTGTTTCAAGATCGATGAGTCCTACGGAGAAGTCCTGGGCAGACGATAAAAATAACGGATAGCGGGATGGATCGCCGGATACAAACAGATTGTCCGGTTTCAAATCGCGAATCGCCGCACGGCACCTGCCCAGCCATTGGAGTAAATCCAACAGATTGGTTACCAAGGCATTACGAACGGGCTGATTCCGTTTGAAGGAGGCCTCACGGGCCTGATCCAACGCCAATTTTCGGTAAGCGGTTACAAGCTCCGATTCATCTTCTAAAATGTTATTCAGAAGTTCGCTGGCAGCCTGGCGAAAGGATCCGGATCCCCACGAAATGGTGGTCGACGAATCACATAGGCGAGGGTGAAAGCATTCTCTGAGCTGGGCATCGGTCGGTGCCTCCTCCGGGGGGAAGGACCCCTGGACCTGCCGAATCCCTTTCACAAAGCGGGTATACAGAGTTTGAAGATCGAAACAAATCCAGACGTTGTCCGTACCGTACCGGGCCTCAAAGCCGCTACAGTCCGTTATCATCCCCGCATCTTCCGCCAACCGCTCCCGTACGTCACGCCTTCCGATGCCGGTCATCACATGACCGAGAAAATAGTCTATCGAGAGATCCATGAAAAAAACGAATGCCCCCCCGATTTTCAGACCGCGCTGAAGTTCAGGGGATCGTTTCAGAAGGTCGATGTAATGTTCTTCAATCTCCTCCGGCATCTGGGTCGCCGCCTTGCCGACACGGTGGACCTTGCTCAAAATGACGGACAGGTTTGGGATGAGGGCCTTTCGTGGTGAAAGGGCCTTGACGACACCGGCCTCGTACTGAACGCGGCGAATGTAGTCCGAATAGTCACGGATCGGGACAGGTGGAATTTTGACGACCATGTGGGTGTCGTAAATGACATAAAAACACTGGCTTCTGCTGGCGGTACTCTCGCCGATGGGGCTGATCGTCATGCGTCGCGACTTCCATTTGTCGCCGATCTGCACGCTAAGTTGGTATAGGTTGCCGGGCCCGTGGTGTTCGGTTTCAAGAGATTCTATCTTCCCGGAGGCTTCATCCGGGGCCCCCAGTTGCATCCGGTACAGTTCCAGAAAGAACCGCACGACATCATCCTGCTGGATTAACCGTGGTGCCAGCGGTTTCCGATCGGGCTTTTTGCGTTTTGGGGGCATTTTTTTGGGGCCGGTCGGTTCTCCCTCACGTCGAAAACGCTTTCTCGCAAGATAACCGGCCGCCGGGACGAGAACCAACAAAACGAGGAAGGCAAATATTGGAATACCGACAATGCGTGTTGAAAAAAAAGAGAAGAAAGCGGCACTACCCATGGATTGCCGGGCACGGTTCCCATAATAGGATAGACGGCGTTGGAAATCCCCTTTCGCAAAGGAAAAGGCAGGTATATGAGCCTTCAGATCCTTAGTGTTGACCACCCGGATTTTACCCGCGGATTTGTAAAAGGTGACGCCCATCACCTCCCAGGCTTCTTTTGCTTCAATCGCCCGTCCATCGGGGAACAGCAAAAGATGCCGACTCATCAGAGGATGATAGCCAACCGCAACACCACCAACGATGATGGCCGTAATCAGTCCTATGACAATTAGTCTTTTTCGCATGGGAACGGTTTAATTTAGATGAAGAGGGGCCCCTTCCCGGGAATCCGCCTCTTTTCAGGGGGGAACCTGTAACAAAGCTATATTAAACATAATTATTTAACAAAAAACTGGCTCAACCGCCACGAAAAAACACGTGACCCCATTATTTAACTACGTGCCTATAACCCTACATAAGGAATGCACCTATAATGCCCCCTCCCTCTAGCTCCCTCCCGCCAGGGGAGGGAGAAAATCTTGTCCTCCCCCTTGATGGGGGAGGCGCGGTGGGGGTGATAGAGTGGCCATCATCATCATCCTTAGATTTGCTTATAGGCCCGTTTAACTATGGGAAACGTCCTTCGATGATACCGGTAATTTCCGGTGCCCCTGATTTTTATTCTTGACATCGGTATAAAAAGGCATCACATTATTGACCGGTCGGCCAGTTAATTAGCTTGAAATGACCCAGGAAGGAATTTTCACGATGCAAAAAAGAGACCCGGAAGCCACTCGACAAGCCTTGCTTGAAGCCGCCGAAGACGTGTTTCTCGAAAAAGGTTTCGGACAGGCGGCGCTAAGCGAAATTGCCAGGCATGCCGGCATGACAAAAAGTCTGATCCACCACTACTTCGGGTCCAAGGAAAACCTCTGGCGTGAGGTCAAACAGCACCGTTTTGAGGAATACGATCGGCAGCAGATGGAAATGTTGCAGAACGCCGAGCCAACCTCGGATCTGCTGCTGAACTCTGTAAAGCTCTATTTCCGCTTCCTCAAAAGCAATCCGGAAATGATTCGTATCCTGGCTTGGATGTTCCTGGAACGGGATATGGAAGATTGTTTGAAAAAGGATCAGGACCTGATCGAGGTAGGCTTGGATCAGATTCGAGCCGGTCAGGAGGCGAATTTTCTGAGACGCGATGTGGATGCCCGATTCATACTCTTCGTATTCCTTTTGCTTTCCCAGTCCTGGTTTCAGAACAAAGAGCACTTTATCCATGATTTCGGAACTGACGGACTTCCGGAAGATCTGGACGAAGCCTATCTCGAACAAATGCTGAAAATTTTTACGGAGGGGATACTGCCGAAATGACCGGGCGGTGCTCCCTTTTTTTAAGACTTTTATAGACCGGTCGACCAGTTAATTAAAAAACAATCGATCCATAAGGAGATCGTAAGATGCGGACAGGAAAAATAGTATCCATGTTTATCGGGCTCTCTTTTCTGGGATCGGCGCTGGCATATGCCTTCTGGCCCGCCCCAAAGGAACCGATCATCAACGAACCACCGGATGCCATGGTCAAAGTCATGACCGTCACCGCTGAAGGGATACGCCGTGAAATCCGCTTTTCCGGAATTACCCGAGCCGAAAAGGAAGCGGTGCTATCCTTCTCCGTTCCCGCCCGAATGGTGCAGCGACCGGTGAAAATTGGTGACCGCGTAGCCAAGGGTGATGTTCTAGCCAGGCTCGACACCCGGGAATTCGACTATGCCGTCGCCAAAGCACGGGCGCGTGTGGCCGAAACGAATGTCCGGCTGATACAGGCCAGGCGCGAGCGGCACCGGTTTAAACGCCTTGCCGATAAAAAGGTGGCCTCCACCGAGGAATATGAGCAGGCAGATACCATGGCCGGCGCCCTTGAAGCCAGTCTCCAAGCGGCGGAAGCGCAACGGCAGGAGGCACTTCGACTCCTTTCCGAGGCAGTCCTGAGGGCACCGTTCACCGGGACCATTACCGCCGTTCACCTGGAGCCCGGGGAATGGGCAGCCCCGGGAAGCCCCGTGGTTGAAATGTCCGGTGATGAAAATATCGAACTGGAGGTAGAAGTTCCGGAATCGGTTATCGGCCAACTCCGGGAAGGCGATAACTTGAGTGTGTTGCTACCCTTTATGGGAGACCAGAGGCTCAAAGGCCGGGTGACGTCCATCGCCCGTGCGGCGTCATCCTCCGGGAGACTGTTTCCCGTTGTGGTGGCCCTGGATCCGACGCCAGGTCTGATAGCCGGCATGACCGCAGAACTCATACTCGGGGTCCGGTCGGCGCCGATGCCGGTGGTCCCTGTGGGCGCTATCGTCAACCCCGGATCCAGCCGGCCCAGTGTCTTTGTCCTCGAGATGGACCGGGTCAAGGAAATATTCGTAGAGTTGGGCCCTTTCCACGGCGACAGCATCGCTGTTTCGGGGATGTTGACGCCGGGGGATCGCGTGGTCATCTCCGGCCATACAAGGCTTTCCAACGGACGAAAGGTTAAGGTGCAATCATGAGCCTCATCGAATCCATTCTCAACCGACGCCGCCTGATCCTCACCGTCACTGCATTGCTTTCGCTCACAGGAGCGGTGATGTGGATGACCATGAGTCGACAGGAGGATCCACGTCTTCCGGAATTCTGGGGGCAGGTGATCGCTCCGTTTCCCGGGGCAGACGCTACCACGGTCGAACGGCTTGTCCTGGAACCCATGGAGGATGCCCTGGCTGAAGTCGACGAGGTGAAAATCATAGAGGCCACCGCGTTCGATGAAATCGCCGTAATGACCGTCGAACTGCGGGGAGATACGACCCGTTTCAATGAAGCCTGGGACGAGGTACGGGAAGCCCTGGAGACCGCGCGCCGGGAGTTCCCGAGCGGGGCAGGAGATCCCGTTCTCGATGAGGACCAGCAGGACCAGGACTCTATCGTACTGGCCGTGACCGGAAGCAGTGATCGTTTAGCACTTCTGAACACGGCACGTATCTTAAAGGACGCCCTGTTGACCCTAAATTTGGTGTCAAAAGTACACCTCATAGCCGATCCCGGCGAGCAGGTAACCATAGACCTGGATGATTCGGCGGCGCGCCGATTGGGCACGAATGCGGTGGAGCTGAGTTCCCAGCTTGCCCACCGGAACCGGATCATACCGGGCGGTTCCATACAGCTCGGCGGCAAAACCGTGAGACTGCGTCCCTTGTCCGAATTCGGATCACTCCATGAAATCGCCCAAACCCCGGTGACCCTTTCCTCGGGGAGAGCCTTTCCCTTGTCTGAAATTGCCGACGTACGGATGGGGCCCGTGGAACCGGCGCGTTCCCGCATGCGGATAGATGGCGAAATCAGTGTCGGCCTGGCCGTGGTCCCGAGAAAAGCGGTGAATCTCGTTGAATTCGGCAGGGATGTTCGCGGCATCGTGGAAAACACATCGCGGAATATCGCACCCCATGCCATCAGGGAAGTCACTTTCCAGCCGGGACGCACGGAAACGCGATTGGGAGATCTGACCCGTTCCCTGGCCACCGGCATGATGATTGTCGCCGGTGTGCTCATCACCACAATGGGCCTGCGTCTGGGGCTGGCTGTCGCCGCAGTGGTACCTCTGGTCACATTGTCGTCTCTTGCCATCTTCGCCTGGGGAGGCGGCGTGTTGCATCAGATCTCCATTGCGGCTTTCGTTCTGGCCCTGGGCATGTTGGTGGACAATGCGATCGTGGTTGCCGAAAATGTGCAATGGCGATTGGACCGGGGAGAAAGCGGCGCGTCGGCAACGGTGAATGCCGTAGGGGAGCTCTTCATTCCCCTTGCCGGAGCCACAGCCACAACCCTGGCCGCCTTTGTTCCCATGCTCATGTCCCAGGGGCCCACGGCAGCCTTTACCCGGAGTATTCCCATTATCATCATGCTGACCCTGACGGTCAGCTTTCTGTTCGCGGTATTCGTCACACCGGTTCTGTCACGCATGAATCTGGTCGTGTCCCATTCAGACAAGGCGCCCTGGATCGAAAGACTCGGTCATTATCTGGCCAGACTCTCACTGCGCCGGTCGCGGAGCGTGGTCGCCGGAGCCGTCTTGCTGGTCATCATCTCTTTGATGTTAGCGGGCAAGGTCGAACAGCAGTTTTTCCCGTCATCCGATCGCAATCAGATGGTCATTGATCTGAAACTCGATGAAGGGTCCCATCTGGATGCCACGGATTGGGCCTCCCGTACGGTCGAGGAGGCCTTGCTCGCCCGGCCGGATGTCATAAGGGTTTCCTCTTTTATGGGACGGAGCGCGCCGCAGTTCTACTATAACCTGAACAGGGTCCCCTTCAGTCCGCATTACGCACAGATCATTGTCGAAACACGGAGTCCGTCCGACATCGATCCCATATCCGCATTTGTCGGTAGTTTGGCAAAGGAAGAACTGCACGGAATCGAACTGATCAGCCGGAAGCTCGAACAGGGCCCACCGGTTCAGGCGCCGGTGGAAGTGCGCCTGTTCGGAGACGATTTTAATGATCTTCACAGGGCCGCGGTGACCGTCGCCGGAGAGATTGAAGCCATACCCGGCACCCGGGATATCCGGCATGACTTGGGGCCGGGAGCACCGTCGATCCGGTTTCGCGTGGATGATGCGGCGGCCGCTCGCTACGGATTGACACGGTCACACGTGGCCAACACGTTATACGGGAGGACCCGCGGGCTGGCGGTGGGCGAACTGTATGTCGACGAGGATCCGATACCGGTAGTCGTTCGATCTTCGGCAGGAGAGCGCTTGCCGGCAGAATCCCTGGAAACCCTCGACGTCCAATCCTTGAGCCAAAAACCCATCCCCCTCTCCCAGGTGGCGCGGTTGGAATCTGCATGGAGTCCTGCCGCCATCAAACACCGGAACGGACGTCGGGTAGTGACCGTCTCCTCCCAGCTCAACGATGGGGTGACCTTTAGTCAGGTGCTGGCAAAACTCACGCCCCGGATGCAGCATCTGGATATTCCCGAAACCATCGGCATCGCCTATGGCGGAGATGCGGAAGGCTCGGGAGAAGCCAACAGCGCCTTGATGAAAACCCTGCCCATCGGTTTTCTATTGCTCATCGGTGTCCTCCTGGCGGAGTTCAACTCCTTTCGACGGGTGGGGCTCATTCTCATGACGGTACCGTTGGCCGCGGCCGGTATTGTACCGGGTCTGCTTTTCGGTCATCAGCCATTCGGATTCATGTCTCTGCTGGGGGTGTTTGCGCTGGTGGGAATCGTGGTAAACAACGCCATTGTGATGATGGAGGTGGTTGAAGATCGACGGAATCACGGGGCGACTGTGGACGCTGCGCTTACGGAAGCCGTTACCCGGCGCATTCGACCCATTCTGCTGACCAGCGTGACCACCATCGCCGGCCTTTTGCCCCTGGCGCTGTCCGAATCGACGCTATGGCCGCCGCTGGCATCGGCCATGATATCCGGACTGGTCGCCTCCACGTTGCTCACGCTGCTGGTGCTGCCGGCCGCCTACCGGCTTGTCTTTTCTCGGCAATCGCACGGGAACCGTTACATCTTCTGGCTATGGCGGTTTGGGCAAAGGGGCGCCCGGGCGTGAATCCTCGCGGGGACCGTGTTGGAATACCAACCGTCAGGTGGGATTCGTTGCCTCTCCATCTTTGGGAACATGTTAGAGGTACTGCCCCGAGCGCCCTGAAATAATTCGGTAACTTGTCCTTGTCCCCTAATTTCGGGTATAATATGGCACCGCTCGTGCCGTTGAAACCATCAGTATGAGTAGGCGCTTCCAGTGGCAACCTCAACATGCCCAGCGGTCAAGGTCGGTACCCAGAATCACCTCACGACCGAGAAATAAAAGACGATTCAGCGAAAGGAGCCCAAGGTGGTGGCGAACCCGGGAAAAAGTGGCACGGCACCTGTGATCGGGGTGAAGCATCACAAAGTATTCGGACTGCCCGTGGAGCACGATATCATTTTTTCCAACTACAAAGAAAAATACAAACCCCGTATCGAAAAGCGTCAGCGAAAACTGATCATCAAAATACCGTTTATAAGGCCCTTTCTTGAACCCGATGAAAGAATTCTTCTGGTCACGACGGGTCATTCACCCCCCACGGTTCTCGAAAAACTGGGCATCGGTTGGCTGTTCATTTATTTGAAGCGATCGCTCCTGATCTTCACCGATCGTCGAATTTTCCATGTCCCTAGCACACCCGTCTACAAATATCGCAATTCCATTGCACAGATTCCCTATGGATGCTGTGATTCGATCCAAATGAAGGGCCGCAGTCTAGTGATGACTTACAAGGGAGGGGAGGAAACCGAGAAATTTATCAGTCTTTCCGGCCGGGAGAAAAAAAAGATTCAAGCTCTTTTAAAGATCGTATCATTTGACAGCAAGCATGCACGGGTCACCCGCAGGGTTCACCTTTGCCCCCAATGTGCAGCACCCTTATACAATTGGATCCCCAGTTGCCGGAAGTGCGGGCTCAAATTCAAGACCGGCACCGCTGCCACCCTGCTCGCTATCCTGCTCCCGGGGGGAGGGTACTTCTATCTCCGACAACCGTTTCTAGGGACGATCACCGTATTACTCGAAATTTGCGCCATTGCGCTGATCGGCTTCCATGGAAACAATCTAATCAATGGCGTCCCGTCGAACCTGCTGTGGTTGGGCGGGGGGATCCTCCTGTTCATCCTCTTAAAAGCGTTCGCCGCGGTCCACGCCCAGGTTATTGTCGGCGAATTCATCCCACGAAAGAAAACAATCACGTTCCAAGCCGCACCGGCCATGACCGGTTGAATGGATTCCTGGACTGCTCGATACGTCCAGGGTCGTCGATATTTGATGTGATTTCTGCTAATGATGCGGCATGCAAAAATCGGTACAAAGGCTCGGTGGATCGCTGGCCGTATTCGCCTCGGCGTTTTGCTTCTACCTTTCGACGGTGGTGATCCGCTGGTCCCGCACAGAGGTATCGATTGACCCTTCCTATTTTGCGTTTGCCAGATTCCTTTTAGGATTCCTGGTGGTTTGCGCCATTATGGGCTATCGCCGCCAGGGGCTCAAACCGCGCAGCTATCATCTGTTGATCGGAAGGACCCTGGCCAACTGCGTGGCGGTCTACTGTTTCTATATGGCCGTCAAGCACACTTCGGTGGCAGAGGCCAACCTCCTGAACATGACCTATCCGGTGTTTGTAGCCCTCATCACCTGGGCGGTGTTCCGGCAGCAGCGGGACGTGGTAGCCATGGCCATGGTGGGCATCGCGTTTGCCGGGATATGGCTCATCCTGGCGCCCGGCGGCATGACGTTTCGAACCAACAGTCTATGGGGGTTGGCATCGGGTATGTCCGCATCTGTGGCCATTATCTATCTCAACGTCAGTCGTCAGTATCATGACGTGAACACCGTGCTATTTTTTATGTTCGGCCTGGGGGGGTCATCATGTTTGCCGGGTTCCATGCACATTTTTTCTGGCCGGATCAACGCGTCTTCTATTACCTGGCACTGTGTGCGGCCTCCGGCATCGCAGGGCAGTTTTTGCTCACCATGGGCTTTCGATATGTCACGGCGGTGGAGGGCAGCATTATTTCTTCCACGCGCATCCTTCTGGCCGCCATGCTCGGCCCTGCATTGGCCGGCGATCCTGCTCTCGGATTCTCTGGTTGGATGGGCGCCCTGTTGCTCTTCGGCGCCAATGCCGTGCTGGCATGGCGTAAAACTCAGGCCGGACCGGAGTCGAATATTGCATGAAATCTTTTCAGTATTGGGATCAGACGACTTGTAATACAGGTCAAAATGGGCCATAACCACCCGACTATTTCTGAGGAATCATCCGCTAACGCCTTTTCATTAACTCTCGTGGATCAACAACAGACATGGCCGATAATTTTATCCCGGGATACCGCGATCCCCACCGATGGGTGGTGTTCTCCGTTTTTTCACTGATTTACTTTTTCGTCTACTTTCACCGGGTGTCCACGTCGGTGATTGCTTCGGACCTGCTGGCGGCATTCAATACCAATGCCACCGCTCTCGGGTTCATGTCCTCCATGTATTTTTACCTATATGCGTTTATACAGCCGGTGGTCGGCTACCTCAGTGACCGCTTTGGCCCCCGCCGCGTCATCGCATTCTGGTCCTTTGCCGCCGCTGCCGGTTGCTTTATGTTCGGACTGGCGCCGACCATCGGATGGGCATCGGCGGGGCGGGCTCTGATCGGACTGGGAGTGGGGGGTGTCTATGTGCCGACGCTCAAAGCCATTTCACAATGGTTTCGAAAAAGCGAATTTACGACCATACTCGGATGTTTCATGGCCATTGGAAACGTCGGTGCGGTGGTAGCCACCACACCCCTGGCGTGGGCTACAGATACCTGGGGATGGCGTTCCACATTCTTTCTGATCGGCGGAGTCACATGTATCCTGGCAATTAGCGCCCTACTGCTTACCCGTGACGGACCTGTGACCGATGACACCCCTTCGGCAGCGGAAGCGCATGTTTCTGAGAAGACATCGGGATTGTGGAAAAATATCGTTCGGGTGATCTCTTCCGGTCAGTTCTGGTTGGCGGGCATCATTTTTTTCGGATTGTATGGGACACTGGTGACCCTCCAGGGCTTGTGGGCGACGCCATTTTTAATGACCGTTCTCGGCATTGAGCGGATACTGGCAAGCAAGATCAACATGGTCATCCCCATCGGAGTGATCATCGGCGCTCCTTTTTTTGGCTGGCTCACCGACCGGTTTGCGCTGGAAAAACGGAATATTATGATCGGTATCGTCTTCCTTTACACGTTGACCTGGGTGGGCGTCACATTTCTATTTTCCTCGTTGGGAATGATCGGGCTGGCGATTGTCATGCTGATCATGGGGATGGCCACTGGAGGATTTATCAGCGTGCTGTGGGGCCATATTCGAGAAAATACACCGGGAGACATTATGGGGCTGACGTCGGGGCTGCTGAATCCTGCCCCCTTTGTCGGCGTTGCCGTGTTTCAGGTCATTACCGGGGCTATCCTGGATCGCGCCGGACGTGTCGGGGGCCTATATCCGGTGGCGGGGTTTCAAAACGCATTTCTGCTTTGCCTGACGGTGAGCATCGTCTGCCTGATACTGTCTTTCCTGTTGAGCAAATCAAAGGCAAATACCTGATCCGGCAATCCTGATGTTGACGAGAGCGTGGACATCATCAGATGTTTCGAGATTCTTCTTTACTAATGACTTGTGCGTAAAGATGGCCCTAGCTCGGACATTGCACCAAACGGAGATTTTTATGGCCAAGGCAGTTCCTGACGGGGTTACACAGGCACTGCCGTGCCGCTTGTCGTATTCCTCGGCAGGGCGCTACCGCCACAATCCAGGTGGGGAACCGATGCCACGCGATAGTTCCTGTGGTCTAGAGGAGGATTGTCGACCGATATCATAACCGCAGCATCAAGCCTTGATCGCCTCGTCAGCCGACGTTACCATCTTCATCGTACCTTCGCCGTGATTGATCTTCTCTACTTATCATTGCTCACGGGCTAAAAGTTTCTGGATTCACCGGGGGCAATATGGTGACTGTCTTCGACTGGTTGAAATGATCAATCCTTTGAGCGCACCATTAATACCGACACCGATGCTTGATTGGCCACCTTGTCAGGAATGGAGCCGAAGAGCCACCGGCGCACAGCCCATTCGTCCGACGCCCCGATAATGATGAGATCGTAATCGGCGGCGATGCTGGTGATGCCATGACCGATGTCGGTGTCGATAACGACGGCGATTTCAGCGGTGACGCCCACTTCTTTCAAAAGGTCGCGCACGAATTCTTCGCCAGGGCCTTGATGAGATTCCCGACTTCCGGGGTCAAAGGCAGATACAGCATCGGAATAGTCCCGGTCTAACAGAACCGTCATGGCCGTTATCGTGGCCCCCCATTGCGCAGCCAGTTGTTGGGCTACCTGCAGCCCCAGCTTAGTGTGTGGACCGCGCCCGACAGGTACAAGAATCCGGTCAACCTTGCTTAAGCTATTATCTTTTAGTACCAGGATATTGCGGTCCGCAACTTTGGCCACTCCTGCCACATTGGTGCCTCGCAGAAGGGGACCGCGGACCTCGCCCCGCCAACCCATAAGAATGATGTCCGTTTGTTCGATATCAGCAATATTTAGCAGGGCGGATGGTACGCTGTGGGCCACCAAGGCATTGGCTCGGGCGCGAATTCCTTGTTCGGTGGCGTGCCTGGATGCAACATCCAGGAGCGTTTCCTGCTCGCGGCGCATCTGCTCATATTCGATACGGCCGGCCTCCAGAGGCGTCTGCCTCGGAAGGCTCACAACGTGAGCCAGATGCAGACGAGCCCTTCTCTCCTTGGCCAGCGCCGTGCCCACACGGAGCAGCGCTCCTTCCGTGGCAGGATTGGAAAGGGGCAAGAGAATCACGGGGAAGACATCCCTCCGGGCCGCCGCATATTCTTCCGCTTTGGCCACAAGTGGCCTGATAACTTTCTTCTCCCACAGCTCATTGGATACGCCTACAAGTTGCGTATTATCGCGCAAAAACAAGACATACCAGATCAAGGTACCGGCAATGATGCCCAACCCGATCAGGATCGTCGGCCGGCTCGTGATGCCCATCACAAACAGGCAGCCAAGCAACCCCAGGATAGGTACAGCCGGGTACAGCGGAGTCTTAAAGCTGGGCTTGTACCAGTCCAATTCCGCATGCCGCATGACCATGCAGGCCAGAGAGATGAACGCATAGAGCAAAAGGCTCAGAAATGCGCCCACCTCTGCAATCAGCTCGAGATGGGAGCCTAAAATCACCAGTAGGAACATGGTCAATCCGCCGGTTATGAAGATGGATCGGTACGGCGTTCTGAATCGAGGATGGATTGTATTGAACCAATCGGGCATCAGGCGATCCCGCCCCATGGCGAAGCTGATCCGTGAGGCGGCCATAATGCTGGCATTGGCCGAGGATACGGTGGCGAATATGCCACCGAGCAGAATTAAAGAATAGCCTGTCTTCCCCATCAGCATTCGGGCCAATTCCATGAGGATAGTCTCGGTGGCCATGTTGGGATCGTCATACCGCAGCAATCCGACAACGCAAAATTCTACCAGACAATATACCACGGTCACAACGACCACCGAACCGACCACCGCAATTGGCAGATTGCGGTCCGGGTTTTTTATCTCCTCTGAAACCGCGGCAATTTCAGCAAAACCCATGAATGTTACAAACAGAACGGGGGTCACCACCAAAAACCCCGAAATGCCAATCTCGGGGGGTATTAATGGACGCAGGTTCTCCACCTCAACTTCCAGCACGGCTCGCACGAAAAACACAGCAAGCGCAATGAGAAGCCCTGCGACGATCACGTTCTGGGTCCCCCCTGTCTCTTTGGCGCCGATGAAATTGAGCCCTGTGAGCAAACCCGTCATCATCAGTGCCAGCCACACGTGTGATATGGAAAAGACATCCGCTACATAGTATCCGAAACCGATCATATAGAAGGCCGAGGCGAATATAAGGCTCAGCCACAAACACCACCCCATTACGGTACCCATCATGGGACCAAAGGCCCTCACAATGAATAGATAACCACCCCCGGACAGAGGCATGCCGGTGGCTAACTCGGACATGCAGAAGGCTATCAAGACAGCGACTAGACCGCAGAGAGCAAATGCGAGCACCACGATAGGTCCAGCCTTGGCTGCGGCAATCCCTGGCAGCACAAAGATTCCTGCACAGACCATTGTGCCGATGCCAATCGACATCGCGGCCCCGAGCCCAAGCTCACGCGCCAGTTCTGTACCGGTGTCGTCCTCCGGAAGATCTCCGTTTAGGTTTTTATCCATTTTTCAAGCTTCTCCCCGCTCCCCAAAAAAGGCTGAGGGTTTTCAGGCCTGCCTGCCACTGAATCACCAAACAGGATAAAAAACGACGGCGTTAATGGATATCCATAATTCTGCTAAAGTTTTAACCCGAAAATTGCATGAAATCTTTTCAGCGAATGTTAAAAAAGACACAATATCAGTGCCTTAACGTGGATACTGATGCATACCTGCATCTTTCGAAACTATCATTTTGCTGTTACGGGGTTTGGAATTGTATCGGTATTCTAAAACTTCAAACAATCAATATTTTCTACTATCGGATAACTTCACGTAAGTTGCATGCATTTTTAGGATATCTGAACTGAGTCCTATTGCCAATAGTCTTGGGTAATAAGGAAACAGGGGAGAGGTGCGGACAACTTGCGATAGTCCTCACTTGCTCTCGATAAACGATACGTAAAGACTACCACAAGGAGTGAGCATCGGCGCCCATACTTCCGGTAAACCCTCCGTGTTGGTGTGGGAATCAGTTTCGTTATAGGGATTCATATTCATATAGCTGGGAGCATTTCTTCGACCAGAGCTTCCCACTCCGCCTCCAGGGGTATGTCCGGTCGGGACCGACCGGCCCTGGAATACCAGTAGTCGGCATTCCAGAGGACGCCTTCCTCCCGATGCAGATACGCATGCACGGCGCTTCCCTGGACGGTAGGAATTCCCTGGGCGATGGTATGGGCCGTATCCCAATCGCCCTTCTTGTCCCACCACAGGGAGATCAGGGTTTCGGAAAGAACCGCCGGCGGCTGCTCGCCTTCGATGCTGGCGACAAATTCGTCGTAGGTCATGACCTTTCCTCGATAGCTTGAATAGATTGGGTGGGAATGAGATTTTATTTAATTCTTCTGAAAAGATCGAATCACGTTCTGTTGCCATTCCTCGGAATAGCCATCGGCTTCCGGGACATGGGCCATATCGCGGGTATGGCTAAAGTTGATACGGACAAAATCTCGAAATTTTTTCTCCACCACCTGCTGAATCTTTGGGTACAGCCGCTGATACATGCCGTCGTCGATCAGGTTGAAATCGAAAAAGTTGGCCAGGATGTTCGTCATACTTTGCAACGTTGTCGGAGCTGTATCCTGGGCATCCAGCGCATCCAGCATCTGGTTTACTAGTTCGATCAAGCCGTGGAATATCTTGCTCCTCAATTCGGCGAGTTGGCTGTCGTTCCAAAACAGCCGGTTCCGGTCCATGCTCAGCTCACACTTTTCTTCTCCCATGAGATTGATTCGGCCAACCACGTAGTTGCTGGCCCCGTCGGGCAGCAGGGTATCGATTTGGGTAACGAAAATCCCATCCTGAAAAACAGATATGCCCCCCCTGACGGTTTCAAGGGCAACGATACGATCTGCCGGCTTTTTACCCCGCAGCAGCAGGTAACCCTCGGAACTGGAGAAATCGAGTGGGGCAATGAATTCAGTTCCGGTCCGCTCGTCCCGTTCGTAGGCAAAGGTCTCATCTCCGATGACTGCCTTCTCGCCGGTTTCGCTCTCAAAGTCTACCGGGACATTGAGAAATCGGATGTTCGTTTTCAGATATCCGAGATATTCCAGACTTCGACAATAATCGATGGCAGACGGCTTAAGGTAGATAGAAACTTCCGTTCCTTCAGGATAATCCGTATCCAGCGATCGGACATCGAAATAGTCCTCCAGGTCGGTAATCGTTATCATCAAACCGGGCCGTGAAGGCTTGCGTGTTTTTATAACAATCTTGTCGGAGACCAGAAAGCTGGACAAAAAGCCGATGCCGAATTGACTGATAAAGCTGAAGTCAAGGCGGGCGTTCCGGTTGATGCTCCGAATATCGTCCGATTGATAAAAGGAGATGCCGATCTTTAGAAAGTATTTCTCTATCCATTGCCGGTCCATCCCGATGCCATTGTCTCGGATGGTGATGACACTGATGTCCTCGTTGAATTTAAGGGAGATCATCGGTTCATAATGCGGGTCCGACAGTCTTCGGAGATTACAGGCATCAATGGCATTCTGTATCAGTTCTCGAAGAAACACCCGTTTGTCCGAGTATAACCGGTTTCCCATAAACAGCTGCAGCGCGGCAGACGAGTCCACCGAAAATTTCAGATCCATTGGTGAATAATTATGGGGTTCGATTTCGTAGATCACATCGGAGTAAAGAAAACGTGGTCGAACACTTCTGTTTATACTGTTTAGAAGATTCTGGACGGCCTGTTCATGGTGTTTCAGGGCCCGGTGGACCTCCGGATCGCTACAGCGGATATTAACCTGAATGGTACCGGCAAACGACGGATGTGGACCGGCACCGAGCAGCTCGAACTGTTCGGCCACATGGCCCGGCTCCATGCGGCTGTCCGGGGGCAGGTATCTGGAGATGCGCGGAGCCGCCGTACCCGGATTCAGATCCAGTTCCCTGGAAAGCCGAATGGCAGCGGATATGAGGGGCAGATTGGTGTTCTTTACAGTCTCCGTCCCGTCCGGCGATTTCGACAGGGCCTGATCCGTATCAAAATCTTCTTCACAACTCAGGCACACACGAGCGATGGCTTCGGCAGCCTGTAAATCGAACCCATCTGAATCCTGCCACGAGTGTCGGATGCCCTGGTGCGCCCATGCCACTGGATCGTCGGGGGCTTGATCGGCGCCGCTTCCGACCTCGCTCCCATTTAGGACACATCCAAACCCATCGGCAGAACCGATGTCGCACATGGCGATGGCCGCATACAGCGTCAATACATCCCGAGGATCGGCCGCCAAGGCCTGCTTCTGTTCCATGTCCAGGAGCCAGTTTTCGATAGCCATCTGTCTGTGCTCAAGGGACAACAAAAGGGACTCAGCGCCGTTGTCTCCGCCCGGCAGCTGACCTTCGACAAACCATCGGACCGATGCCTGGATCTCGTTGAGACTTTTTTTCCAGGTGTCCGGCAATAGTTCAATCATGGTGTTCATGGGGCCTCACAGGTAGTACGTCATCCATTAACGTCCGAAACATTCAGAACACGGAAAAAAGGATAAAGATTGTATCCGTGGGAAAAAAACTATCAGAGGATAATACCGAAACATCATCCTGGCAAAAAATGCACTGCAAAGATTTCATGCGTTAGTCTTCGACTTGCACGAGCTCACTATCTCTGGCCATCACATACACATGGGAGAATTCGGAATCATCTGTGGCACCATGCCAGTGCCTTTGCCCGGCGGGAATCCGTATGATGTCCCCAACCGTGACGATGTGCTGCGTTGTCTCGGTGGCAACAATTCCGGTGCCGGAGGTGACCATCAAAATTTGTTCGGTACTGTGGGTGTGCAGTTTATTTCGAATACCCTTCCCGAAGTTGACAATGTTGACCCTGAATTCGTCGCTGTCAGGCAGGATTTCCTGAATGGTAACGTCCTTCCCGGTGAATATATCCATTTCTAGCGGTTCCGTTGCCACCTCATGAATCGATACCACATCCATTAGACTTCTCCTTTCAAGACAAGCGTATTCGTGAAATGTTTGGACAAGTTTGAACACTTAGTCCCACTGCACACCACTGACCACCGCCACCCCGGCGTCGGTCATTTGCTCCACGGCCGATACCACCGCCGAATCACCGCCAAATTCCGGTGACGGCAGATAATTTCTCCCACGTGCGCCACAAAGACTCACATCCACAATGACCTGGAGTCGATTCAAGGGGAACAAGGCTTGGATCTCCATGGACGATACGCGCACGCAACTGTTCAACGTGCAGCCGCCAATCACCAGGGACCGTTTGCCGTCGTCGATGCATTGATGGATCCACTCACGAAACCCATTGGTGCGGGGAAACAGAATGCTGTTTCCCGGTTTGATAAAATAAGGCTGCAGGCTGTCCAGAATGTCCATCAGAGGTTCGTACCACTCATAGCTCTCCGGGGGAAAAGGGCAGCGGCTGAACATGATCTCCAAACCGCCGTAAAGCCGATGCAACACCGCTGCACATCGATCGAACGCGAGTCGGATAGGGGCCACATCTTGTTCAGCCCGGAAACCAATTGACCGCATCCAGACCCCCTCCGTGAATGATCGTTGAGGATCAATGATCAAAAGCGCGGTGGTGCTGCTGGAAAGCGGCACGGTGTTCAAAGAGGACAGCAGACGATCATAGGCGGTCGATACATCGAGCCCGGCATTGGCCGCCAGGTACTCGGTGGCCCTGGCGGCTGAAAGGTCTTTCGGTTCGTCGGTTTCCTTTGAGCGGAAGAGTTTCGACCCCGAGGCGCTGTCGAGACGGAGTTCACTAGAGCCTTTCACTGCCAACAATACATTACCATAGGGCCCCATAGGATCTTTGGCGATCTGTTGAAGAGTCTCCATGAAACGATCTCTGGTCAGCGGTCTGGATACCGTCAACCTGTCGAGCAAGGCGAAGAGGGGGGCTTCGCGCCAGTGCCAGCCCAGTTTTCTAGCTGCCTGGGAGAGTTCCGACCTCGAAAGCTCCCCGTCCTGATTCAAATCAAGGATTTCAAAAAGGGTCTCGGGCGCGGTCATGTTGAATTCAGAAGGCATCAGCCGGTGTTTCGGTTTTCCCGCAGCCACCGTTCGATCGTATTCAAGGGCATGTGATCTCCGATGTCTTTGCCATAATAGGCTTCCCGCTTGAAAATAGAGTGTTTCGATCAACAGAACACCGTTTCAAGGGAATCTGGACTTGGACATGCTCGGCGTCGGGATCGCTATCGGAATCGGAATCGAGACTGGATGGCATATTCGAAGTCGATACCGATTCCGAACCCGATGCCGATTCTGATAATTCTGATATGCAAACAGGGTGTCACCAATCCTCCAATCGGAACGGAATTCCGGCAATCCCATTCGTGGTCTGCATAGAGATATATAGTCGCCTCCTGACGAAAAAAACAATATCTCCCGATATGTTTTAACGCGGGAAAAAATAGGTCGGCGAATTAAAGGGTTGACTCGATTATAGGTAGATCGGGGTGGTTATCTCAGTGGATGCGTCGGCGGGTACGGAAAAGGGAGGGATGGTCGCTTCGGGTTGGATTTCAAAATCCCAAAGTAGCGGCAAATGGTCGGATAGTCTGATTTGAGGGACCTGAAAACCAATGGATCGGATTTCCGGACTGTGAAAGATAAAATCTAGCTCTCGAACCGGAAAACTGCTGGGAAACGATGACTCGCATTGCATGTTGGCGCTGACCATCCCACTGGCAGCGAGAAACAGTTCAAGCTCCCGGTCCCCCCAGAAGGCGTTAAAATCACCCGCAACAATGACCGGCTTTTTCCGGTCGTTGATGAGTCGGTGCAGTTGGTTGAGTTGATATTGGCGATGTCGGAATTTGAGTGACAGGTGCACTAGAAAAATGCTCACCTCCGGCAATTCAACCTCTATGACCAGTCGTTTAACACCGTTGTTGAAAAAATGAAATCGCTGATCCACAATATCCAGGTGGGTTAGAATCGCGTTTCCCTGCTTGTTCATCAAGGGAATCTTCCGGGCCATGGACTGTGCCGAATATTTGGATTCATATACCACCCGGTGATCCAGGCGATCTGCGATGACTTCGGCCTGGTTGCATTTTTCGACCCGGTAGGAACCGAAATCGACCTCTACCAGACCGACAATGTCCGGACGAACGGATTTAATAAAATCCATGATTTTACTGAAATGTCCGTTTGTCGGCTTCAGATAGCCACAATAAGGCACCGGAAGGTGGAATCTGGGTCCGACCCCGGCCCCATATCGGATGTTATATAAGAGGAATCGCATCGTATGTTCGTTTGGGTGAAACCGGAAATTACGAATTACATATAATTGTCATTATCTTTACAGATTTCAAGTCATGATTTTCGGTCCCTGTTCTTTTAGCGGCAATACCCTTCCCCGTCAATGCTCCCAACCTACAGCCACCCGTACAGCAGGAAGATCCATCGCGGCCTCAGATAACCATACGCAAAAACAGAACCAACATGGAGTTCCGGACAACCCATTGTTTTATAAGGTTATTTTAAAATACCGTGTATGCAGCGGCCCGAATCCAGCCCAAATCCGACAATCTTGGAAGACAGTTTTGGAGCAAATTGCGCTAATGCATTGATCGAAAGCGCCACAGGGGTCGTGCACATGCGCGCCCCTGTGAGTCCATCGGCTCAACGTAAAAATCACACGGGAAATCGATCCGTTATTTCCGTATCAGAGCGTTGCGGCAGGGTGGAGAAGATGCCGGCATCGGAATTTTTTCATGTCCATTCAGCTATTTGAAATGGGAAACCGCTTTCTTGAACGCATCGCTGAGTGCCGTCCAGGCCTGTTCTGTACCTTCTTTAAGATCTTCCCAGGCATTGTCGCTGGCCACATCCAGATCGACAATCTTTTCCTGCATTTCCTTGCGAAACTGGCGAAATTCTTCCCGTTCTTCCTCAAACTGTTTTTTGGCCTCGGCTGTGGCCTTCTGGGTCATTGCTTCGACTTTGTTTCGCTCGATGTTCCAGCGGTAATTGAGATCGTCAAGCTGCTTCTTCATCTCTTCCAGAAATTCATTTTTTGTTTCTGACATGATGTTGTCTCCTCTATTTTGATTAAATAAGAAAGATATGGGTTATTCGTTATACTAACACTTGTCCGAATTCGGTCTTATCGGCATCGGCATCGGGTTCGAAGATGGTCAACCTGCCTCGATTCCGATTCCGAACCCGATACCGGCCCCGTACATGTCCGGGGCCGGCCTTTCTCGACTAGATCGGCTATTGATCGAAACACTGATCTTCAAGCGAAACATTCGAATGGTAGTGACATGAAAAGAAAGAGAAATTTTCCATTACCAAATACCCAGTATCTATATATCGTACAAATAGTGACACACCCGACACCCTGCCGAGGCCGGGGGCATGGCGTTTTTGGCGTTTTCGAGAGCTTCTTTGATCTTTGTGGGGGAGGGTTCCAGGTCGCTTCGCACGAAGGCGGTTTCATATGTGAGCATCCGCTGTTCGAACCGTTCTCTATAAGATCGGCACGTGTCTGTTTTCCAGAGATCCAACAGGTCATCTTCGGGCAAGCGGCCGTAATGCACCCTGGGCATCATCACCTCGTTCCCCAGAAAGGTCGTGTCGCCCCCCAGCGCCAAATTGATGCACGGAGCGACACGGCCATCGTGGCGGATGAACATGCTGTTTCTTGGATCCTGAGCACAGACCGGAAGTTCTTCAGGAACCCAGGAAAACGCGGCAGTCTCAATCCCTTTCGCTTTGGCCAGGCGCCGGGCCCGCCGAAGCGATTTTTCCATCTTCTGGATGTCTCTCGTGGGTGTATCGTTGAAAAGCCCAACCCCCCTGCCGCGGTCGCCCCGGATCACATCACACTGCTTGAAAATAATCTGGTCCACGCCGAGCCGAGCCGCCAATTCCACCATGGCGTCCAACTGATGCACATTGTCTTGCATCATGACAAAGTTAATCATCACTTTTGGCCGTCTGCCGGCACGCTGTGTCGCGATTTGGGATACGTTGTCACACACCCTATGGAAGTGTGCCCCCGGACGTATCTTTTCATATATATCGGCAGTCGCACCGTCCATTGAGATGCAAAGCCAGTCAAGCCCGGCGTCAATTAACTGCCGGGATTTCGCTCCCGTGATCAGGGTGCCGTTTGTCAGTATTCCTGTTTCACATCCGGCATTGCTGGCCTCACCCACCCATTCGATCAGATGGGGTTGCAGAAGGGGTTCGCCCCCACCGGTGAAATCAATGGATTGCACCTCCTTGAGGTAGGGGGAGATGGCTGCCCAGACGTCCGGTTGCATATGGCCTGTTTGGGAGTGTTGAAAAGCCGGTTCCCGCCATGGGCACATGATACATTTGAGGTTACACGCCATGGAGCTTTCCACCTGGAGCAGCCGCCAGCGACGGGGTGCTCCGGCTGTTGTTGGATCGTGCTGGCGGGAGATTCCAGAAAGAATTTTTTCCAGCCACCGAGTCAGCATCAGTGCTCCTATCCCGAATATGTCATGAAATCTTTTCTACTGAAAATTAAACGCTTCCAGGGCATGATTTGCCGAGAATTGGGCTCGGGCACACTGGCGGCGCCATATCAAAAACGGCGCCAGAATATGGAGCCCGGGTAAACCCAGAAAAAGGCCTAGCGGAAGCAAATGGCCGGCCATGGCCCACCGGCGATCACTGGGCTGTATGCCCTGCCAGATCCTATGGTCTGAGTCTGTCACAAGCCTGTCGTTGAGTACAGATTTGAATCGGGGAAAGATACGTTCCGCCTCTGCACGCCGCATTTGCTCCACCTGAGTTTCGATCAGGGTAATGGTTTCAGTGACATCCGGGATGTCCACCTCTAATCCGGGGGTCAGCGCCCGATTCAGTTTGTGTTCGATCCGGTTGAGGCGGTTCAGGAACAGCAGGTAATTCCCCCGGCCGTTGTAGGCCGATCGGATCAGATCCTCGCAGCAGGATCCATCACCCCTCAACAGATCAGCGTAGTGATCGGCCAGAACACGAATCCAGGCGATATACGCATCCATCGCCTCTGCCGGTACGGTCGTAAACTCCCTGAATCCCTCGATATCCGGCTTCCGATGGTCCTCTATAGCATCGGCGACCTCCTCGAGTGCTCTCCTCCGGGAGCGCATGTAGTTGTAAACAAACTCTTTACGGCTTTGGGCGTATTTTTGCAGTCGGTAAAAATAGTAAATGAAGATGAGCGGCATCAGGATGTACCATGCCGTCAACGGCGGTTTGAAGATGACGCGACCGGCCAGAAGCTGGGCCTGGAGCTCCTCGTATTGGACGATCAGATCTTTTTTTTCGCGTATTCCCATCATGAATATCGGCGGGTGGGTCGCACAGCCTCGGGGACCGGGTTCAGTCCATGGGCATGTATCGGAATCCAAGCCACAGAATGACCAGACAGATCACAATTCCGGAAATAAATGGCAGCGTCCAGCCGGCTTGATCCGGAACCCCCTGTTCCAGGGCGCTGCGAAGATAGGGCTCTGCATCGTAGGAAGCCTTGATTTCCGAATAGAAATAGGCGTTGGAGTCGATGTCGTGTTTCTCGATGGTTTCAACGATTTTGTTGAATACCGGGATACGGGTTTCCAGCCAGGGGCCCAGGGTGGTACCGAACAACCATAAAAGACATAAGGCGCTGATCAGTTGCCCCCAGGCCTTCAAGCGCTTCTTTTGCTGAGGTCGCTCAATATCCGGGGTTTCAGTATGCATTGTCGTCATCGGGCGTCTCCTGGAGTGTCGCGGTACAGAGGCTGTTCCGGCGGGAATGATTTCCGCCGGAACAGCCTTTCCCAAGTTAATCTAGCAAGTCACTGTTGTCCATGTTTGTGTTTAGTCATTTGCTGAAAAGATTTCATGCAATTGTTCGGGTTAAATGGTGGCCGTCAGTTCCGGGAAGACCACGTAGAACATGATGTAGGCCATCACCAGAGTCATGAACAGGTTGAAGGACTGGCCGCACACATACAGAATGAACGGCTTTCCGCCGACAAGATGCTCTTTCAGCTCTCTGAAGTTGGTGGCCAGGCCGATACTCACAAAGGACAGGGAGAAGAACCAGCCTCGGAAGAGATCCCCCATCCCCTTGATGACACCCTGGTCGACCATGGCCGATCCCAGTCCTGCGATTTGCCCGTTAAAATAGGTGTAAAATCCTGAGAAAATAATGGATGCCGCGATAAACCCGAGGACGAATTTGGGGAATCGATACCAGATCTCCATGGGTCCGACCTTTACACCGGTCTCGGCTACTTCCACGCGGGTGGTGAAGTAAAGCGCCACGAAGAAGGCGATTACCCCGATCAGCACGTTCTGGATCATTTTGATCGTGGCCGCAACATACAGGGCTTTTTCACCGAGAAAAGCCCCGGCAGCCGCTACAGCACCGGTGGCGTCAATGGTGCCGCCCATCCAGGCGCCGCCCAGGATGAGCTGTTTGTCCACGGGGAAAGTGGCCTTGATGACAATCGGCATGACAATCATCATAATCGACGTGAACACCAGGGACAGCCCGACCGCCAGGGTGAGTTCTTCCTTTTTGGCTTTACAGGCCGCCGCCGTGGCGATAGCGGCCGACACCCCGCAGACCGACATGTCCGAACAGATGGTGGCGTTGAGGCGCTTGGAGGGTATCTTAAGGATTTTCTGACCAAACCAGTAGGTTACCAGCCATACCGTGGGGGTCACCACCCAGGCCACAAAAATACCGGCGGTGCCGATCACGATGATCTTTTCAAACAGGATCTTGGCGCCCAGGAGCACCAGACCGGTTTTGATGTAGTATTCGGTCTGCACTGCCGGCATGGCCCATTTCGGAGTGCCCACGGTGTTGCTGATGAGCATACCGAATAGAATAGCCCAGGCCGCGTATCCGATGCCGTAATGCTTCATGGTGGCCTGGTTGGCAAACAGCCAGGACAGCACCGCCACGCCGAACACAAATACAAAACCAAGCAGAAACTTCCCGAATGATTGTCCCATGGCCGCAATGCCGATACCAAAGAAAATCGCAAAGGCCACACCCAGTCCAATCAGCCACGGGATTTGATTGTAGGCTTTGGCTTTGGTTTTCTTCTTGGCCTTGCCGGCAGCCAGGTGGGTGTCCCGCCAGGCTTCGATCTTGGATTTGGCCTCTGCGTTCAATGCGGTATCGTTGAATCCAGCGGCTTGTGCGGCCTGTTCCGCGGCGATGGCGACCGCTAACGCGGCTTTTTCCTTGGCCTTAGCCGCTTCATATTTTGGCATGGCCTTGGCCTTTTTCGCCGCTGCCTTTTCCTTGCTCATGACAAAGGCGTCCACCGGGTTGGAACTCCATTTTTTCGGCTTGGATGAAAATTTCTTCAACCACTTCCCGCTGGGGTTGCTCAGGGCCTTGACCTTTTTGCGGGCATCGTAGAGTTGAAACCATCCGACGGTCTTGAACTTGTCTGTTTTCTGGGCCTCCGCCAGATACTTGCCTTCGGCTTTCTCAAGCTTGGCCTTCATATCGCCGGCAGTCGGAAAATAAATAAGAGCCCCGGCGATCAGAAGGGCAAACCCAAGCCATACGGCCCACCAGTCTTCCTTTCGGATCAGTTCAGACCAGTCCCACTTACCGACATCCTTTACAACATCGGAACCGTTTGTCATGTGTCGTTTTCTCCTTTCTGTCCAATTATCTTTTGGTTCATTGAGCGGCAGATAAACTCCGCCGGTGTCAGCTTAATCTATGAACCGATAGCAACATCGATGCCACGGCGATAAATATCCATAACTGTTTGTATTTATTTTATATTTAAAAATATAAAAAATTGTAGCATGCATTCTTCGCCACCTTGGGGGGGCACCAACGGATTCCAGGAGGGACAGCATCAAAGCCCGCCTCTTTTAAACTGGCTTTGTTTTCAGTTGGTTATAGAGATGTTCAGGGGATAGCGGTCTGCGGCCTCCGGAATAGACACGACCGCAGCCTCGGGTTGGCAGTGCCGCTTTCAGGCGGCAGTTTTGAAAAGGTGCTGTATTAACTAAGGCTTAAAATTGCGGACCTATAAACAAATCTAAGGATGCGGAAATTGTCCATTCTATCACCCCTGCTCTACCCTGTTGAATGCCGCCTTTGGCGGCCCTTGTGAAGCAGGGATTCAACAGGGCAAGCCTCCCCCGTCAAGGGTGAGGGCGATATTTTCTCCCTCCCCTGGCGGCTTGTGGTGAGCGAGGTCGAACCGGAGGGAGCCAGAGGGAGGGGGTATGGTGGGCGCTTTCCTTAAAGTTGTTTACAGGCCCGTAGAATTATAGTTCGACTATTTTCGAAATTGAACCGCATGGATTCCATACCGTTTAATAATCTTTTGCAGGGATTGCCGTTTCATACCGCTGAGCTGGGCGGCGGCCGACACATTGCCATTGGTATGTCGCAGAAGCCGTTCCAGATAATCCCGGGTAAAGGTTTCGATCGCCCGGTCCTTGAGATCCTGGTAAGGTTTATCCAAAGCGAGCGGATTTTGCAGGCGCGTCGTTGTGGTGTCGTTCTCTCCCAGATGCCTCAGACTGATTTCCTGTTCCTCGGTCATGGCGTACCATCCCCGGATCAGATTCTCCAGCTGACGGATATTGCCGGGCCAGTCCAGTCTCAAGAGGTAATCCAGAGCTTCAGGGGACACAGTTTTCCGGGTTTTGTTTTGTTCGCAGGCCACAAGCTCCAGAAAATGGTCCACCAGCAAAGAAATGTCTTCACGGATGGCTCTCAGGGGTGGCACCAGGAGGGTGGCCACATTCAAACGATAAAAGAGGTCCTCCCGAAAAAGATTCTGTTTCATTTTCATCTCGAGATCCTGATTGGTGGCCGCAAGGATTCGGACATCCACGGTGTGGCTGTCGCTGGCCCCCAGGGGATGGACTTCCTTGTCCTGAAGGACGCGTAGCAGCTTGGTCTGCACGGTGGGCGTCAGATCGCCGATTTCGTCGAGAAAAATCGAACTGCCATGGGCGTGATCGAACAGCCCGCGACGATCCTCTCTGGCATCGGTAAAGGCGCCTTTGCGATATCCGAACAACTCGCTTTCCAGAATCGTCTCCGGCAACGCCGGGCAATTGACGGTAATCAGTTTACGATTTCCGCGGCTACTGAGATTATGAATCGCTCGGACGGCCAATTCCTTCCCGGTGCCCGTCTCGCCCTGGACCAGTACCGTCGCATCGGATTGGGCAAGCATCCGAATGTTTTCAAACATGGACCGCATGGGCCGGCTCCGACCCACCATGTTCGCAAAACTTTCCTGGAGGCACATCTGCTCCATGAGGCGAGCATTTTCACGGACCAGTCGATTGAGTTCGAGACCCTTTTTCAGCAGGTGGATCAAGCGCTCTTCATCGATGGGTTTTTGAATGAAGTCGTAAGCCCCGTTTTTGATGGCCTCTACTGCCTTTTCGATGGTCCCGTAAGCGGTCATCATAATCACCGTAATGGCCGGATCTCGGGACTTCACCTCTTGAAGCAACTCGAAACCGTCCATCTCCGGCATCTGAATATCGGCCAGAACCACGTCCACCGGATGATGATCGAGAATGTTCAAGGCCTCGGCAGCACTTTCGGCAGTCAGCAGGCGCCCGTCGAGCTCCATTCCCAGGGTCCGCTCCAGGCCGCGCAGCAAATCGGTTTCATCATCAACGATCAGAATCGTATCAATCGGCATGGCTGTCTCCTTGGCCGGGTTCTTCCAGGGGCAGTACCACTGTAAAGGTGGTTCCTTTCCCGGAAGCACTCAAGACGGTAATCTCACCGCCATGCTGCTCCATGATGCCGTAGCTGATGGCCAACCCGAGCCCGGTTCCCTTTCCCGCGCTTTTGGTGGTAAAAAAAGGATCGAAGATGCGATTCAGGTGCTTTTCGGCAATACCCATTCCGGTATCACTGACCTCTACACGTAACTGCTTCAGTGCCTCTTCTACACGGACCGCCACCCGGATGGTCCCCCCCCCGGGCATGGCCTGAATGGCGTTGATGATCAGGTTCATAAACACCTGCTTCATCTGAGACTCATCCAGCATGAGCGGCTTCAGGTCCGCGTCCGCTTCGATGCGTACTTCCACCGATTCCTTTCTCATTTGCGGTTCGAGAACCGCCAGTACCTCTTCCAGACAGGACTGGATGTCGAAACTTGATTTGTGGGGTTCCGGGACTCGAGCAAAATTCAGGAGTGCCCTCACTACCGAGGTACACTGCTCGGTGTGTTTCCGGATCACACGAATGTCTTCGGCGATCTGGGGGGGCAGCGGCTTGGATTTGGCGATCAGATTCGAATAGACTTTGATGACACCCAAAGGATTGTTGATCTCGTGGGCCACTCCGGAGGCCAGCTCACCGATGGAAGCCAGCTTCTCTGTCTGGGCCAGATGGCGTTCCATCTTTCGCCGCTGGGTCACATCCTGGAGACGGGCATCGATGCCGTCATACATGCCGTTGTCGTCAAGCCGACGGGATGCGGAAATCATAATTCTGAGCCGCCGCCCCTGCCGGTCCACCATGGGGAGCTCCATCCCTTCCACATACCCTTTGTTTTGAATCATGGCCGTAAAGCTTCGGGCATCCCGGGTATCCCACAATAATTGATAACAGGTTTCGATGGAAAGGGCCTCTGCTTTGTCTTTAAAGCCGAACAGTGTGATCCCGGCTTCATTGATGTCCATCAGACGATTTTCCCGGTCACAAATAAGAATGGTATCACGGCTGCTCTCGAAGAGCATTCGATATTTGCTTTCGGATGCGCGCAGCTCGTCATGGGTTTGCTTCAAATCCACGGCAACCTTTTCAAAGGCGAACTTGACCTGCTCGAACTCGTCTTCGGTGTCCATGGTCGGCAGGACTTCGGGGTGGTGATCCGGATTGTCGTAGATACTCCGAAAACGAGACAGGAGACCGTCCATTTGCAGAATCACCGTACGGTGGAAAAGCAGGAAAAAAAGACCCAGCAGGGCGAACAGACTGATGGCAGCAATCAGGAAAACGTTCCAGGCGGTTTCCTTGACGTGAAAAAAGGCCACGTCGACCGGAATATAGATGGTATCTGCCGCTACCACTTCCCCAACCCGATAGTTGAATCCGCCTTCGATACCGTAAATCTCCTTCATCTGCCGGGGGGCATCTTTCGGATCCCCGTGGCAGCGGAGGCATTCCGTCTCGGCACGTATGGCCCGGAAGCGCGCATAATAGGAACGCTCATCCCTTTGGATTAAGCCGTGCCATTCCCCCTTATCCGGGTTCTTCCGAAACCACTCGAGCTTTTCCACCTCCAGGGGATCGGCCCGGTTCGTCGGGTTCGTCGGATTGTCGGATGCCCTCTTATAACTGAAATCGGGAAACCGTTTTCGCAGTCGGCTCATAATTTCCCGTCCGACGAAGGTCGTGGACATGGCGTTGGGAATGAAATCATCGGAAGACACCATCTCGGCAACAGTGGGTCTGAGAACGTCTTTAACGTACAGACGCGTGGCATCCGCCGTCCCGATAAAAATCTCGGTCTCCCGGTATATCCGCTCTGTGGCGAGATCTTTCAGAAAGACATAAACCAAAATCGCCACACTGGTACAGATCATCAGGGAAATGACCGCTGCGCCGATGCGGAATTTACTTTTAATGGAAAATTTTTTCATGAGCCTCGATGCTCCATGTGGGGTTTCACACCTCTCACCTGGCCGTACGGTCCATCAGGAAGGATGACCGACCGGCTGTCCTGTACGGAATACGTTTGTTCCTGAAATGGGATTGTGTCGAATATCTCAAGCACACCTGTTTTCTGTCAATGCCTGATGGTCTGAATTAGTTGGGGAATATGCTATAGTTACGGACATATTGCCGCCTTTGTCGGAGCACGACAGCCGACTCCATGGGGCATAACTTCCGATTTTCCGGTTTTTAGGATATAAAACACATGGTCGGGCACCTGGACGGCACAGCGGTTCCGTATATACCACGAAAGGCCCATGCATTATACATCCATAACCAATGTCTTCGGCAAATTGCTGATTGTCACCGGCAGTTCCATGATTCTACCGGTGATCTGCTCGTTGTACTACGGTGGCGATGATTTTCAATCACTCCTGGTTTCCGGCCTCATCGCCGTGGCCGTGGGCCTCCCCCTGTGGTGGCTGTTCCGCCGCCAGCACGAATTAAATATCAAAGACGGGTTTTTCATCGCCGTATTTGGGTGGGTGCTGATCTCCGCCATTTCCTGTCTGCCCTTTATGATCCACGGCGCGATTCCATCCTTTACCGACGCCTTCTTCGAAATGATGTCGGGATACACCACCAGCGGCGCCACCATTCTCACCGATATCGAAGTGGTACCCCACGGCCTCCTGTTCTGGCGGAGCCAAACCCATTTGCTCGGTGGCATGGGGTTTCTCACCCTAACGGTGATATTTCTCCCCCACGGGATGGGAGGGCTTCGCATATTCCGGGCAGAGTCGAGTCCCGGTCAGGTCATCACCAAAGAAAAGTTTATTCCCCGCAACCGGGACACCATGATTTGGCTTTGGGGAATCTATCTGGTCCTGAACGCTTTGGAAACCATTATGCTGAGTGCCGGTGGGATGTCCCTGTTTGACTCCCTGTGCCATTCTTTCGGCACGGTATCCACCTCCGGCTATTCCCCCTGGAACGCCAGTATCGGCCACTACAACAACGCCTATTTTGATTGGGTGATTATCGTATTCATGTTCCTGGGCGGCATGACCTTTATGCTGTTTTATCACATGCTGCTAGGCAACTGGAATGTATTGAAAATCAACACCGAATTTCGCTGGTATCTTGGATTCACACTGTTCTTTTGTGGAGTGGTGTCCTGGATATTATGGAAAGAAAACACCTACGGTGGGCTGATGGAGGCGATCCGTTACGCCACCTTCCAGGTGACGTCCATTTTAACGACCACCGGATTTACGACGGCGGATTACGAGAAATGGCCCCAGGCCGCTCAGATGTTCCTCTTCGCAGTGTGTTTTATCGGCGCCTGCGCCGGGTCGACCACCAGCGGCATCAAAGTTGTCCATTACGTGATTATCTGTAAATTCATGGCCGCGGCGATCAAGAAACTGTTCCTCCAACCCATGTCCATAATCTCCGTGAGAATGAACCAGCGTCCGGTGGACGACTCTATCATATACCTGGCGGTCTGCTATTTCATCGTGAACATATTTATGGTGTTGGGTGGCGGCTGTTTTATGGTGTTGGTAGATGATATGGACTATCTCACCGGTATGAGTTCCGTCATCGCGACCCTGATGAACATCGGCCCGGGCTTTGGGGCGGTGGGTCCGTCGGAAAATTATGCTCACATCTCAGCGGTGGGGAAATGGTTCCTGTCGTGGAATATGCTGGTGGGAAGGCTGGAAATGTTTTCGGCCCTGGTAGTGTTTTACCCCTCCTTCTGGAAAAGATAATTTCATGAAATCTTTTCTGTGAAATTTTCGGTGTGAAAGGCTGACGTCAATCGCGGAGAAACAAGCTTCGCGTACCGCCACAACCCGGCAATCCGAGCATAAGGAGCTAACCCATCTCAAAGCTGTTCGGCGTCGGAATCGCCCTCGGAATCGGAATCGAGCAAACAGGCCGTCTTCGAAGTCGATACCGATCCCGAACCCGATACCGATTCCGATAACCATGCGATCTTTGCTTGCCGGGTCGTAGTCCCGTTTTGGCGGGACGAAGCCTGGCGCCTTTGCGTTGAGATTCTGAGAGCAGGGTTGGTTGGAACGCACTGATGGAGTGACTTTGGAGCGCTATCCGAGGAAGAGCCTCTGGACATCCTTCAGGTGCAGCGGCTTACAAAAGACGATGGCGCGTTCGTTCTCGTGAATTTGGGTGTCCCCGACAGCCGTTTCCCATTTCCCCTCACGGAAGATGCCTCCCACCAGAATTTTCCCGTAAAAGGAGGGGTCCAGTTTGGACAACGGCTTTCGGGTAATGGGGGCATCGACTGCGGCCGCCAGTTCGACGACCTCTGCGTCGAATCCGTGGAGGTGAACCACGGAAAGCAATTCCCCCCTTCGGATAAATTTTAGAATTTCGGTGCCCGCCAGAATCTTTTTATTCAGGGCGATATCCGATCCGCTGGTGGCTGCCAAAACTAAATACGCTTCCTTATTGCACAATGAAATCGTCTTGCGCTGGTTATTCTTGGCTTCATCATTTTCGGTGGCCATCAGGTGTTTTGCCAACAGACTGCTCAAGATATTGGTTTCGTTTTCTCCGGTGGCGGACACAAAGGTATCCATTTCCGACAGCCCGGCCTGCTCGAGAACGGCCGCGTCCGAGCCGTCTCCGTGGAGCACTTCAGTGTGTCTTAATGCAAACGAGAGCTCTTCGGCGCGCTGTTTATCCTTTTCGATAATTCTCACCTGAACGTCTTTACCCAGCAACTCGGCCACACGGCTTCCCACCAGCCCTCCCCCCAGAATCATCACCCGGTGCCGACGCTGCCTTTTGACGCCGATCAAGTCCATGAGCCGGGGCAGATCGGCTGTGCTGGCCATCAGGAACACCTGGTCCTGAGGTAAAATCTCGTGGTCGCCGCCCGGCAGTATGGTGGTGATGCCCCGGGCCAGGGCCACAACCCGAAATGGAAAGTCATGGTGGATCCGTGAAATGTCCTTCAGGTTCTGGTGCGCCAGGGGCGACGAGTTATGAATACGGGTCGCAATCACCTGCATCTGCCCGTCGGCAATGTCGATGATTTCATTTCCGGCGGTGCGTTGAATCAGCCTCACGATTTCCTGGGCGACCAACTCTTCCGGGTGGATAATCAGGTCGATATTCAGATCTTCCAAATCCAGAACGGAATCTTTGGAGCCGAACTCCAGGGAACGGACCCGGGCGACTTTTAAAGGGATGCTGAAACGATCTGCGATAATGGCCGACAGCATGTTAATGGCATCCTGATCCGTAACGGCGATCAGGATGTCTGCCTTTCCGGCGTCGGCTTCTTTCCAGCGCTCAATGCTCATGGCCGAACCATGGATCAAACGGGCATCCATATGCTGATCCGCATAACGGATCAGGCTTCGGTTGGGCTCGATGGCGGTAACGGAATAGCCGTCGTGGGACAGCCGGTTCGCCAGATAATACCCCACACCGCCAAGCCCGAGGATCAGGATGTTTTGAAGGGAATTGGAATTATTAAGTATCATGGGCAACGGGATACGATCCACCCACCATCACGGCAGAAAGAATGGTCTGCGTTGATTGGGTAGGTTTGACTCTATGCCGATTGATGAAACTCGATACCGGTTTGGCAAGAGAGATTTTCGATACGCTCTGCGCCAAGTGAGACCCATTTCACAGATTCACCATAGTACATCCAAATGGCCGAGGCAATCATTCCTCACACGCTGCGTTATTGCCGGCCGTCGGCCGCCCACTTCGCCCCTTCAATGGATACGCCTTCGGGCAGGATGCCCTGGACACGGGAAAGCTCGGCCAACGCGATATTGTAATTGATGACGGCACGAACGAAATTTCGGCTGTTGGCGGCCAGAAGATCCTGGGCCCGCAGGAGTTCTTCATTGGTTGTCTGGCCGATTTCGAACCTCGCGAATTCGCCCTCCACCACTTTTACGGCAGAGTCCTTGGCCACCCGAGTGGACTCGATCTCGCCTTTGGCAAATAAAATCGCAAGGAGCACTTCCTTGACGTCCTGCTTGATCTGGTTTTGCACCCGTTCGATTTGAGAGGACGCCTGTTGCCGTTCTAACGCTTTTTTGCGGTACCGGGCCTGGGCCAGTCGATTGCCGATGGGATAGGCGAAGTTCAACCCGGCGGCCCATGTATCGTTTTCGTCGACACCCGTATCGTCAACGGCGCCGGAAAAATCTCTGCCGTATCCACTCACGGCGTACCTTCCGAACACATCGAGGGTCGGAAGCCGGAGGTGGCGGGAGAGGGTTTCCTCGACCTTCCGGATTTCCAGTCTCTGTCTGGCCCGTTCGATTTCCGGCCGGTGTTTCAGGGCGATGTCGATGGCCTCCTGTTCATCCACATCCCTGACACTGGTCAGAGGCGTATCGATGGGAACCACATTCACTTCTGAATCAATGGTCAGGTTCGACCAGTTCAGTAGAAGTTTTAGCTGGTTCAGCGATACCCGGAAGCGCTCCCGGGTTTTCACCAGACTGCCCCGCCGCCGCTGGGCGTTGCTGCGGGCCCGTTCCACATCGAGCTGTTGAGAGATGCCTTCTGCCACCCGTGCTGATTCCCGGCGATAGACCTCTTCGGCCATGTCGTAATTCTGTTCATCGATCTTCACAAATTCCCGGAGCAAAAAGAGCTGCCAGTAGGCCCGGCCGATGCGGGTGACAATCTCCAGCACCTTCTCGCGAAATTCTTCGTCCGAGATGTTCATCTGGTACTTGGAGATTTTAATGGCCGCTTTCTCCTCTCTTGCACCCACGTTTTTAAGCAGCGGCTGCCGGATTTCAACCGTTGGGGCAAAGGTATATTGAAAGACGCGGTCGGTGGCCGCGTTGTTCAGATTGCCGTACCGCATCTCCAGGGCGGTGGCGATACTACCGCCCGTACCCAGAGGTTTTCGAATGCCGGTTTCAACGCGGCCGTCATCCGTCGTGACGATATCTGTTATACTCAAGTCAAGATTCGGGTCGCGCTGGAAGGCGCTGTCGGCAAACACTTCCGCATCAAAAACCGATTCTGCGCCGGTCACATCTTCTCTGGATTGCTGCGGCGTGAAGGAAACGACCTGTATGTCCTGGTTGCCTTCCAGCCCGTGTTGAATGGCATCCATCAAGGTGAGTTGAACCGTTTCCGGTAATGGTGGCGGTACCGAACCGGATGTAGAGGTCGATAGCGCTGGGGGCACCCGACCTGACGATGATTCCGGCGATCTTGAAGGAATGGGCCGGGTGCTGATCAACGCCGATTCCTGACGCGGCACCTCGCTTTGGCGCTGTCGTCCAACAGATTGTTCCGGAAGATGTCGTGCCGCTTCACGGGTGCTGTAGACATGGATTTCCACCCGTCGATTTTTCCGCCGGCCTTCGTCGGTGTCGTTGGAGGCGATCGGGTTGGATGCGCCATATCCTTCTGCAATGATTCGATCGCTGGAGATGGCCAGGACCGGGTGGGTCACCAGAAATTTCTTGAGCGTCTCTGCGCGTAATTTCGAAATCTGGAGGTTCTCTTCCTGTAGTCCGGTGCTGTCGGTAAAGCCCTTTAAAACGATGGCGTAGCTTTTTCGATGCTCTGTTTTGAGGGCATCGGCAAGCTGCACCAGATCGGAGAAATAGGCTTCATCGGCATCTATCGTGTAGGATGGATACATCAGGATCAGGATGCGTCCGAGATAAACATCCTCTTCCAGGTTGCCGTGTGCCATCTCCTGCTGTTCCAAAACATCCAGAGGTGACGACTCGGCGGGTCCACCGGTCACAAAAATAAAGGCCAACAGCAAGCAGAGGGTCAAAAAACGTTTTGTCATGAAGTGTTTCATATTCACCTGTGCAGTGCGGGTTTTTCTCTCCCTTCGTTGAAACGATTTACTGCGGCATCAAGTCGACCTGACACCTGCACTTTCCTGAAAAGATTTCATGCAGCGTTAGGTCAAAGGCCTTTGACGGCAAACCCCAAATGCTCATCCAGCCAGGTATCGGTGCGAAGGACTTCCCTTCTCTGACGATAGGATGTTCGTTCGGCACGCTGCTGGGCCCTGTCAACCATCCGCTTTAACCATCCCGACGATATTTCATCACTTCCGGTGCGATTGTATCGGGTCATGATCGCAGACACGATCGTGGGATGTCGCCGTAAGAGTTCATCGTCCAGACTGCTGTACGCCCGGGCACTTCCGGGATCTCCTTGACGGGCGCAACGTCCGAAAAGCTGTCGATCAATTCTCCGGGCTTCATGGCGTTCAGTCGCGATAACATGCAGGCCACCCAGGGCGTCCACACCGGGTCCCAGTTGGATATCGGTCCCTCTCCCAGCCATATTGGTGGCTACGGTGATACAGCCTTTCTGCCCTGCTCCGGCAATAATCTGCGCTTCGTGATCCTGGCGAACGGCATTCAGGATCTGGTGGGAAAGGCCTTCGTCTGTCAACAATCCGCTGAGATGTTCACTGGCCTGCACGCTTCGCGTGCCGATCAGAACGGGGCGACCGGTCTTGTGTACACGGCCCACCTCGTTGAGCACCGCTTTCCACCTGGTGGCCGCATCAGTGAAAATGCGATCCGGAAGCATCTCCCGGCGGCTGGGACGACGGGGTGGAATCACCACCACGGGTAGACGATAGGTCTGCCACAACTCGGATCGGGTTTCGATGCCGGTCCCGGTCATACCCGATAAATTTCGATACAGACGGAAGAATCGCTGGAAGCTGATGCGTGCGTATGTTTCCTTGGCCGGATTGACGTCAAGTCCCTCTTTCGCCTCGATGGCCTGGTGAAGCCCATCGCGCCATGTCCGGTCCGGCATCTGCCTCCCCGTAAATTCATCAACGATCACCGCCTTGCCATTGTCCACAATGTAGTGCTTGTCCCGCAGAAAGAATTCACCGGCCACCAGTGCCTGAACGACCAGTTCCTCCCGACGGCGCGGACAGGACCATAACCCGCCATGGGATCCGGAAAGCTCGGCCAGCCGCTGTTTTCCCTCACCGGTAAGGTTAATCTCTCTATAGCGGGTGTCGCTTTGGTAATCCCTTCCCGAAACGAGTGTTCCGGCCAACCGGGCCGCCCCCTCGTAGGCTTCCACCTGGTCCGGATTGCGACCCGGTCCTGAAATGATCAATGGGGTGACCGCTTCGTCGATAAGCACCGAGTCCGCCTCATCGACGATGGCATATTCCAGGCCCCGCTGAATCAGGCGGTTTAGGTCGATATCCGGATTGCCGTTGATCTTCCGGATCAGCGTCGAAGGCAGACCCTGGAACCGCCCCAGGGCAAGCCGATCCCGAAGAAAATCGGCTGCCGCCTCCTGACTGGTGCAATAGGTGATGTGGGCGTTGTAGGCCTGTTTCCGCTCAGCCGGCGGCATGCTGTTTTCAATACAGCCAACGGTCATACCGCAAAACCGGTAGATGGGGGCCATCCACTCGGCGTCCCGCTTCGCCAGATATTCATTGGCTGTGATCACGTGGCACCCCTGGCCGCGCCAGCCGGCAATCACTGCCGGCATCGTGGCCGCAAGGGTTTTTCCTTCTCCGGTGGCCATCTCGGCAACGCGGCCGGAGGCCATGGCAAGACCCGCAGCGACCTGCACAGTAAAGGGCCTAAGGCCGATGGTCCGGTCCGCCACCTCGCGTACAATGGCAAAGGCACTATTGTGATCCTCTGCGGATTCGCGACCGAGGCAAAAACGGTCACGCAACTGGGATACCGTGTCTCTCAATTTTTGGTCGGACAAATGCCGAAAGCGCTTCTCCATGGCCCCAATGTCTTCTACCTGGCGGAGAACAGTGGCCTGTCGATCCGTCAACCGCCTGGTGATCCCCGTGGCGCGGTGCCACGTTCTCCGGCCCACCGGACAGCATTCGCCATGTTGTGCTGGGGACGACTTCCATATCAGACCTGAAACCTTTTCTGGAAGAGCTGCAACAGGGCCCGCAGACCCTGCTCGATCAATGGTTTCGAAGACGATTCAAACCGGAGTACCATGATCTGACCCGGCCTTAATCGACCCGCCTCTGGAACCTCCGGCACCACGAGGATCTCGAAGAACGGCTCTGCCGCCAGTCTCCCATCCGGATCATGCATGGCAATGGCCGTCGCGCCTCCTGCCCCATAGCCAAGGGCTGCCGATGGCAATCGATCCTGCCCCGCAGGGATAATCGTCTCAATCTGCCCGCCCACCTCCAAATCCGGCTGTCCTTTCACCCGAATGTCGACACGGGGCTTTGATTCTTTGATCACCTGTGCCGCAACACCTTGACCGGCAATGGCCCGGATACGCAACGCATCGAGATCGGCGACAATACCGATGCGCTCCCCCTGTTTCAGATATCGACCCGGCAGCCGATCACTCTCGGGTGCCACCCATACCCCCGTCAGGGGGGACCGGAGATGCAGGTCCTTCAGTTCCTGATCATTGCGAGTGATTTGTTCCTGCAAGGCCGCCACTTTCTCCGACATAATCTGGACAGCCGCGGCTTCGGTCGTGTGGGCATACTGCCGCTGGATCTGCAGTTCGCGGAGTTCGGCTTTGAGCTGGTCGCGCTCCGCTTCCAGGGCAGGAGACGATGCCTCAACCAGCGGCGGTCCGTCCGGTCCGGTTTCGGTGCCGGAATCCAACACCTGCCGCACAAATCCGTCCGTTTTCATGTGGATTTCGGCGTAGGTCAGCGGCTCCACAACCCCCTCGATCCGGAAACGATCCGGAACTTTGATCAACCCAATGACGACAAACAGCACAAGGAATCCTGCGGTTGTGCTGAGAGCTGCCCGGGTTCTCACGCGGTTGAGCTCAGGACTGGTGCTCAAATAACGAAGCAGGTGCATCAGGGGCTTCACCAGCCAGAGAACCGCCAGAATGGCGGCAATGAGCAATCCGATGGAAAAGAAACGGCTTCCGACAAACAGGATAATCGCCGCAAATACGACCGTCCGGCAGATCACGGAAGCCACCGCATAAAAGGCAAGCCATCCCCTTTCTTCCGGCCCGTAGCTCGGATCATGGGCTTTGCGAACGCCCCATGGATAGCGTTTCACCAGATAGGCGATGAACGTCCGCGAGCGTGAATCAAGGTTGGGAATCTCTATTGCATCCAGAAGGATGTAATACGCATCATACCGAAGCAAGGGGTTTCCGTTAAACAGCAGCGTGGAAACGCTGGCAATGAACATGATGTTGTAGGCAATACTGTGTAGGGTGGTCCCTTCCGCGGTATGGGCCCAAAGTACGGCCGCCACGGCAGCTATCGCCAGTTCCACCAGCATACCGCTGGCCCCCACGACGATCCGCTGCCGCTTGTCACGGAAGGCCCATGCGCTGGATGCATCCACAAACGGCAGGGGGGCAAAGACGAGAAACATGATACCCATCTGGTGCACTTCGCCACCCGTACCGTTCCGTAACCCAAAATGCTTACAGGAAAATGCATGACTCATTTCGTGAGCCAGCTTCACGAGCACCAGGGCGAGGTATAGCAACGGCAGGTTCTCCGGATTCAGGACACCGGACGCTTGCCGGGTTAAATCTCCGATGCTTCCGCCGATGGCCCAAAGTCCGGCGCCCACAATGGCGGCCCAGGCGAGCCATCCGTAGACGGTGAACCATTTGCCGAAGATGCCAACCCATCTGCCCAGGAATTCATCCGGATCCCAAAGCGGAACCCGGATGAATAAAAATTGGTCAACAGCCCCCTGACCTCCCGCCACCTTTTCTTCCGGTGCCGCTGGAAGAGTTCTTCGGCATCGGGCGCAACATCGCCCTGAAGCAGGTTGGCCCCATAGAGCCGGCTCAGCACATCGACGACTTCTCCCTGGGTGGGCGCCGCGTCACCGAACCGCTCCATACAGATGCGCCATACCTCATTGACGGTACGCCGGCCGTCCAGCATCGCCGTAAAGTGATACGCCGGAGCACTCAGTCGGAAATATTCATTGCTGGCCGGATTCTGCAGGATGTACCATCGGTGGCCCCTGAAATGCTGACGCTGCACCTGAACGGCAGCGAGCAATTGCGGAGTCAGATCGGAAACCCGATACCAGGATTCTATGAATGTCGGACGCTCGACCGGCACGTGGCCTCCTCAATCAAATCCAAAGCTTCATGCGCAGCCAGTCGGCCAGACGATGGGTCCAGATCCACAGGTACCGTTTTTTACCCATGGATATTTTGGCGATACCTTCCATACCCGGACGCATCCACTCCGCCTGTTCGTGCAATTTAGCGCGCACTTTGAATACATTTTTCTGACTGACCACCCCGGCGATGGGGTTGATCTGCTCGACCGTGAACCGGATCTTTTGATCCGGACGGCCAACAGACGCCAGTTCACCGGTATTGCCCACGGTGACCTGGGCGATGGCTTCTTCGGGAACGTAGAGATCCGCCCTTAACGAGTCGATACGGGCGATCTCAAAAAGGACATCTCCGGTCTCAACCGGTGCGCCGAGCTGACGTTTCAAGTCTTCGGAAACGATCCAGCCGGAGATGGGAGCCACCAGGGTGGCCTGATCCCTGTGAAATTCGGTCAATCGTATGTCCGCCGCCAGTTTGTCGCTCTGCGCCTGGGCGATCTGAGCGCCGGCCGTCTTTCCATCCCGCATCGCTGCGGCCCTCTGTTTCAGATAACCCAGGTGTTCGGCTTTCAGAGAGGCCAATTCCAATCGCAATTCTGAAGTGTCGAGCCGCCCAAGGATGGTTTCCTCTGCCTCAACCGAGTCTCCCGGTTCGACCCGCACCTCTTTAATAAAGGTATCAAACGGTGCCACCACGGATTGCTGTACGGTCGCCTCGAAGACAAACGGGGAGTCGACACGATAGTCCCCTTTGGCGAAGGTCACCCATCCGACCAGGAGTAGAATCAGAACCGCCCACACCTTTATCCAGGTGTGTTGAGATCCCAGTATCGTGGTCATCTTTTCACGTGCCATCTCGGCAACACGGGCACCGAACCATTTATCGTGTTTCTGAAGTTCAATCAGCCGAGGGGAGCACAGATCGCAGGCAAGCCGGATCGTCTCGATCTCTTCCAGGGTAAATGGGTTTTCCGGTGTTCTCTCCAGGGTTAATACACCGGACAACTCATCGTTCTGCCGAATCGGGAGGCTCAGAACGGCAATGGGTCCATACTGTTTTGCAAAGTGTTTGGCGGCGCGGCAGACTTCGGAAGCTCCCTGGCGGGGGGGGTAAAGCACTTCGATATTCTGATCCAGGCATTCTTCCATGACCGCTTCAATATCCTGGGTCAGCTTCATCTCCTTACCGAACGTGTCTGTTCGGCTCATCGCCCGGGCACGCACATACCGCCCGTCTAAGATGCCCAGACTGACCCGGCGACATTCCAGACGATCCGAAAACTCATTGCATAGTGCCATGGCCGCGCTCATGAATCGATTGGCCCTGTTGACGACCGAGACAATTTCCAGTGTCAGGCTGAGGCGCCACATGGCCTTCCGACCTTGTTTTACTGACATCTGGAGCTCACGGTGCTCTCCCAAAAAGGAAATGAGCTCCAGTCGCTCCCGGATGGCGGCGATCTCCATGGGACCTTCCGCCGATACCACAAATGCGGCAACGGCTTTGGTGTGGTCGTCTTTCTTAATGGGAAGGACAATGACATGCCGCCGTGCCGATTTGCCGGCCCCATGGAGCGGATCCAGGGGAGAGATAGCGGCATGGCCACTGGATAGCACCTTTTCCAAAAGGGGGGAGATCTTGCCGATCCAGTCCGTAGCCCTCCCGCCCATACTTGCCGGTGGGTAGGCGGCAAGGACCTCAACTCCGGCATTTTCACCAATCCGAAGCACGGCACTGCTTTCCGCCTCGACGAGTCGGCATTGCAGCGACAGCAGCTCCAAAAGAAAACGGCCGGGTGGGCCGTCAACTTTGAGCAGCGCGGCAACTTCCGAAAGTAGAGAAAAATCTTCCGGAGTGTCGCGATCTAAACGTGTTGCTTGCTTCTTCCCTGCCATGGGTCGTAGGTTTCTGTTACGGGCGCCCCGCGGCCCGGCGGTGGAACAAATCACAGAAATATTCGGGGTTATTCTAAGTTTTGTCCTGTATGGGCGGCTACCTCGCGGACCTGCGGAAATCCGACGACCACCCGCTCTCCGGCAGGCCGCCCTTCCGGGTTAGCAATCTCGACACGGACGCGCAACGTATCACTGGCGGCGTCGGCAACCGAAGAAATGTGGATGATCCGGCCTTCCCCGGCAATGCCGGTGTCTCCTCCGGGAAACGTTACAAGAACAGACTGTTCCAACTCTAATGGCGCCGCATAAATCAGCGGAACCGGAACATCGAGCCATAGGGGATCGATCTTGACCAAATGAACCACCGGACCTAATTTTTCAACGGATTCGCCGGTTTCGACGAACACTTTCTCCACGCGGCCGTCGGAGGGAGACAGAAGCCGCATCCGTTGGAGTTGGCTCAACGCCTGGGCGTATCGACGCTGATATTGCTCCCGCTCGACTTTCGCCGCAGCCAGGGTAAGCTCGGCGATTCTGACGCTCAGGCCCATGTGCTCGATCTCCCAGTCGCTGGCCGCCCCTTTGTTCCGCGCCGCTTTTAGTTTCTCCAGATCCACCTGCTTTTGAGCAAACTCCGCTCTGGCCGACAGGATTCGGTTCATGTCAGCAGCCTGAATTTTTAATTGCTGCGCCTGAATTCTCTCCGGCTCGTCGTCGAGAATTGCCAGCAACTGGCTCTTCTTGACCATGTCACCTTCGTGGACCTTAATCTCAACGATCTTGCCGGGCACAATAAACGACAGGGTGATGTCCGCGCTGGGCATCGTGATGGCCTGGACCTCAAGCGACTGGGCCGACGGAGAGCCGCCCGCAATCAGCCAAATGACCCCCGTTAGTAATGCGTATCTCACGATGCGTGCGCTGATGGACCTCATCTCGAACATCTTTTCCAATTTCTTCCTTACATAGGGCATGTCAGCCCTTCCCCGAGTGTTGGAACGTCATTAGAGAATTCCACGTTAGTTGGGCAGCAACTCCGAAACCTCGAATTTGGAGAGAGGCATACTGAATAACGCCCCCTGATACAGGTCGCACCCTGCCTTCTGAAGAAAGTCGAGCTGTTGCTCGGTTTCTACTCCTTCCGCAACCGTACGTAGGCCGAAATTCTGGCCAAGATAGATCACCGATGAAGCCAGAGCGCGGCTGCCGTCATCTTCGGCGATATCCTGAAGAAAGGACTGATCGATTTTCAACTCGTCCAGCGGAAGCCGTTTCAGGTAACTCAGGGAAGAAAAACCGGTGCCTAAATCATCGAGGGCCAGTTTCAACCCGATGTCTTTCAGACGCTGCATCATCGCGATTTTTTCCTCGACGTGATGGATCAGAATGTCTTCCTTCAATTCGAGTGTTAAATTTTGAGGATCCAGGCCGTGATTCTCCACGAGTCGTTTAACCAGCTCCGGTAAATCGCGATTCTGAAACTGGATCGCCGATAAATTCACCGACAACCCAACGGAGATACACCCTTCACGACGCCACTCCGCCAGTTGCAAACAGGCTGCGTTCAGAACCCATTCGCCAATGGGGATGATGAGGCCGGTTTCCTCGGCCACCGGAATGAATTCGTTCGGAGGGATCATGCGGCGATCGGCGCTTTCCCAGCGGAGCAACGCTTCAACGCTTTCGATGGCTCCGGTCTGTACATTCACCCTGGGTTGGTAGAACAGGTAAAACTCATTTCTCTCCAGGGCTTTCCGGAGTCCGGCCTCCAGATCGAGGCGCTCTCTGGACTGTTGATCGATCTGGCGGGAAGAAAACTGGAAGGAGTCGCCTCCCTTATTTTTGATAAAATCTTTTGCGCTGGAGGCCAGCCGGATGAGTCCAAAACTGTCGGTGTCTTCGATGGGGTAAGTCGCAATTCCGATGCTGGCCGTCAAGTAGATCTCGGTGTCATCGACCACCAGGGGCTCCCTCAATGAATCCAGAAGCCGTCTCGCCACCAGTGCGGCAATGCCTTCGCTCGGGATCTGATGAAGGAGCAGGGAATAGACCCCGCCCTCCAGGCTGAACAAAAGAACATCATCATCTTCCTTGATGTCGAACTGGGCCAGCGAATCGATGTTTCGGATCACATGTTTAATCCGTTGGGCGACTTTCCGCAGAACTTCATCTCCGGCGAGCAACCCCACGGCGTTGCTGATCGTTTCGAACTGGTCCAATTCGATACTCAATAGGGCCAGTCGGTGCTCATCACGTTTGGCCCAGTTCAACGCCCACTCCAGATGATCCATAAACATGTGCCGGTTGGGCAGTTCGGTTCGGGGATCGAAAAAGGCGAGTTGATCGACATACGCCTTGGCCGCAAGGGTGTTCCGCACCCGAAGTCGAAGCTCACTGGAATCCACCGGCTTGGCCAGAAAATCTGTCGCCCCAAGATCCAGACAACGGAGCTTGTCCTCACAGGGTGTCCTGCAGCCCAATTCTGCTATTTTCGGTTTTTTTGCCGTTCGGATTCTGATTCGTCCGGCCGTTCTATGAAAAATTATGCAAGCGGCGATGGAGTTGTGGTCAAAAATTCAAGCTCC
>Ga0209780_1000007_pt1 | contig 115332 bp, 108 predicted proteins | sample WorMetexBAHAMAS2_FD_187384 | JGI IMG/M metagenome (GOLD analysis project Ga0209780, IMG submission 187384) | Marine gutless worms symbiont microbial communities from Max Planck institute for Marine Microbiology, Germany - Inanidrilus exumae... | ecosystem: Host-associated > Annelida >...
TCGTAGCGTGGGTGGGTGGCCGGCGACCGGGCGGCGGGGACCGTCTCCGAGCCGGGTGTGGCGGCAGCAGCCGCGAAGCGGGCACGGCCCAGGCGGTGCCGGGGGTATCGGCTACCGCGGCGCGGGCGGCGACACCGAAGCGGGTGAGGCGGTCGAGCAGATCGTCGAGCAGCGCCGCCTCGCCGCCGAACAGATGGGCGCAGCCGCTGATGTCCAGCCAGATACCGCCGCCGCCACCGAACGGATCGGCATCGCCGTTGGCGTCGGCATCGGTTGCTGCTGCGTCTACGGACGTCCAGGGGGTGTAGCGGCCGCACCAATCAGCGAGCGTCTCCAGCGCCCTCCAATCGGCGGCCGGATCGGCTTCGACCACCGCCAGTGCAGGCAGCAGGGCACGGGCGTCGGCCAGCGGCAGGCCGGGGCAGACACCGCCGGCTCGTGCCGCCACGTTGACGGCGACGATCGCCACCCCGCCGCGGCCGGCGGCCACGGTGGCGAGCGGCCCCGCCGGTGGCGGGTGCGGCACCCTATCCGGCGAGCCGGACATCATGGCGCGGTGCCGTCGGGCGAGCCGGTCGGTCGCCAGACGGGGCAGCCACAACGAGACCACGCGCCTCATCCCGCCACTCCAACAGCCAGCTCCTCGGCGCACCGCTTCCCGCGGCGGCCCGTTCCACGTGGTCCATGCCGGGCATCCCGACGCGGCACCGCACCAGCTCCACCTGCCAGCACGGCGGGCCGACACCGGGTGCTGCGATGCCTTCGGCGGGCGGTTCGGCATGGCTCGCCGCTGCCACGATGCGCCAGCGGGTCACCGCCGAACTCGCCGGAGACATCCCGTCGCCCGCTGGCCGTAGCAGCAGCGCGGTGACGCCGGCGAGTTCGGCGGCGAGCTGCAGGCGGCGCAGGGCGATGCGGCCGGTCTTGCGGCTTTCGCCTAGCACCGCCGCCACGGCGCCGCTGCGCAGCCCTTCCTCCATGGCCCACAACAGGTCGGCGTCAGTGCGAGCGTGCACGACGATCAGGCGGTCGGCATCGAGGCCGAAAGCGGCCAGTCCCGGCCCGTAAAGCCCGCGTTCCCGCCGGCACCACACCACCGAGCCCTGTTCGCCGGCCAGCCGTGCCAGCAGCACCGCGGCAAACCCGCTGGCGGCACCGCTGGCATCGGCGGCGACGAGTTCATGCAGGCAGGCCCGTGGCAGCCCCGCCCACGGCAAGGCCTGATCCACCGCGGCAACCCCCAACGTCGCCACGGAGACCCCCGCCGGCTGTGGCCCGGTGCCGCCCAATACCGCCAACCGGGCACGCAGCGCCGCCAGCACCGCCGGATCGGGATGGCGGGACTGGCTACGGGAAGGGATGCGGGTAGCACACATCAGGGCGATCCGACGAGACCGATCCGGACAAAATGTTCTTGTTATATTCTAATATCGGTCGGCATCGCCGTCAAGGCTGCTGCCATGAGTCAGCCGAATCGATCGAGTTCCAGACCGTCCAGTTGGATATCCGGTGTGGTGCCCGAAACCACGTCGCTGACCACGCGTCCGGCGCCGCAGGCCATGGTCCAGCCCAGGGTGCCGTGGCCGGTGTTGAGGAACAGGTTGGCCAGCCGGGTGCGGCCCATCACCGGCACGCCGTCGGGGGTGGAGGGCCTGAGGCCGGCCCAGAACGTAGCCTTGTCGGCATCCCCGCAGCCGGGGAACAGCTCCATCGCCTTGTTCAGCAGGAACCGCGCCCGGGCCTCGTTGAGGGACTCGTCGTAGCCGCCTAGCTCGGCGGTGCCGGCGGCCCGCAGCCGGTCCCCGAGGCGGCTGTAGACCATCTTGACCTCGTCGTCGATCAGCGCCACTTCCGGCGCCCGCGCCGGATCGCCCACCGGGATGGTCACCGAGTAGCCCTTCGCTGGGTACACCGGCAGCCGGATGCCCAACGGACGCAGCAGGCGCGGCGAGTGACTGCCCAAGGCCACCACCGCCGCGTCGGCGTCAATGGGCCCTTGATCGGTTTCCACCGCCCGGACCCGATCGTTCTCCACCACCAGCCGGCGCACCGAGGTGGCGAACCGGAAGGTGACGCCCAACTCGCCGGCCATCGCCGCCAAGCGTTCGGTGAACAGCTGCGCGTCGCCGCTCTCGTCGTCGGGACTATGGATGCCGCCCACCAGCGATCCGCGAACGGCGGCCAGCGCCGGCTCCAGCGCCACGCACCCGTCGGCGTCCACCACTTGGCGGACGCAGCCGTGGCGGTTCATCAGCTCCACCTGACCCAGCGCCTGCCGGTATTCGCGCAGATCGCGGAAGATGTGCAGGATGCCGCGGCTTCGCTCCTCGTAGCGGATGCCGGTGGCCGACCGCAGCGCCGCCAGCTGATCGCGGCTGTAGACGGCGACGCGCAGCGCCCGTTCGGTGTTGATGCGCATCCGGCGGGTGGTGCAGTTGGCGAGGAAGCGCAGGCCCCAGGCCAGCAGGTCGAGGTCCAGTCGCGGATGCACCAGCAGCGGCGCGTCGGTCTGCCCCAGCCACTTCAGGGCCTTCCATGGTGTGCCAGGGGTGGCCCACGGCGTGGAATGATTGGCCGAGATCTGGCCGCCGTTGGCGAAGCTGGTTTCCATCGCCGGGCCGGCCTGGCGATCGATGACTTCGACCCGGTGGCCGGCCTTGGCCAGATAGTAGGCCGTGGCCGCGCCGACCACGCCGGCGCCCAGCACCAGAACGGTCATGCCGGTTTTCCGGATCGCGATGAACTCATGGGACGGACTTATAAGAGACCGTTTGGGGATTCGGAAAGAAGCTGCGTTGACGGGCGCGGCGACGGATGCCAGGAGAAGGGCGCCGCCGATACCGGGGAGTATCGGCAAGCCCTTCGACGTCGCAGGCGGCCCGCGCCCGCCAACCCGGAGGGACGCGCCGCCGAGAGGCCCACGCCTCTTTATAGTAGAACCACCGCTCGACCCATGGCCGCCAACCCTTCATTGCCCGAGCTGCTCACCGTCGAGGAGATGTACCGCGCCGACGCTGCCGCCATCGCCGGAGGGGTCAGCGGACTGTCCCTCATGGAGGCGGCGGGTATGGCTATCGCCCGCGCCATCCGCGGCCGCTGGCGCCCGCGCCTGGTGGCGGTGTTGTGCGGTCCCGGCAACAATGGCGGCGACGGCTTCGTGGTGGCGCGGCTGTTGAGCGCCCGTGGCTGGCCGGTGCGGCTGGCGCTGATGGGATCGGTAGACTCGCTGAAGGGCGACGCGGCGGTCAACGCCAAGCGCTGGACCGGCGGCATTCGGCCCTTCGATACCGACATCCTCGACGGCGAGCCGCTGGTGGTGGATGCCATCTTCGGTGCCGGGCTGGTGCGGCCGGTCGAAGGAGCGGCGGCGGCGCTGATCGAAGCCATCAACGACCGCGGCCTGGACTGCGTCGGCGTCGATGTACCCAGCGGCGTCCACGGGAATTCGGGTGCGATCCTCGGCATGGCTCCGGCATGCGCCCTGACGGTGACGTTCTTCCGCGCCAAGCCCGGACATCTGTTGTTGCCGGGCCGGGATCTGTGCGGTGCGCTGACGGTAGCCGACATCGGCATCCCGGAGTCCGTGTTGCCGGACATCGCACCGCGGACCTTCCGCAACGAGCCTTCGCTTTGGTCCGCGTCGTTCCCGTGGCCGCGGGCGGAGTCGCACAAATACACCCGTGGTCACGCGATGGTGCTCGGCGGCGCACAGATGACCGGTGCGGCGCGGCTGGCGGCGCTGGCGGCGCGGCGTGTGGGAGCCGGACTGCTGACCGTGGCGGCACCGTCGGAAGCGTGGGCCGTCTATGCCGGCGACCAGCTGGGAACCCTGGTCGCGGAAGCCTCCGATCCGGCCGCCTTCGCGGCGCTCATTGCCGATGAGCGTCGCAACGCCGTCCTGGTAGGGCCGGGGGCAGGGGTGACGGCGGAAACCCGCGCCTGCGTGCTCGCCTCCCTGGAAGCGGGCAAGTCCTGTGTGCTGGACGCCGATGCGCTGAGCGTGTTCGCCGACGGTCCGGAAACCCTGTTCGCGTCCGTCCGCTCACCGGTGGTGCTGACCCCGCACGAAGGCGAGTTCGCTCGTCTGTTCGGTGGTCATGGGGGCGGCAAGCTGGAACGCGCCCGGGCGGCAGCGGAGGCCAGCGGTGCGGTGCTGCTGTTGAAGGGAGCGGACACCGTGGTCGCCGCTCCCGATGGCCGCGCCGCCATTGCCACAAATGCGCCGCCGGACCTGGCTACAGCGGGCGCCGGCGATGTGTTGGCGGGGCTGGTGCTGGGGCTGCTGGCCCAGGGCATGCCGGCCTTCGATGCCGCGTGTGCGGCGGTTTGGCTGCATGGCGAAACGGCCGCCGGTTTTGGGCCCGGCCTCATCGCCGAGGATCTGGTGGACGGTTTGCCGCATGTGCTTGCTGCACTCAAGGTCCGCATCGACGACCGCGAGAGTGGGGAAGGGCGATGACCAACGGCACCGATAGCGGTTTCCTTCGTCCCGCGCTGCGCCGGCTGCGCCGACGCTGGCAAATCATCGCCGGCGCCGAATACGACGTCGAGGCGGCGAGCCTCAGCCCCGATCTTCCCGACGAGGACGCGGCGCGGGTTCTCCGGCAGATGCACGCCTGCCTGGAAGCCCACGGCGGAGAGGTTTCGGCTCGCGCCCGAGCCGCCGCCCTGGGCCGGGCCTACCTGGCGCTGGACGACACCGGCCGCCAGCGGTTCCTCCGGGCTCTCGCCAGCGAATTCGACGTGGACGATGCGGCGGTGGCGACCGCCGTGGCGGCGCTAGGCGACACCGACGATGCCGGCGATCGTGCCGTGGCGCGACGGCGGCTGCGCGAGGCGCTGGTTGCCCCTCGGCTCAAGCTGCTGACCCGCTTCAATAGCCTGCCGGAAGGGGTCAAGTTCCTCGTCGATCTGCGCGCCGAGCTGCTGCCCCTGACGCGGCAGGAGCCAATACTGAAGGCGCTCGACGACGATCTGCGCGGCCTCCTGGCCACGTGGTTCGACGTGGACTTCCTGGAACTCAGGCAGATCACCTGGGAATCGGCATCAGGCGCGCTGCTGGAACGGCTGATTGCCTACGAGGCCGTCCATCCCATCGAGAGCTGGGACGACCTGAAGAATCGCCTCGACTACGACCGGCGCTATTTCGCCTTCTTCCACCCGCGGATGCCCGACGAGCCGCTGATCTTCGTCGAGGTGGCGCTGGTGGACGGCATGGCCGGCAACGTCCAGACATTGCTCGATGCCCAGGCGCCGTTGCAGGACCCCTCTACGGCCAACGCGGCCATCTTCTATTCCATCAACAACGCCCAGCGGGGCCTGGACGGGATCAGCTTCGGCAACTTCCTGATCAAGAAGATGGTGGACCGGCTGACCCACGAATTCCCGGGGATCAAGACCTTCGCCACCCTGTCGCCGATCCCCGGCTTCTCGCGCTGGCTCACTCGGGCGCTGTCCGAGGGCGAGAAGGGCCTGTTGCTTCCGGCGGAGCGCAAGGCGCTGTCCCGCGCCGGCGGCGTGCGGAAGGGGATCAAGGGATGGCTCAAGGAGGCGCTGGCTGACGGCATCTGGGCCGGCGACGAGGCGCAGGCAAAGGCGCTAAGGCCGGTGCTTATGCGCCTTGCGGCCCGCTATCTGATGCAGGAGAAACGCGACGGAAGGGCGGCACGCGACCCGGTCGCCCATTTCCATCTGAGCAACGGTGCGCGGATGGAACGGTTGAACTGGATGGCCGACCCGTCGGACCGCGGGCTACGGCAGTCGGCGGGGATGATGATCAACTACCTCTACGACCTGGGGCGCATCGACGCCAATCACGAGGCCTATCGGGCCGGCGGTCGCATCACCGCGTCGGCGGCGATGCGAACCGTGCTGAAAGGCTGATCTCAACGACAACGCGCCGCGTCAAGCGGCGCTGGCCTTGCCGCCGGTGCTGCGATGCACGTCGGAGAGGAAGCCGGCCAGTTCCTGCGTCAGGGCCTCGGCGTGCGAGGTCAACGCTGCGGAGGCCTGCAGAACCTCTGACGCCGCGCTGCCGGTTTCCTGGGCGGCCGACGACACCTGGGCGATGGTGTTGCTGACCTCGCCGGTGCTGGTGGCCGCGCGCTCGGCATTGCAGGCAATTTCTTGGGTTGCCGCGCCCTGTTGCTCCACGGCGGAGGCGATGGCGGCGGCGATTTCGTTTAGCCGGTTGATCGTCCCGCCAATTCCGGTGATGGCGCCCACGGCATCCGTCGTTGCCGATTGGACCCGGCCGATCTGTTCGGTGATGTCCTCGGTGGCCTTGGCCGTCTGGCTGGCCAAGTTCTTGACCTCCGTTGCGACTACCGCGAATCCCTTGCCGGCCTCACCGGCACGGGCCGCCTCGATGGTGGCGTTCAGCGCCAAGAGATTGGTCTTGTTGGCGATGTCGCTGATCAGCCGAACCACCTCGCCAATGCTCTGCGCGGCTTCGGCCAGGCTTTCGACGGTGGCGTTGGTGGCATCCACTTCGCGCACAGCATCGCCGGCAATGCCGGCGGCCTGAGTCACCTGGGTGCTGATCTCGGAGATAGAGGCCGACAACTCCTCGGCCGCCGCCGCCGTCTGTACGCCGGTGGAGGCCTCCTCCGCCGCCGAGGTCACAACCGCCGCCCGCTCGCTGGTGCTCGTGGCGTTGGCGTCCATAGAAGAGGCCGTGCCGTTGAGCCCATGGGCGGCGTTGCCCATTTGGCTAATGGTCTGTTCCAGGGCCTCGGCGAACTGCTGGGCCCGGTCACCGAATGCTTTCGCCTTGTCGACGCCCACCTCGTGGATCACCGACACCGCCACGTCCATGTCCATGAACACCGCCTTGTTAAGGGCGCTGAGCACGGCGTACAGCTTCTCGGGGTTCTTCCGGTGGCGCTGAATCGCTTGGCGAAGAAGGCCGTTGAGCGTGATGCAGTAGGCACCGAAGTACCACCGGGGATGCAGGCCGATACGCTCATGGGTGCGACCGACGGCATCGGCTTGCTGGAAGAACTGCGGGCCGTAGTCGCCGCCGAGGACGTTCTCGACGATATGCCGACGCTGCAGGCCTTTGGCACGGGCCGTGTTGGCCTCGTCGCCGAGGATCTGCGAGAGTTCGGGCCAACCGTGCAGGTGCTCGTAGAACCGGGCGAGGATGTCGTCGATGGCCGAGTCGGCGACGGTGTTGAACTCCTTCAACTCCGCGCAGGCGGCTTCGTCCATGCCGATATAACGAAGGCGATCTTCACCCGTGTGGTCGTGCGTCATTGAATCGTTACTCCGTACACATGTGGAGCGGCACCCATGGGCGCCGCCCGTGCGCGTCACAGTAACCTCGACAGATGTCCGGGATGTTTCTCGGCGCTGACCGAATGTTGCGAATCGTTGCCAATTATTTCGGGGGCGTACGGCCGGCGATGGCGTGGTAATGAGGTGGCCGGGGCGATGATTGACAGGTGCGGCCAAACCATTAGATTGGCGGCTCCCCGCCGGATCGGGCAATCCGGATCGCGCGGGCGTGGTGGAACTGGTAGACACGCAGGTTTTAGGTACCTGTGACGCAAGTCGTGGGGGTTCAAGTCCCTCCGCCCGCACCAGACCGCGACCGCACCTCTTCACGGCCGCGACTAAGCCCCGCCCTTCGCCGACAGGATGTCGCGTCGTGGTTTGCTCCCGGCGGCAATGGGCAGACCTCAAGCGATTGCAAGAGTTCATGGACATCACCGAAGTCAAATCCGAAGGACTGAACCGCGAGTTCAGAATCGCCGTCGACGCGGCCGACATTGATCGCCGTATCACCGGCCGCCTGGAGGAGATCGCCCGCACCATCCGGATGCCGGGCTTTCGGCCGGGCAAGGTTCCCGTCTCGTTGCTGCGCAAGCGATATGGCCCGGCCATCCGGGGCGAGATCCTCGAGCAGGCCATCAACGATACAACCACCTCGATGCTCGCTGATCGTGGCCTCAAGCCGGCAACCCAGCCGCGGATCGAGATCCAAAGCTTCGACGAGGGCGGCGATCTTCAATACACCATGGCGCTGGAGGTATTGCCGGAGATCGAGCCCCTCGACCTGGCGTCGCTGGAACTTGAGCGGGTGATCGCGGAACCGGACGAAGCCGAGGTTGACAGCACTCTGGGGCGGTTGGCTGCCGGCAGTCGATCGTTCGCAGTCGAGGAAGGTCGCGCTGCCGAGAACGGTGATCAGGTGCTCATCGATTTCGTCGGCCGAGTGGACGGCGAGGCGTTTGCCGGCGGACAGGCTGAGGGGTATGAGCTGGAACTCGGCTCGGGCCGCTTCCTGCCTGGCTTCGAGGATCAACTGGTGGGTGCGAAAGCCGGCGATTCGCGCGAGCTCAATATTGCCTTCCCCGAGGAGTACGGCGCTGCCGAACTCGCCGGCAAGGATGCGGTGTTCGAGGTCAAGGTCCATGAAGTGCGAACGCCCGGCGAGGCCGTTCTTGACGATTCGTTGGCGCGTTCTTTCGGCGCGGAAAGCCTGGATGACCTGAAGTCAAGAATCCGTGAGGACCAGGGCCGCGAGCTCAAGAGCCTGTCGCGGCTCAGGTTGAAGCGCGAGTTGCTCGACGTGATGGCGGATCGGTTCTCCTTCGAAGTCCCGGCCGGACTGGTGGAGAACGAGTACGTGGGCATCGTTCAGCAACTCAAACCGCCGCCGGGATCCGAAGGCGATGCCGCCGACGATCATGATCATGCTGAACTTCACGACCACGACCACGACTACGGGCACGATCATGGGCATGACCATGACCACGATCACAGCGCGGCGCGCGTAAATGATGCACACCTTACCGATGCGGAGCGAACGGAGTATCGCGGCATCGCCGAACGCCGCGTCCGGCTGGGCCTCGTATTGGCCGATATCGGCCAGCGAAACGAACTGCGGGTTGGCGAGGAGGAAATCAACCGCGCCGTCTTGGCAGAAGCCCGCCGTTATCCGGGGCAGGAGCAAGCCGTAGTGGAGTATTTTCGGTCGAACCCGAAGGCCGCGGAAGGCTTGGCTGCCCCCATCTATGAGGACAAGGTCATCGATTTCATCGTCGAGATGGCTCAGGTGACGGAACGGCACGTATCCATGGCCGACTTGCTGAAAGAGCTGGAGCCGGAGTCGGCAGGCGGCGACGCCGCCGAGGGCTCCGAGACGCCTTCGGGTGACGGGGCGGACCAGAAAGCATGAGCGGCGGACTTACGGAACCGTACGGCGGCACGCGAGAGCCGGGTGCGATAACAGATGTGTTTTGGGGGGCCGGCGATACCCGGTCCGAACGACAGGGAAGAGCCAGTATGACAGGTGAGCCCAGGGGCGCCGGGGGCGTCAGTACCCTCGTCCCGATGGTAGTGGAGACCACCAACCGAGGCGAGCGGGCCTATGACATCTATTCTCGGCTGCTCAAGGAGCGGATCATCTTTCTCACCGGGACCGTGCACGACGACGTGGCCAGCCTCGTTTGCGCGCAGCTGCTGTTCCTGGAGTCCGAGAACCCCACCAAGGACATCGCGTTCTACATCAACTCGCCGGGCGGCGTGGTGACCTCGGGCCTCGCCATCTACGACACCATGCAATACATCCGGCCGGACGTGTCCACCGTATGTATCGGTCAGGCGGCTTCGATGGGCGCCTTGCTTCTGGCCGCCGGCGCGGCCGGCAAGCGGTACGCGCTGCCGCACAGCCGGATCATGGTCCACCAGCCTTCAGGAGGCTTCCAGGGGCAAGCGACGGATATTGAGATCCACGCCAAAGAGATCCTGGCCGTCCGCGCGCGCTTGAATGAAATCTTCGTCCGCCACACGGGCCAGCCCCTCGAGGTGATCGAGGACGCGGTGGAACGGGACCGCTTCCTCTCGCCGGAGGAATCGCAGGCGTTCGGCATCGTTGACGATGTGGTGGTCAGTCGTCCGATTGTCGGCGATGAAGGCGAGGAAAAGGCTTCCAAGAGTGACTCGTGACGCGGCGCAGCAAAGCGGTTTGGCGCATCCCGCGGGCGGACTCCGTGCCCGAATTGGGGATTGCGCCTCAGGCGCGCTTCGCTAACATGAACACTACCCGGACCTAGGAGCGACGATCCAATGAGCAAGTCAGCCGGCGGCGACTCGAAGAACACGCTGTACTGCTCGTTCTGCGGCAAGAGTCAGCACGAGGTTCGCAAGCTCATCGCCGGCCCGACCGTTTTCATCTGCGATGAATGCGTCGAGCTCTGCATGGATATTATCCGTGAAGAGCACAAGACGAACTTGGTCAAGAGCGGCGATGGCGTCCCCACGCCGCGCGAGATCTGCGCCGTGCTGGATGACTACGTGATCGGCCAGGACCGTGCGAAACGGGTCCTGTCGGTAGCCGTTCACAATCACTACAAGCGGCTTAACCACGGCGCCCGTAGCAACGACGTGGAACTGGCCAAGTCCAACATCCTGCTGATCGGCCCCACTGGCTGCGGCAAGACGCTTTTGGCGCAAACTCTGGCGCGCATTCTCGATGTACCGTTCACCATGGCTGACGCCACGACGTTGACCGAAGCCGGGTACGTGGGCGAGGACGTGGAGAACATCATCCTCAAGCTGCTGCAGGCGGCCGACTACAATGTGGAACGGGCGCAGCGCGGCATCGTTTATATCGACGAAGTGGATAAGATCTCGCGCAAGTCGGACAACCCGTCCATCACCCGCGACGTGTCCGGCGAAGGCGTGCAGCAGGCGCTGCTCAAGATCATGGAAGGCACGGTGGCGAGCGTGCCGCCGCAGGGCGGGCGCAAGCATCCGCAGCAGGAGTTCCTGCAGGTGGATACCACCAACATCCTGTTCATTTGCGGTGGCGCCTTCTCTGGCCTGGACAAGATCATCTCCTCGCGCGGCAAGGGCACAACCATCGGCTTCGGCGCCGACGTGCGGGCCCAGGATGAGCGCCAGACCGGCGAGATCCTGCGCGACGTCGAGCCCGAAGACCTGTTGAAGTTCGGCCTGATCCCGGAGTTCGTCGGCCGTCTGCCGGTGATTGCCACCCTCGACGACCTCGACGAGGGGGCGCTGGTGGAGATCTTGACCAAGCCGAAGAACGCGCTGGTCAAGCAGTATCAGCGGCTGTTCGAAATGGAAGACGTGCGGCTCGAGTTCAGCGACGGCGCACTGAAGAGCATCGCCCGGAGGGCTGTCGAGCGGAAGACCGGCGCCCGCGGTTTGCGGTCGATCATGGAGAACATCCTGCTCAATACCATGTACGATCTGCCCGGGCTGGAAGGTGTTGAGGAGGTGGTGATCAACCGCGAGGTCGCGGACGATCATGCGACGCCGCTCTACATCTATTCCGACAGACGCGACGACGTGGGCACTTCGGCCTGACGGTCGGCGCGGTTTCGCACCGAACAACTTAACACGGCGCTGACCAGGGAACGCTGGTGCGCGTCTGCCCCGAGTGCCCTTGACCAGGGCCGGTTTGCGGGCCACCTTCTAAAACGGGCAACGCGGAGCCCCCCTCTCTCGGCAGCCGTCCCTTCGCCGCCCGCCAACTTGAAAAGGCAGTTTGATCGTGAGCAGCCACACCGTTGTCTATCCGGTCCTTCCTTTGCGCGACATCGTCGTGTTCCCACACATGATCGTGCCGCTGTTCGTCGGCCGGGAAAAATCGGTCTGCGCGCTCGAGGACGTCATGCAGGAGGACAAGCAGATCCTGCTGGTGGCGCAGAAGAATGCCGCCCAGGACGATCCCTCTGCGGACGACATCTATCGCGTCGGCACCGTGTCCACCGTGCTCCAGCTCCTGCGCCTGCCGGACGGAACGGTGAAGGTTCTGGTGGAGGGCGGCCAACGGGCGCATTTGACGGGGTTCACCGATCGCGACGAGTTCTTCGAGGCGGAAGTGACGCTGATCGACGAGCAGCCCAGCGAGGCGAGTGAGCTGGAGGCACTCGGCCGGTCGGTGGTCACCCAGTTCGAGCAGTACATCAAGCTGAACAAGAAGATTCCGCCGGAAGTCCTGGTCTCCATCAACCAGATCGAGGATCCCAGCAAGCTTGCCGACACCGTGGCTTCGCACTTGGCGTTGAAGATCGCCGAGAAGCAGGAACTGCTGGAAACAGAAGGCGTTGGCGAGCGGCTGGAGCGCGTCTACTCGCACATGGAATCCGAGATCGGCGTGCTGCAGGTGGAGCGCAAGATCCGCAATCGGGTCAAGCGCCAGATGGAGAAGACCCAGCGGGAGTACTATCTGAACGAGCAGCTCAAGGCGATCCAGAAGGAACTCGGCGAAGGCGAGGACGGCCGCGACGAAGTGGCCGAGCTGGAGGAGCGGGTCAACAAGACCAAGCTCAGCAAGGAGGCGCGGGAGAAGGCTCTCGCCGAGGTCAAGAAGCTGCGTTCGATGAGCCCCATGTCGGCGGAGGCCACCGTCGTTCGCAACTACCTGGATTGGATGCTGAGCATCCCCTGGAAGAAGCGAGCGCGGGTCAAAAAGGACATCCGCCTGGCACAGGAGATCCTGGACACGGATCACTACGGCCTGAAGAAGGTCAAGGAGCGGATTCTCGAGTATCTGGCCGTTCAGCAGCGCACCAAGAAGATGCGCGGGCCGATCCTTTGCCTGGTGGGCCCGCCGGGCGTCGGCAAGACATCGCTCGGCCGATCCATCGCCCGGGCCACCGGCCGCAGCTTCGTCCGCATGTCCCTCGGCGGCGTCCGTGATGAGGCCGAGATTCGCGGCCATCGGCGGACCTACATCGGCTCCATGCCGGGCAAGATCATCCAGGGGATGAAAAAGGCCAAGACGTCCAACCCGCTGTTCCTCCTCGATGAGGTGGACAAGATGGGGCACGACTGGCGCGGCGATCCGGCCTCGGCATTGCTCGAGGTCCTTGACCCCGAACAGAACTGCTCATTCAACGACCACTATCTGGAGGTCGACTACGACCTCTCGGACGTGATGTTCGTGACCACGGCGAACACACTCAACCTGGCGCCTGCGCTGCTCGATCGTATGGAGGTGATTCGGATCTCCGGGTACACCGAGGACGAGAAGGTGGAAATCGCCCACCGCCACCTGATCCCGAAGCAGGAGGAGGCCCACGGCCTGAAGAAGGACGAGTGGAGCATCTCCGATTCGGCGTTGCGCGACCTGATTCGCTACTACACGCGCGAGGCCGGCGTGCGAAACCTCGAACGCGAGCTGGCCAACCTGACCCGCAAGGCGGTGAAGGACATCATCATGACCGGCGACCGCCGGATCTCGGTCAATCGTCGCAACCTGGAAAAGTACGCCGGCGTCAAGCGCTATCGATTCGGCGAAACCGAGGCCGAGGATCTTGTGGGCGTGACCACCGGCCTGGCGTGGACGGAGGTGGGCGGCGAGCTATTGTCCATCGAGGCGGTGATGGTGCCCGGCAAGGGCCGGATGACGATCACCGGCAAGCTGGGCGACGTCATGCAGGAATCGATCCAGGCGGCCAAGTCCTACGTGCAGTCGCGGGCCACGCAGTTCGGCATCCGGCCGACGCTGTTCACCCGCAAGGATATCCACGTCCACGTGCCTGAGGGCGCGACGCCCAAGGATGGTCCGTCCGCCGGCGTGGCGATGGTGACCTCCATCGTATCCGTACTGACCGGAGTCGCGGTCCGCAAGGATGTGGCCATGACCGGCGAGGTAACGCTGCGTGGCCGTATCCTGCCCATCGGCGGCCTGAAGGAAAAGCTGCTGGCCGCGCATCGGGCCGCGGTGAAGACCGTGTTGATTCCAAAGGAGAATGAACGCGATCTGCCGGAGATCCCCGACAACGTCAAACGCGGCCTGAAGATCCTTCCTGTGGCGACGGTGGACGAGGTTCTGGGCCATGCGCTGGTCGAGGAACTGCAACCCATCGAATGGGATGAGGCGGCCGAGTTGGAGGCCGCGGCGCTGGCCGGAAAGCGCGGCGAGGACGACGACGTCGGTGGGCTGCTGACCCACTGACTGCGGCGCGCGGGCCTTCTGGGCGCCGTCTTTCGGCCGGAAATCGGCAGGTATCCTAGGCTCACGGGCCGTAGGGCGATTGACGTCGCCGCGCGGCGATGGGTACACTTGCGAGAATCAAAGGCATTCTGTCTATTACCGCTGGCAGCGTTCGCGGCCAGCGGAAGCACGCACACACACTCAGAGATAGGGGGCACGACCTTGAACAAGAATGACCTGATTGCGACTGTCGCAGACTCGACAGGTCTGTCGAAGGGTGACGCTGCACGAGCGGTTGACAGCGTATTCACGGCCATCACCGACGCCCTGAAGGGCGGCGACGAGGTTCGTCTGGTGGGGTTTGGCACGTTCAACGTGAGCCATCGCGCCGCTTCGCAGGGACGCAACCCGCGTACCGGCGAAGCCATCAATATTGCCGCGTCCAAGCAGCCGAAATTCCGGGCCGGCAAGGCGTTGAAAGACGCCGTCAACTAGTTCACGGTCTCGACCGATCTGGCCGGTGTCGCCGGCGTCATGCCGGCCGCCGGCCACTCGGTAAGTGATCGCCAGGTAGTTCGCACGCCGTATGATCGGGCGCCGATATGCGTGCGCTTGACTGTGGCGGCTTGACCCGCCGGCGGCGAATCGCCTCAATGCGTAGGCGGGGCGGTTAGCTCAGTTGGTAGAGCGCCACGTTTACACCGTGGATGCCGGCGGTTCGAGCCCGTCACCGCCCACCACCTATTCTCCTGCGGTCTTCCATATCACTCACCCGGCTGCGAGTTCCGGCCGTTCGGCGGCGGCGCGGACGGCATCGGGGAGGGGGGTTGCCTTGCGGGCTGCAAGGTCGAAGTAGACCGTCACCGTCTGCATGGTGGCGTGCAGGCTGTCGTCGTCGGGGTTGCGCATCTCGTGGCGATAGGTGAGGGACTTGCCACCCACCTGCACCACGCCCGTGCGTACCACCACCAAAGCGCCCAGCGGCACCTCGGCCTTGAATTCCAGCTCCGCCCGCACGTCCGCCCAGCCGCGATTGTCGCGCTTCAGCGCGGCCAGCGAGTAGCCCAGCGCCTGAAAGAAATGAAAGCTGCCGTCGTCGAACATGGCCACGTAGTTGCGGGTGTTCAGGTGCCCGAAGGCATCGCACAGCCATGGGTGGGCCACGCCGCGGAAGGTTTCGATCATTTTGCCATCTCCGTGTCAGCAGCGGTGTCGGGTTGCGAGGCGCCCGGTCCACGCGGGTCGAGGGTGCCGGCCAGCGGTGTCGTCCGCGGCAACACCTGATAGGGACCCTGCTGCAGCGCGTCCACCCCGACGCGGCGGGTCATGCGCCACCCGATGAAGCCGGCGAGCACCGCGCCGCTGACGGCGAAGTGGACCCAGAGGCCGTTGGCGCCGGTAGCTTCCATGACCGCGGACGCGACCAACGGGCCCGCTACCGCACCGACGCCATAGATCGTGATCAGACCGCCGCTCGCCGCCACCAGATCGGCGGACTGCATGCGGTCGTTGGTGTGGGCTACGGCGATGGGGTAGAGCGTAGAAATCAGCCCGCCAAACACCGGCGCAAGCAGCAGCAGGCCGAGTGGTCCGATGGACGCCGCCCACGGACCCGCCAGGCTCACCAGCCCTAACACGGCGGCAAGCACCGCCAGGACGGTGCGCCGATCGACCTTGTCCGAGATCCAGCCGATGGGCCACTGCATGCACAGTCCGCCGATGATTGCCAACCCCATGAAGGCCGAGATCCCGGCGAAGTCCATGCCCTGTGCCTGGACGAACACCGGAGCCAGTCCATAGAACGCGCCCAAACTGAGCCCAGAGATCAGCGCGCCGACCACGCCTACTGGCGACAGGCGATAGAGATCGCGGATTGGCATGCGATGCGGCCGGGGGAGTTCGGGAGCCTGCAGGCGGGTCGAGGCGACGGAGATCACGGCCATCGAGATCAGCGCCGAGGCGATGACGAACAGGGCCCATCCGGTGGTGTCCGGCAGGGCCAGCAGGAATTGGCCGGTCCCTTGGCCCAGGTAGATGAACACCATGTACAGCGACAGCACCCGACCGCGCATCTCAGCGCCGGCCCGGTCGTTGAGCCAGCTTTCCAGGCACATGAACACGCCCGCCATGCACACCCCGGCGAGCAGCCGCAGCGCGGCCCACGGCAGAGGCTCGATAGCGAAGGGGTGGGCCAGCGCGGCCGCGGACATCAGCGAGGCGAAGAAAGCGAAGGCCCGGATGTGGCCGATGCGGCCAATCAGCCGGTGGGCGTAAAAGGTGCCGATCACCAGGCCTCCGAAGTAGGCGGCGGAGACCGGTCCGATGACCCACACCGCGTTGCCCGCCAGACCCAGCCGCAGCGTTATCAGCGTCCCCAACATGCCGTGACCGGCGAGCATCAGGAAGATCCCGGCAAACAGTCCGGAGAAGGTGACGATCACGGGCCCCATCTCCTTTTGCCTTCGGCGCCGAGCGGGTTTGGGGGCGCCAAAAGGGGGCGTACTGTCGGCTCTCCGTGCGCGGCGGTCAACCGGCTGCCGCCGGCTCTGCGGATCGGCGAAGCGAGGCGATGAAAACCCTGCTAAAACGGGGGTTTCGGCGGCCTTCGGGGGCGACTAAGCTTGACTTTATTGGTGGCGCCGATTTACAGTATCGGCACCCGTCCGGGCCCGTGGCCTTGCCTGGGGGTGTAGCTCAGTCCGGTTAGAGCGCTGGCCTGTCACGCCAGAGGTCGCGGGTTCGAGTCCCGTCACTCCCGCCACCACCCAAGGCCCATTCTGGCCGGCCGGGGAGCAATCCGCACCGGCCCGCGTGGCGTGGTCATTGCGGTGTTGCTCCGCGAACAGTCGGGACAGGCTGAAGCGGCGTGGTGGACCGAACTGCAAGGTGCTCAAGGTGCTGAGGAAAAGGCGCGCAGGCGCCACCGGACGATGAACCCGCTGCTCGCCGACTACCTTCCGATTCTCATCTTCATCGCCATCGCGGTGGCCATGGCCGTCGGTGCGGTGGCTGCATCCTACGTGGTCGTGCCACAGCGACCCGACGCTGCAAAGGACTCCGCGTACGAATGCGGATTCGACGCGTTCGAGGACTCGCGCATGAAGTTCGACGTGCGGTTCTACCTGGTGGCGATCCTGTTCATCATCTTCGATCTCGAGGTGGCGTTTCTGTTCCCGTGGGCGGTGGCGCTGGGCGACATCGGGGTGTTCGGCTTCTGGTCGATGATGGTTTTCCTCGGCATCCTCACCGTCGGCTTCATATATGAATGGCGGAAGGGGGCTCTGGAGTGGGAGTGAGCGCGGTGCCCGGTCAGCAACCGCAAGAGCCCTTGATGCCCGGCCCCGATCAGGACGCCTTGCTGGAAAAGGTGGCCGAGGAGCTGACCGACAAGGGCTTCGTCGTCGCGCAGCTGGACAAGCTGGTGAACTGGGCGCGCACCGGTTCGCTGTGGCCGATGACCTTCGGCCTCGCCTGCTGCGCCATCGAGATGATGCACACCTATGTCAGCCGGTACGACCTCGACCGCTTCGGCGTGGTGCCACGGCCGAGCCCGCGCCAGTCAGATGTGATCATCGTCGCCGGGACGCTCACCAATAAGATGGCGCCGGCATTCCGCAAGGTTTACGACCAGATGGCGGAGCCGCGCTACGTGATCTCCATGGGATCCTGCGCCAACGCCGGCGGCTACTACCACTATTCCTACTCAGTGGTGCGGGGGTGCGACCGGGTCGTGCCGGTGGATGTTTATGTTCCCGGGTGTCCGCCGACGGCCGAAGCGCTGCTCTACGGGATTCTCCAACAGCAAAAGAAGATTCGCCGGACCGGCTCGCTGTGGCGATAAGCCCGGCCTTAGGGACCGGCCACAAGGGTAAGAAGAACCGAACGGAGACCATGGACGTCGCGCTCAAGGACCTCGGCGATTACGTCGCCGGCTCGTTGCTGAACGAGGTGGTGGACACCGATCTGGTCGGCGACGAGTTGTGTGTGACGGTTCGGCGCGAGGGGATCGTCCGCGTGCTGACGTTCCTGCGCGACGACGTCAACACCCAGTTCAAGCAGCTGATGGACGTGACCGCGGTGGATTACCCTGAGCGGGAGCAGCGGTTCGAGGTAGTCTACCATCTGCTCAGCCTGACCCATAATCGGCGGATCCGGGTGAAGACTCTCACCGACGAGGAAACACCGGTGCCCAGCGTCACCACCGTGTTTGGCTCGGCCAACTGGTACGAGCGGGAGGCGTGGGATATGTACGGGGTGTTCTTCCAGGACCATCCCGATCTCCGCCGCATCATGACCGATTACGGCTTCGAAGGGCATCCGCTGCGCAAGGATTTCCCGCTGACCGGCCACGTGGAGGTGCGTTACGACGAGGAATCGAAGCGCGTCGTCTATGAACCGGTGAAGCTGTCCCAGGAGTTTCGGAGCTTCGACTTCCTGAGCCCGTGGGAGGGCATTCAGGACGTCCTTCCGGGAGACGAGAAAGCCACCGGCGGCGGGGGCGAGGACTGATGGCCGAAACGGCGATCAAGAACTTCACGATGAATTTCGGTCCCCAGCACCCCTCGGCGCACGGGGTGCTGCGTTTGGTGCTGGAAATGGACGGCGAGATCATCGAGCGGGCCGACCCGCACGTAGGCCTGTTGCATCGCGGCACCGAGAAGCTGATCGAATACAAGACCTACCTGCAATCGGTACCGTACTTCGACCGGCTGGATTACGTGTCGCCGCAGAACCAGGAGCACGCCTTTGCCCTGGGGGTGGAGAAGCTGCTGGGGATCACGGCGCCCCCGCGGGGCCGCTACATCCGCATCCTGTACGCGGAGATCGGCCGCATCCTCAATCACATCTTCACAGTCTGCGCGTTCGCCATGGACGTCGGCGCGATGACGCCGATGCTGTGGGGGTTCGAGGAACGCGAACGGCTGATGGAATTCTGCGAGAGGGTCTCCGGCGCCCGGCTCCACATGGGCTACTTCCGTCCCGGCGGCGTTGCCCTCGATATGCCGGCGGGACTGGCCGACGACATCTGGGAGTGGATCGAGCACTTCCCGACGATCATCGACGACTTGGAGACGCTGCTCACCGAGAACCGCATCTTCAAGCAGCGCGCCGTCGACATCGGCATAGCCACCGCCGAGCAGGCGCTGGATTGGGGCTTCACCGGCCCGTGCCTGCGCGCCAGCGGCGTGCCGTGGGACCTGCGCAAGGCCCAGCCTTACGATGGCTACGAGGAGATGGATTTCGACATCCCCGTGGGCCGCAACGGCGATTGCTTCGATCGCTATCTGGTGCGCCTGCTCGAGCTCCGCGAGAGCTTGAAGATCATGCGCCAATGCCTTGAAAAGATGCCGCCGGGGCCGGTCAGGGTGGATGACCGGAAGATCGCGCCGCCGCCGCGGGCGGAGATGAAGCACTCCATGGAAGCGTTGATCCATCACTTCAAGCTGTACACGGAGGGCTACCACGTCCCGGCCGGCGAGACCTACACGGTGGTGGAGGCGCCGAAGGGCGAGTTCGGGGTTTATCTGGTCGCCGACGGCACCAACCGTCCTTACAAGTGCAAGATCCGCGCGCCGGGTTATCCGCACCTCCAGGCCATGGATGCCATGTGCCGCGGCCACATGCTGGCCGACGTGGTGGCGGTGCTCGGGTCGCTGGACATCGTGTTCGGGGAAATCGATCGATGAGCGCCGACGCCGAGGCGGAACCGAAGGTCTTCGCCTTCACCGAGGAAAATAGGGCCGTCATCGCCCGGATCGTCGCCAAGTACCCGCCGGGCCGTCAGGCCAGCGCAGTGATCCCGCTGCTCGACATGGCACAGCGACAGAACGGCGGCTGGCTGCCGCAGGCCGCCATCGAAGCCGTTGCCACCGAGCTGGAGATGCCGGTCATTCGGGTGTGGGAGGTGGCGACCTTCTACACCATGTTCAACCTGCGCCCCATCGGCCGCAACCATGTGCAGGTGTGCACCAACCTGCCGTGCTGGCTTCGCGGCTCGGACGAGGTGGTGGCTACCTGCCGCAAGGAACTCGGCGTCGATCTGGGCGACACCACCGAGGACGGCGCGTTCACCCTGTCCGAGGTGGAATGCCTGGGCGCGTGCGTCAACGCGCCGATGATGCAGGTGGGCGACGACTATTACGAGGATCTGACGCCGGAAGCCGTCGCTACCATCCTTCAAGACTTGCGAGATGGGCGCCAGCCGAAGACGGGATCGCAGATTGGACGGCGCTCCAGCGAGCCGGTCGGCGAGTTGACCACGCTGACGACCTTGGCCACAGGCGGCGACGGTAAACGCAAGGCGCCCTCCGGCAAGGGCGGCGGAGGACGCTGATGCTACGGGACGAAGACCGCATCTTCACCAACCTCTACGGCTTCCAGGATGCCGGGCTTGCGGCGGCGCGCAAACGTGGCGACTGGGACGGCACCAAGGCGCTGATCGCCAAGGGCCGCGAGTGGATCGTCGAGGAGGTGAAGAAATCGGGCCTGCGGGGGCGCGGCGGCGCGGGCTTCTCTACCGGCCTCAAATGGTCGTTCATGCCTCAGGAATCGGCGCGGCCGCACTATCTGGTGGTGAACGCCGACGAAGGCGAGCCGGGCACCTGCAAAGACCGCGAGATTCTGCGCCACGATCCCCACAAGCTGATCGAGGGATGCGTGCTGTCCGGCGTCGGCATCGGCGCCTGTGCCGCCTACGTCTACGTGCGCGGCGAGTTCCTTCGCGAGGCGGAGGCGTTCCAGCGGGCGGTGGATGAGGCCTACGAGGCAGGCTTGCTCGGCAAGAACGCCTGCGGTTCCGGCGAACCCTTCGACGTGTACGTGCACCTGGGGGCCGGCGCGTATATCTGCGGCGAGGAGATGGCGCTGATCGAAAGCCTGGAAGGCAAGAAGGGACAGCCGCGACTGAAGCCCCCATTCCCCGCCAACGTCGGCCTCTACGGCTGCCCGACCACGGTCAACAATGTGGAAAGCATCGCTGTGGTGCCGACGATCCTTCGTCGCGGCGGCGACTGGTTCGGCGGCCTCGGGCGGCCACGCAACACCGGCACCAAGCTGTTCAACATCTCTGGCCACGTGGAAAACCCGTGCACCGTGGAGGAGGAGATGGGAATTCCGCTGAAGGACCTCATCGAGCGCCACGCCGGCGGGGTCCGGGGTGGCTGGAACAACCTGCAGGCAGTGATCCCCGGCGGCGCGTCGGTGCCGCTGCTGCCCAAGTCCGTCTGCGACACGGTGCGCATGGACTTCGACGCCCTCCAGGAGGTCAAGTCGGGTCTCGGCACGGCGGCGGTGATGGTGATGGACAAGTCCACGGACGTGGTGCGGGCGATCACCCGGCTGTCAAAGTTCTACAAGCATGAAAGCTGCGGCCAGTGTACGCCCTGTCGCGAGGGCACCGGCTGGATGTGGCGGATCATGGAGCGCCTGTGCGATGGCCGGGCGACGGTGGAAGAGATCGACGTGCTGGCCGAGGTGACCCGCGAGGTGGAAGGGCACACCATCTGCGCCCTGGGTGACGCCGCCGCGTGGCCGATCCAGGGCCTGATCCGGCATTTCCGGCCCGAACTGGAACGACGCATCGCCGAACGGTCGGCGGGCGGCGCCCAGCGGGCGGCGTGAGGGGGCGCCGGCAATGCCGAAACTGACCATCGACGGCCAGGAAGTTGAGGTGGATGCCGGCCTGACGCTTCTCCAGGCGTGCGAATCCATCGGCATCGAGATCCCGCGGTTCTGCTATCACGAACGGCTGTCCATCGCTGGCAACTGCCGCATGTGCCTGGTGGCCATGGAGCGCTCGCCGAAGCCGGTGGCCTCGTGCGCGATGCCGGTGGCCGACGGCATGGTCATCCACACCAACACCCCGGAAGTGCACAAGATGCGCCGCGGGGTGATGGAATTCCTGCTGATCAACCATCCGCTGGATTGCCCCATCTGCGACCAGGGCGGCGAGTGCGACCTGCAGGATCAGGCCATGTTCTACGGCTTTGATCGCGGCCGCTTCCAGGAGAACAAGCGGGCGGTCGAAGACAAGTACATGGGCCCGCTGATCAAGACGATCATGACCCGCTGCATCCATTGTACCCGCTGCATCCGCTTCGCCACCGAGGTGGGCGGGGTGCCGGAACTGGGCGCCACCGGCCGCGGCGAGAACATGGAGATCACCACCTACCTCGAGAACGCGATGACCTCCGAGTTGTCGGCCAACGTGATCGACTTGTGCCCGGTGGGGGCGCTGACCTCCAAGCCCTATGCCTTCGCCGCCCGGCCGTGGGAGTTGCAGAAGACCGAATCCGTGGACGTGATGGACGCGGTGGGCAGCGCGATCCGCGTCGATACCCGCGGCAATCAGGTGATGCGCGTGCTGCCGCGGTTGAACGAGCACGTTAACGAGGAGTGGATCTCCGACAAGACCCGGTATGCCTGCGATGGGCTGCGTCGGCAGCGGCTGGATCGCCCCTACGTACGCCGTGACGGGGTCCTGCAACGCGCCACCTGGGCCGAGGCGTTTGGCGCCATTCGCCAGCGGATCGAGGGCCTGGATGGGTCGCAGATCGCGGCGATCGCCGGTGACTTGGCCGACGCCGAGGCGATGACGGCGCTGAAGGAGTTGATGGGCCGGTTGGGATCGCCGCACCTGGATTGCCGCCAGGACGGTGCCAAGCTGCCGTCGGTACCGCGGTCCGCCTATCTGTTCAACACCACCATCGCCGGCATCGTGCAGGCCGACGCGTGCCTGTTGGTGGGAACCAATCCGCGCGTCGAGGCAGCAGTGCTGAACGCCCGGATCCGCAAGCGCTGGCTTCGCGGCAACTTCCCGGTGGCGCTGATCGGGCCGTCGGTGGATCTCACCTACCGTGTCGACCACCTGGGCGAAGATGCCAGCGTGCTGGCGAACATCGCCGACGGTACCCACCCATTCGCCGAAGTGCTGACCAAGGCCGAGCGGCCGATGATGGTGGTGGGCATGGGCGCGCTGGCGCGGCCGGACGGCGACCGGGTGCTGGGTACCGCGCGCCGCGTCGCCGAACGCTGCGGGCTGGTGGATGCCGACGCCGGATGGAACGGGTTCAACGTTTTGCACACTGCGGCCGGACGCGTCGCCGGTTTGGACCTGGCATTCGTTCCGTCAAACGGCGGGCTGGATGTGGCCGGGATCCTGGCGGCCGCGGCGGCGGGGACTGTGGAGGTCGTCTACCTGCTCGGCGCCGACGAGATCGACACAACCAAGCTGGGCAAGGCGTTCGTCATCTATCAGGGACATCACGGCGACGCCGGCGCCCATCGGGCGGACGTGATCCTGCCGGGCGCCGCGTACACCGAGAAGGCGGCCACCTACGTGAACACCGAGGGGCGTGTCCAGGCCACGCGGATGGCCTGCAGCCCGCCGGGCGACGCCAGGGAGGACTGGACCATCGTCCGGGCGTTGTCCGAGGCGCTGGGCCAGACGCTGCCCATGGACACCGCTGCCCACGTGCATGCCCGAATGGCCGCGATCAATCAGGTGTTTGGCACGGTCGGCTCTGTCGAACCGGCTGCCTGGTCGGCGTTCGGCGCCGACGGCGCGCCTGAAGTGACGTCCTTCGAGACACCGGTCCGCAATTTCTACATGACCGACCCCATCAGCCGCGCCTCCACCACCATGGCGGAGTGCATCGCCGCGCTGTCCGGCGAGGCGACGGGGAGGACCGGCACCGATGGCTGAACTGTGGGCCACCACCATCTGGCCGGCGTTGTGGATCATCATCAAGATCCTCGCCATCATGGTGCCGCTGTTGCTCGGGGTCGCCTATCTGACCCTCGCCGAGCGCAAGGTCATCGGCGCCATGCACCTGCGCAAGGGCCCCAACGTGGTCGGGCCCTTCGGGCTGCTGCAACCGATGGCGGATGGCCTCAAACTGTTCCTCAAGGAGACGGTAATCCCGACCGGCGCCAACCCGGTGGTGTTCTTGCTGGCGCCGATGATTACCTTCGTTCTGGCGCTCATCGCCTGGGCCGTGATCCCCTTCGGCGAAGGTATGGTCCTGGCCGACATCAACGTCGGCATCCTCTATCTGTTCGCCATTTCGTCCCTCGGCGTCTACGGGATCATCATGGCCGGCTGGGCCAGCAACTCGAAGTACGCGTTCCTCGGCGGGTTGCGGTCGGCGGCGCAGATGGTGTCCTACGAAGTGTCCATGGGCTTCGTCATCATCACCGTGCTGTTGTGCGTCGGCTCGCTGAACCTCAGCGATATCGTCCTTGCCCAGTCCGGATCGTTTGGTCTGTTCAACTGGTTCGTGTTTCCGCTGCTGCCGATGGCGGTGATCTTCTTTGTGTCCACGTTGGCCGAGACCAACCGCCATCCCTTCGATTTGCCGGAGGCGGAGGCGGAGCTGGTATCCGGCTACAACGTCGAGTACTCGGCGATGACCTTCGCTCTGTTCTTCCTCGGCGAATACGCGAACATGATTCTGATGTCGGCGATGACCACCATCCTGTTCCTCGGCGGGTGGCTACCGTCCATCGACATCGCGCCGTTCAACTGGATACCGGGACCCATCTGGTTTGCCTTGAAGATCGCCGCGTGCCTGTTTGTCTTCCTGTGGGTGCGGGCGACCTTCCCGAGATACCGATATGATCAGCTGATGCGGCTGGGCTGGAAGGTGTTCCTGCCCATTTCACTGGTGGCGGTCGCCGTCGTCGCCGGCGTGCTGGTGGCCTTCGACTGGCTTCCCAAGGCGGTTTGAGTGGAGGGGATCGAATGAGCTTCATGGACCGCGCCGCCCGGACCGTTTTTCTGTCGGAACTGCTGTCGGGCATGGCGCTCACCCTGCGCTACATGTTCCGCCCCAAGGTGACGCTGAACTACCCGTACGAGAAGGGTCCGTTGAGTGCCCGGTTTCGCGGCGAGCACGCCCTGCGACGCTATCCCAATGGCGAAGAGCGGTGCATCGCATGCAAGCTGTGCGAGGCCATCTGTCCCGCCCAGGCCATCACCATCGAGGCCGAGCCGCGGGAGGATGGCAGCCGTCGCACCACCCGCTACGACATCGACATGGTCAAATGCATCTACTGCGGCTTCTGCCAGGAAGCCTGTCCGGTGGATGCCATCGTCGAGGGGCCCAATTTCGAGTTCGCCACAGAGACCCGCGAGGAACTGCTGTACGACAAGGACCGGCTGCTGGCCAACGGCGACCGGTGGGAAACGGAAATCGCAGCCAATCTCCGCACCGACGCTCCCTATCGCTGAGCGCCGGCACTTGAGCTTCGGCTACAACGGGGCTATGAACACGCCGCCACGGGTAGGGCGGGGGGCCTTGCCGCCCGTGGTGACTTTGGATATCCCATGCTCATCCAGGCGTTAGCGTTTTATCTCTTTGCATTCATCGCCGTAGCCGCCGGCGTGATGGTGATTTCCGCCCGGAATCCGGTGCATTCGGTGCTGTTTCTGATTCTCGCGTTCTTCAATTCCGCCGGCCTGTTCGTGCTGATGGGCGCCGAGTTCCTGGCGATGATCCTGGTGGTCGTCTACGTGGGCGCGGTGGCCGTGCTGTTCCTGTTCGTGGTGATGATGCTCGACATCAACTTCGTCGAGCTGCGCCAGGGTTTCCTCAATTACCTCCCGGTGGGCGCGCTGGTGGGACTGGTCCTGTTGGCGGAACTGCTGATCGTGCTTGGCGGTTGGTCCATGTCGCCCGAGGCGGCGAGCGGCGGCGCGGCACCGGCACCGGACGGGCTGACCAACACCGAGGCCCTCGGCGCTCTGCTCTACACCCACTATCTGTACCTGTTCCAGGCCGCAGGCGTGGTGCTGCTGGTGGCGATGATCGGGGCCATCGTCCTCACCCATCGCCGCCGCCGCGGCGTCCTGAGACAAGACATCGGCGACCAACTTGACCGCCGCCCCGAGGAGTCGGTGGAACTCCGCAAAGTACCGACGGGTCGGGGCATCTGATGCTTGAGATCGGCCTCGCCCACTACCTGTCCGTCGCCGCGATCCTGTTCGCGCTCGGCATCTTCGGCGTGTTCCTCAACCGCAAGAACGTGATCGTCATTCTGATGTCGGTGGAGCTGATGCTGCTCGCCGTCAACATCAACCTAGTGGCGTTCTCGGCCGAGCTGGGCGACTTGGTGGGGCAGGTCTTTGCGCTGTTCGTGCTGACCGTGGCCGCCGCCGAGGCGGCCATCGGGCTTGCCATCCTGGTGGTCTATTTCCGCAACCGCGGCACCATCGCGGTTGAAGACATCAACCTGATGAAAGGCTGAGGTTCCGGGTATGTCCGTCGCAGCCTTCGTTGTGTTCCTGCCGCTGATCGGCGCGATGATCGCCGGCGTGCCGTCGTTCTGGCCGGTGGGCGAGGACAAGGCGCTGAAGGACCGGATCGACACCGGCGCCCAGTGGATCACCTGCGGGGCGCTGATGCTGTCCGCCGTGGTCGCGGTGTCGGTGTTTCTGGACGTGGTGGTGCACGGCAACGCCGGCACCGTGGAGCTGTTCACCTGGATCGACTCAGGCGCGCTGGAGGTGTCCTGGGCGCTGAAGGTGGACGCCCTGACGGCGGTGATGCTGCTGGTGGTCACCGTGGTCTCGGCCATGGTCCACGTCTATTCCATCGGCTACATGCACCACGATCCGGGCATTCCCCGGTTCATGGCCTATCTGAGCCTGTTCACCTTCTTCATGCTGATGCTGGTGACGGCCGACAATCTGGTGCAGATGTTCTTCGGCTGGGAGGGCGTCGGCCTCGCCTCCTACCTGCTGATCGGCTACTGGTACAACCGGCCCTCGGCCAACGCCGCGGCGATCAAGGCGTTCGTGGTCAACCGGGTGGGCGATTTCGGCTTCGCGCTGGGCATCTTCGGCGTCTTCGTGCTGTTCGAGTCCATTCATCTGGACACCATCTTCGCCGCCGCCGGAGGACAGGCGGACGCCACCCTGTCGATCTTCGGCGCCGAGGTCCACGCGCTCACGGCCATCTGCCTGCTGCTGTTCGTCGGTGCCATGGGCAAGTCGGCGCAGTTGGGCCTGCACACCTGGCTGCCGGACGCCATGGAGGGACCCACGCCGGTCTCGGCTTTGATCCATGCAGCAACCATGGTCACTGCCGGGGTGTTCATGGTCGCCCGCCTGTCGCCGTTGTTCGAGTATTCCGACGCCGCGTTGGCCGTGGTCACCGTGGTCGGCGCCTCTACGGCGATCTTCGCCGCCACCGTCGCCTGCGTGCAGAACGACATCAAGCGGGTGATCGCCTATTCCACCTGTTCGCAGCTCGGCTACATGTTCTTCGCCTGCGGCGTTTCGGCCTATTCTGCCGGCATCTTCCACCTGATGACCCACGCCTTCTTCAAGGCGCTGTTGTTCCTTGGCGCAGGGTCGGTGATCCACGCCATGTCGGACGAGCAAGACATGCGCAACATGGGTGGCCTGTGGAAGAAGATCCGCGTCACCTACGCGCTGATGTGGATCGGTTCACTGGCCCTGGCGGGCATCTGGCCGTTCGCCGGCTTTTACTCCAAGGACATCATTCTGGAAGCCGCTTACGCCGCCCATACCGCCGTGGGTACCTACGCCTTCTGGCTCGGTATCGGCGCGGCGTTCCTCACCGCCTTCTATTCGTGGCGGCTGATCCTAATGACCTTCCACGGCGAAACCCGCGCCGACGAGCGGACCTTCGCCCACGTCCATGAATCGCCGCGCGTGATGCTGGTGCCGCTAATGGTGTTGGCGGCCGGCGCGATCTTCGCCGGATATGTGGGCTACGCCGGCTTCGTCGGCGAGGATATGGCGAACTTCTGGGGAGGTTCGCTGCTGGTGCTGGAGTCGCATCCGGCACTGGCCGAGGCCCACCACGTGCCCTTGTGGGTGAAGTTGTTACCGCTGGTGGTGGGTGTCGCCGGCATCGGCTTGGCCTATGTGATGTATCTGTGGACAACCGGGCTGCCGGCCTTGCTCGCCGATCGGTTCCGTGCCGTCTACCTGTTCCTGCTCAACAAGTGGTACTTCGACGAGCTTTATGACGCGCTGTTCGTGCGGCCGGCGTTCGTGCTCGGCCGCGGGCTGTGGAAGACCGGAGACGGCGCAGTGATCGACGGCGTCGGACCGGACGGCGTAGCGGCGGCGACGCTGAACATCGCCCGCCGGGCCACGCGGTTGCAGAGCGGCTATCTGTATCACTACGCGTTCGCGATGTTGGTCGGCGTGGTGGCGCTGATCACCTGGTATCTGCTGACATCGGCGGGGTAGGACGACGATGTCGCAGTTTCCCTTGCTGTCGCTGGTTACGTTCCTGCCACTGGTGGGCGCCGCCTTCATCCTGTTCGCGCGCGGCGAGCCGGAGTCGGTGGCGCGCAACGCCCGCTGGGTGGCCATGTGGACCGCCGGCGCCACGTTCGTGCTGTCGCTCGGGATCTGGTTCGGCTTCGACAACACCACCGCGGACTTCCAGTTTCAGGAGCGGGCGGTGTGGATGCCGGCGTTCAACATCGCCTACCACGTAGGCGTTGACGGCATTTCCATGCTGTTCGTGCTGCTGACTACGCTGCTCACCCCCATCTGCATCCTGGCCAGCTGGACCACCATCACCGAGCGCGTGAAGGAGTACATGATCGCCTTCCTGGTGATGGAGACGATGATGGTCGGGATGTTCTGCGCCCTCGACCTCGTCCTCTTCTACATCTTCTTCGAAGGCGTGCTGATCCCCATGTTCCTGATCATCGGGGTGTGGGGCGGGCCGCGGCGCATCTACGCGGCGTTCAAGTTCTTCCTCTATACGCTGCTCGGCTCGGTGCTGATGCTGTTGGCCCTGCTGGCCATGTACTTCAGCGCCGGCGCCACCGACATTCCAGCGTTGCTCACCCACAACTTCGCGGTCGAACTGCAGACGTGGCTGTGGCTGGCGTTCTTCGTCTCGTTCGCCGTCAAGGTACCCATGTGGCCGGTGCACACGTGGCTGCCGGACGCTCACGTGGAGGCGCCGACGGCGGGATCGGTGATCCTGGCCGGGGTGCTGCTGAAGTTCGGCGGCTACGGCTTCCTGCGCTTCTCGCTGCCCATGTTCCCCGAAGCTTCGATCGCCTTCGCGCCGCTGATCTTCACCCTCAGCATCATCGCGGTGATCTATACCTCGCTGGTGGCCCTGGCCCAGGAGGACATGAAGAAGCTGATCGCGTACTCGTCGGTGGCCCACATGGGGTTCGTCACCGTGGGCGCGTTCACCCTGACGGCGCAGGGGATCGAGGGCGCGATCTTCCAGATGCTGAGCCACGGCGTGGTCTCGGCGGCTCTGTTCTTGATCGTCGGCGTTGTCTACGACCGCATCCATTCACGCGAGATCGCCACCTATGGCGGGCTGGTTCACCGAATGCCGGCCTACGCCCTGGTGTTCATGCTGTTCATGCTGGCATCGGTGGGGCTGCCGGGAACCAGCGGCTTCGTCGGCGAGTTCCTGGTGCTGGTGGGGGCGTTCCAAGTCAACACCTGGGTCGCGGCCTTGACCGCCATCGGGTTGATCCTCGGCGCCACCTACATGCTGTACCTCTACAGGCGAGTGATCTTCGGATCGTTGACCAAGGATCACCTGAAGCGGATCACCGACCTGTCGCCGCGCGAGATGGCGGTGTTCGCGCCGCTGGTGCTGTTGGTGCTGTGGATGGGCATCTATCCGTCGTCATTCCTCGACGTCATGCACCACTCGGTCGGCAACTTGGTGGAGCGGCTGGAGATGGCCAAGGCGGGGATGGATGCCGTCGCCCTGGCGGGCGTCCGATAGTCAGACGGCGGCAGGAGAAGCGCGCACTATGCCGATGGCCGATGTACCCAACCTGATCCCGGCGCTGCCGGAGATCTTTCTGGTGTTCGCCGCCATGGGCTTGTTGATGCTGGGCGTGTTCCAGAAGCAGCCGGCAGCCAACGCGCCGGCGAAAGACGATCGGTTGATCAGCGGCCTCGGCGTGATCGGCCTCTTGCTGGCGTTGTTGCTGGCGGCCACGGTGTCGCGCCAAGACGCGATGTCGTTCGGCGGCATGTTCGTCGTCGACGAATTCGCCGTTTTCTTCAAGGTGCTGATCCTGATCGCCTCGGCATTGGCCATCGTCCTGTCCCAGCGTTATCTGGAAGCCCAGGGCATCGCCCGGTTCGAGTACCCCGTGCTGGTGATGTTCGCCGCCACCGGCATGCTGATGATGGTGTCGGCCAACGATCTCATTTCACTGTATTTGGGACTGGAGCTGCAAAGCCTGTCGCTCTACGTGGTGGCCTCCTTCCAGCGGGACGACGCGCGCTCGGCCGAGGCGGGCCTCAAGTACTTCGTGCTCGGTGCCCTGGCTTCGGGAATGTTGCTGTACGGCAGTTCGCTGGTTTACGGGTTCGCCGGCACCACCAATTTCGACGCCCTGGCCGCGGTCTTCCATGGGCCGGCGGGTGAAGAACCGGCGTTGGAGCTGGTGATCGGCATCGTCTTCATCCTTGCCGGATTGGCCTTCAAGGTATCTGCGGTGCCGTTCCATATGTGGACGCCCGACGTCTACGAGGGTGCGCCGACGCCGGTGACGGCGTTCTTCTCGGTGGCGCCGAAGCTGGCGGCGGTGGGCCTGTTCCTGCGGGTGATGATCGAGCCTTTCGGCGGGCTCGTGCTGCAATGGCAGCAGGTGGTAGTGTTCATCTCCATCGCTTCCATGCTGCTCGGTGCCTTCGCGGCCATTGGCCAGACCAACATCAAACGGCTGATGGCGTACAGCTCCATCGGTCACATCGGCTATGCGCTTATCGGGCTGGCGGTCGGCACCGAGACCGGAATCCGCGGCGTGCTGATCTACATGGCCATCTATCTGTTCATGAACATCGGGACCTTCGCCTGCATCCTGTGCATGCGGCGCAAGGGCCAGATGGTGGTGGCCATCAGCGATCTGTCCGGCATGTCGAAGACCCACCCAATGGCGGCGCTGGGTCTCGGCATATTCATGTTCTCCATGGCCGGCATCCCGCCGCTCGCCGGCTTCTTCGGCAAGCTGTACGTGTTCCTCGCGGCGATCGAGGCGGAGTTCTATGGCCTGGCGGTCATTGGCGTGCTGAGCAGCGTGGTGTCTGCCTTCTACTACCTGCGCATCGTCAAGGTGATGTACTTCGACGAGGTGGCCGAGCCGCTGGATCGCGGGATCGGCCGCGAACTTGCCTTGGTGATTCTTGGTTCGGGTCTGCTGGTGGCGTTCTTCTTCATCTATCCCGGGCCCGTGCTGTCGGCTGCGACTGCTGCCGCGGCGTCGCTGTTCGGCGGCTAAGTGTTGGAGGCCGTGCGGCTTTCCGCCTTCTACAGGCTCGTTGCCCTGGAATGCGTCGACTCCACCTCCGAGGAGGCGCGCCGCCTCGCCGCTGCCGGCGCGGCGGAGGGGACCCTGGTGTGGGCGCACGAGCAGACCGCCGGTCGCGGCCGGCGCGGGCGGCCGTGGGTTTCGGGCCCCGGCAATCTCTATTGCTCCTTGTTGTTGCGCCCCACATGGCCGGCTCATGAGGCCATGCAGATGGGATTCGTCACCGGCGTCGCCGTCGCCGATGCCATCGCCGCAGCGCTGCCGCGGCACGCGCAGGTGGCCTGCAAATGGCCCAACGACGTTCTGGTGGAGGGGCGGAAGGTGACCGGCGTACTGCTGGAAAGCGAAGCGTCGGCCGACGGCGGATTGGACTGGCTCGCCATCGGGGTCGGGATCAACATCGCCCACCATCCCGGCGACGATGTGGCTGCGTATCCTGCCACATCGCTTCACGCCGAAGGCGGCGAGGGTGTCACCGTCGACGCAATGCTGCAGTCCTACTGCAATCGGCTGCAGTCGTGGATGGTGACGTGGCGCCGCCTGGGGTTCGCCGCGGTTAGACAGGCGTGGCTGCGCCGCGCCTTCGGCCTCGGCCGGCGGATCACGGTTCGACTGGAGAACGAGACGCTGGCCGGAACCTTTGTCACGCTGGACGATGCCGGCGCCCTGGTGCTGGGCGGGGACGAGGGCGAACGCCGGATCACCGCCGGAGAGGTGTTTCCGGCGACAGCCGTCGGTACCGCAGCACCGGCGCACTGAACGAAGGTCGATCCATGCTTCTTGCTGTCGATTGCGGCAACACCAATACGGTCTTCGCGGTGTTCGACGACGCGGGGGAGATGGTGGGCGAGTGGCGCACGTCCACCAACGCCAACCGCACCGCGGACGAGATCGGCGCCTGGCTGGTGCAGATCATGGCGCTGGACGGCATCGACCGGCGGGGCATCGATGCAGCGATCATCGCCACCGTGGTGCCGGCGACACTGTTCGCGCTGCGCCGCATGTGCCGGCATTTTTTTGGTTGTGAAGGTCTGGTGGTCAGGGCAACGGACACGGACGTTGGCCTCGAGGTGCTGGTGGATAGCCCGCAGGAGCTCGGCGCCGACCGCCTGGTCAACGCCGTGGCTGCCCGGGATGCCTACGGTACGCCGGTGATGGTGGTGGACTTCGGCACCGCCACCACCTTCGACGTGCTCGACGACCGTGGGCGCTACGTGGGCGGTGCCATCGCGCCGGGTGTGAACCTGTCGCTCGAGGCGCTGCACCAGGCGTCCGCGCAGTTGCCCCGCGTCGCCATCGGCCGTCCCGATCGAACGGTGGCCACGAACACCGTTCAAGCCATGCGGTCTGGGATCTTCTGGGGATACGTGGGCCTCGTCGAGGGCATCGTCCGGCGGATCAAGGAAGAGATGGGCGGCTCCGGCATGGTGGTGGCGACGGGCGGTCTGGCACCGCTGTTTACGGATTCGACGCCCGTCATCGACCTCGCTGAGCCGAACCTGACCCTGCGCGGGCTGCTGCTCATCCATCGCCGGGTTAACGGTTGATGACGGCGGGAGCGGAAGACACCTGGGTCTTCGTCCCCTTGGGCGGTGCCGGCGAGATCGGCATGAACCTCAATCTCTACGGCTATGGTCCGCCCGGTGATCGCCGGTGGATCATCGTCGATCTGGGCGTGGCGTTCGGCGCCAGCAGCAGCCCGGGCGTGGACGTGGTGATGCCCGACCCCACCTTCATCGAGGAGCGGCGCGACCGGATCGACGGGTTGGTTCTCACCCATGCGCACGAGGATCACCTGGGGGCGGTTCCCTATTTGTGGCCGCGCCTGCGTTGCCCCGTCTACGGCACCCCGTTCGCATTGTCGGTGTTGCGACGCAAGCTGGTGGAAGTGGGATTGAACGGCGAGGTCCCCATTACCGAGGTACCGCTGGGCGGCCGCTTCACACTTGGCCCCTTCGATCTGGAATTCATCACACCTACCCATTCGATCCCCGAGCCCAACGCCCTGGCCGTCCGCACCGCGCTGGGTACGGCCCTGCACACCGGCGACTGGAAGCTGGACCCCGATCCGGTGGTCGGGGCGACCGCCGACGAAGCGGCGCTCGTTCGTCTCGGCGACGAGGGCGTACGGGCGTTGGTGTGCGATTCCACCAACGTGTTCGAGCCCGGAACCTCGGGCTCGGAAGGTGCGCTCGCCGACACCTTGCGCGACCTGGTGGCGCAGTGCCCGGGGCGCGTGGTGGTCACCTGCTTCGCCAGCAATGTCGCGCGCTTGCAGACCATCGCCGGTGCTGCGGCGGCCAACGGCCGCGACGTGGTGATCAGCGGCCGGTCGTTGAAGCGGATCGAGGCGGCGGCACGGGAGAACGGCTATCTGGACGACGTGCCGGCGTTCATCGACGAGAGTTACGCCAATGACCTGCCGCGGGACCGCATGCTGCTTATCTGCACCGGCAGCCAGGGCGAACCCCGCGCGGCGCTGTGGCGGATGGCCAACGGCGACCACGGCCGGGTTGCGCTGGACCCCGGCGACACGGTGATCTTTTCGGCCCGGGTGATCCCCGGCAACGAGGCCAGCATCGGTCGCCTCCAGAACACGTTGATCCGCCGCGGCATCGACGTGATTACTTCGCGCGACGCCGCGATCCACGTGTCGGGTCACCCGGCGCGCGATGAGCTGGCCCGCATGTATCAGCTGGTCCGGCCGGAAGCCTGCATCCCGGTCCATGGTGAGTTGCGCCACATGACCGAGCAGGCCCGGTTGGCTCGATCGTGCCAAGTTCCGACGGCGGTGGTGGCTGAAAACGGCACCATGGTCCGGATTGCGCCCGGAGCTGTGGCCGGCGAGGAAACCGTTCCTGCCGGTCGCCTGAGCCTCGAGGGAAATAGGGTCGTGCCCTTGAACGGCGAGGTTGTTCGCGAACGGAGCAACGCCATATACAACGGTGCCGCCCTGGTTTCGGTGCTGCTCAACGGGACCGGGCGCCTGCTGGCGGAACCCGAGATATCGACCGTCGGGCTCATGGAGCAGGTCGAGGAAGAAGACGTGTTGGAACAGGTGCGGAGTGCCATCCGTTCGGCCATCGACGACCTTGGCGAAGCGGCCTATCGGAACGACGCCGCCGTGCGAAAAGCGGTCCGTTTGGCCGTTCGCCGGAAGTTCCGCGAGCAGTTCGGCAAGAAGCCCCTAACCCGGGTGCATTTGATGCGTCTCTAATACAAGAATGAGGTTGATGAGGACCGGTCAGTCTGCCCTCTGCACGCCATAACCGACCGTCTTCACAACCCCGGCAGCCGGTGGCATACTCCGCCGCCAGCGTAATTCGAATAGCGCACAAAGGGGAGATACATGAGCGACAGACCCTTCAAAGTCCTCGGCATACAGCAGGTCGCTATCGGCGGTCCCGACAAAGAAAAGATGAAGAAGTTGTGGATTGACTCGCTCGGGCTTACGATTACCGGCAATTTCAAGAGCGAGCGCGAGAACGTCGATGAAGATATCGCGGCGATCGGTTCTGGACCCTTGAAAGTCGAAGTTGACCTGATGCAACCGGTGGATCCTGAGAAGAAGCCTGCGGTCCACAACACACCCCTCAACCACATCGGCCTCTGGGTTGACGACCTTCATGCTGCGGTGGATTGGCTCTCGGCCAACGGCGTGCGTTTCGCACCGGGTGGTATCCGCAAAGGAGCGGCCGGCTTCGATATCACGTTTCTGCACCCGAAGGGTAACGAAGAGCAGCCCATCAGTGGCGAGGGCGTCCTGATCGAGCTCGTGCAAGCGCCGCCTGAGGTGATCGAGGCCTTTGCTAGGCTTGCCGCCTGAGCGCCGGGTAACCATGAGCCCGCAACCGGTGACCACGTCGGCCCGGTGCGGTTTGAGCAGATGAATTAGTGCAGCGGTGCATTCGAAGAATGCACCGTAGCTGCACCCAGGTCGTTGTTTCTGGTGCACAGACCCATTCGACTGACTCATTCGAATGGGTCTGTGCACCAGGGGCTATTGGGCCGATCAACGGCGATTACGAGAAACACTCACGGTGACCATGGGGTGGACGACAGGCGCTGCCATCTTTCTGGTTATCTGGTGGCTGGTCCTCTTCATGGTCCTGCCGTGGGGAATCCAATCCATCCCCAGTGAGGACGTCGTCAAGGGACATGCGGCGGGCGCACCTCGGCGGCCACGCGTGATTACCAAGATGCTCGTGACCACGGCGATCTCGATCGTCCTCTGGTTCGTCATCTATTGGGTGATCGACTCCGGCTTGATCTCGTTCCGCTCGTAACCTCTGTATGCAGCATGTCGTCCTACTGTGACACTGCACCGGGTCATCCGCTGCACGGCCCCTATCACGATACCGAGTACGGTTTTCCGCTGGTCGACGAGGCGCGGTTGTTGGAGCGGCTGGCGCTGGAGATCTTCCAGGCCGGGCTGTCGTGGGAACTGGTCCTGGCCAAGCGGCCGGCCATCGTTCGGGCCTTCGACAACTTCGACGTCGATCGCGTGGCCGCCTTCGACGAGGAGCGGCGCGGCGTACTGCTGACCGACGCCGGGATCATCCGCAACCGGGCGAAGATCGCCGCCATCATCGACAATGCGCGGCGGGTTCAGGCACTTCGGGAAACCCACGGCGGCTTCGCCGCGTGGCTGAGCGTCCATCATCCGCGATCGAAGGAAGCGTGGTTGGCGCTGTTTCGCCAGACCTTTCGCTTTGTCGGCGGCGAAATCGTCGGCGAGTTCTTGATGAGCACCGGCTTTTTGCCTGGTGCGCACCGAGCGGAGTGCCCGATTTACGCGCAGATCAAACAACTGGAACCACCGTGGGCAGTAGTCGATCCCGCCATTTTTCAGGCGCAACCCGCTAAGATGTAACGAATTTTTGTCGAGGGTGGGGAGATAAACAAAAGGCAAGACCGTTGCCGGTCTTGCCATTAACAATTCTACTGCCCAGGCTTCTTATTAACTAAGGCCACTTGTTTCAGGTTTGTTCTCCCTTTCTTGGTGTTCCCCCAAAACCCGGGCCGGATTTATATCCTTCGAGCGTAGTCCCTTGGACGTCCCGAACTTTACTCGATCGTAAAAGTTCCGTCACCAGAATTTTCACAATTGCCGCGTTAGACGACAGCAAACTTCACGACGAAGGCAACGGATAGAATCAAAACCGCCGGAGTGGCCTCACTTGTCCGGCCGGAAATCAGCTTTATTGCCGCATAGCTGATAAAACCGAGGCCGATTCCGGTGGCGATGGAGAACGTTAGCGGCATGCTGACGGCAGTAATGACGGCTGGTGCCACTTCAGTCACATCGTCCCAATCGATTTCCGCAAGTCCACGGACCATCAGGCAAGCAACGAAGACCAATGCTGGTGCGGTGGCGTAGGCGGGGATCGTTCCGGCCAATGGCGCTAGGAACAGGCACAACAGGAACAGTACCGCCACCGTCACCGCCGTCAGCCCGGTGCGCCCACCCGCGTTGATGCCGGCCGCGCTCTCGATGTAGCTGGTGGTGGTGGAGGTCCCTAGCGCAGCGCCGGCCAGCGTCGCGCTGCTGTCGGCCAGGAGGGCCTGGCGCAGCCGCGGCAACCGGCCGCGCTCGTCCAGCATGCCGGCCCGATGACTCAAACCCACCAGCGTGCCCGCGGTATCGAACAGGTCGACGAACAGGAAGGCGAAGACGATGCTGATCAGGCCGATCTGAAACGCGGCCGCCAGATCCATCTCCAGGAACGTGGGCGCGATGCTGGGCGGCAGGGAGAAAATGCCGCCGGTGGGCGAGACGCCGAGAACGATGCCCACCGCGGTGACGGCGAGAATCGCAATGATCACCGCGCCGGGGATCCGGCGGGCGTTCATCGCCACCATGAGGATGAATCCCGCCGCGGCGAGGAGGGCGGGCGCCGCGGTCACGTCGCCGAGGGTCACCAGTGTTGCCGGATGATCGACCACGATGCCGGCGTTCTTCAGGCCGATGATCGCCAGGAACAGGCCGATGCCGGCGGAAATGGACATCTTCAGCGATCGCGGAATGCTGTTGATGATCCACTCGCGCACCGGCAGCACGCTGAGGATGACGAACAGGATGCCGGAGAGGAACACCGCGCCGAGCGCCGCCTGCCACGTGTAGCCCATGCCCAGCACCACGCCATAGGTGAAGTAGGCGTTCAGACCCATGCCCGGCGCCAGCGCCACGGGGTAGTTGGCATAGAAGCCCATGATCGCCGTGCCGATGGCCGCGGCCAGGCAGGTGGCTACGAACACCGCACCCTGGTCCATTCCGGTCGCCTGAAGGATCGACGGATTGACGAAGACGATGTAGGCCATGGTCAAGAACGTCGTGACGCCGGCCAGGATTTCCGTTCGTACCGTCGTGCCATGTTCGGCAAGTCGAAACAGCGCGTTGAGCATTGAGTCCCCCTTGTTCTTCCCCTCGACCAGCCCGCGGTCGCGGCCGACGGCATGTCTTAGCCGTTTGTTAAAGGCGTGGGGAGAGGCTGTGTTCATGGGTGGAGGGTTTCGCCGCGGATGTTGCGCGATCGCCACCGGCGCCATGGTGCTCGGTGCGGCCGCCGCATGGGCCGACCCGGAGATGGTGGTCAGCCGGAGCGATTGTGCCCGGCTGGTGGCGCATGAACCGGCGGATGACGTCGCCTACACGCCTGGGGTCGACGTGCGTGGCCGGCCGGTGGTGCCGCCGGAGGTGGACGATCAACACCGACTCGACCTGCCGGAAACCATCGCTATCCCCATCACCGTCGATCTGGAGGAGCGCTTCGGCATCGGCGAGGACGGCCGCTTCGAGGCCGAGGCCTATATCGGCGTGGTGGCGGTCCGCGAGGGCAAGGCGTACTTCAACGGGAAGCTGCTGGACGACGAGGCGGCCGCTGCGGTCCGCGCCGCCTGCGAAGAGGCGTTTGGCGGCACTGGCTCAGATCGTTGATGCCAGTAGTAAAATCATGCTCTAAAGTCCGCCGCGTCCGTCCCAGTGGAATTCGGCCCTCGTCATGCGCCTTTCCAGTTACTACCTGCCGACTCTGAAGGAGACACCGGCCGAGGCGCAGATCGTCTCGCACCGGTTGATGCTGCGGGCCGGCATGGTTCGGCTGTCGGCGGCCGGGATCTACTCGTGGCTTCCCCTGGGGCTCCGCGTGCTGAGGAACATCGAGCGGATCGTCCGCGAGGAACAGGATGCCATCGGCTGTCAGGAAATGCTGATGCCCACCATTCAGCCGGCGGACCTGTGGCGGGAAAGTGGCCGCTACGACGACTACGGGCCGGAGATGCTGCGCATTCTCGATCGCCACGAGCGAGACATGCTTTACGGGCCCACCAACGAGGAGCTGATCACCGATATCTTCCGCGCCACCGTGCGCAGCTATCGCGAACTGCCGAAACTGCTGTACCACATCCAATGGAAGTTCCGCGACGAGGTGCGGCCCCGGTTCGGAGTCATGCGCGGGCGCGAGTTCCTGATGAAGGACGCCTATTCATTCGATGTGGACGCGGCGGCGGCGCGACGGGCCTACAACAAGATGTTCGTCAGCTATCTGCGGACTTTCCGTCGGATGGGCCTCAAGGCGATCCCCATGCGCGCCGACACCGGGCCCATCGGCGGCGACATGAGCCACGAGTTCGTCATCCTGGCCGACACCGGCGAGAGCGAGATCGCCTATCATCGCGATTTCCTCACCATGGAACCCGTCGGCCCCGACGTGGATATCGAGGGCGACCTGCAGCCGATCGTCGATGCCTATACGGCCCGGTACGCCGCCACCGACGAGGAGCGTGACGCGGCCCAGGAACAGGAGCTTGGTGATGACCTGCTCACCGGACGCGGGGTGGAGGTGGGCCACATCTTCTATTTCGGCTCCAAGTATTCGAAACCCCTGCGGGCGAGTGTGACCGGCCCCGACGGCGACGAGGTGTTTGTGGAAATGGGCTCCTACGGTATCGGCGTTTCGCGCCTGGCGGGTGCGATCATCGAAGCCTCGCACGACGATGCCGGCATTGTCTGGCCGGAGAGCATCGCCCCGTTCCGGGTCGGGTTGATCAACCTGAAGGCCGATGATGCGGGTTGCGCCGAGGCCTGCGACAACCTCTATGCGGCGCTCCGGAACGCCGGCGTGGAGGTGCTATACGACGACCGCGGCGAGCGGGCCGGGGTGAAGTTCGCCGACATGGACCTCATCGGTCTGCCGTGGCAGGTGGTGATCGGTCCGCGCGGGCTCAAGGCCGGAATGGCGGAGATTAAGGACCGCCGCACCGGCGAACGGGTAGACGCCAGCATCGAGTCGGTGCCGGCCCGGTTCGGCGGCTGAACGGCGTGTTCTCCACCTTCGAATGGGTGGTGGCGCTTCGCTACCTGCGAGCCCGCCGACAGGAAGGGTTCATCTCGGTCATCGCCTGGTTCTCGCTGCTTGGCATCGCGCTCGGCGTGGCCACCCTGATCATCGTCATGGCGGTGATGAACGGTTTCCGCCAGGAGCTGCTGACACGGATCCTCGGTCTCAACGGGCACCTCGGCATCTACGGGTCGGTGGGCGGCATTACCGAGTTCGACCAGCTCTCCGGCACTGTCCGCCTGATCGACGGCGTGGTCGACGTGACGCCGATGATCGAGGGCCAGGTGATGGTGACCGCCAACGGCGTCGCCCGCGGGGCGGTGGTTCGGGGTCTGACCCGGGAGAGCGTGCGGTCCAGGGCGATCCTCACCGACAACATCGTCGTCGGCTCGCTGGACGATTTCGAAGGCGACGATGCCGTGCTCATCGGTACCCGGCTGGCCGAGCGGCTCGGTCTCGGGATCGGCGATCGCATCACCGTGATCTCACCACAGGGCAACGTGACCGCCTTCGGCACGGTCCCCAGGCTGCGGGCCTATCGGGTCGCGGCGATGTTCGACATCGGCATGTTCGAGTACGATTCCGGTTTCCTGTTCATGCCGCTGGGTGCAGCGCAGGTTTACTTCCGTCTCCCAGGAGCGATCACCACGCTGGAGATGTTCGTCGACGACCCGGACGAGGCGGTTGCCGTAGCCCAGCGGGTACGCGAAGTGGTCGGCTCCGGCTATCGCGTGCACGATTGGCAGCACGCCAACGCCGGCTTCTTCAACGCCATCCAGGTTGAACGGAACGTCATGTTCCTGATTCTGACGCTGATCATCCTGGTGGCGGCGTTCAACATCATCTCCAGCCTGATCATGCTGGTGAAGGACAAGGGGCGCGATATCGCCATTCTGCGAACGATGGGAGCCACCCAGGGCATGATCATGCGGGTGTTCCTCATCGCCGGGGCCAGCGTCGGCACCATCGGCACGCTGGCGGGGTTCCTGCTGGGGCTGGCATTCGCCACCAACATCGAGACCATCCGCCAGGCTATTCAGGGTCTCACCGGGGCGGAACTGTTCGCTGCCGAGATCTACTTCCTGTCGCAACTGCCTGCCGAGGTGGATCCTGCCGAGGTGTCGGCGGTGGTGCTGATGGGGCTGGGGCTGTCGTTCCTGGCTACCTTGTATCCGTCTTGGCGCGCCGCCCGCATCGATCCCGCCGAGGCGCTCCGGTATGAATGAGCCCATGTTTCGGCTCGATGGCATCTTCCGCACCTTTCGTCAGGGGCGGAACGTACTGGAGGTGCTGCGCGGCGTCGATCTGGAGGTGCGCGAGGGCGAGATCGTCGCGCTTGTCGGTCCATCCGGCGCCGGCAAGTCCACCCTGCTGCACGTGGCCGGGCTTCTCGAACGGCCCGACGCGGGCGAGGTGTACCTCGAGGCAGTGGCCTGTGGCGCGCTGGGCGACGACGCACGCACCAGCCTTCGGCGGCACAACATCGGCTTCGTCTATCAATATCATCACTTGTTGCCCGAGTTCACCGCGCTGGAGAACATCGCCATCCCGCAGATCATCGCCGGGCTGGGCCGCCGCGAGGCCCGCGGCCGGGCCGCAGAACTGCTCGATTGGCTGGGGCTCAAGGACCGCGCGGAACACCGGCCCGGCCGGCTGTCGGGGGGCGAACAGCAGCGGGTCGCCATCGGCCGCGCGCTGGCCAACGCGCCACGGTTGCTGTTGGCCGACGAGCCCACCGGCAATCTCGACCCGCACACCGCCGACGACGTGTTCTCCATGTTGCTGTCGTTGGCTCGCGGCGCGGGGCTTGCGGCGATCATCGCCACTCACAACCCGACGCTCGCCGAACGCATGGACCGCACGGTCCGGCTGGACGAGGGCGTCCTCGTCGCTGCTTAGACGCCGGCTTATCCCCAACGCCGACCGCCCTGTGGAACCTGGGGAAGACGGTGTCGCCGGCAATGACACCGCAGCTGCGCTGGGGCATCCTCTCCACATCTGACACCCGCCCGGTCGGGGGACCATGCCGCACGCCGATTTCGTCCACTTGCGGGTGCACACCGCGTACTCGCTGTCCGAGGGTGCCATCCGCACCGGCGAGTTGGCGGAGCTGTGTCGTCGACACCGGATGCCGGCGGTGGCGATCACCGACACCAACAACCTGTTCGGCGTCATGGAAGCCTCGCAGACGCTGGCCAAGGCCGGCGTGCAGCCCATTATCGGCTGCCAGATGGCGCTCGCGCGCGAGGACGTGGCGGGATGGAACGGCGGCGCCGACGCCCGCGCCACACCAGCCGATACCATCGTGCTTCTGGCCGAGAGTAGCGAGGGCTATCGCAACCTGCTCAAGCTGCTGGCGTCGGCGCACCTGGAGGGCGAAACAGGCGACGCTGCCCACCTGACGTTGGCGGCCCTGGAGCAGCGGTCGGGCGGCCTGATCGCGCTTACTGGCGGTCCGGCCGGGCCGGTGGGGCGGCTGCTGGTGGAAGGCCAGGCCGACGCCGCGGAGGCCATGCTGCTGCGCCTCGCGGGCACCTTTCCCGATCGCTTGTACGTGGAGCTGATGCGTCACGGAATGGAGGCCGAGGCGGCCATCGAACCGACGCTGGTGACGCTCGCCGACCGCCACGACTTGCCGCTGGTGGCCACCAACGAAGCCTTCTTCGCCACCCGCGACATGTTCGAGGCCCACGATGCGCTGATCTGCATTGCCAAGGGCGCCCACGTGGCTGACACCGAGCGCCGACGTCTCACGCCGGAACACTACCTGAAGGAACCCGAGGCCATGCGGGCGCTGTTCGCCGACCTGCCGGACGCTGTTGACAATACACTAGTGGTCGCCCGCCGCTGCGCGTTCATGGTGGAGGCCGTGGACCCGATCCTGCCGCCCTTCGATGCCCGCGGACCGGAAGGCGAGGAAGCGGCGCTCCGCGAGCAGGCGGCGTTGGGCTTGGAGGAGCGGCTGCAGTCGCAGGTGTTCCGACCGGGGATGAGCGACGATGAACGGGACAGCACCGCCAAGCGATATCGCGAACGGCTGGCCTACGAGCTGGCGACCATCGTCAAGATGGGCTTTGCCGGCTACTTCCTCATCGTTGCTGAGTTCATCCGCTGGGCCAAAGCGGAGGGAATTCCGGTAGGGCCGGGGCGTGGATCTGGTGCCGGCTCGGTTGTCGCCTGGGCGTTGACCATCACCGACCTGGATCCGTTGCGCTTCGGGTTGCTGTTCGAACGCTTTCTCAACCCCGAACGGGTGTCGATGCCCGATTTTGACATTGATTTCTGCCAGGACCGCCGCGACGAGGTGATCCGCCACGTGCAGGAATACTACGGTCGCGACCGGGTGGCGCAGATCATCACCTTCGGCAAATTGCAGGCGCGGGCAGTGCTGCGCGACGTCGGCCGGGTCATGGGGCTGCCCTACGGCCAAGTGGACAAGATCTGCAAGCTGGTGCCCAACAATCCGGCCAATCCAGTGACCTTGGCCCAGGCCTTGGAGGCGGAGCCGCAACTGCGGGCGACGGCGGAGGAGGACCCGGCTGTCGACAAGCTGATCGACATGGCCCGCCGGCTGGAAGGGCTGTACCGCCACGCCTCCACCCACGCCGCCGGCGTGGTCATCGGCGACCGCCCGCTGGAAGACCTGATCCCGCTCTACCGCGATCCCCGATCGTCCGTGCCCGTGACCGGGTTCAACATGAAGTGGGTGGAGAAGGCCGGGCTGGTGAAGTTCGACTTCCTCGGCCTGAAGACCCTGACCGTGCTTGTCCGCGCCGTGGAACTGGTGCGCGAGGGCGGTGGCCCGGACTTGGACCTCACGGCTCTTCCGCTGGACGATGCCAAGACCTTCCAGATGCTGGGGCGCGGCGACACGGTAGGCGTGTTCCAGTTGGAAAGCGCGGGAATGCGCGACGTGCTGCGCAAGCTGAAGCCCGACGCCTTCGAGGACATCATCGCCGTGGTGGCACTCTACCGGCCTGGCCCCATGGACAACATCCCCAGCTATATCCGCCGCAAGCATGGGGAGGAGCAGCCGGACTACCTGTACCCCACGCTGCGCGACATCCTGGCCGAAACCTACGGCATCATCATCTACCAGGAACAGGTGATGCAGATAGCCCAGGAGCTGTCCGGCTATTCGCTGGGTCGCGCGGACCTGCTGCGACGTGCCATGGGCAAGAAGATCAAGTCGGAGATGGACGAGCAGCGCGAGGCCTTCGTCGACGGCGCCGTGGCTCGCGGCGTGCCGCAACCGAAGGCGGCGCAGATCTTCGACCTGGTGAACAAGTTCGCCGGTTACGGCTTCAACAAGTCGCACGCGGCAGCCTATGCCCTGGTCGCGTATCAAACCGCCTACCTGAAGGCCAACCACCCTGTGGAGTTCATGGCGGCGTCCATGGGGTTCGATCTGAACCACACTGACAAGCTGAACGGTTTTCGCCAGGAAGCGCAACGGCTTGGGATCGCTATCCTGCCGCCGGACGTCAACGCCTCCGGTGTCACCTTCACCGTCGAGCGGCAGAGCAACGACTCGGAGCACACCGCCATCCGCTATGCCCTGGCAGCGATCAAGAACGTGGGCGAGGGCGCCATGCAGGCGTTGGTGGAAGAGCGGAACGAACGCGGACCATTCCGCGACGTAGCCGACTTCGCCGGGCGCTGCGACGCGCGGCAGATCAATCGTCGGCAGTTTGAGAACCTGGTGCGGGCCGGCGCCTTCGATGCTCTCAATCGCAATCGCCTCCAGTTGTTCCAGGGAATCGACGCCGTCCTGGCCCGGGCTGGAGCCGCGGCGGCCGAACGGACCAGCGGCCAGATGGGCCTGTTCGGCGGCGCTGACGCGGGGGACAGTGGCTCCGCGACGGAGGATCTTCACCTCCCGGATGTTCCGGACTGGCCGCCTATGGACCGGCTGAAGGAGGAATTTTCGGCCATCGGCTTCTACCTGTCCGCCCATCCCCTGGACGGCTTCGCGGCCACCCTCAAGCGGCTTCGGGTGACGCCCTACGCGGACGTCCTGGCGCGTGGCCGTTCGGAGGCGGTTAACCTGGCGGGAACCGTCGTCGCCAAGCGCGAACGCACGTCGGGGCGCGGTTCCCGCTACGCCTTCGTGCAGATGTCCGACAGCACCGGCGTCTACGAGATCACCGTTTTCGCCGAGTTGCTTGCGGCGGCGCGCGAGTTGTTGGAGGTCGGCCGGTCGCTGTACGTGCGGGCCCACGCCCAGTTCGAGGGGGATAGCGTGCGGTTCACGGCCCAGGCCATCGAGGCGCTGGAAAGCAAGGCCGCGGGCGCGACCGCCGACGTGCAGGTCTTCGTCGACGGTGCCGACACGCTCAATCCGCTGAAGCGGGTGCTGTGCGGCGGTACCGGCCGCGATCGGGTCCGTCTTGTGTCCTGGCTCGACGACTGCACGGAAGTGGAGATCGCGTTGCCCGGCCGCTACGCTGTTTCGCCGGCGACGATCCTCGAACTCCAGTCCATCCCCGGCGTACGGGAAGTCCGCGAAGATTGACCGGTGAGCCCAAGGCGGCCGGCCGCTCTGCGGGCCGCCGGCCGCCTTGGTTCTTGCCAATGGTGCGTGGGCGGGATATCTAGGCGCCATATCACACGCGGGCAGAGACGGCGCGGCCGCGCCGTTGGCAATTCCGGTGTCCGGCCTCCGGGGCGGGCGAACGGCCCGCGGCGGACAAACCGGGACAGGAACGGATCACATGGCGCTGCCGATGTTCTCCATGTGCCAGCTTCTCGAGGCTGGTGTTCACTTTGGCCATACCACTCGCCGCTGGAACCCGAAGATGCAGCCGTATCTCTTCGGCGTGCGCAACGGCATCCACATCATCGACCTGGAGCAGACGGTTCCTATGCTCCACCAGGCGATGAGCGCGGTACGGGATATCGTCGCCCACGGCGGGCGGGTGCTGTTCGTCGGCACCAAGCGACAGGCGAGCGAGCGGATCGCCGACGCCGCACGGCGCAGTGGCCAGTACTATGTCAACCACCGTTGGCTTGGTGGCATGATGACCAACTGGCGCACCATCTCCAATTCCATCAAGCGCCTGCGCGAACTGGATGACCAGTTTGCCGAGTCCGCGGTCGGTCTGACCAAGAAGGAAACCCTTCGGCTGACCCGCGAGCGGGACAAGCTTGAACGGGCCATCGGCGGCATCAAGGAAATGGGCGGTCTTCCGGACGTGTTGTTCGTCATCGACACCAACAAGGAGGCCATCGCCGTCGCCGAGGCGCGGAAGCTCAACATTTCGGTGGTGGCGGTGCTGGATTCCAACAGCGATCCGGCCGGCATCACCTATCCGATCCCCGGCAACGACGACTCCCTGCGCGCCATCGCCCTCTACTGCGATCTGATGGTGGATACCGTCCTCGGCGGCATCCATGAGGAAATGCAGGCAGCCGGCGTGGACCTCGGCGCCCAGCCGGATATGCACGAAGACATCGCCGAAGGAGAGGGCGGGGACGCCCCGGCCGACGATCAGGCCGCCGCCTTCGCGGCACCGGCGGCAGAAGCACCAGCAACACCCGAGGAGGCGGCGACCGAGCAGCCTGCCGAACCGGCCGCCGAACAGGCGCCACCGGAGGCTGAGGCAACCACCGCAGATGAGGCGCAGGACACCCCGGAGGCCGCAGCGGAGGCCCCACCGGAAGCCGAGAGCGCCGCCGATGCTAAGCCCGAGGATCCAGAGGCGGCGCGCACGTAATACATCGCGGTTTCAAAAGGTTATAAACACTTCTTATCAGTGAGGTTGATTATGGCGGAGATCAGCGCGTCGCTCGTCAAGACGCTCCGCGACAAGACCGGCGCCGGAATGATGGATTGCAAGAAGGCGCTGATCGAGAGCGACGGCGACGTGGAGGCGGCCGTTGACTGGCTGCGCAAGAAGGGGCTGGCGGCGGCGAAGAAGGCCGGGCGGGCGGCGTCCGAGGGCTTGGTCGGCATCCACGTGGCCGAGGGCCGAGGCGCCGTCGTTGAAGTCAACGCCGAGACCGACTTTGTCGCCCGGAACGAAGCGTTCCAGACATTCGTGGCGGCGGTTGCCGGTGTCGCGGCCGGGAAGGGCACCGATATCGACGGGCTCAATGCGGAGCCCTATCCCGAAACCGGCCGCACCGTTGCCGACGAACTCACCCACATGATCGCCACGATTGGCGAGAATATGACGCTCAGGCGGGTGGCCACGCTGGCCGTAGATCAGGGCGTGATCGGCGCCTATATGCATTCCGCGCAGGCACCCGGAATCGGGCGGATTGGCGTACTGGTGGCGTTGGAATCGGCCGGCGACGCGTCGTCCTTGCCGGAACTGGCGAAGCAGTTGGCCATGCACGTGGCGGCCACAAATCCGCAGGCGGTGTCACAGGAAGACCTCGATCCGGCCATTTTGGAGCGTGAGAGAGATGTGCTGACCGAGCAGGCGCGTGCCTCGGGCCGACCGGAGGAGATCATCGGGAAGATGGTCGACGGCCGCCTGCGCAAGTTATATGAGGATGTTTGCCTGACCGAGCAGGTGTTCGTTATCGATGGTGAGCGCAGGGTGAAGGCGGTCATCGACGAGGCGGCGAAGAGTGCCGGTGCACCGGTGCGCATCGCCGGTTTTGTCCGATTCGCCCTGGGCGAAGGCGTTGCCAAGAAGGAAGAGGACTTCGCGGCCGAGGTGGCCAAGGCGGCCGGCGCCTAAGGCGATCGGTCCTAATTTGAGCACGGACCGGATCCGGTGGTTGGCGTATCGTCGCCGACCATCGGCGGCAGAACGCGGCCGGTCCGTTGCGGGTAAGGGATGAGGCGATGGCGAGCCCGTCGACCCAGGATCCGAAGCCGTCCTCCCCGCCGACAGCACCTGCGCCGTCGTCAGCCTACCGCCGGGTGCTGCTGAAGCTTTCCGGCGAGGCGTTGATGGGCGACCGCGACTACGGGCTCGACCCCGAGGTCGTCGAGCGCATCGCTTCGCAGATCAAGGCCGTGTCGGATATGAAGGTGCAGGTCGCCGTGGTCATCGGCGGCGGCAACATCTTTCGCGGCGTGTCGGCGGCCGAGTCCAGAATCGAACGGGTCAGTGGCGATTATATCGGCATGCTGGCCACGGTAATGAACGCGCTGGCCGTGCAGAGCGTCCTCGAGGCCATGGGGGTGCACACCCGGGTGCAGTCGGCGATCCCGATGGCGATGGTGTGCGAGCCTTACATCCGTCGGCGGGCGGTGCGGCACATGGAAAAGGGAAGGGTGGTGATCTTTGCTGCCGGCACCGGCAATCCGTTCTTCACCACCGACACCGCCGCCGCCCTTCGCGCCGTGGAAACCGGCTGCGATGCGCTCTTGAAGGGAACCCAGGTGGACGGCGTCTACGACGCCGATCCCAACAAGGTGCCCGGGGCGAAGCGCTTCGAACGGCTGGCTTATCAGGACGTTCTGGCTCAGGATCTGCGGGTGATGGATACGTCCGCGGTGGCCCTGGCGCGCGAGAATCGCGTACCCATCATCGTCTTCGCCATCGACAATCCAGGCGCTTTTGCCGAAGCGATTGCCGGCAACGGGAAATTTACCATCATCGATTAAGACGATACTCAATTCGCGTTGGGGGGAGAGATCGAATTGACGGCTGAAGATTTTCGCGCGACGAAGAAGGATATCGACCGCCGGATGAATGGGGCATTGGACGTACTCGGCAAGGAGTTTGCGGGATTGCGCACCGGCCGCGCATCGGTCGGTCTGCTCGAACCGATTGTCGTCGAGGCCTACGGAGGCCAGATGCCGCTGAACCAGCTTGCCACCATCAACGTGCCGGAACCGCGAATGCTCACCGTGCAGGTTTGGGACCGAAGCATGGTGAAGGCCGTGGAGCGTGCCATCCGGGACTCCGGCCTGGGCCTCAACCCGGCGGTAGAGGGGCAGTCCATGCGCGTGCCGATCCCGGCGCTGACCGAGGAAAGGCGCACCGAGTTGACCAAGGTTGCCGGTCGCTACGCCGAGGAAGCGCGGGTTTCGATCCGAAATGTCCGCCGTCACGCCATGGATGAGCTGAAGAAGGCGGAAAAGGCAGGCGATATCTCTCAGGACGAGCATCGCGACCTGGGGCGTGAGATCCAGGACCTGACCGACGCCCACATCAAGCAGGTGGACGAGGTGTTGGCGAAAAAAGAAACGGAGATCATGCAGGTCTGAGCCGATGAAGCCGGTTCCTCTCCCCACCGATGTGCCGCCGCCGCCCACGCACGTCGCGGTGATCATGGACGGCAACGGCCGTTGGGCACGCTCCCGAGGGTTGCCGCGAACCGCTGGTCACAAGCGCGGTGCGTCTGCCGTCAAGACGGCCGTCGAATTCGCCGTCGATAACGGCATTCGGTATCTGACGCTGTTTGGTTTCTCGTCGGAGAACTGGAAGCGGCCGGAGAGCGAGATCAACGATCTCATGGGCCTCCTGCGCTACTACCTGAACAGCGAAGTCAATTTCCTGAGCGAACGCGGCGTGCGGCTGCGGGTCATCGGCGATCGATCGCGGCTGGCCGAGGATATCGTCACGTTGATCAATAGCGTCGAGCGGGAAACAGCCGGCTGCGCCCGCCTGTGCCTGACCATCGCCCTGAGCTACGGAAGCCGGGCCGAAATCGTCGATGCCGCCCGACGGCTGGCCGCCGGCGTGGCCGACGGTACCGTGGACCCGTCAACCATCGACGAGAACATGGTCGCCGCCAATCTGTACACCGCCGGCATGCCGGACCCCGATCTGTTGATCCGCACCAGCGGCGAGCAGCGGATCAGCAATTTCCTCCTGTGGCAATTGGCCTACACCGAGTTCATTTTCCTGGATGCTTATTGGCCCAACTTCTCCCGCGAGGAGTTTGCCAACGCGTTGAAGGAGTACCATCGCCGTGAGCGGCGCTATGGCGCAGCTCACGCCTGACCGGCGGGCCACCGATCTGCCGCAACGGATCGTCTCCGGGATCGTTATGGCGGTCCCGGTGCTTGGCGCCATGTACGTGGGGTCTCCCTATTTCGACGTTCTGGTGGCCGTGGCCGGCATCGTCATGGTTTTCGAGTGGAATCGCATGGCCCTGGGACCACACATCCTGGCGGTGGACGTGGTCGCCGCGGGCGCCGTGGTGGCGGCCGTCGCCGCGCTTGCCGTCGGGCACGGCGTGGTCGGATTCGTGGTCCTCGCGGCCGGAGTCCTGGGGTCTCTGGTTCTGGCACGTGGCCGACCATGGTCCGCCCTGGGCGTCCTTTATGTTGGCCTGCCGTGTCTTGCCTTCGTGTGGTTGCGGGCGGATGAGGTGGTGGGCCGGTCGACGGTATTCTGGCTGCTCGCGCTGGTCTGGGCCAGCGACATCGGCGCGTATGCCTTCGGGCGGGCCATCGGCAGTATTCGCCTGGCGCCGGCGCTCAGCCCCAACAAGACGTGGGCCGGCTTGCTCGGCGGCGTGGGGTGCGGCGCCCTTGTCGGCGCCGCCGCCGCGGTCGCGCTCGGCAAGGAGTCGGCTTGGCCGTTGATGCTGGCCAGCGGCGGACTGGCGGCGGTGGCCCAGGCGGGTGACCTGATCGAATCGGCAGCGAAGCGCTATTTTGGGGTCAAGGACACGGGAACGCTGATCCCCGGCCACGGCGGCCTCCTGGACCGCAGCGACGCCTTACTGGTGGCGGTTTCGGTGGCGGCATTGATCGCCATTGTCCACCAAGGCAGTATGTTGATATGGCTTTGACCAATCCGCGGCCGAGCGCCGCCCCCATGCCGCGACGCGTGACCATACTCGGCTCGACAGGTTCCGTCGGCTGCAACACCGTCGATCTGATCGAACGGCAGCCGGCATCGTTCGTTGTCGAGGCGCTGACCGGCAACCGCAACGTTGAACTGCTGGCGCAACAGGCGCTGCGGCTCAAGCCACGGCTGGCCGTGGTCGCCGATACCGCCGGCTATGCCTACCTGAAGGAGGCGCTCAGCGGCAGCGGGATCGAGGTCGCCGCCGGGCGAGAGGCGGTGATCGAAGCCGCGTCGCGGCCCGCGGAGTGGGTGATGGCGGCGATCGTCGGCGCGGCCGGACTGGCGCCGACCCTGGCAGCCGTCCGTCGCGGCGCCATCGTCGGCCTAGCCAACAAGGAATGCCTGGTCTCGGCAGGCGAGATCATGGTCGGAGAGATCGCCCGCTATGGCGCAACCCTTGTGCCCGTGGACTCGGAGCACAGCGCCATCTACCAGGTGTTCGACTTCGATACCGCCGACAAGGTGGAATCCATCGTCCTCACGGCGTCCGGCGGACCGTTCCGAACCCTCAGCCGAGAGGAGATGGAAACGGTTTCGCCGGAGCAGGCCGTGGCCCACCCGAACTGGGATATGGGCGCCAAGATTTCGGTGGATTCGGCGACGATGATGAACAAGGGCCTTGAGCTGATCGAGGCCTATCACCTGTTTCCGGTGACCGAATCACAGATCGAGATCGTTGTTCATCCGCAATCGGTGATCCACAGCATGGTGGCCTACGTGGATGGATCGGTCCTGGCGCAATTGGGTTCGCCTGACATGCGCACGCCCATCGCCTACGCGCTGACCTGGCCGGAGCGTATGCCGGCGCCGGCACCCCGGCTCCGCTTCGGCGAGATGAGCAGCCTGACGTTCGAGAACCCCGACGCGACCCGGTTCCCGGCCCTGCGGTTGGCTCGCGAAGCGCTGCGTGCCGGTGGTTCCGCACCGACGGTGCTCAACGCCGCCAACGAGATCGCCGTGGAGTGCTTCCTCGCCGGGCAGATCGGTTTCCTTGATATCGCCCGGGTCGTCGAAGAGACGTTAGACCGCACACCGACCCGAGCCATCGCCACCCTCGACGACGTCGCCGCAGCCGACAGCGTCGGTCGGCGGACCGCGCTCGATCTGGTGGGCGATGGGGCCGGACGGCGGCACGCCACGGCCTAGGGCCTGTGGACATTCAGCACATCGATCTGGCTGGAGCCGAAAGGCCGCCAGTTCCAGGAGCGAGAACGAAGGACATGTTGGGCATATTCGAGGACGAGCGACGCGGAAATGGCGGCTTTGCGCCCAGCCCCTGTGGGGTCCGGTCCAAATCGCCGCGGACGTCGTCGAACATGCTCAAAAGTGCACCACACTTCCTTGCGCTGTTCTCCTGGTCCGCGGTCGATTTGGTCTCGAACCAGATCGATGCGGTGAATGTCAACAGGCCCTAAGTTCCCTCCCCCTCGAAAGACCAAAGGTCTCGCATGGATATCATCGGCACCGTTTTCAACTGGGTGGTCCCGTTCCTCGTTGTCCTGACGATTCTCGTCTTCGTGCACGAGCTCGGCCACTACTGGGTGGCCCGCCGTTGTGGTGTCCGAGTGGAGGTGTTTTCCATCGGTTTCGGACCGGAGATCTACGGGTGGAACGACCGGCGGCAAACCCGCTGGCGGATCAGCGCTATTCCCTTCGGTGGTTACGTCAAGATGTTTGGCGAACACAGCCGTGACGAGGACGCGCCACCGATGACACCCGAGGAAGAGGCCGTCTCGTTCTCGCACAAGTCACTCGGGCGGCGCTCGGCCATCGTGGCCGCCGGACCGTTCGCCAATTTCGCCTTTGCTGTCGTGTTGCTCGCCGGGCTTTACGGATTGGTGGGACTGCCGGCGCCGCTGGCCGCTGTCGGCATAATCCAACCCGGCAGCGCCGCTGCCGAGGCAGGTTTCGAACCCGGCGACCGCGTCATCAACATCGACGGAGAGCCCATCCAGTGGTTTGAGGACCTGTGTCTCTACGTCAGCGCCCGGCCGGATCAGAAGCTCGCCTTCGTGGTCATCCGGAGCGACGAGGAAACCGAATTAACGGCGGTGCCCCAGGCGGTCGAGCAGGATACGCCGGAGGGCGGAATCACCACCATCGGTCGCCTCGGCGTCGGACCCGACCCGACGCAGATCGACTACGAGCGCACGGGACCGCTCAGCGCAGCCGAAGCCGCGGTCACGCGGACCTATGGGCTGACGATGCAGATCCTGGCGGCGGTGGGCGAGATGATCACCGGCGAACGGGATACCAAGGAACTCGGCGGCCCGCTGCGAATCGCCCAATTGTCCGGCGAAATGGCGCAAGGCGGTCTGGTGCAGCTCATCTTCTTCTGTGCCGCCTTGTCCATCAACTTGGGGCTGATCAACCTGTTTCCGATCCCGATGCTTGACGGTGGGCATCTGGTCATCTACCTGCTTGAAGCCATTCGCGGCCGGCCGCTCAGCGAGCGGACCTTGGAATACGGCTTCAGAATCGGCCTCGTCGTGGTCCTTCTGATCTTCGTGTTCGCCACCTGGAACGACCTGATGAACTTCAACTTGTTCTGATAACGACACGGGATTCAGCATCAACCATGTCGGGGGGAGACGTGCAGCGGGTCTTTCGATATGTGCTATGCAGGGCGGTCCTGGCATGGGCCCTCCTCGTCGCGCCCGGCCCCGCCGCCGCGCAGTCTTCCGACATCATCCGCGAGATCGTCGTCGAGGGCGCGCAGCGGATCGAGCCCGACACCGTCCGCTCCTACCTCCTGGTGCAGGAAGGCGATCGCTTCAACGCCGCCGGCATTGATCGATCGCTGAAGAGCCTGTTTGCGACGGGGCTGTTCGCCGACGTTTCATTCCGGCGTGCCGGCGCGACACTGCTGGTCCAGGTGGTGGAGAATCCTGTCATCAATCGCATCGCCTTTGAGGGCAACCAGCGCATTGATGACGAGGCCCTGACCTCGGAGATCAGCCTCCGACCCCGGGTTATCTACACCCGCACCAAGGTGCAGAACGACGTCAAGCGGATCCTCACGCTGTACCGACGTAGCGGCCGGTTTGCGGCCAGGGTTGATCCTAAGGTCATCCAGTTGCCGCAAAACCGCGTTGACTTGGTGTTCGAAATCAGCGAGGGCGAAAGAACGGAGATCCGCAACATCCGGTTCGTCGGTAACGAGGCCTTCAGCGACTCGCGATTGCGCGAGGAAATCCGGACCAAGGAATCGCGCTGGTGGCGGTTCCTGTCGTCGGACGACACCTATGATCCCGATCGTGTGACCCTCGATCGCGAGCTGCTGCGTCGGTTCTACCTCAGCGAAGGCTATGCCGACTTCCGGGTCGAATCCGCGGTCGCCGAATTGACGCCCGACCGGAAGAACTTCTTCGTAACCTTCACGGTGGAGGAGGGCGATCGCTACCGCTTCGGTGAAGTCAAGGTGGAGACCACGCTGCGCGACCTGGACCCCGAGACACTCGACCGCACCGTCGAACTGGAAAGCGGCGATTGGTACGACGCCGACGAGCTTGAAGAAACCATAGACCTGTTGACTGATGCGGTCGGCGAACTGGGATACGCCTTTGTCGATGTCCGCCCGCGGATCGACCGCGACCGGGAAGGCAAGCGCGTGAACGTGACCTTCGATATCGACGAAGGGCCGCGGGTGTTCGTGGAACGCATCGATATCGACGGCAACGTACGGACGGTCGACGACGTCATTCGTCGGGAGTTCCGCTTGGTGGAAGGGGACGCTTTCAATGCCGCGCGGCTACGGCGGTCGCGGCAGCGGATTCAGAACCTCGACTTCTTCGACAAGGTAGACGTGGAGCAGATCCCCGGAAGCGCTCCTGACAAGGCCGTCATCAACGTGGACGTGGAGGAGAAGTCGACGGGTTCCTTCTCCATCGGTGCCGGCTTCTCCACCACCAATGGCGTGCTGGGCGACATCGGCATCCGCGAACGCAACCTCTTGGGCCGCGGTCAGGACCTTCGCCTCAATCTCGTGGTCGGCCAGCGGCGTAACCAGATCGATCTTGCGTTCACCGAGCCGTATTTCTTGGGGCGCGACGTAGCGGCGGGTTTCGACTTGTTTCGCGTGGTCACCGACCGCCAGGACGAGAGCTCGTTTGATACCCGCTCTCTGGGCGGCGCGCTTCGCGCCGGCTATCCGATCACCGAACGATTGCGCCAGTCGTGGCGCTACAGCATCGACCGCTCCACAATCGAGGACGTTCCCGATGACGCCTCCCGCTTTGTCCGCGAGGAGGAAGGAACCGATACGGTCTCACAGCTCTCGCACACCATTACCTATGATGAGCGCGACAGCCGGCTCAATCCCACCGAGGGTTTCTTCACTCGGTTGACGACCGATGGCGCGGGGCTCGGCGGCAATGTGCGCTACGTCCGCAATTCGCTCACCGGCGGGGTCTGTTTCCCGGTTGCCGATCAGGTGGTGCTTTCCGTGGGGGGAACGACCGGCTACATCTTCGGCATCGGCCAGGATGTGCGACTGCTCGACCGGTTCTTCGTCGGCGGCGACGATCTGCGGGGCTTCGCCACCGACGGCGTCGGTCCGCGGGACACCGATACCGACGATGCCCTGGGCGGCGAATGGTTCTATACCAGTACGGTGGAGTTGGGCTTCCCGCTTGGGCTGCCGGCGGAACTGGGCTTGCGGGGACGCGTGTTCACCGACGCCGGAAGTGCCGGGAAACTCGCCTCCGAAGGCCCCAAAGTTGAGGATACGGGCAGCGTTCGGCTCTCGGTTGGCGCCGGGGTCTCGTGGACGTCGCCGTTCGGGCCGATCGGCGTGGATTTCGGTCTCCCGTTGTTGAAGGAGGACTTCGACGAGACCGAGGCGATCCGACTCAATTTTGGCGCGAGGTTCTAGCCAATGGCGTGGTCACGCGTGATGGTTCTGGCGATGGCGATGGTCCTGGTCGTATCCGGGAGTGCCTTCGCCCAGCAGGAAACCGACCCGGCCCGGCCGACGGTCCAGTTTCGGATGGCGATCGTCGATATCGACGCGATCCTTCGCAATTCCACGGCCGTCGCCGGAATCCGCCGTCAGGTCCGCGAGTATGTCGATGCCTACCGGGCCGACACCGATACCGAAGAGGAGACGCTGCGCACGGCGAAGCAGCAGTTGGATCGCAAACGGACGATCCTCGCCCCGGAAGCGTTCGCGGAGGAGCGGCGGAAGTTCGAGCAGCGGGTTACCGAGGCCCAGGGCAAGGTACAGCGCATCCGCCGGGCTGTGGACGAGGCCCACGGTGGTGCCATGCAGAAGGTGCGCACCGCCCTTGGCGAGACGATCATCGAGGTGGCCAACGAGAAGCAACTCACCCTGGTGGTCCGCAAGGAAGCCGTGGTGGTGAACAGTCCGGGTCTGGAGATTACCAAGGAAGTGCTGGAACGGCTGAACACGCGCCTGCCGTCGGTAACCGTTTCGAAACCCGTTCCCGGCCAGTAGGGCGATGGCCGATCCGCGCTTCTTCGAGGTCGCCGGCCCGTTCTCGCTGGCTGAAATTGCGGCTATGGCGCCGGCCGAACCTGGACCCGGCGCCGATCCGGACGCGCGGATGACCGACGTCAAGCCGTTGGATGCCGCGGGTCCGCAGGACGTGTCCTTCCTCGACAACCGGCGCTACATCGACCAGTTCGCCGCAAGCCGGGCAGGCGCGTGCCTGGTCCATCCCGATTTCGCCGGACAGGCGCCGGAAGGCATGGCGGTGTTGCTGACCGCCGAGCCCTACCGGGCGTATGCCAGGGTCGCACGGGCGTTCTATCCGCAGCCGGCGGCGGCGTCGGGGGTTCACGCCGCCGCTCATGTGCACGAAACGGCGCGCGTCGCCGGTGACAGCCGAATCGAGGTCGGTGCCGTGGTCGGCGCCAGTGCCGAGATCGGATCCCGGTGTCTGGTTTCGGCGAACGCCGTGATCGGTGCGGGCGTGGTGCTGGGCGAGGACTGCGTCATCGGCCCGGGGGCCTTGCTGGCCTACTGCTTGATCGGCAAGCGGGTGGTGATTCATGCCGGCGCGAGGATCGGTCAGGACGGTTTCGGCTTCGCGCCGGGCGCCGACGGGCATCTTAAGGTGCCGCAGATCGGGCGGGTGATCATTGAGGACGATGTGGAGATCGGCGCCAACACCACCATTGATCGAGGGGCGGGTCCGGACACCGTGATCGGCGCGGGAACCAAAATTGATAATCTTGTCCAAATCGGCCATAACGTGCGTCTGGGACGAGGGTGCATCGTTGTGTCTCAGGCCGGCGTGTCGGGGAGTACCCACGTCGGCAACGGGGTATTGATGGCCGGTCAGGCCGGTTTGGTCGGCCACCTGCGGATCGGCGACGGCGCGCGCATCGGCGCCCAATGTGGGGTGATGCGTGACGTGGAGCGCGGAGAAACGGTGATCGGGTCGCCCGCGGTCCCGGTACGGCAGTTCTGGCGCCAGGTGGCCGCGCTGACTCGGTTGGTGGGCAACGGAAGGGGGAAATAGCGGATGGATACGGGAGCGGTGTCCGCCGTCGGGGCGACGATCGACATCAACCGCATCCAAGAGATGATTCCGCATCGTTACCCGATGCTGATGATTGATCGTGTGGTGGACGTGGTTCCCAACGTGCGCGCCACGGGCATCAAGAACGTCTCCATCAACGAACCCTATTTCCAAGGGCACTTTCCGGCCCAGCCGGTGATGCCCGGCGTGTTGATCATCGAAGCCATGGCGCAGACCGCCGCGGTGCTGGTGGTCGCCACACTGGGGCCGGAAAACGAAGGGCGCCTGGTCTATTTCATGTCGGTGGATTCGGCACGCTTCCGGCGTCCAGTGGAACCGGGCGACACCATCCACATCCACGTGGAGAAACAGCGAAACCGCGGCAACGTGTGGAAGTTCAAGGGTGAGGCCCGGGTCGACGACACCTTGGTCGCCGAGGCCGTCTACGCGGCCATGATCAGGGACGAATAAGTGGCGGAGATCCATTCCACCGCGGTGGTCGAGGATGGTGCGGTCCTCGGCGATGGTGTCGTCGTCGGCCCCTATTGCCTGGTGGGAGCCGAAGTGGACCTCGCCGACGGCGTGCGCCTGGAAAGCCACGTGGTGATCCATGGCCGAACATCCATCGGCGCCAACAGCCGGATCTTTCCCTTCGCCTCTATCGGCCATCGGCCACAGGACCTCAAGTACCAGGGCGAGGCCTCGCGGCTGGACATCGGCTGCAACACCATCATCCGCGAGCACGTGACCATGAACCCCGGCACGAAGGGGGGCGGGATGGTCACGCGGATCGGCAACAACTGCCTGTTCATGGTCGGCGCCCACGTGGCTCATGACTGCCGGATCGGCGACCATGTGATCCTCGTCAACAACGCCACCCTCGGCGGTCATGTGCAGGTGGATGACTGGGCCATCATCGGTGGTCTTTCGGCCGCGCATCAGTTCACCCGCATCGGCCGCCACGCCATGGTGGGCGGCATGAGCGGAGTGGAGAACGACGTTATCCCTTACGGCTCGGTGACCGGCAATCGGGCGTGCCTGCAAGGGCTCAACATCGTCGGGCTGAAGCGGCGCAACTTCTCCCGCGACGTGATCCACACACTCCGCAATGCCTATCGCCTGCTGTTCGCCCAGGAGGGAACGATGGGCGAACGCCTGGAGGACGTGGCCGAGCTGTTCCACGACTGCGAACCGGCGATGGAGATCGTCGACTTCATCCGCGCGGATTCCTCGCGCGCCATCTGCCAGCCGCCGCTGGAGCATGCGGCCTAGCGGTTTCGCCCATCCCATAGAACCGGTCGTGCCGGAGGCCGGAGAGGCCGGGTCCCGCATGGGTGGTTCAATGTGATCGATCAACGGCACCCCAAGCTCGGGATCATCGCCGGCGGCGGCCAGCTACCGGCGCAGATCGTCGAGGCGTGCCAAGCGAGCGGGCGGCCCTACTTCGTCCTGGCCATCGAGGGCCATACTGCCACTGAAACGGTAATCGGTGCGCCCCACGCCTGGGTGCGGCTCGGCGCGGCGGCCAGGGCAATCGAGGTCCTGCAGACGGAGAACGTGGAGGAACTGGTCATGGCTGGCCCCATGCGTCGGCCGTCTATGCGCGAGCTGCGGCCCGACCTGACCACGGCGAAGTTCTTTGCCCGCCTAGGTTCCAAGGCCGTGGGCGACGACGGCCTGCTCGGCGCGGTGGTCCGGGAACTGGAACAACGGCACGGCTTCAGGGTCGTTGGCATCGAGAGCGTCCTTCCGGGGGTCATGGCCACCGAAGGCGTGCTCGGTGCCCACCGACCGGACGCTCAGGCAACGCGGGATATCGAGCGTGGCATCGAGGTGGCGCGAGGGGTGGGCGCCCTCGACGTGGGCCAGGCGGCCGTCGTCCAGGAAGGCATCGTGCTGGCCGTGGAGGCCATCGAAGGCACCGACGCCATGCTGGCTCGGGCGGCACAGGTCCGCCGCGAAGGCGCCGGAGGCGTTCTGGTCAAGGTCCGCAAGCCCGGCCAGGAAGACCGCGCCGACCTGCCGACTATCGGCGAACGGACCATCCGGGCGGCGGCGGAGGCCGGTCTGGCCGGCATAGCCATCGAAGCCGGTGGCGCGCTGGTGGTCGGACGGGACGCGGTGATTGCGGCTGCCGATGCCGCCGACCTGTTCGTGATCGGCATCCCGATCCCGGACGACGAACGGTGACGATTGGCGACCGCGGCGACGGCCCGCTGTTCTTCGTCGTCGCAGGCGAACCCTCCGGTGATGCACTCGGCGAGCGGCTGATGACGGCGTTGCGGGAGGAGCATGACGGCCCGGTGCGGTTCGCCGGCGTGGGCGGCTCGGGAATGACCGCCGCCGGCCTCGACAGCCTGTTTCCCATGGAAGAGCTGTCGGTGATGGGCTTGGCCGAGGTACTGCCGCATGTGCCACGGCTGCTGGCGCGCATCAGGGAAACAACGCAGGCGGCGCTGGCCGCCCGGCCGGATGCCGTCATTACCATCGACTCACCGGGTTTCTCGTTTCGGGTGGCGCGGCGGCTGGCGGGGCAGGGCATCCCGCTCATTCACTACGTGGCGCCCACGGTTTGGGCGTGGCGGCCCGGACGGGCCAAGCGGATCGCCGGGTTCCTTGATCACCTGCTGGCGCTGTTACCCTTCGAACCGCCGTACTTTCACGCCCATGGTCTCGACTGTACCTTCGTCGGGCATTCGGTCCTCGAAAGCGGCGCCGATCAGGGAAACGGGCAGGCATTTCGCGCGCGCCATCAGATCGCCGCCGACACGCCGCTCCTGTGCTTATTGCCGGGCAGTCGCCGGTCGGAAACCGGCCGATTGCTGCCGGTGCTGGAGGCGACCATCGCGGCCTTGCAGGCGTCTCGCCCCGGTTTGCGAACCGTGTTGCCCGCAGTCCCGACTCTCGCAGAGACGATCCGCGACCCGGTTCGAGGATGGCCGGTTCCACCAGTGGTGGTCGACGGCGAGGTTGAGAAGTTCGATGCCTTCGCGGCCGCTGACGCCGCCATTGCCGCCTCGGGAACCGTAACCCTGGAACTGGCCATGGCGGCGGTCCCCGCCGTCATCGTCTACCGCGTGCATCCGGCCAGCGCCTGGCTGGCGCGCCGCCTGGTGCGCGTGCCCCATGTGGGTCTGGTCAACATCCTGCTGGGTCGCGAGGCGATCCCGGAACTGCTGCAAGGGCAGTGCCGCCCGGACCGGCTGGTCGACGTTGTCGGTGGCCTGCTGGACGATCCCACCATCCGGACCGGTCAGGCCGCGGCCTACGAGGCGGCGTTGGCAAGGCTAGGTCCAAGCGACCCGGCGCCGAGCCGGCGCGCCGCCCGTGTGGTTCTGGACGTGGCGGCGGCCGGTCGATAACGGCCCGAGGTTTAAATCCGCTGTCTTCAGATCCTTTGGGCCAGCGGCTTGAACGGGCGCTGGACGGGCCCGGTGTAGAGCTGGCGCGGTCGGCCGATCTTCTGCGTCGGGTCCTCGATCATTTCGTTCCACTGGGCGACCCAGCCGACCGTCCGCGCCACCGCGAACAGCACGGTGAACATGGAGGTGGGGATGCCCATGGCGCGGAAGATGATGCCTGAGTAGAAGTCCACGTTCGGGTAGAGCTTCTTCTCCACGAAGAATTCGTCCTCCATGGCGATCCGCTCCAATTCCATGGCGATCTCCAGCAAGGGCTCTTCGCGGACGCCCAGGTCGTCCAGCACCTCGTGGCAGCTCTTCTGCATGATCTTGGCGCGCGGATCGTAGTTCTTGTAGGCCCGGTGGCCGAAGCCCATCAGCCGGAAGGGATCTTCCGGGTCCTTGGCCCGCTTGATGAAGTGACCGATCTTCTTGGCGTCCCCGATCTCCTCGAGCATCCGAAGCACGGCTTCGTTGGCCCCGCCGTGCGCCGGCCCCCAAAGCGAGGCGATGCCGGCCGCGATGCAGGCGAACGGATTGGCGCCGGAGGACCCGGCCAGTCGCACGGTGGAGGTGGAGGCGTTCTGCTCGTGGTCGGCGTGGAGGATCAGGATCCGGTCCATGGCACGGGCCAGAACCGGATTGATCGCGTACGGCTCGCACGGCGTCGCGAACATCATATGCAGGAAGTTCTCGGAATACTTCAGGTCGTTGCGCGGATAAATGAATGGCTGGCCGATGGCGTACTTGTAGGCCCAGGCGGCGATCGTCGGCATCTTGGCGATCATCCGGTAGGAGGCGATCATCCGATGCCGCGGATTGGTGATGTCCGTGCTGTCGTGATAGAAGGCCGACAGGGCGCCGACCACCCCCACCATCACCGCCATCGGGTGGGAATCCCGACGGAAGCCGTCGTAGAACTTGTGCATCTGCTCGTGCAGCATGGTGTGGTAGGTGATGTCGTGCTCGAACTTCCGTTTCTGATCGGCGTTCGGAAGATCGCCGTACAGCAGGAGATAACAGCACTCCATGAAGTCCGAGTTTTCCGCCAGATCCTGGATCGGATAACCGCGGTACAAGAGGATGCCCTCATCACCGTCGATGAAGGTGATGGTGGATTCGCAGCTCCCCGTGGAGGTATAGCCCGGATCGAAGGTGAAGCAGCCGGTATCGGAATAGAGCTTGCGGACGTCGATGACGTCCGGGCCCGTCGTGCCGCTCATAACCGGCAGGTCGAATTGCTGGCCCGATGCGTTGTCCGTCAACGTCATCGTCCTGTTTTCGGCCTTGGCGGCCGTTACGGAATCGCTCATGGTCATCGGCTCCCTTTCCGCTTGCGCAACGCTTGGCGGACGGTGATGCGGTTTACGACGCGTCCTGTGCCGCGTGCGTCGATCCGACCGGGTCGCGCATCGTCGTCAACGCTCCGTCCAAGCGTGCCAGCGTTTCCTCCTGCCCCAATATCTCCATGACCTCGAACACCGGAGGCGACACGGTCGATCCGGTGAGCGCAGCCCTCAGCGGTTGTGCCACCGCTTTCAGTTTGGTATTCGCCATCGAGTCTACGTAGCCGCGGACCGCCTCCTCGAGGGCGGGCGCCGTCCACGACCGTTCGTCGTTCAATATCGGTGTCAGCGCACGCAAATGCCGGTGCGCCTCGTCGTTCAGCACCGCAGCCGCCTTCGGGTCCAGAGCTGCGACGCCATCGAGCGCGTAAATCTTCGCGTTTTCAGTTAGTTCAATAATCGTCTTTGCGCGCTCTTTGAGGCTTGTCATACCCCTCATAATACGGTCCTTCGCGGTCGCAGCAAGCTTTTCGGCATGCGCCGTGGCGAGGTTTTCCAGGACCATGTCGGTGAGCTGCGCGTCGCTCGCCTGACGGATGTAGTGGGCGTTCAGGCTGGCCAACTTGGCGGCGTCGAAGCGGGCCGGCGACCGCCCGACGCCATCCAGGTCGAACCAGGCGATGGCCTGATCACGGGCGATGATCTCGTCGTCGCCGTGGCTCCAGCCCAATCGCACAAGGTAGTTGCACAGGGCCTCCGGCAGGATTCCCTGGTCGCGATAGGCCTCGACGCCCAACGCGCCGTGCCGTTTCGATAGCTTGGCCCCGTCGGTGCCGTGAATCAGCGACATGTGGGCGAAACGCGGCGGCGACCAGCCGAACGCGGCGTAGATTTGCAACTGCCGGAAGGTGTTGGTCAGGTGATCGTCGCCGCGGATCACGTGCGTGATCCCCATGTCGTGATCGTCCACCACCACTGCCAGCATGTAGGTGGGCGAACCGTCACTGCGCACCAGGACCATGTCGTCGAGGGTGTCGTTGGCCACCGCCACCTCGCCCTGGATCATGTCTTCGATGCGCGTCTCGCCGTCCCGCGGCGCTTTCAGGCGAATCACCGACGGGACGCCAGGCGGCGCCTCGGCCGGGTCACGATCGCGCCACCGACCGTCGTAACGCACCGGTCGCTTCTCCGCCCGGGCCCGCTCGCGCATCTCCGTCAGTTCATCGGGCGTCGCGTAGCAGTGATAGGCGAGCCCTCGATCCAGCAGGTCCCGAGCGACGGCCACGTGGCGCGGTGCACGCTCGAACTGCGACACCGCATCGCCGTCCCAATCCAGCCCGAGCCATCGCAGCCCCTCATAGATGGCGTCCACCGCCTCGTCCGTTGACCGGGCGCGGTCCGTATCCTCGATCCGCAAAAGAAAACGCCCGCCGTGATGGCGGGCGAACAGCCAGTTGAACAAGGCGGTCCGAGCGCCGCCGATATGCAGAAATCCGGTGGGTGAGGGCGCGAAGCGGGTGACGACGGACATGGGTGAGGACGTGAATTCCACTGCCGGAAGAAGTTCCAGACATTTACCATAGATGCGGCGGGGGGAGATACAGGCGGCATGCGCTCGCGGAAGAGCAAGGCGCTGCGCATCGTTGAGATCATCGGTGCGTTCGGCTGCGAGATGGGCCGCGCGCTCGCCGCCGACCGCGACCGCTGGGTGCTGTGGCTGCCGGTGGGCATGGCGGCCGGCATCGCCGGGTACTTTGCGCTCGATGTGGAACCGCCGCTCTGGGCCGGTACCGCCGCCTTGGCCACCGCCATGGCCATCGGTGTGGCGGCGATGCGGTCTCCGGGTGGAGCGGGCATGGGGGGCCTGTCCCTTGCGCTGCTCCTCGGCAGCGTTGCGGCGGGATTCTTCGCCGCTCAGGTCCGGACCGCCGACGTTTCCGAACCGATGCTGACCCATCGCCTAGGGCCGACGTCGGTGACAGCGCGGGTGGTGCAGGCCGAACAGCAGCCGACCGGCATTCGCCTCACCATGGATCGGCCGCGCATCGCGGCGCTGAACCCGGCGCGAACACCGGATCGCGTCCGCATCACGCTGCGCGGCCACCAACCGGGCATCGCTGTCGGTGACTGGGTCCGGATGCGGGCCGTGGTGACGCCGCCGCCTGCACCGGCGGCGCCGGGGGCGTTCGACTTCCAACGCTACGCTTTTTTCAAGCGCATCGGTGGGGTGGGATTCGCCCTGGGACCAGCGGAGATCATCGGCCGTACGGAAGCTCCCGGTCTGGCGGTGCGCATCGATCACCTGCGTCAGCGGTTGGCGACACGAATCCGTAGCCAGTTAGGCGGCACCACGGGTGCCGTCGCCGCGGCGCTGATGACCGGCGACCGAGGGGCGATTCCGGAAACGGTGATGACGTCGATCCGCGATGCCGGTTTGGCACATCTGCTGGCCATCTCCGGCCTGCATATCGGCCTGGTGGCCGGCGTGGTGTTCGTTTCTATCCGCGCCGGACTGGCGTTACTTCCCGCGGTGGCCTTGCGCTTTCCCATCAAGAAATGGTTGGCCGCAGTGGCGTTGCTGGCCGCCTTCGCCTTTGCGTTGATCGCCGGAGCGACCGTGCCGACCCAGCGGGCCTTCCTGATGATCGGCCTGGTGCTTCTGGCCGTGCTGCTGGACCGGCGGGCGTTGACCATGCGTCCCGTGGCCTGGGCCGCGGTCGTGATTCTCACGTTGCAGCCGGAGAGCTTGCTCAGTGCCGGATTTCAGATGTCCTTCGCCGCGGTGACCGCCTTGGTCGCCGCGTACGAGGCCCTGCGCGAGGCGCCGTTCCTGAGACCGGCGTCGACGCTCGGCGGACGGGCGGCCCGCTATCTCGTCGGTGTCGCCTTGAGCACGCTCATCGCCGGCGCCGCCACCGCGCCGTTCGCGGTGTTCCATTTCAACCGCTTCGCCGACTACGGCCTGGCCGCCAACATGCTGGCGGTACCGATCACCGCGTTGTGGATCATGCCGTGGCCGCGTTTGCCGCCATGCCGGTGGGGCTCGACGGCTGGGCGCTCACCGCCATGGGATGGGGCATCGACGGGGTGGTGCGCATCGCCGCGGAGGTGGAGTCCTGGCCAGGCGCGGTGACCGTCCTGCCGGCCATACCCGTCTGGGGACTGACCCTGACGGCCCTCGGCTTGGCCTGGCTATGCCTGTGGCGCCGGCGGTGGCGATTATGGGGCGGCTTGGCGCTGGCAGCCGGCGTTGCCACCGTGGCGCTGGTCGAAACGCCTCATGTGCTGGTTGACGACCGCGGCAAGCTGCTGGCGGTTCGCACCGACGACGGTACGCTCGCCCTGTCGTCCATGCGGGCGGCGCCCTACAGCCGCGAGACGTGGCTGAGGCGGGTGGGGCAGGAAGCGGCGGCGGGGCCTTGGCCACGTCATGGCGTGGCCGCCGACGGCCGCTTGAGGTGCGATCCGATGGGGTGCGTGTATCGTGCGGAAGGTGTGGTGGTGGCTCTTGCACAACAACCGGGAGCCCTGGCCGAGGACTGCCGGCGTGCCGATGTGGTGATCAGCAGCGAACCGGTGCGCCAGCCGTGCCCGGCGCCTTGGGTGATCGACCTCTTCGAGCTGTGGCGCAAAGGCGCTCACGCGCTCTGGATCGACAAGACAGGGGTGCGGATCGAGACCGCCAACGGCGACCGTGGCCATCGACCGTGGGTGGTTCGCCCAACGCCACGCTACCGGCAGGCGGGGACTTAAGGAGTTAGCCTTGAACAAAAGTCCTTCGCTTCGCTCAGTGTACTTTTGTTCAGTTACGGCAAGGAGAAATGGGGGCTTGGGGCGGCCCGGCGCCCCCATTTCCGGTGTCGCCAAATCGCAAGCTTTCGGACGGAGCGGGCCGTAAGCTTGGGATTTGAGACTCCGTCTGATCCGGTTTAGGTGCCGGATCAGACGGGAAACATCTTCAGATCCGCCCGCAGAGCCGCCTCAAGGGCGGATTTGGCCACACAACACCGGGAAAAAGTACACCGAGCCAAAGGCGAGGGACTTTTTCACGAGCAACTAAGGACTAGTATCGGCGGATGAGCCCCACCAACCGGCCCTGGACGCGAACTTGATCGGGCCCGCAGATGCGGGTCTCGTATGCGGCGTTAGCGGGTTCAAGAGCGATGGAGTGGCCGCGCCGGCGAATCCGCTTGAGAGTTACTTCCTCGTTGTCCACCAGGGCAACGACGATGGTGCCGTTGTCGGCGGTTTCGCAGCGTTCGATAACCGCCGTGTCGCCCTCGTGGATGCCGGCGTCGATCATGGAATCGCCTTCCACCGTCAACGCGTAGTGCTCATCGCCCTTAGCGAGCAGCGAGCTTGGAACGTCGATGGTGTTGGAGTGATCACGCAACGCCTCGATGGGCGTGCCGGCAGCGATCTTTCCGTACAGGGGAAGCTGTACGGTGCCGCCCGATCCGGAAGCCGTCGAACCGGGCAGGCGGAACTCGCCCTTGATGACGTTCGGCGTAAAGCGGTTCGCGGTCGCCCGACGCGCGCTTCGCCGGCCCTGGGATTGGGCCATGTTGTCGGGCAGTCGCACCACCTCCAACGCCCGCGCGCGGTGAGGCAGGCGGCGGACGAATCCGCGTTCTTCGAGCCCGGTGATGAGCCGATGGATCCCGGACTTGGAGCGCAGCCCTAGGACATCCTTCATCTCGTCGAAGGACGGCGGCACGCCGTCTTCGTTCAGCCGCTCGTTGATAAACAGCAACAGTTCGTACTGTTTCTTGGTCAACATCGCTGCCCCCATCTCCTGCCCTGGCGGGATGCCGGGCGGAGCCGCCGCACGGCTGTCGGTCATCACGCGTGGGTACCGATTCGGTGCCCTTGGCGGTGCTTGTATCCGTCGCGGAGATTGCTCACAAGATATAGAACAAATGAAAAACGTCTGCACATGTTCTAGTTTGGTTCGCGTTCGACGTCAACCGGAAATCGCCGGGGGCGGCAGCGATCAGATGCTCAGGAGGCCATCCCCGAGCGGCAGGATGGGTACCCGGTCGCCGGCGTGCGCAGCCGGCGCGTGGGGTGGCCGCACCACCAGACAATCGGCGGCGGCGAAGCGCTCCAGCATGGAGCTGTCCTGGGTCTCGAACGGCGTGGCCACGAGGTTCCCGTCGGAGTCGCGGTGCAGCTCTGATCGAAGGTAATCCTGGCGCTGATCATTGGCGGCCAAGTCGCGGCCGAGCGCGGCCGTCGGCGGTGGCCGATCGGCGGTGGCGAGGCCCAACAACGCCTCGATGGCAGGCTTGAGAAAGATCAGGCTGGTCACGCCGACGGAAACCGGGTTGCCCGGCAGCCCGAGCACCGGCAGGTCGCCCAGGCGGCCGAAGATCAGCGGCTTTCCCGGCCGCATGGCAACACGATAGAAGCCGAGATCGAAGCCGGCATCGCCGAGCACACCGCGGACCAGATCGTGATCGCCCACCGAAGCGCCGCCGATGGTCACCAAGAGATCGGCGCCCCGTGCACCGGCCAGGGTGGACGCCAGCGCTGCGGCGTCGTCGCGGGCGATGCCCAGGTCCAGTGGCTCGCCGCCGATGGCTGTTATCAGCGCCGCCAGGGCGAGGCTGTTGGAGGAGATGATCTGGTCGTCGGCCACCGGCTCGCCCGGCATCACCACCTCGTCGCCGGTGGCGACGAAGGCAACGCGCGGTCGGCGGCGGACCTTCAGCCACGGCACGTTCATCGCCGCGGCGAGACCCACGTCACGGGAGGTGAGGCGGCGTCCGGCGTGCAGCAGAACGTCGCCGGCTCGGAAATCGAGGCCGGCCCGGCGGATCCAGCAGCCGGCCGGCGGCGCCTCGCGCATTGTTACCGTGTCGCCGTCGGCGTTCGTATCTTCCTGAATAACGATGGTGTCGGCACCGGCGGGCACCGGGGCGCCGGTGAAGATGCGGACCGTCTGGCCGGTGCCCACGTTGCCCGCGAACCCGGCGCCGGCGGCGGACTCACCAATGCGAAGCAAGGTCGCGGGCAGTGTCTCCACGTCCGCGGCCCGCACCGCGTAGCCATCCATGGCCGACACGTCGGCCGGCGGCTGCGTCAGCCGCGCCGCCACGTCGTCGGCAAGCACCCGACCGAGGGCGCCTTCGAGCCCGACTCGCTCCGCCGACAGCGGACGAAATCCGCCCACCACCAGGTCCACGGCCTCGACCACCGACAGCATCACGTTCCCTCGAAGGTGCCCGACTTGCCGCCGGCCTTGTGGACCAGGCGCAGATCGGTGATCCGCATCCCGCGGTCCACCGCCTTGCACATGTCGTAGACGGTCAGCGCGGCGGTGGCGGCCGCCGTCAACGCTTCCATTTCCACGCCGGTCCGGCCTTTCAGCCGGCATGTGGCGGTAATGTCCACGGCGGTGCGTTCGGGGTCGGTTTCCAGATCCAGGCTGACGGCAGTCAGGTTCAGCGGGTGGCACAAGGGGATCAGGTCGGGGGTGCGTTTCGCCCCCATGATCCCTGCCAGTTGCGCTACGCCCAGCACGTCGCCCTTGCCGATGGCGCCCTCGCGGATGCGGGCGAGGGTTTCCGGCTGCATCAGCACCGTGGCCTTGGCGGTGGCGGTGCGTTCGGTGACGTCCTTGTCGGACACGTCCACCATCACCGCGTTACCGTCGGCATCGAAATGGGTGAGGTCGGCCATGGCGAGGACGGTAGCAACGCCCCCGGATCGCGACAAGAGCTAGCCCAACAGGGCCCGAAGCGCTTCGGCCACGTCGGGTTCGCGCATCAACGACTCGCCCACCAGGAAGGCGCCGGCGCCGGCCTTGACCATTCGGGCGAGGTCGGCCGTGTTGGCCAGCCCGCTCTCGCTGACCACCAGGCGGTCGCTCGGCACAGTCGGCGCCAGCAGCTCCGTGGTCCGCAGATCCACGTCGAGGGTCTTCAGGTTGCGGTTGTTGATGCCGATCAGCCGGGCATCCGGTTTCAGGGCGCGGTCCAGTTCCGCCGCATCGTGGACCTCGATCAGAACGTCGAGGCCCCATTCGGCCGCCGCCGCGGCCAACTCCGCCGCCGCGCCGTCGTCCAGCGCCGCCATGATTAGCAGCACGCAATCGGCGCCGAGGGCGCGGGCCTCCGCCACCTGATAGGGGTCCAGTGTGAAGTCCTTGCGCAGCACCGGCAGGTCCACTGCGGTCCGGGCGGTAACGAGGTCATCGTCAGCGCCCTGGAAGTAGGGCGTATCGGTGAGCACCGAGAGGCAGGTGGCGCCGCCGGCGGCATAGGCACGTGCCAGTGCCACGGGATCGAAATCGGCGCGGATGAGCCCGCGGGAGGGGGAAGCCCGTTTGATTTCAGCGATCACCGCGTAGCCACCGGACCGGCTGCGAGTCGCCAGGCATTCGGCGAACCCGCGTGGCGGAGAGGCCGTGCGCGCCGCGGCTTCTACTGCGGACAGCGGTCGTTCGCGCCGCCGGAGCGCCACCTCGGCGCGCTTGTCGGCGCAGATCCGTTGAAGGACGTCGCTCATTCCGCCGCCGGTTCGGGCGGCGGCTCGTTGGTCACGGCAACAAGGCGCTCGAGGGTCGCCTGGGCGTGGCCGTCGTCGATGGCCGCCGCGGCCAACCTCGCGCCGTCGGCCAGGGTCGTTGCCCGGCCGGCGATGATCAGCGCCGCTGCCGCGTTGAGCAGCACCACATCGCGGAACGGGCCGGGCTGGCCGGTCAACATTGCCCGCATCGCCGCCGCGTTGTTTTCGGCGTCGCCGCCGCGAAGGTCCTCGATCCGAGCGTCGGGCAGGCCCGCGTCGCCGGGCGTTACCGTGAACGTGGTCACGCGGCCGTCCTTCAGTTCGGCGACGTGCGACGGTCCGGTGGTGGTCAATTCGTCCAGGCCGTCGGCGCCATGGACCACCCAGGCGCGCTCCGTGCCCAGGGCACCAAGCACCCTCGCCATCGGCTCGATCCACTCGCGGGCGAAGGCGCCGGTGAACTGGCGTTTGACCCCTGCTGGATTGGACAGCGGGCCCAGCAGGTTGAACAGGGTCCTGGTGCCCAGTTCCACCCGCGGCCCGGCCACGTGGCGCATGGCGCTGTGATGGCGGGGCGCCATCATGAAGCCGATGCCCACCTCACGGATGGCCCGCTCGACGACGGCAATGTCGGTCTCAATATTGACGCCCAGGGCTGTGAGCACGTCGGCGGAACCGGCCCGCGATGACAGCGCCCGATTGCCGTGTTTGGCCACCGGCACCCCGCACGCGGCCACCACCAGCGCGGTGCCGGTGGAGATGTTGAAGCTGCCTGAGGCGTCGCCGCCGGTGCCGACGATGTCGATGGCGTCATCCGGTGCCTCCACACGCAGCGCCTTGGCGCGCATCACCCGGACGGCACCGGTGATCTCTTCCACCGTCTCCCCGCGCACGCGGAGTGCCATCAGGAAGGCGCCGATCTGCGCCGGCGTCGCATCGCCGGACATGATAATGTCGAAGGCCGTTTCGGCTTCGGCAGCGCTCAACGTGGCACCGCCGGCGACGGTGTTCAGCAGCGCCTTCATTTGCGCCAGGGAGTCGGTCATGCGGCCATCCGATCGCCGGTAGCGATGGTGAGAAAGTTGCGCAACAAAGCGTGGCCGTGCTCGGTGGCGATGCTCTCGGGGTGGAACTGCACACCGAAGATGGGCCATTCGGCATGGGCGAAGGCCTGGATCACCCCGTCGTCGGTGCTTTCGGCCGTCACCCTCAGGCAGTCCGGAAGGGATTCCCGCTCCACCATCAGCGAGTGATAGCGATTGGCGGTGAACGGGCTGGGAATGCCGGCCAGGATGTCCGTTCCGGCGTGGGAGACGGAACTCACCTTGCCATGCATGGGCGCCGGCGCCCGGATCACCCGGCCGCCGAAGGCCTGGCCGATGCTCTGGTGCCCGAGGCAAACACCGAGGATCGGCAGCTTTCCGGCCGCCGCCTTGATCAGGTCCAGGCAGATACCCGCCCGGTCGGGATCGCAAGGTCCCGGCGAAACCACGATCCCCTGCGGTCGCAGAGCCAGCGCCTCCGGGACCGACAGGCTGTCATTGCGGCGGACATCCATCTCCGCGCCCAGTTCTCCAAGGAAGTGTACGAGGTTGTAGGTGAAGCTGTCGTAGTTGTCGATAAGGAGAAACATTTCAATAGGATATGGGAGTCAGTTGACTTGTGATCTCAATTTCGCCGGTGCCGTCGACGGCCGATGCCGACGGCGCGCGACACCATGCCGGCGGGCTTGCGGACGGTCAAGTCCGGCGGCCGACAAAAGGGCTTGACCTTCCTCCCCCTGGAAACCCCATCTTAACCTTCCATCTTAGTTGAAGGTTATTGAGAGTCGTCTATGGAAGCCAAGCTGGCGTCCACCAGCGAAAACGCACCCGAGCCGGCAGCGCCGAGCCGGATCTCGCTACCGATCCGCGGCATGACGTGTGCCTCATGTGTCGGCCGGGTGGAGGCGGTCCTTCGCGCCGTGCCGGGCGTGAATACCGCTGACGTGGCGCTGGCGACGGAACGCGCTGACATTGCCTACGACCCCTCTGTCGCGTCCCCTGAGCGCCTCGCCGAGGCAGTGAGCCGCACCGGATTCGAGGTGCCCACCGGCGAGGTCGACCTCGTGGTGGAGGGGATGACCTGCGCGTCGTGCGTCGGCCGGGTAGAGAAGGCGCTCGCCAGGGTGCCCGGCGTCTCGTCGGCGACGGTCAACTTGGCCAACGGCCAGGCCTCGGTGCGCGCGTGGGCCGGGTCGCTGAGTGTTGCCGACCTCATCGTCGCGGTCCGTCGCGCCGGCTACGAGGCCCGACCCTCGGCCGGTGGTCAGGCCGAGGATGCACAGGACGCGGAAGTGGCCCGTCAGAGCCGCCGCGATCTGTTCGTGTTCGTCGTGGCGGCGGCCCTGACCTTGCCGCTGGTGCTGCCCATGGTCGCCGAGCCGCTGGGATGGGACCTCATGCTGGCGCCGATGCTGCAGTTGGTGCTGGCGACACCGGTGCAATTTTGGGCCGGGGCACGGTTCTACCGCGCCGCCTGGGCGGCGCTTCGCGCCGGAGCTGGCAACATGGACCTGCTGGTGGCGCTGGGCACGTCGGCTGCCTACGGTCTCAGCGCGGTCAACACGCTGCGGCCGGATCTGGCCGGCGGCGACCTGTATTTCGAGGCCGGCGCCGCGGTGATCACCCTGGTTTTGCTCGGCCGCTGGCTGGAAAGCCGCGCTCGGCGCAAGACCACGGCCGCGCTGCGCGAGCTCATGCATCTTCGGCCCGACACCGCCCGGGTGCTGCGCGACGGCGAGGAAATCGACGTTCCCGCCGTGCTGGTGGTCCTCGGCGACGTGGTGGTGGTGCGCCCCGGCGAACGCATCCCCGTCGACGGCAGCATCGTCGATGGTGCCACCGAGGTGGACGAATCCCCGCTGACGGGCGAGAGCCGGCCCATACAGAAGGCAGAAGGCGACTCGGTGCTGGGCGGCGCCATCAACGGCGACGGCGTCATCCGCGTGGAGACCACGGCGGTGGAGGCGGAATCCACCTTGGCCCGGATCGTTCGCCTGGTGCGATCGGCCCAGGGGAGCAAAGCCCCGGTCCAGCGCCTCGTGGACAAGGTGGCCGCGGTGTTCGTACCCATTGTTGTGGTCATCGCCGTTGCGACGGCGGTCGGCTGGGGTGTCGCCGGCGCCGGCGCGGACGTGGCACTGATCAATGCCGTGGCAGTGCTGGTGGTGGCCTGTCCCTGCGCGCTGGGGCTGGCCACGCCGACCGCGGTGATCGTCGGCACCGGAGTGGCCGCGCGGCATGGAATCCTGATCAAAGATGCCGCCGCCCTGGAGCAGGCGCACCGGCTGGATACGGTCATCTTCGACAAGACCGGCACGTTGACGCTCGGCCGACCGAAGGTGACCGCGCTGAAGGCCACCGATGGCAACGAGGCCGGGTTGATGCGGGTCGCGGTGGCCATCCAGGCCGGAAGCGAGCATCCGCTGGCCAAGGCCGTCGTCGAGCATGCGGGAGATGGAGCCGTTGCGGCGGCCAACTCTATCCGCCGTGTTCCGGGGCTCGGCGTGGAGGGCGTCGTCGATGATCGGCGGATCGTCATCGGCAGCAGCCGGCTGTTGATGGAGCGTGGCCTGTCGGTAGCCGAAGGACCACTGCAGGAAACGGCCGACACCGCGGAGGCGCGCGGGGAAACAGTGATGTGGGTCGGTGAAACCGGACCGGATCCTCACGTCATTGGGATCATTGCCGCCGCCGACGCGATACGGCCGGGTGTCGCGGCAGCGGTCAGTCAGCTGGCGGGCGCTGGCCTGCACACCGCGTTGCTCACCGGCGACCGGGCGTCGAGCGCCCACGTGGTGGCCGAGCGGGTCGGCGTCTCAACGGTGATCGCCGAGGTGATGCCGGAGGATAAGGCCGCGGCCGTCGAGCAGTTGAAAGATGAAGGCCGGATCGTGGCTATGGTGGGAGACGGGGTCAACGACGGGCCGGCGTTGGCTGCGGCCAACGTCGGCATCGCTTTGGGCACGGGTACCGACGTAGCCATGCAGGCGGCGCCGGTGACGCTGATGCGGACCGACTTAGGCCTGGTGGCGGATGCCATCGCGGTGTCCCGCGCCACCCACACGAAGATCGTGCAGAATCTGTTCTGGGCGTTCGTCTACAACACGCTCGGCATCCCCCTGGCCGCCGCGGGCCTGTTGAGTCCCATGTTCGCCGGCGCAGCCATGGCCCTTAGCAGCGTCTGCGTGGTTGGCAACGCCCTCCGCCTGCGAGGCTGGCGGCCGGCGCAAACCGATGGAGGCAGACAATGAACATCGGCGCCGTGGCCAAGGCATCCGGCGTGCCCGCCAAGACCATCCGCTACTATGAAGGCATTGGGCTGATCCCACCGGCCAAACGCTCGATCAACGGCTACCGCGACTATGCTCGGAGCGACGTGGAGATGCTGCGCTTCATCCACCGGGCCCGCGGTCTCGGGTTCTCGCTGCCTGACGTGGAACGGCTAGTGGGTTTGTGGCAGGACCGCTCGCGGGCCAGCGCCGACGTCAAGGCCCTGGCAACCCGGCATATCGAGGAGATCGAGCAACGGCTGCGCGACCTCGAGGCTATCCGGCGAACGCTGGTGGACTTGACTCAGCGCTGTCACGGCGACGAGCGGCCGGACTGCCCGATCCTCGACGATCTGGCGGGCTCCGTCGCGACCCGGAGCGGGTCCACGGAGGATCGCCCATGAAGGGCCTTCGCCTCGGTGTCGCCGCGGCAGGAGTCCTCCTCGTTGCTGGTGTGGCTTGGTTCTATTTCGTCCAGCGGAGCGACACTGTTTCGGCGTCAGGCGCTGATCCCGACGATCCCGAGCTGGTTGCCCTGGGCCGGCAGGTCTATGCGGAGGCGTGCGCCGACTGCCACGGTGCCAACCTGGAGGGCGAGGCCAACTGGCGGGTGCGCAATGCCGACGGCACACTGAAGGCACCGCCGCACGATGCCTCTGGTCATACCTGGCATCATGATGATGACCTATTGTTCCGATACACGAAGCTCGGCGGCGCGGGCGTGTTGCCGCCGCACGTGGTTAGCGCCATGCCGGCGTTCGGCGACGCCTATACGGACAAGGAAATTTGGGCCGTGCTGGCGTTCATTAAGAGCCGTTGGCCACAACACATCCGCGCCCGTCAACAACTGATCAACCGTCGCGCGCCGTCGGCAAAACCGGACCGGTAATCCGATCCCGGCCGGGGGACGCCCGCCGTTGACGATAAGCCAAGGGTCGGCTACCGGGTTTCCATGGACAAATCGGCACCGCTGTCGGGTCGACCGCGCGAACGCGTCAGAACCAAGAAACGCCGATCATCCTCGCGCCGTCGCCGGGTTATCTTCGGCCTCACCCCCGAGCGCCAGCTGGCGTTCGCGGCGGCGGCCGTGCTGGCGGTGCTCTTCGGCTACGGGGTCGGATCGCTGCTTGCCCCGGAGCCTGATGTCGATCCCAGTTCTTCGAATACGGAAGCTTTGGTATCGAAAGCAGGCGCCGCCGCCATCGTTGGTCACGCGGCCGAGTGCGCCGCTGAGGCCGGAGCCGATGGAGGCGCCGGGTGACGGCGTGCCGCGTCCCTACGAGGAAACCCTGCCGGACGACGTTCATCCACCGCTGCCGCCACAGCCGCCGACGCGGTTGCCCGAACGGGAGGCAGACCGGAGCGAACAGAGTGCACCGCCGCTCCCGAAACTGGGCGTGGCGCCCGCCAAAGAAGCATGGCGGCAATACGCGGTCGCGGCCCCTGCCATCAACGACCGACCAATAGTGGCGGTGGTCATCGATGACCTCGGCATCGACCGACGGCGGACGGCCCGCGCCATCGGCCTTCGGGCGCCGTTGACGCTGTCGTTCCTGACCTACGCCAACGGCCTCGATGAGCAGACGGCCGTCGCCCGATCGGCCGGCCATGAACTACTGCTCCACGTGGGAATGGAGCCCAGCAACACGGCTGTCGACCCCGGCCCCAACGTGTTGCTCACCGGTCTGGACGAGACTGAACTGCGACGCCGCCTCGCCTGGGGGCTGACGCGCTTCAAGGGCTTCGTCGGCATCAACAATCACATGGGTAGTCGGTTCACCTCCGATCCGGGCGGGATGGCGGTGGTCATGGACGAACTGAGCCAGCGCGGCCTGCTGTTCCTGGACTCGCGGACCACGCCCGAAAGTGTCGGCGAGGTTCTGGCGAGGCGTTACGGCGTCCCGTCGGTGGAGCGGAACGTGTTTCTCGACACCGTAGACGACGCGGCCGCGGTTCGCTCGCGTTTGGCCGAGGTGGAGGCGTTGGCCAAGAAGGCCGGTTATGTCGTGGCCATCGGCCACCCGCGCGACGCCACCTTGGATGCCCTGCAGGAGTGGCTGGAGGGCTTGGAGGCCCGGGGCGTCGCGCTGGTACCGTTGACGGCGGTGGTGGCCCGGCGGCTTAATCCGAATTGGACCGGGGATAACAGTCCGCTGCTGCCGCAATCGGACACCGAAGGGGGGTGAGGATGCGCGAGTTTCGGGTCGACGGTATGAGTTGCGACGGATGCGCCAATGCCGTCGAGCGTGCAATCGCCTCGGTGGCTCCGGGAGTCCAGATCAGCGTCGACCTCGGTAGGGCAACGGTCACCGTTGATGGTACCGCGGATACCGCACGGATCGCCGAGGCCGTCGGCGCCGCCGGGTTCACGTTTGTCGGGCCGGCGGACTGAGGGCCAGCGCTGAACCGGGTCAGAAGTAGCGGCGGTGCGGTCTTGGATTGGGCGGTTCCGGTTTGTCGGAATGGCGCGTCCCGTACTCCGCGGCGTGGTGGACCGCCCGTTCCAGCCAGACGGCCAAACTCAGATTCTCACGTCGGGCTGCGTCGCGGGCGATCTTCTTGACGTCCGAAGACACGCCCCGGACCGTCCAGCTTGGCGAATGCAGCTGCTCGGCCATTGGTTCCGTTCCTCTCCTCCAGGTCGACCGGAGCATGATCACGTCATGCTCCAAAACCGCTTTCGCGTTGCCTCGTCAAGTGGACTCATGGTTTCCGGCGGGTGGCCGGGTTAGTCCTTAAATAGATGAAATAAAAGACTATCGATTCAGTTATTTATGGAGATTTTTTGCGACGTTTCTTCATCGTTTCGACCAAGCGCCCTCGACGCCGATAAAGACACCCTGCCACCTTGCCCGTACCATAGCACGGGCGTTTTGCGGTGGCGATAACGGCGTGGAGGATGCGCCCGATTTGGATTCGCTAGCCGCCGCCGGCGGCAAATCGGACGGCTTCTTCGGCGGCGCGGATCAGGGCGCGCGCCTTGTTGTGGCTCTCCTGGTATTCGGCTTCGGGGTCGCTGTCGGCGACCACGCCGCCGCCGGCCTGGACGTACAGGATGCCCTCCTTGATCACCGCGGTGCGCAGGGCGATGCATGTGTCCATTTCGCCGTTGGCACCCAGATAACCGATAGCACCGGCGTAGATCCCCCGCCGTTCGGGCTCCAGTTCGTCGATGATCTCCATGGCCCGGACTTTCGGTGCCCCGGACACAGTGCCCGCCGGGAAGCCGGCAAACAACGCCGACAGCGCGTCGTGCCGGTCATCCAGCCGGCCTTCCACGTTGGAGACGATGTGCATGACGTGAGAGTAGTGCTCGATCACCATCTGCTCGGTAACCCGGACCGTGCCGATCTTTGCCACCCGGCCCACGTCGTTGCGGCCGAGGTCCAGCAGCATGAGGTGTTCGGCGCGCTCCTTGGGATCGGCCAGGAGCTCCTGGGCCAGCGCCGAGTCCTCGTCAGGCGTTCGGCCGCGAGGGCGGGTGCCGGCGATGGGCCGGATGGTCACCGTGCCGCCCCGCGCACGCACCAGGATCTCGGGGCTGGAGCCGACGATGGAGAAAGCGCCGAAGTCGAGGAAGAACAGGAACGGCGAGGGGTTCAGGCGCCTCAACGACCGGTACAAGGCGAACGGTGGCAGCCGGAAGGGCACCTGGAAGCGCTGCGACGGCACCACCTGAAAAATGTCCCCGGCCAGGATGTACTCCTTCGCCTTGGCCACCATGGCGTGGTAGCCCTCGCGGCCGGTGTTGGAGGTGGGCATGGCCAGCGGCTCGATCTCTCGCGCGGCGGCGCGGCGATAGGGCAGGCTGCGCTCGAAATCGACGATCACGTCCGCCAAGCGCTTGCGTGCCTGATCATAGGCGACGGAGGCGGTCATGCCGGGGTCCGGCCACACCGGCGTGACCACGGTCACCCGATCCTCGATGGTGTCGAACACGGCGACCACGGTGGGGCACAGGAACATGCCGTCCGGCACGCCAAGGACGTCGGGATTGCTGTCCGGCAGCCGTTCCACCAGCCGCACCGTGTCGTAGCCCATATAACCCACCAGGCCGGCGGCCATCGGCGGAAGGCCCGGCGGCAGGTCGATCCGCGACTCGGCCACCACCGCCCGCAGCGACTCGATCGCCCCCCGCTCGGTGCCGACAGGGCATGGCTCGAAGGCTTCGGTATCGAACCGGGCCTGCCGATTGATCTCTGCCCGGTTGCCGAAGCAGCGCCAGATCAGGTCGGGTTTCAAGCCGATGAAGGAATAGCGGCCGCGGATCGCTCCGCCTTCGACGGACTCGAGCAGGAAGCTGTTGGGGCGGCCGTCGGCCAGCTTGAGCATCGCCGAAACCGGCGTCTCCAGGTCGGCCACAAGCCGCGTCCATACCACCTGGGGCCGGCCGTTATCATAAAGCGCCTTGAACGCGCCAAGTTCGGGACTGGCTTGCATGGATCTACCGAGACGCCCGTTAGAACACCTGTTCCAGCGCCTCTTGGTTGATGGCGATCGGATGGCGGTCACCGAGGGCGGTGACGAACTGGCCAAGCAGGTCTGAGGCGAAGGAGTCGGCGAGTTGTTGGGCAAGCGGTCCGCGCCGCGCCGCGTCCGCCACCGTCTCGGCGGGCAGGACCTCGACGACACGGGCGGCGAAGGCCGCCTCTTCGCCTGACGCCACGACGACCTCGCCTGACGCCGCCGCAAACGCCGCCTCAATCAGCGCCGCCGGCACGTCCGGCGGTGCGCCACCGCCGAAGCGGTCGAAGGCCGGCGGTGCGGCGCCATCCAGACCGGATTCCTTGGCTATCGCCTGCGCGTCGCCGGCGGCACGCAGGCGTTCGGCCAGTTTTTCAGCGAAGGCGGTCGCGCGTTCCGATTGCTGACGATCCCGCCAAGCCGCGACCACGTCATCGCGGACTTCGGACAGGGGCCTCAGCGTCGGCGGCGTGACCGAGTCCACGCGCAGGACGAAGAAATCGCCGTCGTCGGTGTCGGTCAGCGGGCTTTCGCTACCCGCTTCGGTCCGATAGGCGATCCCTGCCAGTCCCACGGGAAGGCCTGCAACCGGCTGCCCGGTGCGATCGCGGCCGGCGGCATCCATGGCGTCGACGCGCAGCAGCTGGATGCCCAGTTGGCCGGCTGCTTCCTCAAGCGACGCGCCGCCGGCGAGTGTGTCCTCGAGCCGGGCCGACAGGTCATAGAGCGCGTCCACGGCCTGATCGGCCGCGATGGCCGATGCCAGCTCGTCGGCGACTTCGTCGCGCGTTCGGGAGCGGGCCGGCCGAATTGCGGTCACTTGCAACAGATGCCAGCCCAGCGGGCTCTCTACCGGCTGACTCACCTCGCCTTGAGGCAGCGAGAACGCGGCCTCCGCCAACTCCGGCAGAAGCTGGTTGCGGGTGAGGGTGCCGATGTCCAAGGCATCCGCATCCGTGTCGGCTTCCTCGGCGGCCACGGTCACGAAGTCGTCGCCCGTGCGAAGCCGCTCCCGCGCGCGGTTGGCGGCGTCCTCGTCCGACAGCACGATCTGCCGCAGGGTTCGCTGCTCGGGCTCGTTGAACTCCGCTGATCGCGCCGCGTACGCCTCGTCGATCGCCGCGTCATCGACGGCGATCTCCCGTGCCAGATCGGCCGCCTTCAACACAGCGGCGGTCACCGCCCGGTATTCGGGGGCCGTGTACTGATCGGCGAGGTCCTGATGCAGCGTTGCAAGGTCGGTCTCTGCGGGCTGGCCGACGTCCTGAAAGCGGGCTTCTGGAATGCGGATCATCTCGATCCGCCGTCGCTCGCCGCGAAAGCGATACAGCCGATCGATGACCGTTTGGGGCGCGACGACGCCGCTGGTAATGGAGTCGGTGAGATGGCTGGTGGCGATGTCGGTGCGTAACGCATCCACATACGCGGCCTCGCTGAGCCCGCTGGCAAACAACGCCTGGAAGAAGCGGTCACGATCGAACGTGCCCTGGAAGTTGCGAAAGGCCGGGTTTTCCTGGATCGCCGTGCGGACCACCGCGTCGTCAATGAGGAGCGGCAGGTCGGCGGCACCGAGTTCCAGCAGGGTCCGGCGGACGACCCGGCTGACGATGGCCGCCGGCACGCCCAACGCCTGGGCGTCTTCGGTATCGATGCGTTGACCGGTGGCAGCGCGCAGTCGGCTCAGCTCACGCTGATACTCGCTACGCAATATCTCCGCGGACACGTCCCGCTCCCCGACCCGTATGGGGTAGTTCACGTCCCCGCCGGGAGTGACCACATCGGCGACACCCCAGACCACGAAGCTCAGGGCGAGGATGATAAACAGCCCCTTGACCACGAACGAGGCGGCACGCGACCGGATGGCTTCCAGCATGATCGGCAAATCCCTGTCGGACGGCGGCGGCATCATAGAAACGCCGGCGGGTCCCGGCAACGACCTGCGGACGAAAAAGCGGCGCCGCGGCAACCATCGGCCGGCAAGATGGTTGGAGCCCGACCGCCCGTGTGCTAAGACGGGCGCGCCGATGCGGTACCCCGTTTCGACCCTTGCCCGCAAACACGCACATACCCGCACGCTAAACTAAGGGAGGCCATTCGATGACCCGACGCATCCTCGTTGCCGGGAACTGGAAAATGAATGGGCTGCAGGCCGATGGGACGGCCCTTGCCGCCGATCTTGCGGGGCGCATGAAGGGCGCCGGCGCGATGAAATGCGATATGCTCGTCTGCCCGCCGTTTCCGCTGATCTCGACGATCGTCAACGCCGTTGCCGGCAGCGGTATCGCCGTCGGTGGTCAGGATTGCCACGCCCAGGAGAAGGGGGCTTTCACCGGGGACACCAGCGCTTACATGCTGAAGGACATCGGTTGCTCGTATGTGATCGTCGGTCATTCGGAGCGCCGCACCTATCACGCCGAGTCCGACGAGACGGTCAAAGCCAAGGCGGAGGCGGGCCTAGCTGCCGGCCTGTCGGCCATCGTCTGCATCGGCGAGACGCTGGAGCAGCGTGACGCGGGCCAGACACTGGAGGTCAACCGCAGCCAGCTGCACGGGTCGATCCCGGCCGGGGCAACGCCGGAAAATACGGTGATCGCTTATGAGCCGGTCTGGGCCATCGGCACCGGCCGCACCGCGACGCCGGAGCAGGCGCAGGAAGTGCACGCGATGATCCGTTCCGAGCTGGTGGGCAAGCTGGGGGATGCCGCCGGCAATGCCATGCGGGTGTTGTACGGCGGCTCAATGAACGCCAAGAATGCTGCTGAGCTGTTGACCCAGCCGGACATCGACGGCGGCCTGATCGGCGGCGCGGCGTTGAAGGCCGACGATTTCTGGACCATCGCGCAGAGCTGCCCGTAGGCGTGCGCCTGGTCCACCACTGCACGGAGCGACGAGGGTTGCGGACTCGATGATCACCGTCATTTTGGTCATTCACCTGTTGCTGGCCATCGCCCTGGTCGGCGTCGTCCTGCTGCAACGCAGTGAGGGCGGCGCGCTGGGGATTGGCGGCGGCGGCGGCGGTGGGATGGGCGGTTTCCTGACCGGTCGAGGCACCGCCAACCTGCTGACGCGGACCACCGCAATCCTCGCGCTGCTATTCATCTGCACGAGTCTGGTGTTGGCCAAACTGGCCGGCGGCGACCGCGAGGCGCGGTCGATTCTCGATCAGCCGCCCGGCGTGGAGCAGACGCAACCGGTGGAACCGCCGGCCGAATCCTCCGAACCCGTCGTGCCGCTGGCCCGTTAAACGACCGGTGACCGCTCGATTCGCCCCCCCCCTGCCCTGTGGCTCCGCCCGGGCAGGGGGGCGAAAGCGGTGCTGCGGCTTGGGTCGAGAATTCGGTTTTTCCAAGACCCGTCGGCTTTGTTATAGACTGTCCGCCCATGACGCGGTTCATCTTCATAACCGGCGGCGTGGTCTCCTCACTCGGCAAGGGTCTGGCGTCGGCGGCGCTGGGGGCGCTGCTGCAGGCGCGCGGGTTCAGCGTCCGGCTGCGCAAGCTGGATCCCTATATCAACGTCGATCCGGGGACGATGAGTCCCTATCAGCACGGCGAGGTTTACGTCACCGACGACGGCGCCGAGACCGACTTGGACCTCGGCCACTACGAGCGCTTCACCGGGGTTCCGGCGAAGCGAACCGACAACGTCACCACCGGACGCATCTACTCGGACGTCATCGCCCGCGAGCGGCACGGCAATTACCTGGGGGCCACCATCCAGGTGATTCCGCACATCACCGACGCCATCAAGTCGTTCGTCGTCAATGATCTGAGCGGCGAGGATTTCGTGCTGTGCGAGATCGGCGGCACGGTGGGCGATATTGAAAGCCTGCCGTTCCTGGAGGCGATCCGCCAGCTCGGCAACGACTTGGGCCGCGACCGTGCCATGTACATCCACGTGACGCTGGTGCCCTACATCCCCGCCGCAGGCGAGCTGAAGACGAAACCCACCCAGCACTCGGTGAAGGAACTCCTCGGCTTGGGCATTCAGCCGGACGTGCTGCTGTGCCGGGCCGACCGTCCCATCCCCGAAGGCGGACGGAGCAAGATCGCGTTGTTCTGCAATGTCCGTGACGAGGCGGTCATTCCGGCGCTGGACGTCAGCAGCATCTACGCGGTGCCCATCAGCTACCACGAACAGGGTCTCGACGATCAGGTGTGCCGATACTTCAACATCGATACGCCGGAACCGGATTTGGACACGTGGCAGCGGATCGTCAGCCGCGTCACCCGGCCCGAGGGTGAGGTAACGATCGCCGTGGTCGGCAAGTACACCGGCCTGCTGGACGCCTACAAGTCACTGGCCGAAGCCTTGAGCCACGGCGGCATCAACAACAACGTTCGCGTCAACATCGACTGGATCGATTCCGAGATCTTCGAGAACGGCGGGACGGCGGGGCGGCTCGAGGGGGTTCATGGAATCCTCGTCCCCGGCGGCTTCGGCGAGCGCGGCGCCGAGGGCAAGATGGCGGCCGCCCGCTTTGCCCGCGAGCGGGGCGTGCCGTACTTCGGCATCTGCTTCGGAATGCAGATGGCGGTGGTGGAGGCGGCGCGAAACCTGGCCCACATTCCCGGTGCCGGGTCCACCGAGTTCGGCCCTTGCGCGGCGCCGGTGGTGGGGTTGATGACCGAGTGGATGCGCGGCAATGAGGTGGAACGCCGGAATTCCGATGGCGACCTGGGCGGGACCATGCGGCTCGGCGCCTACGACTGCGTGATCCGGCCGGACAGCCGCGTGCGGGACGTGTTCGGCGTCGGCCAGATCCGCGAACGTCATCGCCACCGCTACGAGATCAACAGCAACTACATCGGCGTGCTGGAGCGGTGCGGCCTGGCGTTCTCCGGCATGTCGCCGGACGGCTTGTTGCCGGAGATCGTCGAGATCCCCGACCACCCGTGGTTCATCGGCGTCCAGTTCCACCCCGAACTCCGTTCGAAACCGTTTGAGCCCCACCCCCTGTTCAGTTCGTTCGTGCGCGCTGCGATCGAGCAGAGCCGGCTGGTCTGACGGCGGATCGTCAACATGACCGCTCCGCGGACTGTGACCGTTGGCGATGTGGCGATCGGCAACGACCGCCCATTGGCGCTGATCGTCGGACCGTGCGCCATGGAAAGCCGCGCCCACGCGTTGGAAACCGCCGCCGCGCTGGTAGAAATGGCCCGCGGACTGGGGCTTGGCCTGATCTACAAGACCTCCTTCGACAAGGCCAACCGCACCAGCCTCGACGCCCAGCGCGGGGTCGGCATGGCGGTGGCGCTTCCGGTGTTGGCGGAGATCCGCGAGAGCCTCGGCTGCCCTGTGGTGACCGATGTCCACGACGCCGACCAGTGCGCGCCGGTGGCGGAGGCGGTGGACCTGCTGCAGATCCCGGCCTTTCTGTGCCGGCAGACCGATCTGCTGGTGGCCGCGGCGCGCACCGGGCGGGCGATCAACGTGAAGAAGGGGCAGTTCCTGGCGCCGTGGGACATGGCCAACGTGGTGGCCAAGATACGCGGCGCCGGTAACGACGCGGTGATGGTGTGCGAACGCGGCGCCAGCTTCGGCTACAACGCTTTGGTCAGCGACATGCGGGCGCTGCCGATCCTGGCGCAGACCGGCTGTCCGGTGGTGTTCGACGCCACCCACTCGGTGCAGCAGCCGGGCGGGCAGGGCACAGCCTCCGGCGGCCAGCGGGAGTTCGCGCCGGTGCTGGCCCGCGCGGCCGTGGCGGTGGGCGTCGCCGCGGTGTTCATGGAAACCCACCCGGACCCCGACTCCGCGCCCAGCGACGGTCCCAACATGATCCCGATGAAGGCGCTTCCCGCGGTGTTGGAGGCGCTGCTGGCGCTCGACCGCGTGGCCAAGGATCGGCCTCTCGCCATGTAGCCTAATCACCCCGGGTTTGCTTGCCAGCCCAGGGGCATGCGGGGTAAAGAGAGGCACGTCCGTGGGAGGCGGACGACCAAGCCGGAAAACCACCGCCCGACCATCCAATCGCTTCCCTGGGGAGAGGAGCCATCACGCCATGAGTGCCATCATCGACGTCACGGCGCGCGAAATTCTCGACAGCCGCGGCAATCCAACCGTCGAGGTCGACGTCACGCTGGAAACCGGTGCGCAGGGTCGCGCCGCCGTGCCTTCGGGCGCCTCCACCGGCGTCCACGAAGCCGTAGAGCTGCGCGACGGCGACAAGGGCCGCTATGGCGGCAAGGGTGTCACCAAGGCGGTCGCCTCCGCCAACGGCGAGATCTTCGACGCCATTTCCGGCATGGACGCCGCCAATCAGGTGCAGATCGATCAGACGATGATCGACCTGGACGGTACCGCCAACAAGGGGCGTCTAGGCGCCAACGCCATTCTCGGCGTCAGCATGGCAGTGGCCAAGGCTGCTGCGGAGGAGGCGGAGCTGCCGCTGTATCGCTACATCGGCGGCACCCACGCCCGTGTCCTGCCGGTGCCGATGATGAACATCGTCAACGGCGGCGCTCACGCCGACAACCCCATCGACATCCAGGAATTCATGATCATGCCGGTATCGGCGCCGTCCATCGCCGATGCCGTGCGCATGGGCGCGGAGGTCTTCCAGGCGCTGAAGAAGGGTTTGAAGGACGCCGGCCATAACACCAACGTTGGTGACGAAGGAGGCTTCGCGCCGGCGTTGGCCAGCTCGGACGAGGCGCTGAGCTTCATCATGAAGGCGGTGGAAGCCGCCGGCTACAAGCCCGGTGACGACGTGATGCTGGCGCTCGACTGCGCGTCCAGCGAATACTTCAAGGACGGCAAGTACGTACTGGCGGGCGAAGGCAAGACTCTCGACGGCGAAGGCAACGCGCGCTACCTCGCCGATCTGGTCAGCCGCTACCCCATCATCTCCATCGAGGACGGCATGTCCGAGGACGACTGGGATGGCTGGAAGGTCCTCACCGAGATCCTCGGCGGCAAGGTGCAGCTTGTGGGTGACGACCTGTTTGTCACCAACCCGGCACGCCTTTCGGACGGCATCAAAAAGGGAATCGGCAATTCGATCCTGGTGAAGGTCAACCAGATCGGTTCGCTGACCGAGACGCTGGAAGCCGTGGAGATGGCACACAAGGCCAACTACACCAGCGTCATCTCGCATCGTTCGGGTGAAACCGAGGACTCGACGATCTCCGACATCGCGGTTGCCACCAACGCCGGGCAAATCAAGACCGGCTCGCTCAGCCGCTCCGATCGCATCGCCAAGTACAACCAGCTGATCCGCATCGAGGAGCAGCTTGGCTCGGCGGCACGCTACGCCGGCAAGTCGATTCTCCGCTCGAGCTAACTCGCACGATCGCCGATGGGCGGGCGCCGGTGTCCGGCGCCCGCCAAGGCGACCAAAGACCGGCGAAAACGTCGGTTGATCCCGGGAACGCTTGTTCCAGGGGGCTGTCTCAGGTATCGGAATCACAATCGAACGAAGGTCCAGCCGTCGACGGAGCCGCGGGTGACCGGAGGCAGTATCAAGAGATCAAGATCCCACCTGGGTTTGCTGGCTGAACTGCGGCGCCGGGCGCGCAACGTGGTGGGGCCGGCCATCGGTCTCTGCGCCATCGCCTATTTTGCTTATCACGTGTTCCACGGCGACAGGGGCTTGGTGGCTTGGCGTTCGCTCGAACAGCGGATCGCTGTCGCCAGCCAGGAAGCCGAGGCATTGCGACAGGAACGCCAGCAACTGGAACACCGAGTCGGCCTGCTTCATCCCGACCGCCTCGATCCCGATATGCTCGACGAGTCCGCCCGCCGCATGCTCAACTACGGCTTGGCGGACGACATCGTCATTTTCGATACTCCACCCAACCAGCGCTGACCCCCGAAGACCACGATCCTGTCAGGGCGGACGGCACGCCGGCCGGTGCCTGCCACGTTCGGTGGTGAACCGAGTGAGTCCGTTCAAGCCGACGTCTGCTGTCCCGGTTGGCCGCCGGCCCGCGCATCAACCTCGCGGCGACGGACCCGTGGAATCTCCGCGCAGCGGTCGGGCATGCAATTAACCAAAAACGAGTTAATCATTTGATTTATCATATTTATCAGCGTGTTCCCGCGCGCAAGGCCCTTGCGCCTATCGCAAAGGCTTATTAATTTCACGGGTATTGGGGCCGCGACCACTCTTTGGGCCGGTGTTCTCCGCGCCAAAATGAGACACGAACCGAGGGCCGGCCGCCATCCGAGAAGGGAGAGCCGATGATGACTGCCGAACGTGCACCGCGGCGCCGTGGCCGGCCGCCCAAGTCACAAGCCGCGGCGCGCAAGAAGGCCGCCAACGCGCCGTCCAGCGACGAACTGCTTGAGCTGTACCGACAGATGCTGCTGATCCGGCGGTTCGAGGAGAAGGCGGGACAGCTTTACGGCATGGGGCTTATCGGCGGGTTCTGCCATCTCTACATCGGCCAGGAAGCCGTGGTGGTGGGATTGCAGGCGACGGCGAGGGAAGGCGATTCGGTCATCACCACCTACCGCGACCATGGCCACATGCTGGCCACCGGCATGGACGCCAAAGGTGTGATGGCGGAATTGACCGGCCGCAGCGGCGGCTACTCCAAGGGCAAAGGCGGCTCGATGCACATGTTCAGCCGCGAGAAGAACTTCTATGGCGGCCACGGCATCGTAGGCGCCTCCGTGCCCTTGGGCGCTGGTCTCGCGTTCGCCCACAAGTACCGGGGGGATGGTGGCATCTGCTACTGCTACTTCGGCGATGGCGCGGTCAACCAGGGGCAGGTCTACGAGGCCTTCAACATGTCCTCGTTGTGGCGGCTGCCGATCATCTATGTGGTCGAGAACAACCGTTACGGCATGGGGACGTCGGTTGAACGGGCGTCGGCGACCACCGACCTGTACCGGCGCGGCGAGAACTTCGGCATTCCCGGCGTTCAGGTGGACGGTATGGACGTCCTGAACGTGCGCGAGGCCGGCGAAAAGGTTGCCGCCCACGTGCGTTCGGGCAAGGGACCGTACGTGATGGAGTTGCGAACCTATCGCTACCGCGGGCATTCCATGTCCGATCCGGCCAAGTACCGGACCAAGGAAGAGGTCAGCAAGGTTCGCAAGGAAAGCGACCCCATCGATAACCTGCGGACGGTCCTGCTCGGCGGCGGCCATACGGACGAGGCGGCACTGAAGGCCATTGACGGCGAGATCAAGGCGATCGTTACCGAGGCCGCGGACTTCTCGCAGACGAGCCCGGAACCCGATCCGGCCGAGCTCTATACCGACATCCTTATCGATGCGTGACGCTATTTCGGCCGGCAGCGAAGGACGCGCCGTGCCGAAGACAGTACCCAAGGGGAGACACCAGGAATGCCGATCCAGGTTCTGATGCCGGCGCTGTCGCCGACGATGACCGAAGGCAAGCTGGCCAAATGGCTGAAGCAGGAAGGCGACACGGTGTCTTCCGGCGACGTCATCGCCGAGATCGAGACCGACAAGGCGACCATGGAGGTCGAAGCGGCGGACGAAGGCATCCTCGGCCGGATCCTGGTGGCCGAGGGAACCGAGTCGGTGGCGGTGAACACGCCCATCGCCATGTTGTTGGAAGAGGGCGAGGATGCCTCGGCCCTCGACGCCGCGACCACAACGCCCGCTGCCGCCGCTCCACCGGCTCCGGCCACACCGACGCCTGCGCCGGCGGCGACAGAAGTACCGCCGGCTGCCGCGACGGCGCCGCCAGCCGAGCCGGAATACACGGGACCCACGGTCACGCTCACCGTCCGTGAAGCCCTGCGCGATGCCATGGCCGAGGAGATGCGGCGCGACCCCGAGGTCTTCCTGATGGGCGAGGAAGTGGCTCAGTATCAGGGAGCCTACAAGGTCAGCCAGGGACTGTTGGACGAGTTCGGCTCGGACCGCGTCATCGATACGCCGATCACCGAACAAGGGTTCGCCGGGCTCGGTGTCGGCGCGTCCTTTGCCGGATTGAAGCCGATCGTCGAGTTCATGACCTTCAACTTCGCCATGCAGGCCATCGACCAGATCATCAATTCGGCGGCGAAGACGCTTTACATGGCCGGCGGCACGATGGGCGCGCCGATCGTCTTCCGCGGACCCAACGGCGCGGCCGCTCGGGTCGCCGCCCAGCATTCGCAGTGTTACGCCTCTTGGTATGCCCACTGCCCGGGCCTGAAGGTTGTCGCGCCGTATTCCGCGGCGGACGCAAAGGGGCTAATGAAGGCGGCGGTCCGCGACCCCAATCCGGTGATTGTGCTGGAGAACGAGATCCTTTACGGGCAGAGCTTCGACGTGCCCGACGACCCCGACTTCGTCGTTCCCATCGGCCGCGCCAAGGTGGAGCGGCCGGGGGCCGACGTTACCATCGTCGCTTTTTCGCGCATGGTCGGGGTGGCCTTGGAAGCCGCGAGCACATTGGCCGCCGAAGGCATCGACGCGGAGGTGATCAATCTGCGCTCGCTGCGGCCGCTGGACACGGACGCCATCGTCCAATCCATTACCAAGACCAATCGTCTGGTCAGCGTCGAGGAAGGGTGGCCCACTGCCGGCATCGGCTCGGAGATCGCCGCCTTGATGATGGAACACGCTTTCGACCACCTGGACGCCCCGGTGGTGCGGGTGACAGGCGCCGACGTACCGATGCCCTATGCGGCCAATCTCGAGAAGCTGGCGCTGCCGCAGCCGGAAGGCGTGGTCGCCGCGGCGAAATCGGTCTGTTACCGGTAACGCGGGAGGGGGAACGGAACCATGCCGATCCAGATCCTCATGCCGGCGCTGTCGCCGACCATGACCGAGGGCAAGCTGACCAAGTGGCTGAAGAAGGAAGGCGACAGCGTGTCGTCGGGCGACGTGATTGCCGAGATCGAGACCGACAAGGCGACCATGGAGGTAGAAGCGGCGGACGAGGGCACCCTCGGCCGCATCCTGGTTGCCGAAGGCAGTGAGGGCGTCCCGGTGAATCAACCGATCGCCCTGTTGCTGGAAGAAGGCGAGGACGCGTCCGCCCTAGATGCTGCAGCCACTGCGGGGCCGCCACCGCCGCAAGAAGCTGTTGCACCACCGCAACCCGAGGCGCCGCCGCCGGCGGCAGCCCCGACACCGGCGGTTCCACCGCCGGCGGCACCTGCGGGTCGCGGCAATCGGGTATTCGCAAGCCCGCTGGCTCGACGCATGGCCGCCCAAGCCAACCTGGATTTGTCGCGGATCTCCGGCAGCGGCCCGCACGGCCGCATCGTCAAGGCCGACGTGGAGGCGGCGGTCGCCAGCGGCGTTGCAGCGGCACCCGCGCCGGCCGCCGTGCCGGCACCCGCGCCGACCGCCGGTTACCGGGAGGTGCCGCACAGCACCATGCGCAAGGTGATCGCCGAACGGTTGGCGGCTTCGAAGCGCGACATCCCCCATTTCTATCTTACCGTCGACTGCAATCTGGATGCCCTGTTGGCGCTGCGGCAGCAGCTCAACGACAAGGCGCCGGAAGGCGAGGGCGCCTACAAGCTGTCGGTGAATGACTTCGTTGTCCGTGCCGTGGCGCTGGCGCTGAGGGCCTATCCGGAGGCCAACGTCAGTTGGACCGATGAGGCCATGCGGTTGTTCGAAACGGTGGATGTCTGCGTCGCCGTGGCCACGCCGAACGGCCTCATCACCCCGGTGGTGCGCAACGCCGACCACAAGGGACTTGCGGCGATTTCCGGCGAGGTGCGGGAGCTGGCTGTTCGTGCGCGGGACGGCAAGCTGATGCCGGAGGACTATCAGGGCGGCGGGTTCACCATCTCCAGCCTCGGCATGTACGGCATCACCGAGTTTTCGGCGATCATCAATCCGCCCCAGGCGTGCCTGTTGGCCGTGGGAGCCGCGGAACAACGCCCCATCGTCAAGGACGGCGCGCTGGCCGTGGCCACGATGATGAGCTGCACGCTGTCTGCCGACCACCGCGCGGTGGACGGCGCCAAGGGAGCGGAATTCATGGGGGTCTTCAAGAGCTTGATCGAGGACCCGCTGACCATGCTGTTGTGAGGCCCGCCTTGCAGAAGGTCAATCTCCGGGACAAGTTGGCCCTGTTTTCCGACCACTGGAGCCCGAAGGTGGTCGACGCCGTCGACGACTACGAGATCAAGCTGGTGAAGGTGCAGGGCGACTTCGTCTGGCACCAGCATGACGATGAAGACGAGTTGTTTCTCTTTATGGAAGGACAGCGCAACATCGCCTTCCGCGATCGCACCGTCACGTTGGGCGCCGGCGAGTTCCTCGTGGTGCCGAAAGGCGTCGAGCATCGGCCGTCGGCCGACGCCGAGTGCCATGTCCTGTTGTTCGAACGTCGGGGCGTCGTCAATACGGGCGACGCGGCCAGCGACCTGACGGTTCGCGAGCTGGAAAGGATCTGAGCCATGGCCGACACGTCGTTCGATCTGGTGGTCGTTGGCGCCGGGCCCGGCGGCTACGTGGCCGCCATCCGCGCCGCGCAGCTGGGGATGAAGGCTGCCGTGGTGGAACGCCAGCATCTCGGCGGCATCTGTCTCAACTGGGGCTGCATTCCCACCAAGGCCCTGCTGCGCACGGCGGAGATCTATGACTTGATGAAGCACGCCGACGCCTTTGGTCTCAAGGTCGACGGCATCGGCTTCGACATCGCCAAGGTGGTGGAGCGTTCGCGCAAGGTGGCGGGACAGCTCAATTCCGGCGTCGGGCACCTGCTGCGCAAGAACAAGGTCACGGTGATTGACGGTCACGGCCAACTGGCCGGCCGCGGCAAGCTGCACGTCAGCAAAGACGGGAAGGACGTGGCCGACCTCACCGCCAAGCACATCATCCTCGCCACTGGGGCGCGGGCGCGGACGCTGCCGGGCCTCGAACCCGATGGCCGCCGTATCTGGACATACATGGAAGCAATGGTCCCCGAGGCCATGCCCAAGTCGCTGCTGGTCATCGGTTCGGGCGCCATCGGTATCGAGTTCGCCAGCTTCTACCGGTCCCTGGGCGCCGAGGTGACGGTGGTGGAAGTGCTCGATCGCGTGTTGCCGGTGGAGGATGAGGAGATCTCCGCCTTCGCCCTCAAGGCCTTCGAGTCCCAAGGTATCACCATCCACACCTCGGCCTCGGTCAAGGCGCTAAAGCCCAGTGGGGACTCCGTTACCGCGACCATCGAGGGCGGCGGCAAGTCCTGGGAGCAGACGGTGGAACGGGTGATCCTTGCCGTCGGGATCGTCGGCAACGTGGAGAACCTGGGCCTCGAGGGCTCCGGCGTCCGGGTCGAGAAATCACACGTGGTGATCGACGAGTGGTGCCGCACGGGAGAACCGGGCGTCTACGCCATCGGCGATCTCGTAGGGCCGCCGTGGCTTGCCCACAAGGCCAGTCACGAGGGGATCATCTGCGTGGAGAAGATCGCCGGCGTGCCCGGTGTCCATCCCTTGGACACCAGCAGGATCCCCGAATGCACCTACTGCCGGCCGCAAGTGGCCAGCGTTGGGCTGACCGAGGCGGCCGCCAAAGCCAAGGGTCACGAGGTGCGGGTCGGCCGGTTCCCGTTCATCGGCAACGGCAAGGCCATAGCCCTCGGCGAACCCGAAGGTCTGGTCAAGACGGTGTTTGATGCCAAGACAGGTGAGCTGCTGGGCGCGCACATGATCGGAGCGGAGGTTACCGAGCTCATCCAGGGGTACGGCGTGGCTAAGACGTTGGAAACCACCGAGGCCGAGCTGATGCATGCCGTCTTCCCGCACCCCACGCTGTCGGAGATGATGCACGAATCGGTCCTTTCAGCTTACGGGCGCGCGGTGCATTTCTAGGATCTGTGCCGAAAGGCAAGGGCAACTGCAAGCGGGTGCGAGAACGCCCCTGCAGCGTCCGAAACCCAAACATCAAGCGCGTTTGCAAACTAAGTAACGTTGCGGTTACACTTCCTAGAAATAATCGTAGGGAGGCCGGCCGTACACGGATGAAGCGTGACGGTCGAAAACAAGAATCACGTCTTTGCCAAAGCGTGGCGTGATCCAGTGGAGAAGCAGTCTGCGACGTGGCTTCCTATCACAAAATAGATTGCAATTATAAATTGTCTTGCCCTCGTCCGCACGACTTTCCCGGTTAGTTGAGGGCCGCGCTCCAATGGAAGACTCCAAGGACCACAAAGTCGTCGTTCCGCCTAACCCGCTCAAGGCTAAGGTGATATCCAATGAGTTGCAGCGGATCGACACGATCGCCATAGCCAAGGCCGACAAGGCCGTCAGCGACATGCGCCAGGATTACCTGAAGCGCGCCGAAGAATTGGTAGCGAATCTCTCGACGGCGATGCACACTTTGGCGGAAAAGCCAGACGATCCGAAACGGCGGGAGCGGGTCATCCAGTTCGCGTATGCACTCGGAAGTGAGGGCAAGACTCTTGGCTACAACTTGATCTCCAGGATCGGCAAAGGTTTATCGGACTATATGGCCGAAGTGCCAGTCACCAACGACCGCACCTTGGACGTTATACGATTGCACGTGGATTCGCTGAAGGTGGTGGTTGGCTCGAAGCTGTGGGGTGATGGGGGTAAGACCGGGGCCAACCTTATCGCTGGACTGGAGGCCCTGGTTCGGAAAAACATGAAGTAGTTTTGAGTTCCACCCCCTGTGTTTTAGGTACTCTCCTTTTTCGACGTTGTCCGTAACGGCCTTTCTTGATGCTCACCACAGAAGCATATTGTCGATATCTTGAGCAGGTCCGGTTTCTCATCGTTGATGAGAGTGACTTCATGCGCAAGTTGATCGCGAATATTTTGCGAGTGTTTGGCGCGAAGGACATTCACTACTCATCCAATACCGCGGACGCCATTCGCGAGGTCCGCGCCTCAAACCCAGACATCGTGTTCACCGAATGGCGCGTGCAGCCGTTGGACGGCATGGAGTTCACTAAGCTGATCCGTACCGGTAGTGACAGTCCGAACCCCTACGTCCCGATCATCATGGTCACCGGCCACACCGAGCGGCAGTTTGTCATGCAGGCCCGCGATGCAGGGATTACCGAGTTCCTGGCCAAGCCGGTGTCGGCACGGACGGTGATCAACCACGTGTGCGAGGTGGTCGAGAAACCGCGTCCGTTCGTTCGCACCAAAACCTATTTCGGTCCCGATCGCCGGCGGAAGACGTCCACCAAGTATCGTGGCCCCGAGCGGCGGAAAGCCGATGCGGAAACCACCGCCGATGGGTTGTCGCAGGACGCCATCGACTCGTTGTTCGTCAGCGAGGAAGCCCAGGAGGGCTGATCGTCAGTCACCGCCGGGCGAATTGGCGCTCGCCGAAGAGAACGGCGCGGGTGGCGTCGTCCAGGTCGCGTGACACGGCGGACCGATCGGCGAGGACGGCAAGGCCGCGTTGGACCGCCGGACGCTCGGCGATGGCGTCGAACCAGCGCTTGACGTTGGGGAAATCGTCCAGCGACTGCCCCTGCTTGGCGTGGGATCGGGTCCACGGGAAGCTGGCGATATCGGCAATGGAGTAGGAAGCCCCTGCCAGGTATTCGGCTTCGCTCAGTCGGCGATCCAGAACGCCGTAGAGCCGGCCGGCCTCGCCCGTGTAGCGGTCGACGGCGTAGGGAATGGGTTCAGGCGCGTATTGGCGAAAGTGATGCGCCTGACCGAGCATCGGGCCGAGTCCCCCCATCTGGAACATCAGCCACTGGATCGCCACCATGCGGTCCTCTGCGTCGGCAGGCAGGAAGCGGCCCGTCTTTTCCGCCAGGTACATAAGGATTGCGCCGGATTCGAAGACCGGAAACGGGCGGCCGGCAGGGCCTTCCGGATCGACGATGGCGGGGATCTTGTTGTTCGGGCTGATGGCCAGGAACTCGGGACGAAACTGGTCTCCGGTGTTGATGTCAATGGGAACCACCCGATAGGGCAGGTCCGTCTCCTCCAGCATGATGGATGCCTTGAAGCCGTTCGGCGTCGGCCACGTGTAGAGATCGATCATCGACGATATCCCCAAGTGCGCTGCACGAATGATCCGAGACGTCCGTTCCGGCGCTTGGTGCCGTATCCCGGCGATCATCAGGATATGGTAAGACGGAGACCGCGTTGCCACGGCTGATAAGAGAAGCTCACTATGACCAAACCGCTCCTTCATCTGGTCTTCGGTGGCGAGGTCGATGATCCGCAGGGGCTCGACTTCGTCGATCTCGACGCACTCGATATGGTGGGGGTGTTTCCCAACTACGCGGAGGCGTTAAAGGCTTGGCGCGGCGCGAGCCAGCGTCACGTGGATCAGGCGACGGTCAAGTACGTGATCGTCCACCTGCACCGGCTGCTCGAACCCGAGGAGCCCATCGAACAATAGGCGTGGGCGCCGTCACGCCTCGGGTTCGTCGAGGCGCTTGCCGTCCAGATCGCGGGAGGCGCGCTGCGTCTCAACCCGATCGCGGGCCTTCTCCGTCCGGCTGCGGCCGAAACGCACTCGGTTCGACTCCGCCTCGGCGTCTGCGTCCTGCCGTTGACGGCGCTTGCGGGCCCGCCGAAGGTTGACCACGTCACCCATCAGGCGGCCTCGCGGCGGGCGTCACCGATGGCGGCGGCCAGGGCGTCATAGTCGGTGACGGCTGGGAACTGCGGGAAATCCCGCGCGATATGGTCGGGTGCGCGGAACAGGATACCGGCGTCCGCTGCCGACAGCATCGAGATGTCGTTGAAGGAATCCCCGGCCGCGACGACGCGAAACTGCAGTGTCCGAAACGCCTCCACCGCGGCGCGCTTGTGATCGGTCATGCGCAGTCGATAACCGACGATCCGGCCGCCCACATCGACCACCAGCCGGTGGCAGAACAGCGTCGGCCAGTCCAACTGCCGCATCAGCGGGTTAGCGAAGTCGTAGAAGGTGTCGGAGAGGATCACCACCGGGCAGCGGCTGCGCAAGGTATCAAGGAACGCCGCCGCACCGGGAAGCGGGCTCAGCGCGGCGATCACGTGCTGAATATCCGCGATGCGCAGCCGATGGCGATCGAGGACCGCCAGCCGCTGATCCATCAGCTGGCTGTAGTCCGGAATGTCGCGGGTGGTCGCCCGAAGATCATCGATGCCGGTATGCTCGGCCACGGCAATCCAGATCTCCGGAACGAGAACGCCTTCGAGGTCGAGGCAAATCAAGTCCACTGCCGTGGTTCCGCCCGCGTTGCCAACCCGTAGCCACCGGTTCTCGGATATAGCAGCCGGCGCGTGCGACGAGCAAATCCCAATCTCATGTGCCCTCAAGCCGACGGCGGATCCCCGCAAACACATCATCGAACATGGCCTGGGTGAGGCGTCCGGTGTTGGTGTTCTGCCGCGAGCAGTGATAGCTGTCCACCACGGTCGGGCACCCCGGCAGTTCGTGCTCCGCGCCGTGGGCGAAGCCGAAATCCGCGGGCCGATATCCGAGAGCAGTGATCACCGACGCGTGGGCGACGGTGCCGAGGGCCAGGACGGCACGCAATCCCGGCATCACCGACAGTTCGGCGGCGAGGAACGACCGGCAGGCGGTGATCTCGGCCGCGATGGGCCGATTGGCAGGTGGCACACATCGAACGGCGTTGGTGATCCGGCATTGGTCCAACACCATGCCGTCATCGGCCTCGCCGCCGTAAGGGCCGCGGGCGAAGCCGAAGCGCGCCAAGGTGTCGTAGAGCATCCGCCCGGCGTGATCACCCGTGAACGGACGGCCGGTCCTGTTGGCTCCCTTGAGGCCGGGCGCCAAACCGACGATCAGCAGCGTCGCGTCGATCCGACCGAACGATGGGACTGGTGCGTTGTGTGCGGACGGCATGCTTCGCCGGTTCTCGGCACGGAACGCGGCCAGCCTCTGGCACTGCGCGCACTCGCGGTCCGGGGCCAGCAGTTGCACCGGACGGCCCGCGGCTCAGGCGGTTTCGTCTTCGAAAGCGTCTTCAGGTGTGTTGCCGTTGGACCGTTCTTCGCGGCTGGGTCCGGCGCGCTCGATGTCCGGTTGAATGTCCTGCAACTCGATGAAGGTATCGGCCTGGCGCCGCAATTCATCGGCGACCATGGGCGGCTGCGACCGCACGGTGCTGACCACGGTGACACGGACGCCGCGTCGTTGGATCGTCTCCACCAGCCGTCGGAAGTCACCGTCCCCGGAAAACAGCACCGCGTGGTCCAGATGCTGAGCCATCTCCATCATGTCGATGGCCAGCTCGATGTCCATGTTGCCTTTGATCTTCCGCCGACCCGCGGCGTCGGTGAACTCCTTGGTCGGCTTGGTGACCATGGTATAGCCGTTGTAGTCGAGCCAATCGACCAACGGCCGGATCGGCGAATACTCCTGATCTTCCACCAAAGCCGTATAATAGAACGCCCGCACGAGATGGCCTTTCGACGCGAACATCTCGAGAAGACGCTTGTAGTCGATATCGAAATTCAATGCCCGTGCGGCGGCGTACAGGTTGGCGCCGTCGATAAACATCCCAATGCGCTCTTCAGGATAGAATGTGCTCATAATGTGTTGTTCCAACAAAAAAGGTTGAAGGATTTGACTAAACGGAGGGGAGTTCAAACCTTCATATCAGTCGCGGCTCAACCTCGAAGCCTTACCAACTCCCATCTACGTAGGGCACCGGGCATGGGCCTGCAAGGGTCGTCACGTCGGCAAGGTTGGGCATACCACGGACCATGATCTTCGTAGCTCTCGGCTCCAATCTGCCCAGTCCGATCCACGGGCCGCCGTTGGCGACCTGCCAGGCCGCGCTCGAGGTTCTGACTACGCGCGGCGTGTCAATCCGCAGGCGGTCGCGCTGGTATCGCAGCCTCGCGGTGCCATCCGCTGATCAGCCGCCGTTCATCAATGGCGTGGTGGAGGTGGTGACGACGCTGCCGGCCGAAGCATTGATGGCGATGTTGCAGGAGGTGGAAGGAGCATTCGGTCGACAGCGCAGAACGCCCAATGCGGCACGCATCCTAGACCTTGACCTGTTGTGCTATCACGGCGCGGTCACCCCACCCGGCGCGACGGTGACGCTGCCGCATCCCCGCCTTCACCTCCGTGGCTTCGTCCTCAAGCCGCTTGCCGACCTGGAACCGGAGTGGCGGCATCCCATTTCCGAGCAGGACATTGCGGCGCTGGTGGCGGCCTTGCCTGCGGACCAATGGGCCGAACCGCTGACCGCTTGAGATTGGCGCATCGCCCAGTATATTAAAGAAGTTGTGCGGGCGATCGGCCCGCACTCGTTCTCTGGAGGATCGTGAATGGCTCGCGTTACCGTCGAGGATTGCGTCGAGAGAGTGCCCAATCGGTTCGAGCTGGTTATGCTCGCGGCCCAACGGGCGCGAAACGTTGCCGCCGGCGCCGCCTTGACCGTCGACCCGGACAACGACAAGAACCCCGTGATCGCCCTGCGCGAGATCGCCGATTTGACGGTTGATCTCAAGGATCTGGAAAACGGTCTGGTCCGCAGCCTGCAGAAGTTCGTCGAGATCGACGAGCCCGAGGCCGAGGAAATGGACATGCTGTCGATCCAGCAGGAACTTGGGGAACCACTCATCGGCGAGGAGATCGCCGCCGACGGCCTGCACATGGAGGATGCCGACGGGAGGGATATTCCCGACGACGACTACCGCCCCACGTCGGCCGACTACGGTCAGGAGGCTCCGCCGCAGGAAGGAGAAGGGGGGGGCTAATAGCGCGCCTTCAGGGCCGCGAGCCCGCCGGTCGCTTTAATGATCCGGCAATTCGAGCTCGTCGAACGCATAAAGGCCTACGATACCTCCGCCGACGAAGACGCGATCAATCGCGCCTACGTGTTCGCGATGAAGGCACATGGTGCTCAGCGCCGCGCCTCTGGCGATCCCTATTTCTCCCACCCCCTCGAAGTCGCGGGCATCCTCACTCGCTACCGCTTGGATACTGACTCGATCGTAACAGCCCTGCTGCATGACACGATCGAGGACACGCCGGCGACGCTAGACGAGATCGAGGGGCTGTTTGGCGGCGAGGTGGCGCGGCTCGTAGACGGCGTCACCAAGCTTACCCGCATCGAGTTGCAGTCGGAGCATACCCAGCAGGCGGAGAACTTCCGCAAGCTGGTGCTGGCTATGTCCGAGGACATCCGGGTCCTGCTGGTCAAGCTGGCCGACCGACTGCACAACATGCGAACGCTCCTGCATATCGAAGACCCGCTGAAACGCCGCCGCATTGCTGCCGAGACCATGGACATCTATGCGCCGCTGGCCGAACGGATCGGCATGCAGGAGTTGAAGAGCGAACTGGAGGATCTGGCTTTCGGCGTGCTCAATCCGGACGGCCGGGAATCGATCCTGACGCGGTTGAGGTTCCTGCGCGAGCACGGCGGCGACGTCGTCTCGCGCATCGCCAATGAACTGCAGAGCACGCTGGCCAGCGAGGGCCTGGATGCCCAGGTGTTGGGGCGGGAGAAGACGCCGTATTCGGTCTGGCGCAAGATGCAGCGCAACAACGTCGGCTTCGAACAGCTCCCCGACATCGTGGCGTTCCGGGTAGTCGTCGACAACCGGGACGACTGCTACCGGGCGCTCGGCATCGTCCACAGCACCTATCCCGTCGTCCCCGGCCGCTTCAAGGACTACATATCGACGCCCAAACCCAATGGGTATCGATCCCTGCATACCGGCGTGTTCGGCCCCGGCCGGCACCGGATCGAAATCCAGATCCGCACCCGCGAAATGCACGAGGTGGCCGAATACGGCGTGGCCGCCCACTGGCGTTACAAGCAAGGCGTCGCCGAGACCGACGGCAGGCAATACCGCTGGCTTCGCCAACTGCTGGAAATCCTGGAGCACGCTTCGGGGCCCGAAGACTTCCTCGAACACACCAAGCTCGAAATGTTTGAGGACCAGGTGTTCTGCTTCACGCCCAAGGGCGACCTGATCAATCTTCCGGTGGGGTCCACGCCGGTGGACTTCGCCTACGCGGTCCATACCGAGGTCGGGGATACCTGCGTGGGGGCCAAGATCAACGGGCGGATGATGCCGCTTAGGACCCAGCTCCAGAACGGCGATCAGGTGGAGGTCATCACCTCCAAAGCACAGACGCCGTCGCCCACTTGGGATCGGTTCGCGGTCACCGGCAAGGCGCGGGCCCGGATCCGCCGATTCATCCACGCCAAGGAACGCGAGCAGTACATTCAGCTCGGCCGGTCCATGCTTCACCGCGTATTCCGTGACGAGGGCTACGACTACACCGAGCGCGCGCTGGAAGGCGTGCTGAAGAGTTTCCGGCAGGGTACGGTGGACGACCTCTCGACGCAGGTGGGCGCCGGCAACATCGACGCCAAGGCCGTTGTCGAGAGGGTCTTTCCGGGAACCCGAAAGAAGACCCTCTACGAACGGGTCATGCCGCTGGCGCGCCATCGCCGGCGGCGGACGCAGCCCGAAAAGGTCGCCGTCCCCATCAAGGGCCTCATTCCGGGGATGGCCGTGCATTTCGCAGGTTGCTGCCACCCACTTCCCGGCGACCGCATCGTCGGCATCGTCACCACCGGCAAAGGTGTCACCATCCACACCATCGATTGCGAGCGGCTGGAGGAATACGCTGAGACGCCGGAGCGGTGGATTGATGTGTCGTGGGAACGCGACGGCGATCCCGCGACAAGCGTCGCCCACGTGGGCAGGGTCCATATGACGATCATCAACGAACCCGGAAGCCTCGGCAGTCTGTCGACGATGATCGCCAAGAACCAAGGGAATATCTCCAACCTGAAGATCACCAATCGGTCCAGCCAGTTCTTCGAAATGCTGGTGGATATCGAGGTGCGGGACGTCAAACACCTCACCGACATCATCGCCGCACTTCGCGCGACGCCGGCGATCAACGCCGTGGACCGGGCGCGCGGCTGACCCGCCGTCGCTGTTTTGCCAGCACTCCCGCTGACAGCGGGTTTTGCCCCCCGAAACTCGTCTGCGGTTGCCTGTTGGAGGAGCGGAGAGCACCGGTCAGAACTGGTTCAGAATGATCGGAAAAGACTCTAGGATCAGGCGATGTTCAAGCGGCGCGTTAAGCGCACCCTGGGGGGGCACATCCGAGAAGCATTCTGGCCGAGCGCCGGTTGGGCGCGCTCGACGCTGTATGTTATCCATCGCGTGGCGCGCATCCCCGGAACGCCCCACAACATCGCCGCCGGGTTCGCTTGTGGTGCCGCCATGTCGTTCACGCCGCTGGTGGGCGCCCATGCGTTGCTGGGCATGGTTCTGGCGCTCGTGGTACGCGGCAACCTAGTCGCCACGATCATCGGCACGGTGGTAGGCAATCCGTGGACGTTTCCGTTCATCTGGGTGTTGATCTATCGCCTCGGGCGAGTGATCTCGTCGGAAGAGGACTCCGGTGTGCCCGATGACGTGGAATTCGCCGATCTGTTCGGCCAGATCCTCGACGCGCTGTTCAGCTTCGACCTCGCGTACCTCGCCGAAACCGCATGGCCCGTATGGTCGCCGATGATGATCGGCTCCATTCCAGTGGCCATCGCGGCTTGGCTGGTGTTCTATGTCTTGATCAAGATCCCCGTCGCGGCGTACCAAAAGCGCCGCATTCGGTGGCGACACACCGTAGACGGTCATCAGCAGCCGGGACGTTCTCCATGACGCGGCACCTTCGCCTCGGCGTCAACATCGACCATGTGGCGACCATCCGCAACGCGCGCGGCGGCCGTCATCCAGACCCGTTGCGCGCGGCCGAGCAGGCCGTGGCCGCTGGTGCGGATGGCATCACCGCCCATCTGCGTGAGGATCGTCGTCACATCTCGGACGACGATATCACCGCGCTCAGCCGGGGGATTCCGGTGCCGCTCAACCTTGAGATGGCGGCAACCGAGGAAATGTTGGCAATCGCCCTGCGTCACCGCCCTTACGCCGCCTGCCTGGTCCCTGAAAAGCGCGAGGAAAGAACCACGGAAGGTGGCCTTGACGTGGCTGCGGGTCGCGCCCACCTGGCGCCATTCGTCGAAGCGCTTGGCGATGCCGGTATTCGCGTATCCATGTTCATCGAACCGTCGAGTCGGCAGCTCGATGCGGCACGTGAACTGGGCGCACCGGTCGTCGAACTGCATACGGGGGCCTACTGCGAGGCCCAGGGCGACCGCCGCGGCGCGGAACTGGCGCGGTTGCTGGATGCCGCGGCCCATGCGGAAGCCATCGGCTTGGAGTGCCACGCGGGACATGGAATCACCTACGATACGGTCGGACCCGTGGCCGCTATTCCCACCATCGTGGAGCTCAACATCGGCCACTTCCTGATCGGCGAGGCCATCTTCGTGGGCCTTGAGGCGAGCATCGTCAGAATGCGGGTGCTCATGGACCAGGCGCGTTCCAGCGCCGCGATGGCATAAGCGGCACCCGATCCATGCTCATCATTGGCGTCGGCACAGACCTGCTCGACATCCGCCGCATCGAGGGAACGCTGGCGCGGTTCGGTACGCGCTTTCGTCACCGGGTGTTTGCCGAATCGGAGCAGACCCGATGCGACCGCCGGCCCAACCCAGGCGCCGCCTACGCCCAACGCTATGCCGCCAAGGAGGCCTGTTCGAAGGCTCTCGGCACCGGGTTGCGCCAGGGCGTGTTCTGGCGCGATATGGTGGTAGGCAACGAGACCTCCGGTAAGCCGTTCATGACCCTTCACGGCGGGGCCCGGCAGAGGCTCGAGGCATTGACGCCAAACGGCATGATCGCGCACATCGAGCTCTCTTTGACCGACGAGTATCCTATGGCCCATGCCATCGTGGTGATCTCGGCCCTGCCGACCGCCGTCCGACCGTGACGGCGGCACGACCCACGCCCCGAGCCGGTAACCCAGCTTTCTCCAACACCTCGCCGATGCATGTCCAATCACGCTGAGACGGACCGAATGTCAGAAAACAAACTCCAGGGAACCCGTGATCTGATCATGACGCTGATCTATGCCGGGTTGATCGCAATGGCCGTCCGGACATTCGCCTACGAGCCGTTCAACATCCCCTCCGGTTCCATGGTGCCCACGCTGTTGGAAGGGGACTACCTGTTCGTCTCCAAGTTCTCGTACGGCTACAGCCGCTATTCGCTGCCGTTCAATCCGCCGATCCTGAGCGGGCGCGTCTTCGACGGCGGGCTGGAACGCGGCGACGTGGCAGTTTTCAAGCTGCCGAGCGATACCAGCAAGGATTACATCAAGCGAATCGTCGGGCTTCCCGGCGACCGCATCCAGGTGACCGGTGGAATCCTGCACATCAACGGCGAGCCGGTGAAGCGCGAACGCGCCGAGGACTTCATCATCAAGGACCGCTTCGGCAACGTGCGGCGAATTCCGCGGTTCGAAGAAACGCTGCCCAACGGTCGGCGCCATATGATCCTCGAGTTTTCCGATAACAGCCCCTTCGATGACACCCGTGAATACGTGGTGCCGGAGGACCATGTATTTGCCATGGGCGATAATCGCGACCGCTCCCGCGACAGTCGATTTCTTGGCGACGTGGGGTTCGTGCCGCGCGAGAATCTGGTCGGCCGGGCCGAGTTCATCTTCTTTTCGGTGGACGGCGATATCTGGAAGATCTGGGAATGGTTCCGGACGGTCCGGGGGAGCCGACTGCTGCAGGGTATTGAGTAAGGGAACCGAGGGTGGACGAAACCGACGCCGCGGTCGTCGAGCACGATCTTCCGGGCCTGGAAGGCCGTCTGGGGCATCGGTTCCGGGATGCGACGCTGCTGGAGCTCGCGGTCACCCACGCAAGCGCCGGCAACGCGCGCGACGGCCGTAAATGGTCAAACGAGCGGCTCGAATTCCTCGGTGATCGCGTGCTCGGGCTGTGTGTGGCCCATCTCCTGTTCGAACGCCACCCGCAGGAGGAGGAAGGCGCCCTGGCCCGGCGCTACGCGACGTTGGTGTCGCGGGAAACGCTGGTCCGGGTGGCCGAAGCCGTGGGACTGGCGGAGGAGATGCGCCTGTCGCGCAGCGAACACGACGCCGGCGGACGCGCCAATCCCGCGTTGCTGGCCGATGCCTGCGAGGCGGTGATCGCGGCGCTCTATCTGGACGACGGACTGGCGGCTGCGGAACGGTTCGTTCGCACCCACTGGACGCCCATCGCCGAGGAGGATGCGGCACCACCGAAGGATCCCAAGACCGAGCTCCAGGAGTGGGCGCAGGGCAGGGGGCTTCCGCTGCCGCGCTATCGTGAAACCGACCGTCGCGGACCGGACCATGCGCCGGTGTTCTTCGTGGAAGTGGCGGTCAACGGGATGGACCCCGTGAGCGCCAGCGGCACCTCGAAGCGCGCCGCGGAGCGGGCGGCCGCCGAGACCATGCTGACACGGGTGGTCCGTCAGGCCGATGGCTAGAGCGTTTTCCGACCATATTGAACCAGTTCTGACCGTGGCCTTTGGGTCCTGGGGCAGGAGGGCGCCGACGAGCGTAGTGGGGTTACGATCGAGGCGGCCGACGAACTCCCAGGGGCGCGCTAAGCCCGAAAGGCGCGGTCCCGCAGGGATGGCCCGTGGCGGCCGCCCGCGGCGTTGCCCGGCTTGCCCGATGTCCCCGCATCGCGCTGCGCCGGGCGCCTGGCGGATCGACTCGCCGCGAGGCCATCAGAACGATTCAATATGATCGGAGAACGCTCTCACACGGCCGGCCCGGTCACGGTTCCACGGCGCTGTGGCCTCGTGGCGGTTCTCGGCGCCCCCAACGTGGGCAAATCCACGCTGGTCAATCACCTCGTCGGCGCGAAGGTGAGTATCGTGTCGCCCAAGGTGCAGACGACGCGAACCCGGGTTCTGGGCATCTTCATCCACGAGGCGTGTCAGATCGTCCTTATCGACACGCCGGGGATCTTCCTTCCGCGCCGGCGCCTGGATCGGGCAATGGTGGCCGCCGCGTGGCGCGGCGCTGAGGACGCCGACCGGATCATGCTGCTAGTGGACGCGTTCCGGGGCGTGGACGAGGACACAAGGAAGATCGTCGAGCGCCTTGCCCAGCAGACGCGGCCGGTCCTCTTGGTGCTCAACAAGGTTGATCTTGTGAGCAAGCCGTCGCTGCTGAACCTGGCGGCGGAGCTCGCTGAAGTGCCGGGTGTGCCGTGGTCAGCGACGTTCATGATCTCGGCGACCACGGGGGACGGGGTCGACGAACTGGCGGCGTCTATCGCGGCGGAGCTTCCCGAGGGGCCGTGGCTGTTTCCCGAGGATCAACTCTCCGACATGCCGGAACGGCTGCTAGCTGCCGAGATTACCCGCGAGAAGCTGTACTTACAGCTTCATCAGGAGCTTCCCTACGCAGCTACAGTCGAAACCGAAAGCTGGACTGAGAAAGACGACGGCAGCGTTCGTATCGACCAGGTCGTCTATGTACAGCGGCAGGGCCACAAGCGCATCGTGATCGGTGCGGGCGGCCGGCAGATCCGTGGAATCGGCGAGGCCGCCCGCCATGAACTCGAGACCCTGCTCGAGCGCCGGGTCCACCTGTTTTTGTTCGTCAAGGTGCGAGAGCACTGGGTCGAGGACCCGGAGCGTTACCGCGCCCTCGGCCTGACCTTCGATGCGTGAATCCGTGCTTGCGGCCCTGGTGGAATATCCGGGCTAGACGGTCACCGCCATGCCGTTCAAGCGCTTGACCGCGTCGCCCAGCGCCAAATCCTCCGACTGGAACGCGCGATCGGCGTCAGTCAACGGCAGCCCATGTTCGTCGACTTGCTGCCACACCCAGTAATCGCCGGTGTGCGAGGTCTGAACCCGCGCATAGATTCGTCGGAAAAACCCGCGCCGGCACGGGTGCGGTTCGGTGATCATGATGTCGTGAACGCCCAAGAGCACGCCCTTTCTGTTGCTTGATTTCCGCTTATTGCGCACACGCGCGCGGCGAAGATTAACACATGGTTGATGGCGCAAAAACGAGGCGTGCGGTAATCCACAACGATTGACGTCCTCTCTGTGACCGAATGTCCACGCTCCGTATCTGGGCATTATCCGGCCGGCCGGTCTCGTGTTGTATTTGCCGGCAGCCCATGCATGTTTTGCGTTACCAGCCGAAACCGCTATGTTCCCGCGCATGGAATGGACCGACGATGGCATCGTTCTGGCGACTCGTCCGTACGGCGAGGCATCCGTGGTGGCATCGCTGCTGACCGAGCGGCACGGTCGCCACGCCGGTTTGGTCCGTGGCGCGACCGGACCGCGAAATCGCGGCACGCTGCAGGTGGGCAACCGTGTGCAAGCCCGCTGGTGGGCGCGGCTCAACGACCACCTCGGCGCCTTGACGTGCGAACTGAGCGCCGCGGTCGCCGGGCCGTTGCTGGACAATCCTGAGCGATTGGCCGCATTGGCCGCCGCCTGCGCCGTCGCCGAAGCGTCACTGCCGGAGCGTGAGCCTGCTCCCCGAGTCTACCGAGGCCTCGTGATCCTGCTCTCTGATCTCTGCAACGGTGATCGGTGGCCCACCACCTTCGTTCGCTGGGAGGTGGCGCTGCTCGCCAACCTGGGTTTCGGCCTTGACCTCAGCCGGTGCGCCGTGACCGGTCGCACCGACGGCCTGTCGTTCGTTTCCCCCCGCACCGGCCGCGCCGTTTCGGTGGATGCCGCGTGGCCCTATCGTGACCGCCTGTTGACCTTGCCGGCGTTCCTGATCGAGCCGGGACTCATCGGCGAGACGAAGGATGTCCTGCGGGGATTGCAGCTCACGGAGTTCTTTCTCGCCCGCCACGTGTTCGAACCCGCGGGCAAGACCGTCCCCGCGGCGCGGCAGCGATTGGCGGCGCTGATCGCGCGCCGAACCGCAGGAACCTCGGGCGAGGCCGCCCCCGTCGACGCCCCGGCCGATGCCGGAACCGCTCCAGCGCGGTCCGCATCATGAGCAGGCGGTGAGCAAGGCGGAAAAGCGGCTCGACGTCGAGGTCATCGACCTCGCTGACGCGCTCGGACGGCGCTACCTGACCTATGCCTTATCGACCATCGTGTCGCGGTCGCTGCCCGACGTGCGGGATGGCCTGAAGCCGGTACACCGCCGATTGCTATTTGCCATGCGGCAACTGCGACTGGACCCGGAGTCGGGCTTCAAGAAATGCGCCCGGGTGGTGGGCGACGTCATCGGCAAGTTCCATCCGCACGGCGAGGTGGCCGTTTATGACGCGATGGTCCGTCTTGCCCAGGACTTTGCCGTGCGATACCCGCTGGTGGACGGGCAGGGCAATTTCGGCAACATCGACGGCGATAACGCCGCTGCCATGCGCTATACGGAAGCGCGATTGACGGCCGTCGCCGAGGCGTTGCTCGAAGGCATCGACGCCGACGCCGTGGATTTTCGCGCCACGTATGACGGCGAGGAACACGAACCCGTTGTGCTGCCCGCCGGGTTCCCCAACCTGCTGGCCAATGGCGCATCGGGCATCGCCGTGGGTATGGCCACCAGCATCCCGCCGCACAACGCCTCTGAGATCTGCGACGCGCTGCTGCACCTGATCAATCACCCCGACGCCCGGATCGAAACCCTGGTGGGGCTGCTGCCGGGGCCCGATTTCCCCACCGGCGGTGTCTTGGTGGAGCCGCGCGACTCGGTCCTCGACGCCTATCGGACGGGTCGCGGCGGTTTCCGTATCCGCGCCCGGTGGACCGTGGAACGCCTCGGCCATGGCGCCTATCAGATCGTCGTCACCGAGGTGCCGTTCCAGGTTCCCAAGGCCCGTTTGATCGAGCGAATCGCCGACCTGCTGACCAACCGCAAACTGCCACTCCTGGCCGACGTTCGCGATGAATCGACCGACACGGTGCGCCTGGTCCTGGAGCCGCGCAGTCGGACCGTGCCGCCCGAATTACTGATGGCGCAGCTGTTCCGGGCCACGGAGCTGGAAACCCGCATTCCCCTCAACATGAACGTGCTCGACGCCACTACGACGCCGCGGGTGATGGGGCTGCGCGACGTTTTGCGGTCGTTCCTCGAGCACCGCCACGAGGTCCTCGAGCGGCGCACTCGACACCGGCTGGGTCGTATCGAGCGCCGCCTGGAGGTGCTCGACGGACCGCTGGTGGCGTTCCTCAACCTCGACGAGGTGATCCGGATCATTCGCGAGGAGGACGATCCGAAGGCGGAGCTGATAAGCCGATACGGCCTGACCGAGGTCCAGGCCGACGCGGTGCTGAACATCCGGCTCCGCCAGTTGCGCCGCCTGGAGGAGATCGAAATCCGCGGCGAGCACGCCGCGCTGACCACCGAACGCGCCGACCTAGAGGGCCTGTTGGCGGACGAAGGCCGGCGCTGGAAGACCATCGGCGCGGAAATCGCCGACATCCGCAAGCGGTTCGGCTCGGGCTGGGAGCTGGGACGGCGGCGCACCACCATCGAGGACGCGCCCGAACCGGTGGACGTGCCGCCTGAGGCGATGATCGAGCGTGAGCCGATCACCGTGGTCTGTTCGGAGAAAGGGTGGGTGCGGGCGATCAAGGGCCACCTCACCGACGGCAGCGAGCTGCGCTACAAGGAGGGCGACCGGGGCCGCTTCCTGATCCAGGCGATGACCACCGACCGGCTGCTGGTGTTCGCCACCAACGGCCGGTTCTATACCCTCGGCTGCGAGCGACTCCCCGGCGGCCGGGGTCAGGGCGAGCCTTTACGCTTGATGGTCGATCTGGGCGACCGCCATGAGCCAGTGGCTGTGCGCGTGCATCGACCAGGCGGCCGGCTGCTGCTGGCGTCGGATGCAGGGCGCGGGTTCATCGTCGACGAGGACGAGGTGGTCGCGCAAACCCGCAATGGCAAACAGGTGCTCACTCTCGGAGCCGGCGAGGAAGCGGCTGTGTGCGCGCCGGTGGAATCGGACGCCGATGCGGTGGCGGTGGTCGGCTCCAACCGCAAGCTTCTGATCTTCGGGCTGGACGAGTTGCCATCGATGGCGCGCGGGCGCGGGGTGATCCTGCAGCGCTACGCCAAGGGGGAGCTTTCGGACGTGAAGGCGTTCCGGCTCGAAGCGGGCCTGACGTGGCGCGCCGGCAGCGGCGAACGTACGGAAACAAGCCTCGATGCCTGGCGCGGTCGCCGCGCACAGGCCGGAACCAAGGCGCCACGCGGATTTCCGCTCGCAAACCGATTTACTTGATCGGTCGCCCCTGATAGGAACGCCTCCCATAAAGGGCGATCGCGGCTAGCGCGACGCCGCAAGGTCAGGGAGGCCTTGAGCTTCATGTCGGACACCGTACGCGCCGGATCGCCCGCGTGACCAGTCTGGCCGCTTTCGTCCGGTTCATCGATCGTGTCAACGACGTGATCGGTCGCGGCGTCGCTTGGCTGACCCTGGCGATGGTGATGATCACCTTCGTCGTGGTGATCCTGCGGTACGTCTTCAGCCTCGGCTTCGTCTGGGTCCAGGAATCCTACGTCTGGTTGCATGGCGTGGTGTTCATGGCCGGCGCCGGGTACACGCTGCTGCACGAAGGGCATGTCCGAGTAGACATCTTCTACCGTGAGCGCGGGCGGCGGTATCGCGCCTGGGTCGATCTGTTCGGGTCTTTTGGCCTGTTGCTGCCGGTGATCGTGATGATCTGGCTGGTGGCTTGGCCCTACGTGCTCACGTCGTGGAGCCGGTTCGAGGAATCCCGTGAGGCAGGCGGCCTTCCGGGCCTGTTCCTGCTGAAGACGGTGATCCTGGTATTCTGCGCGCTGGTCGGTCTCCAGGGATTGGCGTTGGCCGGGCGCTCAGTGCTGGTGCTGTTGGGCCTTGGGCATCTGGTGGGCGAGGAAACCGAAGCCGAAGCCCAGGACCCGGCGGAGGCCCGCTGATGCTCGCCGCAGAAATCCTCAGCCTGGTCATGTTCGCCACCGTGTGCGGGGTGCTCATCCTCGGCTTTCCGGTGGCCTTCTCGCTGGCGGGGACGGCCCTGGTCTTCGGCCTTATTGGCGCCGGCCTGGAGATGTTCGACCTGCGCCTGCTCGGCGGTCTGGCGTCGCGCTATTTCGGCGTCATGGTCAACGAGGTGCTGGTGGCGGTGCCGCTGTTCGTGTTCATGGGCGTGATGCTGGAACGTGCGAGGATCGCCGAAGAACTCCTTGAAACAATGGGTTTGTTGTTCGGCCGCATGCGCGGCGGTTTGGGCCTGTCGGTGATCTTCGTCGGCATGCTGCTGGCGGCGTCCACGGGCATCGTCGGCGCCACGGTGGTGACCATGGGGCTGCTCAGCCTGCCCACAATGCTGAAGGCCGGCTACGACCCCAAGCTGGCCACCGGCACCATCTGCGCCTCGGGCACCCTGGGGCAGATCATCCCACCATCCATCGTCCTGGTGTTATTGGGCGACATCTTGCAAGGCGCGTACGCGGAGGCCCAGCGGGAGATCGGCAATTGGGCGCCGGAGCCGGTCTCGGTCATCGACCTGTTTGCCGGTTCGTTTCTGCCGGGGATGCTGCTGGTGGGCCTGTATATGAGCTGGGTACTGGTGAAATCGATCATCCAGCCGAAGTCATGTCCGGCGCTGGTGGCCGAGGACGAGGTGGTCCACGACCTTCGACAGCGGATCTTGACCGTGCTGCTGCCGCCGGCGCTGCTGATTCTAGCGGTCCTCGGCTCGATCCTCGGCGGCATCGCCACGCCCACGGAGGCGGCGGCAGTGGGAGCGGTCGGCGCCTTGTTGCTGGCCGGCCGCCGACTGGATATGGCGGAAACCAAAGACGCACGCACGCTCGAGCATTTTCCCGCCGGGCGGAAGCTGCTGCTGGCGCCGTTCTGGCTGGGTCGTAAGCTGGATCGCGGAACCACGCTTCCGGTCTACGTTGCCGGCATCTGCCTGCTGTCGCAGGTGGCACTGGCCAGCGTCTTCGACATGCGTATGCAGCGTACGGAAGTCCCGGTGGGGGATCTCATCGCTTTTCTGGTGGCCGCGGCCATGTGTGTCGGCGTGCTATGGGGCGTGCTGGTTTCCCTCTCGCGGGTGTACACGTCCATGGTTCTCGACGACGTCATGCAGTCGACGCTGAAGATCAGCAGCATGGTGTTCGTCATCCTGCTGGGTGCGTCGGTGTTCTCGCTGGTGTTCCGGGGCTTCGGCGGTGACGACATCGTCGCCCATCTGCTGAGCAACATGCCGGGTGGCGTGTTCGGGGCCATGCTGGCGGTGATGTTGGTGATGTTCGTGCTCGGGTTCTTCCTCGACTTCATCGAGATCATCTTCGTGGTCGTGCCCATTATCGGGCCGATCCTGCTGCAAATGGACATCAGCCCGGTCTGGTTCGGGGTAATGATCGCCATCAACCTGCAAACCAGTTTCCTCACCCCGCCGTTCGGTTTCGCGCTGTTTTACCTGCGGGGCGTGGCGCCGCCGTCGGTGAGCACCATGGAGATCTATCGGGGAATCATTCCGTTCGTCGTCATCCAGCTCACCGCGCTGGTGGTTCTGGCGGCGTTCCCGGAACTGGCCACCTGGCTGCCCAAGGTTCTTTTCAAGTAGAGCCTGAGGGAAACCGGACACCTTCTCACAAAAAAAACGACCGGCGGGGGATGTGTTCCCCCGCCGGTCGCTGGGGTCCGACGGTTTGAAAAACCGGATCGGCCGAATGACCGTTCCGTTAGCGTCACATTGTGGCGTTACTTGGGCTCGGCGTACCGGAACGGCAACGCACGCGCCTGGGCGTAGGTCTGCTCCGACAACTTGGTCCAGCCAATAGCATCCCTGCGGAAGCCGAGCAGGCTGTTCATCACCTTGCGGCTCATCGGATCCTTGGAGGCTAGGTCGTCCATTACCTCGCCGGACAGTCCGCCAAGTCCGTTCAGTACCGGATCCGGGAACTTCTTCAAGATCACGCCGTGCTCGTCCACAAGGGTCCTCAGGGCCGAGTTGTTGCGGGCCACGAACTCACTGAGCACCAGCTGGTTCACCGCCGCGTTGGCCGCTTCGACCACAGCCTTGACGTCGGCGGACAGGGAATCCCAGAGCTTCCTGCTGATGAAGTTGTCCAGACAGGTGCCGGGCTCGTGCCAGCCGGGGTAGTAGTAGAACTTGGCGCTCTTGTAGAGGCCGAAGGCCAGGTCGTTGTACGGCCCGACCCATTCCGTGGCATCGATGGCGCCAGACTGCAGCGCCGGCGGGATTTCCGCGCCTGGCAGATTGATCACGTTGCCGCCGGCGGCCTTCACCACTTCGCCGCCGAGGCCCGGAATACGCATCTTGAGGCCCTTGTAGTCCTCAAGGCTGTTGATTTCCTTGTTGAACCAGCCGCCCATCTGCACGCCGGTGTTGCCCGACGGGAAGAACTTGCAGCCCAAGTCGCCGTAGATCTCGTCGGCGATCTCCTGGCCGCCGCCGTACTGGTACCAGGCGTTGAGCTCCTGGGCGCTGAGACCGAACGGGAACGCCGCCAGGAACTGCGTGGCGGCGAGCTTGCCTTTCCAGTAGTACGGGGCGCCGTGGCCCATCTCCACCGTCCCGGCGGCCACCGCATCCATTGATTCGAAGGCCGGCACGATTTCGCCGCCGCCGAACACCTTCACCGTGACCTTGCCTTCGGTGCCGCGAGTGATGAAGTCGGCCAGCAGGTTGGCGCCCGTGCCGAGGCCGGGGAAATTCTTCGGCCACGTGGTCACCATCCGCCACTCCTGGCGCCCTTGAGAGATCGCCGGTGCGGGGAAAGAAGATACGGCGGCGCCGGCAACGCCGGCTGCGGCGGCTCCGGTCAGAAATTTGCGACGTTCCATCGACCTAGTGCTCCCTTGTGATGTTTCTACCGATGGGGATTGCCGACCGCGAATGCGGCCGCGTCTCGCCGGATATTTTCGGACATGCCCCCCCATGCATGATAAGTGGGAAAAGCTATCCCGATTGCCAATTGTACGCAACCGCACGGCCCGTGCCGTGTTGTGCGTGGTCAACGGCCATAGCGGAAGGGTAGGAGGCGGGCCTCGCGATACGCCTGGTCGCCCACCTTGGACCACGCCAGTGCGGTCTGCCGAAACTGTAGGAACGACTGGTAGACCCGCTGCGGTAGCGCGCCGTGGGATCCCGCCTCGGCGACAACTTCGCCGGAGGCCTGACCCAAGGCCTGAAGGATCCGATCGGGGAGGGGGGCGACCTCGACCTTTCGCTCCTCGCGCAGTGCTTTGAGGGCGATGGCATTCTGGGCGTCGAACTCGGCGCGACTCAGGACCGTCTCGGTGGCTGTGGCAGCCTCAAGGACCGCCTTCTGGCTGAGTGTCAGGCTTTCCCAGAAGGCGGCATTGACCGCCAAGGCCAATGCGGTGCCGGGTTCGTGGAATCCTGGGTAGTAGTAATGACTGGCCACCTCCGGCAGGCCGAGGGTTACGTCTCCCCATGGCCCAAACCACTCGGCGGCATCGATGCTGCCGTCGCGGAAGGCGGGTACGATGGCGCTGCCCGACAAGGCCGTGGGTGCCGCCCCAAGACGGCGCAGAACCGCCGCGCCGAGGCCGGGTATGGCGATCCGCAGGCCCCTCAGATCGTCGATGCTCCGTACGGGACGACGGAACCATCCACCCATCTGGGCGCCGGTGCTGCCGGCCAAAAACGGTTTGAGCCCGAATCCGCCCGCGACCTCATCCCAAAGGGATTGCCCGTCCGCTTCATAGATCCAGGCGGCCATCTCGTCGGCGGTCAAACCGAACGGCACGGCGGCGAAGAAGGCGTAGGCCGGCGATCGACCCTGCCAGTAGTACTCGACGGCGTGGTACATCTCGGCGTCGCCGTTGGCCACGGCGTCGAATTCGCCGAACGCTGGGACCAACTCGTCAGCGGCGAACACCTTCACCGCCAGGCTGCCGCCGCTCATCAGCGAGATGCGTTTGGCGAGGCGATCCGCGGCCGTGCCGAGGCCCGGAAACCCGGCCGGCCACGGCGTCACCAACCGCACGTCGCAGCGGGATTGGGCGACCGCCGGTGCTCCGGGAACGGCGGCGGCGGCGGCCTTGAGTACGCCGCGGCGCCGACGCGATACCCGCGTCTCACCAGCCGGCGCGGAACGGTGCCGTCGTTTTGGCATCGTCGGGATCGAGAGCGCGCCAGCCCTCGGGCGTATACGCCTCCAGTGGCTGAAAGCGAGCTTTGTAGGCCATTTTCGTACAATCGCCGACCCAGAAGCCCAAATAGACGTAAGGCAGTCGCCGTCGACAGGCTTCGTCCACCAACCACAGCACCATGTACGTACCGAGGCTTCGGCGCGCCAGAGTCCCGCGGTAGAAGCTGTAGACGGCCGAGTACCCGTCGGCCATACGGTCGGTGACACAAACGCCCGCCAGGGCGCCATTGGGCAGTCGGAACTCCACCACGACCGTATCCACGGGGGTGTCCTCTACCAGCGCCTGGTAGTCGAAGAAGTCCATCCGTGCCATCTCGCCGCCGCCGTGACGGGTCTGCTGATAGGCGGCGAACAACCCGTACTGCTCCTCAGTCGCCTGCGCGGGGCGCTCCTCCACCCGAAGGTCCTGATTGGCCATCCACACCCGCCGTTGCGATCGACCGGGGTGAAAGCGATCGACGATGATCCTTACGGATGCGCAGGCGGTGCATCGTTCGCACACAGGCGCGTAGGCGATGCCATGGCTGCGGCGAAAGCCGGCCTGCGACAACAGATCATGGGTGGCTTGGGCGTTGCGGCCGGAAATCTCGGTCACCAGACGCCGCTCGACCCGTCCCGGAAGGTACGGGCATGGCATGGGCGCCGTGGCGAAGAAGAACTGTTTTCCGTTATTCGGCCGTTGCCTCATGTCTCACCGTCGTTCGGCCGCAAGACGAGCGGGAATCCCATCCTAGAGCATCTTCCGGCCATATTGAATCATTCTGATAACCTCGCGGCGCAACGATCCGCAAGGCGGTCGGCCGTTCGGCCTTAGCAGGCTGCTAAAATGGCTCGTCGTCGGATTCCACCGGTTCGACCTGCTGGCCGGTGCCGCGAAGCAGCACGACCGAAAGCCGGCGGTTGGCCGGCGCCTCGGGCTGATCGGCGAGCAGCGGTTCGCGGTCCGCCATGCCGACGACGCGGGCGACGCGCGTATCGGGAACACCCAGATCGATCAACGCGCGGCGGGCCGCGTTGGCGCGATCGGCGGAGAGTTCCCAGTTGGTGTAGCCGCGGTCGTCGATATACCGGGTGGCGTCGGTATGGCCCGAAATGGAAACGTCCTGCGGCATCTTTTCGATAACCCGGGAAACGAGGGTCAACACCCGACGCATCTGCTCGTTCATGATCGAACTGCCGCGCGGGAACATGGCAACACCTTCCTGATCGAGGATCTGGATGCGCAGCCCCTCCTGCGAGTTGTCGATCATCAGGCTGTTGACCAGTCCCTGGAGATCGGGGTCTTCGGCGATGGCGCGCCGCAAGGTGTCTTCGGCTTCCTGGAACTGCTGTTCCTCGCGCTCGCGGATGCGCTCGTCAAGGTCCTCCTCGGTGGGTTCCGCCTCGCTGTCCTCTTCGTCCAGGCCTTCGCCGGGTGGCCCAGGCTGCGGCAACTCCACCGACACTGACTGGGGGATCGACTGACCCTGCAGCGCACCCTCATCCCCGATGACCGTGCCACCGAGGATGTCGCCCGAACCGCTGGTGGAATCGGAGGTCGATACCGGCGCGAAGTAGTTGGAGATGCCTTCCAACTGCTCCTGGGTTACCGAGTTCAACAGCCACAACAACAAGAAGAACGCCATCATCGCGGTGACGAAGTCGGCATAGGCCACCTTCCAGGCGCCGCCGTGATGGCCGTGGCCGCCGCCCTTCTTCACCCGTTTGATGATGATCGGCTGGTCGCCTGCGTCTGCCACCGTCTCAGGCCTCCGCCTCTTCGAGCGCCTCCTCGACCTCGGCGAACGTCGGTCGGACCCTGCCGTGCAGGATCTTGCGTGCGAACTCCACAGACACCTGCGGAGCGTATCCTTGCATGTGAGCCAGCAACGCCACCTTGATGCATTCCATGTAGGCAGCGTCGTCCGCGAAGCTCTTTTCCAGCGAGGTGGCCATCGGTCCGACAAACCCGTAGGCCGCAAGAACGCCGCTGAACGTGCCCACCAGCGCGCCGCCAATAAGATGGCCGAGGACCTCCGGAGGCTCGGTGATGGAACCCATCGTGTGGATCACGCCGAGAACGGCGGCGACGATGCCGAGGGCCGGCAAGCCATCCGCCATCGTCTGCATCGCACCGGAAATGTCGTGCTGCTCTCCGTGATGAACTTCGAGCTCCCGATCCATGATCGTCTCCACCTCGTGAGCGTTGCCGGTGCCGAGGGTGAGGAGACGAAGATAGTCGCAGAAGAATTCCAGCGCATGGTGCTGGGCTGCGAAGGTGGGATAGTTCTGGAACAGCGCGCTTTCGTGAGGGTTCTCCACGTGGGATTCGAGCGCCAATTCGCCCTTGGATCGGGCGAGACGGAAGACCGCGTAGAGCATGGTCAGCAATTCCAGGTAGTTGGCCTTGGAATACCGCGGCCCCTTGAGCAGGGTACCAAACGATTTCGCGAGGCCGATGACCACCTTCATCGGACTGCCGATCAGCAGGCCGCCGATGGCAGCGCCGAAGATAATCAGGAACTCGAACGGCTGCCACAGGACGTCGAGGTGACCGCCGGTGGCTAGAGCGGGTTCAAGGAACACGGAATCGGTGGGAAGGGGATTCCCAAAGGGCGTGACACATGATTCTGTATCCCGAGGCGGTTTGGGAGGCAGATATGGCACGTGCGTATGGTTTGGACCTTCGAC